>Ga0079037_100000590_pt1 | contig 16898 bp, 12 predicted proteins | sample Mud3Dept4metaG_FD_71479 | JGI IMG/M metagenome (GOLD analysis project Ga0079037, IMG submission 71479) | Freshwater wetland microbial communities from Ohio, USA, analyzing the effect of biotic and abiotic controls - Mud 3 Core 4 Depth 4 metaG | ecosystem: Environmental > Aquatic > Freshwater >... | reverse complement strand
GAAGACATTGAAAAGCAGAAAATTGGGATAGAAATAAGTCTTACAAGTTATAGTCTTATTATGCAACTTAGACAGGTTTTTATAAATATTGGTGTTTTGTCTAATCTATATTTTGTTCCCAAAAGAACAGAAAAACATCAAAATCAACTAAGACTGATTATTCAGGGCGAATCGAATATCATAAATAAAATTAATACCTTCTTGGGGTTCTCTCTAAAAAACCCTAAAAGAGTAAACAGAAGAAGATTTATAGAAACAAAGCATTATGTTTTTGTTCCACTACGGAGAAAAACTGATCTCGGAAATATCAGTGGTTTACTAGATATAGAAGTAGAAGGATCACATTCCTTTGTCGGGAACGGAGTTGTTCTACACAATACACAGGAGGAAATACTAAAACTTTTTGGTGGGCAAGCCGCTATGCAATTGGATGGTTTTCTTGCCGATAAAAACTTGAGGTTTATTGTCAAGGCGTATGATTTTGGTGGAACCATTGAAACATTTGATCCTTTCTCAAAACTTCCTATGAAGAAAGCCGCAAAAGCATTTCTTGTAGAAAATTCAGTTAGACGTTTTGAACAGATGAGGATTCAGTATCCTCGTTCAGATGATAAATATACCGCAGCACTTCTTGGTTATATCGTGAAGAGGATGTCGAGTAGTGGTGTTCCTGTATATGAACAGAGGAATGAAAGCGCTGGGGATCACTGGCTTGATGCGGTAAATCTATCTCTTGTAGCCTTTACATTAGAAAAGACTGAATTTGGTCAACCCAAGGGAGATACTCACATTGCCTTTACGGGGCGCTTGGGACTTTTCAATACTCCATCTGATCCATACCCAGGAGGTAAGGATCGGCCGAGGCCTAATCCACATAGGAAAGTAAAGGAGCAAGAACCTCCAGTGGGTCGAGCAGAAGGTTTGGGAGGTGATCGGGTTCCCGGTCAACAGAAATCTATACCTGGATCTCATTTGTCTACTGGAACTACTCCTGTAAGACTATGGGATTGGCCAGGTTTTCTTAGAGATGAACCACCTCCAAAGGTACCAACTAACTCAGAAGCCTGGAAACGAGCAAAACAACGTGTTTTGGGTTCTCCACGTAGAGAACCACCAAGACGCAAGAAGTTTTAGGAGAATCAATCATGACTCTTGCTCTATATGATGCACCAATTAGTTCTGCAAAATTATCTGTATCTACAGATGATTATACAAATTACAATCCATTTGTAGTCACGTTTGATGGAAGAACCGGTGGGGCTATTACGAAACAACTCTATATCAGGAATGATAATTTAGATAGGTATTATAGAAATATTGGTATCAGTTTAATTGATACCGACTCCTTTCAACATATTGATGGTAGTGTGCATGGATGGGAATGGAAATTAATGATTTCAGATCTTCCTCCATCTGAGGCTGAGTGGTATAATATAGATCCTAGTAATTACTTAGTTTTTTCTGATAACTTGGGTTCTTCTAGCATGGGGGATACTGCAACTTATCTATCTTTTTGGATTAGGGTTGCTGTGCCGGCTAAACAGTTGCTGCAAACTATTAAAACGGTTTATATTAGAATTACTGCTGTTGAAGGAATGGTAGATTACTAATGGCTGGATCTGTTGATAAGAAAAGTGCGCCTCTTGACGAGAATCTGGATTTTACAGAAGAAGATCATCTTCTGCATTATCGACCACGTATTGAATGGGAAGAACCACCAGATGAATATCTAACTGATACATCTACCAAACCTGCTTCTACTGATATAGAAACTACTAGACAAAAAACAGAAGCACTAATTAATGGCTATAAACGGGTCAACCAAATTATAGATCTCGTAAAGAAGAAGATTGATAGTAGGGTAAAAGCCCAAGGTGGCTTGGACGTAAAGTTAGATAGTTTACAAGACCAGGCAACAATTGCAGCAATTAAGAGAAAGTTTCCAGATAAAGATGCATCGAAAATTACGTATGATATGTATAAAGATGCACTAGCCTGCATGAATAAGGCTAGTCTCTCTCCTCTTGCCGTTACATCTGCGGATATTAAGGCAGCGAAAGCCGATCCTACAACCACTAGTTTTGGTGGTTATGGTTCTCAGCCTGGTGCTCTTCGTGCTGAAATTTCTAATCCAATGGCAATGAAACCCGTTGATTTGAAAGACTTTCAGAAGAAAGCAGTTGTTTCTCTTTTTAAACTTATGGAGCCTATGGTGACAGCCAATTCAAAGGGGCAAGTGGCTGCTCACGAGAAGACTAAGAAGCATGGCTAGTAGTACTGTTATTGATCTACGTACTATAGATATGAGCAAGGTTGACCCAGAAACGGTTAATCTTGGGACAGATGCACAAGATTGTGCTCTGATTGCTAGAACTTATGAAAGAGCCGCGCATTCAACCCCTACTGAAGCTGCTGTTTTTGCTACCTTTAATAGACAACTAGGTAATATGCAACTATTTAGTAATTCGGCTATTACTTCTCTCTCTTCGTATATTCAGTCTCCAAAGGATGCTGCCGCAACTGCAAATACACAAGCCTCTGATTTGGCTACTTCGGCCGGTGTTTCTCCTAATTCTACAACTGGTGGTACAACTACTTCCACTTCGTTTGACTCGTTACTTCAGTCTTTTAATGCTGGCAAGACTTCATCTTCTACTCTTGGATCTAGTTTTGGTAATACCCTTCTAGACTGGGCTAAAGACTGTATTCCCTGTAGTCTACGTTTAACTGCATTTCTGGAATTGAATCCTACAACAGATTTACTTGGTGTTCTAGAAGACGATCTTGAGAATAAATTAGCCTCGCTCATGAGTATAATTGATATGCTCCAGAACTTGCTTGAATATGACAATTTCTGTGATCTTCTCAATATGCTCAGTTTCATGTGTATTCCAGACCTTCAGCGTTTGATAGCAACACTAATGGCTCTTCTGCTATTAGATGTGCCAGATCTTGATGGTCTCATCGATCTTTTAGCACAAATGATTGCGCCTATCTTTGCTCCTATATTTATGTCTATGACTACCCTATTGGACCAATTTGTTTTACTGGTCACTAGTCCACTAGAATGTGTAGTGGATGCTTTTGAACAACAGATAAATAAACTCAATATGGAGATTAACTTTAAGGGTGAGACTGTAGCAATTACCTCAACTACACAAACAGGTACTCAAGAGGTCCAAGATGAACTAGACGATATGTATTCCCAAATGAATTCTATGTCATCTGGTCTCAAGTCAAGTTTACAAGAACTCACAGATTTAGTTGATGAGGCTATACAGAAACTAAAGAATCGTCTTGCCTTCTATATTGAAGAAATCAAGGCAATGTTGGGTGAATTTGGTCTTGGTGATGCTACATATTTACGTCTATCTATGCGTAAACTCACTATAATTAGGATGATTTCCTTCATTGTAGCTGTTATTACAGCAATGGCCCAAGGTCATGATGCATGTAGTGGTGATGGTAAAACGCCAAGTACTGATGCTATAGACAATTTCTTTAATACCTTCCTCAATCCACAATCTGCCTTCAATATGTGGGTAGATGATAAAGGCCTTATTCATGTTGATGAGAAGGTAGCATCTCTCGACGTTTCTATCTTGTCAAGTGACGGAAATGTGTTTGAATTTGAGGGAGAGGATCTACTTAGCCCTACTATAACCCAGACAACACAACAAATATCTCAGGCTCTTACAGTTCCTACTACAAAGACTCTACCCTGTCGCTTAGATACACCCGTAGCCGAGGCTAATAAAGTTAATAGATGGATGGCTGAGTTGGATAAGTCCTCATAATTATGAAAATATTTGGTCTTGAAATTACTCGAGCTAAAAAGATACAACAGGAGGAGGTATCTATCAAGGATGCACCTCCAGTAGTTCTTCGTAATATTCAACCTACAACTAAACCTATATCTCAAATTCCTGTTGTGAACCCAAAGGTTCTGAAGTATGCACAAGGCTATACTTCTGGTAGAGGCCAATTTGTTGCTCCAGAATATGACCTAGCAGAGATAGGTATTGTAGAAGATGTAGATGCATATGTTCGTCAGTCCTTTAAGAAGAAACAAGGATTGATGTTTAAAGAAGGATTGGCTTACACAGGCCCCAACCAAGATACACTTCGTTATACCAAGACTAGGTTTGCTCAGATTGCCCGAGCAAGTAATCTACCTCATATAGAATTACTGAAAAGTATTGCACATAGTTTGATTCGAGTTTCAAATGCTTATCTCATCAAAGTTCGTGATGTAAAAGCTTCTGGTGGTAGAACATACAGAAACGCGGCTGGTAAACTAAAGAAGCCCGTTGCTGCGTATTTTCCTGCCGCACCAGAGACTATGTATGTAGAAATAGATAAGGATACAGGAAAAGTACTTGGCTGGAGACAAGAACTTCCCGATGGAGCTATTAAGGACTATCAACCAGATGATGTTATTCACTTTGTAATAGATCGTCGAGAAGGTTTCCTTTTTGGTGTTCCCACTCTTGTACCTGTATTGGATGATATTCGTGCGCTCCGTCAGATTGAAGAGAATGTAGAGATGTTGTTATATCAACATCTTTTCCCTCTATTCCAATATAAAGTTGGAGATGAAACTCATCCTGCTGGATTAACAGAAGATGGGAGACGTGAGATTGATGTCGTAAAAGACGAAATCCGCCTTATGCCTCTTGAGGGTGGTATTGTTACACCAGGTTACCACGAAATAACAGCAGTTGGTGCTGAAGGTAGAGCAGTGAGAGCAGAGGGTTATCTTACTCATTTCAAGAAGCGAGTATTTGCCGGTTTAGGTGTTTCAGAAGTAGATATGGGTGATGGACAGACTGCAAATCGCGCCACTGCAAATGTACTTTCTCGGGCTTTAGTTGATTCGGTTAAGGCTATACAGGATTCATTAGAAGATCAGTGGGATCACCATGTTATCAGTGAACTCCTTATGGAATCTACTTTTGGGGACAATGTTCTTGAAGAAGAGAACATGGTCCACCTTAAATTTAAAGAAATAGATATTCTAAATAAGATTGATCTTGAAAATCACTATATTGAGGTCTTCAAGGCAAATGGTATAACCTTCAGTGAATTCAGAACAGAAATGGGCCGAGAACCTATCACAGTTCCGGAAGATCCAAACGATCAGGACCCAACCAAGAATCCAGAATGGTTCAATACATACTGGAAATTATTCGAAGAGCCACTTGCTCTAATCAAGGCTGTAGATGAACCATATTCAGTAGCATCACAGGCTGCACTTGCCTCTAGAAGTCTATCTATCACGAGTAAGGAAGTAGATACATCTAAGAAAGAGACTGAGGCGAATCTTGAAAAAGAGGCCAAGGCAAAAGCCGCTGCTCGTCCTCCTGTTTCTCGTGCAAAAAAAGATCACTTCCTGGGTAGTTTATTTACACAGTTTGAAGAAGATACTATTGATAATATACGCCAAGGAGTAAGAACAACTGGGCGACTTGATAGAGACTATCTTCTTGCTTATGCTCGAGCTTGGGCTGGCCAAGCCGCAAAACAACTAGGTTCGGCGACATCAGTAGAATTAATTAATGGTTTTAATCAAGCTACTGGTGGGCTGGCGAGCCGCGCGGTGGATTTTCTTACAACAGCCCGTGAAGCAATTCTCAATAGAACAACGGCTTTAATTGAACGATTGGCTGTTCAAACCATTAGATTGATAAATAACCGTGTCGAGACTCTCAATATTGCACCATCAGAATTTGAAAAGGCTTGGGTAGCAGAGGCGCGACTGGCTTTTGATACTCTTCACTATCGGATTGATTTCATATACGACGTAGAACTCAAGAAAGCCTATAATTATGGTATAGTTTTTGGACTTCGTTATTTAGGGAGTGATAATAGTATTAGTATTACTGTTTCTTCTGATAGTTGTGATAGATGCCAGGCCGCTTCTCTTCGAGAAGAACATATAAATCACACTACTCTAGATGATATTCCTCCTTTACATGCTTCATGTAAATGTGGTCTTGAGATTATACAAAATTCACCAGTAGAAGATGGAGCCAAATTAGAACGTTGTGTTCTCAAGGTAAAGGCTAGTCTTCGTAAGGAACATCCCGACTGGGATGCTGACAGGATCAAATCATCGGCCTTTGCGATTTGCAATTCTAGGTTAAAATAGCCTTGGAGGATATAAGTAAGATGCCTAACTTTATTAGATTTACCGATAATTTTGCTATCAAGCAAATTGACGCCTCGGCTGAGGAGAGAGATTTTTATAATCAGCAAGCACTTGCTGGCAATACTACACATCCTCTACGAGTTCATGTAGCAGCAACTCATGCTGGTCGTCTCACCCGGAATAAGGGTTTATATTTACCTGATAAGATGAGGGCGGGGGTTTCGACATGGACAGTACCTTTTGCTAAGCCCATTCTAGTTCATCATGATAGCTATAATGATCCTGTTGGTAGGGTCTTTGCAGCCAACTACGTAGATCTATCTATTAGTTTCAAAGATGAATTAAAAAAGGGTAAATTCTCTAGCCAAATTACAGATAGTACAGTAGATGCCTTTATCCAAGGTATTCTTTCCAAGAAAGCAACTCTCGACTTTGTTGATCGACTTGTTAATGACCTGGTAATTTCTACAGATCCTACGTATGAAGGGTTGGGATATATTGAATTAATCATTGATGTTACAGACCCAACCGCCATTCAAAAAATCCTGGATAAACGCTATCTTACTGGTTCTGTGGGAGCAAGTACAGATAGTGCTACCTGTTCTATTTGTCAGCAAGATTGGGCAGGAGACGAAGGACCTTGTGATCACAAACTAGGTGAAATGCATGATGGAAAACTCTGTTTTCTTGTTGCTGGCAATCTACAGTATGAAGAGTGGTCATTTGTTAATAAACCTGCAGATACCCTATCTAAAGTAATAGAAATTAACAATAGTGCCGGTCAAGACTTTATACAAGTAGGGAATAGTGGTACACTACCAGAAGTAGCATTAATATTCGATAACTATACAGAGGAGGCTGGGCGAATGTCTGAAGTTAAGGATGAAGCAAAACCTTCTACGACTGAAACTAAAAATCCAGTAGAAACACAAAAGGATGAAATCAAGAAGGAAGAGACAGTTCAAGAAGATATAGTTAAAGTATTCTTTGGTGAAAGTTATGATGAACTAGTTGGTGATGACCCTGCCGGTCGTCATTATGTCGAAATGCTTTATTCCCTAGTGGAATTAGCACAAAATGAAGACGAAAAGAAACTTGCTACTAAGATAGTTATGGATGCCAAACTTTCCTCTGCAGCACGGAAAAAGATGTCTACATCTACATTCTGCAAGCCAGGAGAGCGTAAGTATCCCGTTCCAGATTGTTCTCATGCTAAGTCTGCCATGGCCTATGCCAAGAAGTATAACGAATCATCTTCAGTCGTTGCTTGTATTCGCAGAAAGGCCGCCCGTCTTGGTTGTCCTTTTGATGGTAAGAGCAAGGATAGTTTCGATGTAGGACAATTCCTACCTGATTATTTTGACTCTTTTGAAGATAGTGAACTTCAACAAATGTTCCATGGTCTTCTACATGTTATGGAAGAGCGCGGCCTAAAAGTTGAAAACTCTTCAGCAGAAGCAGAACTTTCAGTCCTAAAGGATGAGAAGGTTGCTCTAGAGGCAAAAGTAGTAAATCTTGAACAAACCAATACTGGTCTAGTTCAAGATGTAGATCATCTTAATGATGCACTGGCTACTAGTCAAAGTGCAGTTAAGCAAGCTAAGGTTGAAAAGTTGATTGACTTGAAGCGCTTGGCTTGTGAAGAAGTGGATGTTGATAAAATCACTACGGAATTTGCTAGTAAATCTCTAGAAGATTGCTCAACAGTTCTAGATGATTATACAAAACGTGTTGACCTTACTGTAATCATTGGTAAACTAAAGTCTGGTCTTGCAAATAATCCAAGTGGTGAGGTAGAAGATCCTACACTAAAACAAGATAATTCAGTAAGACATACTACTTCAGAAACTAGCGTGGAGCAATTGAAGACGATTTACGAACAATATATATATGTTAGGATGAGAAATGGTCAGGTTGCAGCGGACGCCTGGCTTGATAATCTAAAGAAACAAGGCATTATTCCAATAGAGAGTCCTTTCAAGACTTTGGAAACTGACCAGTCCTAAGGAGGATATGTAATGTCATTTAATACTGTTGGACAGTATACCGGGAACATGAAGCCATGGGATCATGTAGGTAATATAATCCCGGATATCGAGCACTCTGAAGGTATGCGCCCAGCGCATGAATTTCAGGTTGCAAAGTGGCTTCCCGTTTCGTTCTTTGATAAATATTACGAAAACTGGGTTGTAGTCATGCCAGGGAAGATCCTTGGTCTAGATCAAGATGGCTTTGTTGTCCCGGCTGCATATGTAACTGGTGCGGCTACTACAGTAGTTTATACCGCATTTGACGTTACTGCTGGTACGATTGACATTGCAACTGGTGTTGCTGTAACTCAAGCCAAGACCGTGACTCTTACTCAGTTGACTGGTGCCCGAGGCGGCGGCTGGACTGCAGCCAACGCAGGTGTCGGTGTAACTTCTGCATTCATGGGTAAATGGGGTGTAGCATGGCTACCTTCAGCAGTACCAATTGGTGTTGCTCCAATGCCATTCCTAAAGCATGCAGGCGGCGATGGTTTTAATCCTGCAAATTATACTTTCCATAACTATAATATGCAGCATCAGGTCACCGTTCTTTGTGACTATGTAATCAAGCTCCCACTCATTCCAGGTCAGGTTACTTCGGAAGTTATGTCTCACGCCTGGAATGGGACTGCTATTACCTTTGGTACTGCCGATGGTTGGCGCAATCTTACATGGATTCAGGGTACAGCACGGTATAGTGCAACTACAGGTCTTTATCCCTGTCTGAATGCATATAATGTTGCTGCTCTACCACTTGCTAATCTTCCAGTTGCTAAGAATACAGCACGGACTACGCTTGCGTGTTCAGATGCTACTATTCTAGTCAATGAGCGCACTTCAATGGGTGCCATTACTGCTGCTGGGGATTACTGGGTTGACTACGATGTAGGTGTTCTATTTGTATATAGCTGGGGCGGCACTAGTATGCCGATTGCTGGTGGTACTACCCTTACGTATTACCACTATGGTACAGTTCCTGCTAACCTTTCCCAGTTTGGTTGTATTCTTGCTGGTACTACTGTAATACTACCAGGTGATCTACTACAGACTACTACTGGGTCTAACTGGGCATATCTGCTACCTGCTTCGGCTACCCCTGCTAACTGCATGGGTCAAGTACTGGCTATAGTTAGCGAGCCCAAGGGATACCTAGAGTATGTAAGGACTGCGTATACAGCACTCAATACCGATTCTTCAGGTACTATGGCTAACCAAACTCTTGGTTCTGCAACTGCAAATCTTGGTCAGATGGACCAGATGCCTGGGTCAGCCAACCAGGGATACTCAACTCTAGTAAGTTATGCTGGTGCGGCAAATCAGTTTGCTATTGTTAACCTGATTAGCCGATAAGTTAAATTGATCAGCTCTTAGGAGGAATTCAATAATGTCTAAGCAGCTCGAAATTAAGGATGCCACAGAGCTACGCGCTCTCTGGGACCGTAATGGAGCACTAACTCCAGGTAATAAGAAGGAAAGGATTACTCTAGAAGACGCGATGAGCGTCCCTAGCGCGCCTCTACTTTTTCCAAAGGTTATCTCCAATATTGTTAAGGAGGCTGCGGAGCCACTACTAGTAGGTACATCGCTGCTTACACGTATCAACTATAGTTATGGGCAAACCATTACCTTCCCGGCTATTGGTGCTATGTATGCGGCTGATATCGGGGAAGGTCAGGAATATCCTGAACAGTCATGGGGTATGGGTGGAGCTTCTGTAACAGCCTCTATTGGTAAGAGTGGTATTGCAGTTCGTGTTACTGATGAGATGGTTCGTTATAGTCAGTTCGACGTTATTGGACTGAGTCTCCGTACTGCTGGTCGTGCTCTTGCTCGTTGGAAGGAAGAGAAAATCTTCAACTATATTCGAGCAATGGGTATGTCAGCCTTTGACAACCTAACTCCAGCTAATTCAATGTTTGGGGTTTGCACAGGTCGAGATATCCAAGGTAATGCGAATGGTGCGGTTACCATGGATGATATCTTTGATACATTCTCACAGGTTATTATGCAGGGTTTCATGCCCAATACTCTTCTAATGCATCCTCTAACCTGGGGCATGTTTATCAAGGATGCACAACTACGTGCATTCGCAATGGCTGCCGGTGGTGGGACATTCTATGCTAGCTGGACTGGTAATCCTGCTACTCGTGCTCCTTGGGATAATTCTGGGCAAGGTGGACTAGGTGTTAGTTCAGGCCAGAACATTGTTCCTGGACAAACCAGTGGAGGTTATTCAGGTGGAGTAGCCAACTCTCCAAGTGGTCTAGCGGCTACTATGGCTGCTGGTTATTCACAGACACAGACTGGTGCTCCAGTACTACCAAACTACTTTGGACAACCATTCCGGATTATTGTATCTCCATTTGTTCCATTTGATGCACGGCGTAAGCTTACTGACATCTATATGTTTGATAGTACAGAACTTGGTGTTCTCATTGTTGATGAGGATATCAATACAGAGGAATGGAATGACCCACGAGTAGATATTCGGAAGATCAAGATTCGTGAACGTTATGGCATTGCTATCCTCCACGAAGGCCAAACAATTGCGAAGTTGTCAAACGTCCACGTTGTACCCAACGAGATCGCTATGCCAGTTCAGGCGCATATCGATGTATCTGGTAACCTTGGTCGTATTGCTCCTACTGCAACACTAACCCTCTAGAAACTTGAGAATCTGAAAAACTAGTGCCCTCACGAAATAGCCTTCAGAAAAACCTGGAGGCTATTTCTATATTTAGGTAAACTCTCTAGAAAGGAGAGTTATAATGCAGATTAAGTTGCTTCCAAAAGGTCCTCCAATGTGGTTTCTTGGAGAACCCAAAAAACTCAAGGTTTCTCTTACTTGCCAACAGCCAGGTCCTGTAGAGATAGATTTCAGGGTCCTCACTTCAACAGAACAAAGACAAATACTTCTCTCTATGCGAAATCAACAGATAGAGGCGTCTGAAAGTTTTGAGGATTTACATGCTATTTATCTGACGCAAAAACAGGTAGAGGAGCCACCACCTGAGGTTAAGCAATATCTTGAAAAGAAAGCTGAAGAAGAAGAACAGGAAACCTTCTTAGCAGCACAAGTTAAGGCAGAGCAGAAGACAAAGAAGATTACCGAGAGGTGTGAATACCTTGCTACCCTATCCTATAGGGCAATAAAGGCTGCTCTTTTAAAAGAAAAAGACCCAAAAGTATTTAGAATTTTTCTAGAAATAGAGAAAAAGGGGCGAGCACGGCTCGGTGTTATACAGTTTGTTGAGGAACGTCTAAAACGTATTCATATGATATTAGAGAAGAGTATAGAGGCTTCAGAGAAGGAACCGGCCATCAGGTTGCCAAAACCTGCTGATGAGACTTATCTGGAAGACGTGGTAGAATCAGAGGTAGAAACCTTAGTACTAACAGAGCAAGACCTCATTGACCTTGCTTCTGGTAAATCACTAGGTGGGTGAATGAGAGTTGGCTAACATTGTTGATATTGTAGACCTTTACCATCCAGCAATGTCAGGTATTGGTATCATAACCACTGATACCATTTGGGTTTTATTCGATAGAGAAATAGATGAGGCTGCAGTCCAGGCAGGGAACTTCTTCGTTGAGGGTCCTGATTTTGATACTTGGTCTGGCCCAGATCTTTTACTATATCATGATTATGAAAGTGTTGGTTCTGAAGAAGAAATTCTTCAATCTCCTGGGTATCATGGTATTGTTCAGGGAACTATTACTTTCCAGAGAATCAGTACTACTGATCCAACTTTAGTAGTTAGTACACAAGATACAGTTGGCTCTGGTCTACTCTATCGTTCAAAGGCTATTTTTACACCTACAGAACGACTAGCTCCCAATACTGACTATACTGTCTACCTAACTGGTGATGAAGATAGTACTGATAGTCTACAAACAGGTATCTCTACCAGGACAGTCTTTGATCCCATTACCAATGTAGCAAATATCGGTAATGGTGAGATTACTACTGGTGGTTCCTATACGGGTACTATAGTTGATACATTTAATGTAGAAATTACTGCTGGTGGGGCGGCAGACACTGCTATTTTCCATTACTGGAAGAGTTCGGCACCGTTTATTATTTCTTCACCCATTAAGACTAAACAAACTGGTGTTCTCCTAAAGGATGGCGTCTATGTTTATTTTGGCGATGGCGTATTTGAAATAGGAGACAGATATACATGTCTGGTAGAGCCTAGAGATATATTTGAAGGTAATATCGTTTGGGTTTTCAAGACTGGTAGCGGTAGTATAGAGGAACTACCAGATACAGTTGCTACTACGTTAATAGGTGAAGATGCAACAGCAACTGCAACAGCTGCTGAGTTGTTTGAGGTTGAGAGTACTGATCCATCAGATGGCGCTTCTCATCAAACTATTCCTGACGGTGAATATACTATTACTGTTGTAATGTCAGATGATATTGACCCAGCAACTGTAGTGAGTGGTATCTCAATTACTGTAGTAACAGAATCTGTTAATGGTGATATAGAGATTCCTGCATCTGGAGTCTGTGTTGCTGATCCTCAGGTATCTGGAGATACTATTACTATTACAGTAGCTTCAGGGTATTTACTTGAAAACAATCTAGTAACAGTCACCCTCGACAGTTCTATTGCTTCAACAACTGGAACCTTTCTTGCTTCAGATTATGACTTCTGGTTCACTACTACATACAATCCCTACTACTGTACTTTACGGAAGATACAACTCGAGATAGGTGCATATCTTAGCACAGTCGCGGATGACACTATTAATTTTGCTATTTTTGAAGGTGGCCTCCAGGCTGATGCCCTAACTTGGAATGCAGATTATATTGCAGAGGCCTATTATCTGTATGTTAGGTCTCGTTGGACATGTTGCAAAGCGCAAGAAACCCTCCTACTAAATACAGTAGGAGTAAAGAATAATTTACGTGCTAAGCAACTAGGTGATCTTCGTGTAGAATACCAGGCCGGAGTATCTGATGCTCTTGATAAAGCCGTAGCCTGTCTAACCAAACTTGAACCTATTCTCAATGCTGGTGGACGAGCTGTTCAAACCCCAAGTATGGTAGTCAAGGGCGAACTTGACCCTGATAAGCCTCCTATTGGAAGAGGTTGGAATACTTCTACTTTCCCAGCCGCAAATACTAGAGTCACTAATACTACAACTACTCGTCGCTACTGGAATATCTGGTCTAATCCCCGTAAGGGGAAGGGGCGATATGATGCCTAGAAATCTCTGGGGCAGTAGTACACCTGGCTGGCAGTACTATGGCGATGGTAGCACTATTACCACAGAACCAAATATGCGAGAAGAGTTTATCCATACTATGGATGGCTTTTATCCTGAAGTTGCCAAGAAACAGACTGGATTACTCCGGAGAATGAGACGAACGACAAATAATGGTCTCCTGATTGCTTGTGGTTGTGTAGATAGTTTTACACAGGAGCCCGATAAAGATCGTTGGTGTCCAGTTTGCATGGGGGAAGGGGTACTCTTTGATGAGGAACTCGTCACTTTCTATAAAACCCTGGAAGCACGCCCGGTTGCAAATGCCCTACGAGATACACAAATTGACCCGGGCTTGCTAAACATCCCTCTTGTAGTATTCTATATCAGGTATAGTGCCGCAATCACTAAGGATGACAAGTTGATAGAAATCACCCTAGATGATAACGGAGATCCAGTAAGTCCTTATGTAAGACGTGCATTATACAGGATAGGTACTGCGTGGGAATATAGATCAGATAATGGAAAACTGGAGTATTTCAAAGTATTTACCTATAGGGAGGAAAGAAAATACCTAAATGCTCCGTCTTTTGAGGAGCTTGAGTAATGACTTTTGAACCTCGTTTACGACAAGATATCTTATCGACAGACTTAATTACTGCAAGACCCACGGTTCAAGTAGAAGCAGGTACTCTTTTTAATAGAATTATCCGTAATGCTGAGACATTTGGTAATAGAACTACAACACCAGGAACAGCGAAAGAAATTGTCGAGGCTATGGAACTTATTGGACATGCAATTGAAGATTATGAGACAAGAACAAATGTAAATGCAGATGCGCGTGTTCATTATTTATATAGCAAACCAGATCAACCAAGTCAACTTGAGGCAATTACTGCAGAATTAGTAGATCGTGATCCGGGGGTTATGGAAAGGACATCGCTGAGACAGAGAAAGTTATCTAGTAAAGTACGAAATATTAAACCTCTTTTACGAGAAATTAAGGAGGACCCAGACAACCCAGGATATAAACGAGCAATATTAGGTTATTTTTACGATAATACTGTTCGCTTAACCTGTTGGGCTAGAACAAATAAGACGGCGCTTCAGAGAGCCCTATGGCTCGAAGAGGTCTTAGAAGAATATCAATGGTACTTTACTTCAGCAGGTGTAAATAGGCTTCTCTATGATGGTAGAGGGCCGAATATGTTAGAAGAAGTACAAAACAATAGAATATATGGCATTAGTATAGATGTTTTTATTCGTACCGAGAAACTACGGGCTGTTAGCGAAAAGGAACTTGAGCAAGTGATTATTAGATTAGCCGTCGCGCGCGTAGTTACTACATAGGAGGCATGTAGATGGCTTATGAGAATCTGCCTGGAATCTTCCCATATCTGATTGATGGGAATCTTTCTGTCAATTCAACTAGTGAGAACCCGGTAGTGCTAGTTATTGGAACTTCGCCACGGGGAGACTCCTCAACGCTTTACAGAGTCAATAGCGTTTCTGAGGCTGCTCAAGAGTTTGGAAAGAATGATGGTACTCTAGTCCGTGGATTGTATGAGGTAGTTGCTGGTGGAGCATCAAATATTCGTCTCTATCGAGTAGGCGCTGAGGCTGCAAGACTAGTAAGTGTTGGCGGCGGAATTACCATTGAGACGGTATCCAAGGACGCTAGTGCAGGTATAGATTACCAGATTTTCTGGGATGATGACGCAGAACGTCTCTATGTTTGGAGAGTATCTGACGGTCTATTAGTCTATGACAATAGTCCAGCCTATCCATCTGCTGCTATTGATGAGAATGAAGTTTCTGTTACCGGTGCCACTGTGGGCCTACCTGGCAGTGGCGGGAGAGCAGACATAGGGACTGCTGCAGTACCTCTTACTCTTGCTGCTGCTAATGGTGTTGGTGGAGCAGTTTATACTGCTGGAGAGGATGGGATTCTTCTTTCTCGTATGGCTCTTTTTGAAGAACTCTATAAGGCCTACAAACTACTAGAGAATGAAGATTTAGATATTGTTGTTCCAATGAATGCCTATTTAGACGACCTAAATGTTTGTGATATGACAACTGCTCAGGTTGCTGCACTTACGCCAGCTACTTTTTCCGGTGTAGCAAGTTACCCAACTCCTGGAACTTCTAATGACGTACTAGGGAAGGTATTTGCTCAAGAATATGAAGGTGAATGGTATTTCTGGTGGGATATAAACAATGACGGTGTAGCAGAAATTTGGCCGAGTGTAGGTAGTGCTAATTACACCAGAGATGCATATGCTACTGCTCTAACTACATCTGATTACCATGAAGCCAATTTTGGTTATCAACTAGCCGACTTCTGTTATCGGCAATCAGAAGATAACCAAGAAATGACTGGTGTTATTGGTGTACTTCCTCCAGCAAGTTGGAGTTTGAAGGATGTATCTGCATGGGTTGGTAAGGAACCAGATACCGATGAAGATAGTAATGGTTATGAATTAGTCACCACAAATGGTTCTGGTCTACTTGGTCTTAAGTGGCTTGCTGGTCGGAGAGCATATAATGGTATGCCCGGCCATGTAATTATGGGTATTTCTGGACTTGCTGACGGTGGGTTTATTGCTACCGATGATGGTTGGCCAGATGGTGCTCAACAGTATGACCGTAATGATCATCTAGTTGATATTGGTAAGTATATTTCTGTAATTGGGGCACAGGCCATTCTATCCAACTCTACCCATGCTACTTCATATGTAGCAAGTGGAGCTGCTGTATATGCTGGTTTCTATAGTCAACTTCCTGGTAATAGTGCTCCAACCAACAAGGTAATTCCAGGAGTTAGACTACCGTTTAGAGTTAGTGCTGCAAAACATGACCTACTTGCTGGTAAGCGTCTTGTTATGTTCCAGCAGAAGAGTAAGGGGAATGTTGTTGCTGATGCACCAACTGCTGCACGGCCAGACAGTGATTATAGACGACTTACTACAATTCGTATTGTTAAGGAATGTATTGATGCAGTCCGTCAAGCGGCTGAACCTTTCATTGGTGAGCCAATTACTGGTGCAAGACTAGCTGCTCTCGAGACTGCAATTGACCAGGCGCTTACTAAACTAAAGAAAGCAGAATATATTCAGCGGTTTGATGCAATCGTGACCTCTACACCCACCCAACAAGTTCAGGGTGAAGCAGATGTAGAACTTGTTCTAGTTCCAGCATTCGAACTACGCCAGATTAATGTATATGTAGCGCTGGCTGCTCAGTAATTCTAAGGAGTGTGTATGTAAATGGCACCTACTGCTAGTCCCTATTCAGCAAGCTACAATAGCTTCTCTGGAGTAGATATTAAGGGTGTTTTCGCTAATAAGATTGTAGCTGAACTACAAGCTATTTCCTACTCAATTACTAGAGAAAAGGCACCTATCTATACCATGGGGTCAGCAGACCCTCGCGCATTTTCTCGTGGTAAACGAGGGATCGCCGGGACTCTGATTTTTATCATGTTTGATAGACATGCTCTTCTA
>Ga0079037_100000588_pt1 | contig 16904 bp, 14 predicted proteins | sample Mud3Dept4metaG_FD_71479 | JGI IMG/M metagenome (GOLD analysis project Ga0079037, IMG submission 71479) | Freshwater wetland microbial communities from Ohio, USA, analyzing the effect of biotic and abiotic controls - Mud 3 Core 4 Depth 4 metaG | ecosystem: Environmental > Aquatic > Freshwater >... | reverse complement strand
GAACTGGTAGGAATAAATACCGCTATCTTCAGTACGACCGGGGGATACCAGGGAATTGGTTTTGCCATTCCGAGCAACATGGTAAAAGTTGTCATGAACAGCCTGATAGAAAAAGGCAAGGTCATCAGGGGCTGGCTCGGGGTATCCATACAGGAAATTACCCCTGAACTTGCAAAGCAGTTCCAGCTTGATAAAGATTTCGGGACCCTTGTTGCTGACGTAGTGGAAGGAAGCCCTGCGGAGAAGGCGGGCATTATGCACGGGGACGTGATAATCGAATTCGGGGGGAAACCGGTGGACGAACCATATAACCTCAGAAATATCGTTGCAGGCACCCTGCCGGGCACAGAGGTGGAAATGAAGGTAATCAGAAACAGTGAAACCAAAACCTTCAAGGTGACTATTGAAGAACTTCCGACCGGAGAACAGAAGATCCCCACTGAGTTCAAAAATGCGTTAAGGGGAGTCAGCGTTCAGAACCTGACACCGGATATCTACAGGCAGTTAAATATCCCTGAGAAAATAAGAGGGGTTGTTGTATCGGAAATTGAAGAAGGAAGTCCTGCAGAGCGCAAACTCATACGCGGTGATGTTATCCTCGAAATAAACAGAAAGGCCATATCCAATATAGATGACTACGAAGCACTCGTGTCAAAAATAACCCCCGACACGAATGTCCTGCTGCTGGTCTTCCGGCGGGGTTCCACAATTTTTGTTACGGTCAGCGGGAAGTAAAACAAGCTCTCAGTGGTCAGTCGGGATCGACTCGTACTAAGCTATCAGCAATGAGCCAAAGAAACAACGGGGTCTAACGGCCCCGTTGTTTTGTTTTTTTTAGCTGACAGCTGAACGCTGATTGCTGACAGCTTTTTAACACTTCCAAAAGTGGAATATTAAATTTCTTTGCGATCTTTCGGCAGTCTTCATATTCAGGTGATGCCTTTTGTATTTCTTTGCCGAGCAGGGATTTTTTCACCCTTACCCTTCCGTATTGAGTATCCAGTGACACAATGTCACGCTGAAGTGTCTTCCGGTCAGCCCTGTAAAACCTGAGGCCTATGCTTGTTGTTTCCTTCAATATGATTTCAGACATGGCGTCTTTTCGATCTTCATTGCAGAGCACACTCAGTTTAATTCCCGGCCTTCCCTTCTTCATGATGATTTGTGTTAAGAAGACATCGAGTGCGCCTGCCTTAAGCATCTTTTCCATTACATATTCATAAACCTGCGGGTTCATGTCGTCAATATTGGTCTCGATGACCGTTATTGCCTCTTCTGTCCCCTGTCGCCTGTCCCCTGATCCCTGTTTATTTTCCGTCTTCTCTCCGATAAATATTCTCAGTATATTGGGCTGCTCCCTGAAGTCCTTATCCCCCGCCCCAACACCTGCTTTCAAAATTTTCATGTCCGGCACAGGACCAAAGCCAGACGCAAGAGACGACATCAGGACAGCGCCGGTAGGAGTAGTGAGTTCAAATTGCACACCCGACGAATAAACAGGAATGTCCTTTAATAATTCAACAGACGCGGGCGCTGGCACAGGCAAAAGCCCATGCTCTGACTTAATAGAGCCGCTTCCGAGATTCAGAGCAGATGAATAGATTGTATCAATGCCCAGGATATCAAGTCCGATCAACGAGCCAAAGATATCGACAATGCAGTCAATGGCCCCGAGTTCATGCAGGTGAACTTCATCAAATTTACCGCCATGCACTCTGGCTTCCGCTTCAAACAACCTTCTAAAAATATGCAGCCCTTTCAGTTTAATGTCTTTTGAGAGTGTAGATGTTTTAATTATCTTATCAATGTCTTTCCACTTCCTTGCCCCTTGCCCCTTGCCCCTTGCCCCTTGAATTTCGACATCAACCTTGGTCGCCCTCATCCCTGCCCTCTTTACTTCTTTCGAAGTTAATTCGTATCCCTTAACAGGCAGGCGGGCCAGTTCATTCCTGAGCCCTGAAAGCGGAACACCGGCATCAACCAGGGCACCCAGAGTCATGTCCCCGCTGATTCCTGAGAAACAGTCAAAATATGCGATCATAATTTAGCGATCAGCTGTCAGCTGTCAGCCTTTACCAATGAATTTATCTTATGCGCAAGCACCCCTGCGCCAAAGCCATTATTTATATTCATCACCGCAATCCCGGGGACACATGAATTGAGCATCGCAAACAGGGCGGTAAGACCCCCGAAACTCGTGCCGTACCCTACAGAGGTCGGTACTGCAATGATAGGTTTGTCGGTCATCCCTCCTACAACTGACGGAAGGGCCCCTTCCATTCCTGCTATAACAATTAAGGCATTTGCCTCACTGAATACCTTTCGGGCATGCACAATCCTGTGCAGTCCAGCGACACCAACATCAGTTACTGTTTCAACCCTGCTTCCCAGGAACTCTGCGGTAACCGTTGCCTCTTCAGCTACAGGCATATCCGAGGTCCCCGCACACAGCACTGCTATCCGGCCATTTCTGTCATCTGAACCCCCGGCCATAATCACCCGTGATTTCTCATAATATGCAGCCTTTATTTTATGCCTTCTGCACACTGCACTGATGTCCCTGAAAACGGCTTGAGCGGCCCTCGTTATGAGCACCTTACCGCTTTTTTTGATCATGGCTTCGGCAATCATGACAATGTCTTCCTGCTCCTTGCCCTCGGCAAATATCACCTCAGGGATACCGTGCCTGAGCTCCCTGTGATGATCAACCTTCGCCATTCCCAGATCCTCATACGGTAAGTGCTTCAGCTGTTCCATTGCATCCGTAACGAGAGTCTTCCCGTTTTTAACCGCGTCCAGTATCGCCTTTATTTTCCTGTTCTCCATAATAATCAGTATTCCGCCTTCAGACTCCTTGTCATCAGTTCTCTTACTGCATCAGAAGGCCTTTTGTCTTCATTCACTACCTTGTAAATCTGTTCAATGATAGGCATCTCAATATTGTGCTTCCGTGACAGTTCATATGCCGATTTCGATGTTGCTACTCCCTCAGCCACCATCTTCATCCCTGAGAGTATCTCGTTCAACTTTTCACCCTGACCCAGTTTATAGCCTACCGTATAATTTCTTGAAAGCGTACCTGTGCAGGTCAGGACAAGGTCTCCAAGCCCGCTCAGTCCGTCAAACGTTTTGTCCTTTGCGCCCATTGCAACGCCGAGGCGTATCATCTCTGCAAGGCCCCTTGTAATGAGGGCGGCCCTTGTGCTGGCTCCGAGACCGAGTCCATCAGATATACCGGATGCTATGGCCATTACGTTTTTGAGCGCCCCTCCCAGTTCAACGCCCAGCACATCGGTGTTCGTATACACCCTGAAATAATCGGTGTTAAACACGTCCTGAAGGAGCACCGCTGTATCACGATTATCTGCGGCAATGGTTACAGCCGCAGGCAGTTTTCTGATGACCTCATCCGCAAAGCTCGGTCCGGAAAGGACCGCTGCCTGATGACCCGTTACATCCTTCAGAACAGAAGACACGGTCATCAGTGACCCATGTTCAATGCCCTTTGATGCGCTTATTATTTGAGCGTCCCTGGGGATAAATCCAGACGCGCTGCTGAATACTGAACGTGTGAACTGCGTAGGAACAACGTTCAGGATATAGCGGGCATTCTCAACGGCATGCTGTATATGTCCTGTTGCTTCGATATTTCGGGACAGAGGGATACCGGGCAGATATACGCTGTTGATACCGGTGAGCCTGATCTCATCAGCGAGTCCCTTCTCATAGGCCCAAAGCGTGACATCATATCCCTTTTCAGCAAGGAGATTCGCAAGCGTTGTCCCCCAGTGTCCGGCGCCTATGACTGAAATGTATGTCATAACTTGATGAGCTGAAATTTCATTCCAAAATCTCCCCTGATCCCTCTTTATTAAAGCGGGGGCCTCTCTCTCCCCTTTGAAAAAGGGGGATGGAGGGGGATTTTATTAATGTTTATCTTTCATTTCCTTTTTTTGTACCTTCACCCACGTATCCTTCAAGGTGACCGTACGGTTAAAAACAGGTTTTTCTCCGGAAGAATCCGGATCAACACAGAAATAACCGAGCCTCTCAAACTGGTACTTGTCCCCCGGAGTTACGTCTGTGAGAGCCGGCTCAACCCGGCAGGCCTCCAGAATCTCCAGCGATCTGGGATTAAGCTTCGATATAAAATCCTTGCCTTCTGCATCTTCTTCAGGATTTGGCTGGGCAAATAAATAATCATACAACCGCACTTCAGCTTGATGAGAATGTTCAGCCGAGACCCAGTGAAGCGTTGCCTTGACCTTCCTCCCGTCAGGCGCATCACCGCCCCTTGTTGCAGGGTCATACGTGCAGTGCAATGCAACAATATTTCCCGTGTCGTCTTTTACAACATCATCGCATGTAATAAAATATGCATAACGAAGCCTTACCTCCCGTCCGGGTGCCAGGCGGAAAAACTGCTTTGGCGGATTCTCCATGAAGTCTTCCTGTTCAATATAAAGTTCACGTGTAAACGGGACCTTGCGGGTCCCGGCTGAAGGATCCTCCGGGTTGTTTATTGCCTCCAGTTCCTCGACCTTGCCTTCAGGGTAATTTGTTATGATGATCTTCAACGGTCTCAGCACAGCCATCATACGCTGAACTCGTTTATTCAAATCCTCCCTGATGCAGTATTCGAGCAGGGCCATATCAACAGTACTGGCTGCTTTGGCAACTCCTATCCTTTCACAAAAGCTGCGGAGTGACGCCGGAGTGTATCCCCTCCTGCGGAGGCCTGAAATAGTCGGCATGCGCGGATCATCCCAGCCCCTCACATGGCCGCCTTCAACAAGCTGGATAAATTTCCTTTTGCTCATAACCGTGTACGTGAGATTAAGGCGCGCAAATTCAATCTGCTGCGGGTGATACAACCCAAGTTCATCGAGAAACCAGTCATACAGCGGCCGGTGGTCCTCAAATTCGAGTGTGCAGATGGAGTGCGTTATCCCTTCGACTGAATCTGAGATGCAATGCGCATAATCGTACATTGGATAAATACACCATTTGTCCCCGGTCATGTGATGCTTCGCATGAAGTATCCGGTATATGACAGGATCGCGCATGTTGATATTACCTGAAGCCATGTCGATTTTGGCCCTTAGCGTGCGTGAGCCATCGGGGAATTCCCCTCTGCGCATGCGGTCAAACAGATCGAGGTTCTCCTCAACTGCACGGCTGCGGTACGGGCTTTCTTTCCCGGGTTCAGTCAGGGTGCCCCGGTACTGCCTTACCTCATCAGGTCCCAGATCGCAGACATATGCCCTGCCCTTTTTGATAAGATCAACCGCGCATTCGTAAAATCTCTCGAAGTAGTTCGACGCATAGAACATCCGCTCCTGCCAGTCAAATCCAAGCCAGCGAACGTCCTGTTTAATCGATTCCACATACTCCACTTCCTCTTTTATCGGATTCGTGTCGTCCATGCGGAGATTGCAGAGGCCATTGAACTCCGCTGCTATGCCGAAATTCAGGCAGATGGACTTTGCATGACCGATATGCAGATAGCCGTTCGGTTCGGGCGGAAACCGCGTATGTACCCTGCCGCCGTATTTGCCGGTCTTCATATCTCCGGAGACAATGTCTTTGATAAAATTTGAAGGTGCTGCGGATTCAGGTGCAGTCATGTCATTCCTTTTTCATCAGCTTAACTTTTAAATATAAAATCATACCCTTTTTCAAGGGATTATTTTACCACATTGAAGAGATTAGTGAGGCAGTTTTATTTTTAACATGGATCATTCATATGTTAATGAATTATCACTGTTCAATACTTTCTCGCTGCCTTGACATGCACGGGAATTGCTTTTATTCTAATCGTAGCTTAAATTTATTCATCAGGAGGTAATCATGCAGGAACCTTTATATATTGCAAAAAGTGAAAAGGAGATATATCTTCTTCCCAAAATGGCAAACAGGCACGGGCTTATTGCCGGCGCTACCGGCACAGGCAAAACCATCACACTCCGGGTCTTTGCCGAACAGTTCAGCAATATCGGGGTCCCGGTTTTCATGGCAGATGTCAAAGGCGACCTTTCAGGCATGGCCCTGCCCGGCAGTGATCATCCTAAAATAAGTGAAAGGGTAAAAGTGCTGGGCCTTGAGGATTTCCGCTTTGACGGCTTTCCTGTCGTGTTCTGGGACGTGTTCGGGGAACAGGGCCACCCTGTGCGTACCACTATCTCTGAGATGGGGCCCCTCCTCTTGAGCCGGCTTTTAAATCTCAATGACGTGCAGAGCGGCGTCCTCTCTATTATTTTCAAAGTAGCTGATGAGAATGGCATGCTGCTGCTGGACCTGAAGGACCTCCGTTCCATGTCACAGTTTGTGGGAGACAATCAGGCGCAGTTCAAGACCCAGTACGGCAATATTTCCACTGCGAGTATCGGCGCTATCCAGCGCGGTCTCCTCATGATAGAAGAACAGGGGGGTGACAAATTCTTTGGAGAGCCTGCCCTGAATCTTGAGGACCTCATGCAGACCGATGAGAAAGGCAAAGGCGTTATTAATATTATTACGGCCGACAAGCTGATGCAGTCCCCGAAACTCTATTCAACCTTCCTGCTCTGGCTCATGTCGGAACTGTTTGAACAGCTCCCCGAAGCCGGTGACCCTGAGAAACCCAAACTCGTTTTCTTCTTTGATGAGGCGCATCTCCTCTTTGACGATGCACCAAAGGCGCTTGTGGACAAAATAGAACAGGTTGTACGCCTTATAAGATCAAAGGGTGTAGGCATATATTTTATTACACAGAATCCGCTTGACCTTCCCGAGACCGTACTCGGGCAGCTGGGCAACAGGGTACAGCACGCGTTAAGGGCCTTCACACCGAAGGACCAGAAGGCGGTAAAATCAGCAGCAGATACATTCAGAACAAACCCGAAGCTTGATACCTCAAAGGTTATCACGGAACTCGGGGTAGGCGAGGCGCTCGTTTCGGTACTTGATGAAAAAGGCACGCCGACGATTGTTGAGAGGGCGTTTATATGCCCCCCGGTAAGCCGACTCGCGCCGTTATCCCCTGAAGAGCGGAATCAGATTGTCCGCAGCTCAGTCATATATGGCCATTATGAAAAGACCACGGACCGTGAGTCGGCCTATGAGCATCTGAAGGCAAAAGTGCTACAGGGGGAGGCGGTGCAACAGGAGGCGCCTGCAGCCAGAGGCAGAAAGGCAGAGCCGAAACCGCAATCCGAAGTGCTATTCGGCGCACTCGCAAAGAGCGCGGCCCATGCAATCGGAAGCCAGGTCGGCAGGCAGATTATCAGAGGGGTGCTCGGTTCGCTTTTTGGCAGCGGCAGGAGGAGATGAAATGGCAGCTCCTGTCAGGCTGGGTAAATAATCATCATTTCATGATCGGGGAGACTGCCGGTTATTAAACGACCATCTCCCCAAAAAGGAACCGGGACAGGCCCGTCAGGGGAGAGGAAACGTCAGGAGAATCCTATTTCTGTTTCCGGACTCTGGACACTAATCATCTGACACGAGGAACGTCTTTACTTCCCCCAAAAAAGAGACAGGATTTTGTCATTTCGAACGAAGTGAGAAATCTTGCAGGATTACAATAAAGATTCCTCTCACCCTTCGGGTGTTCGGAATAACAGACATTAGAACAGGTTAAATGTCTATCTCTGTTTTTGGGTGCTTCCGCCTCTGTTGACAGCATGTCAATTGTCAGATATAATATCAGACATATGGCATGGAGGTGATTCAGATGACAACAGTAACAGCAGTTTTGGGCGGTGAAAAAGAACTCGGTCAGAAGGTCAAAAGGCGCATTGACTTCGATGCCCTGATAAAGAAAGGGATCCCGTGGGGAGTAATATCCTACATCAAGAACGCATTTAATCTGCCTGATGAAGTCATTGCCAACATCATCGGCGTCAGCCCCCGTACTATCGCACGGAGGAGAAAAACGGTGAACCTGCGGGCTAAACCAGGCGCTGTGTCTAAGGGGTCCCACAAAGAAAAGCCATCTCCAGTTGCAGCAGAAAGACTTTCTCCGGTGGAAAGCGACAGGGTCTACCGGTTTGCAAGGATCATAGCGCTTGCCGAGGATGTATTTGAAGACAAGGAAGAGGCGCTTGAGTGGCTCAAAAGCCCCCAGTACGGACTTGGCGGACTCGTCCCGTTTGACATGCTTCAGACCGATGCAGGTGCCTGCGAGGTAGAAGAACTGCTGGTCCGTATTGATTACGGCGTCATTTCGTGACAAGGGCGTGGCGCATCGTCAGGGAAAAACGTTTGCCTGACGCCTTCACCGGAGACGGGGCGCGCCTTGGCGGCGGCCGGTGGAACCATCCCGGCACCCCTGTTGTCTATGTAAGCGAATCCCTGTCACTGGCGGCCCTGGAGCTGTTTGTTCATTTCACGAGACACGATATAAAGCTGAGTAAATCACTGTTTGCAATCCCGGTAGAAATTCCTGATTCTCTGAAAATAACAGAAGTTTCTATCAAAGACCTTGATCCGGACTGGAGGGTATCGCCTCCATCTTATTCAACTAAAGACATCGGAACGGAATGGGTGCGAAAAGGGCCCTCCGCGATTCTGCGTGTGCCTTCAGCGGTTATCCCTGAGGAATATAATCTCATACTTAATCCAAAACATACTGATTTCAAAAAGATAAAGATCGGTAGACCGCGGGCTTTTACGCTTGATAAGCGTGTGTGGAAATAGTCGGTCTACCCAATCGCTTTCATAGCCTTCTCCAACCTTCTGATCGTCTTCTCCTTCCCCACAACCTCAAGTACCTCAAATATTCCCGGACTCTCTGTGCCTCCGGTCATTGCAACGCGGACAGGCTGGGCAAGGTCTTTGAGCTTGACGCCGTGTTTTTCCACGACCGATTTAAAAACCTGTTCAAGCTCATGATGGGAGAACTCGGGTATGGAAGTCAGGGCCTCTTTTAATGCAACCAGTAGATCACGGCCCTTTGCATTAAGAAACTTCTCCTTTGCCTTCTCATTATATTCGACTTCTTCGGCAATGTAGTAGCGCAGCGAATTTGCAAGCTCAAGCAGAGTCTTTGAGCGTTCCTTAAGCGTGCCGACAGCCTTTGACAGCCATGTCTTGTCCATGGCCTGCCCTTTTTCTATGACACCGTTTTTCTCAAGAAAAGGCAAGACCAGTTCGGCAAGTTTATCTGTTGAACAACTCATAATATATTGACTGTTCAGCCACAGGAGCTTTTCCGGGTTGAAGACCGCTGCTGCCTTGCCGACATTTTCAAAAGAGAAATATTTCACCAGCTCATCCCGCGTGAAGACCTCCTGGTCTCCGTACGACCAGCCGAGCCGTACAAGGTAATTCACCAGCGCCTCCGGCAGATATCCCATATCATAATAAGCCATCACTGAAGTGGCCCCGTGTCTTTTGGAAAGTCTTGCCTTGTCAGAACCGAGGATCATCGGCAGATGGGCAAACTTGGGCACAGGATATCCGAATGCATGATAAAACTGTATCTGCTTCGGCGTATTGTTCAGGTGGTCATCGCCCCTGATGACATGCGTTATTTTCATATCCACATCATCCACCACGACTGTCAGATTGTATGTCGGCGTGCCGTCTGAGCGGAGGATGATCAGGTCATCAAGCTGTTCATTTTCGAATGTGACCATGCCTTTTATCAGGTCATCAACTATGGTCTGTCCTTCCACCGGCATCCTGAATCTGACTACAGGTTGCACGTCGGGGAGCGGCTCTTTCATGTCTCTGCACTTGCCGTTATACTTAAGTGCCCTTCCCTGCGCCATCGATTCTTTCCGTGCTGCTTCAAGTTCTTCCGGGGAGCAGTAACAATAGTAGGCCCTGCCTTGTTTCACAAGTTTGTCCGCGTAACTACGGTAAATATCAAACCTGTCGGTTTGCCTGAACGGCCCCTCATCCCAATCAAGGCCGAGCCATTTCATGCCTTCAATGATTGCTTCGATATATTCATCGGTGGAACGTGTCGTGTCGGTGTCCTCGATTCTCAGGATAAATGTCCCATTATTATGTCTGGCGTACAGCCAGTTAAACAGGGCAGTCCTTGCCCCTCCGATATGCAGGTGCCCCGTGGGACTCGGCGCAAAGCGTACTCTGATTTTGTCTGTCAACATCTTCCTCCTTAAAACCGACCGCTTACAGCCTGATTATTTCTATCCTCAGAATATGTTCTGTCTTCTCCGTCACCCTGAATCTCTCATCCGCCCTGTACCCTGCGATCCATATGATATCATTTCCTGATATCAGAATTGGAGTCCTGTCTCTCTCCTCGCGCGGTATTTTCTCATCGACAAAAAAATCCTGGAGCTTCTTTTTTTTTCCGAAGCCCACGGGATAGAAAAAGTCTCCAGCCGCCCTCGCCCTGACCATGAGGGGGAACTTGATCAATCCGGAGTCTAAAAGGACCGAGGACCTTCCGTCACCGGGATCTCCACCTTTTTCTTCAAAAGAGGCCTTCAGTATCAGACTGGATTCCTTCAGCGTGATCTCACACGGCGGCTGCATATCGTATTCTGAAAGTACGGGAGGCTTGTCCGAGGTTATTTTAAGGATGGAATATTCCCTGACCACTCTTACATCTTTGGGAAGATCAATGCTGTCTCCCGCCCTTCCCTTTTTCAACAAATTGATTATATCTTCAATGTGTTCAAACGTTATTCCCCTGAGTCCGCTGGTTGCATCTATCGCCCTTCTCAGGACACGTCTCAATATAGGTATTTCAATTTTTTCAAGGGGAGAAAGGAACAACTCGATGGAACTCTCGCTTTTTCTGCTTATGAGCCGCATGAGGGTCTTGGTCACGATCAACTCAAGATATGCCTCTTCATCCCTTAAAATACGGGCTGTCCTGCATATGTCACGCACGAGCGCCGGATTTTTCCCTCTGATCTTATCCATCAGGGAAAGCCTTATCCAGTTTCTGAAGTAATCTTCCCTGAGATTTGATGTGTCAACCATGTAAGGGAGTTGAGAGTCAAGAGGGATGAGTCTGGCGTTAATGGACAGGAATTTTTCTATCTCGCTTCTCTCTATATCGATCAGCGGTCTGATTATCAGCATGTTTTTATTGATCCTTGACTCGGACCCCTTAACTCTTACCTCTATATTTCTCACCGGGGGGATGCCTGTCAACCCTTTTCTGCCCGAACCTCTGAATAGTCTCATCAGAACCGTTTCTGCCTGGTCGTCCGCATTATGTCCAAGGGCGATTCTGCAGGCATTAATAGTACGTGAAACTTCCTCGAAAACAGCATGGCGAAGCTCCCTCGCAGCTTCCTGAAGATTTATATGATTGCCCCCTGCATGCATATTTACCTCTATTTTTCTGACATGGAAATGTATCCGGAGTTTTTTACAGAGACCCTCACAGAATTTCAGCTCCTTTTCAACTTCATCAGGCCTTAAAGAATGGTCAACATATACGGCACTCAATGAGAGATTGAAATCCTCCCTCAGTTTGTCCAAAATAACCGCAAGGCAAACGGAATCGGGCCCCCCTGACAGACCAATCAGCACGTGGTCCCCGTCAGACAGCATGGAATGCTCTTGAATCGTTTTCCGTACATGGTGTAAGGTATCCACAGGTAGTTCCATTATACCGGAATTATCTTTATTACAGCCATACGCTCTTGCTGACAGTGATTTTAATCGCGACCATGAAATTCTCTGAATAAATATATATAATAGAAACTCGTAAAATAAACAGAACAAAAAGTCAATTTGAACCATGCATGATTTCAAGTATAAAAACTCAGAATTATATGCCGAAGATGTACCGGTCAGAAAGATTGCGGAGGCAGTGGGAACACCACTTTATATATACAGTCATAACACGTTCCTCCGACATTTCAATGCCTACAGGGACGCCTTTGACGGGCTGCCGCATACCATATGCTTCGCGCTGAAGGCAAATTCAAACATTGCTGTCCTGAAGCTGCTTGCAAAAAACGGCTGCGGAGCAGATGTTGTTTCAGGAGGGGAGCTTCATCTCGCCCTTAAGGCAGGCGTCCCCCCACGGAAAATTGTATATGCGGGAGTGGGTAAAACCGAAAACGAAATTGTCCAGGCGCTCAAGGCCGGAATTCTTATGTTTAATATCGAGTCATCTGATGAGATGCTGGCCATTAACGATATTGCCGCCGGGTTAAAGAAAAAGGCCCCGATCGCGCTCAGGGTCAATCCTGATATCGATCCTGAAACGCACCCCTATATTTCGACAGGACTCAAGGAGAGCAAGTTCGGCATCCCGATAGAAGAAGCGCTGGAGCATTACAAACTGGCACGGAAACTGCCCAGCCTGAACATTCTCGGGATACACAAACATATCGGTTCCCAGATCACCACGATAAGGCCTTTTGTCGACGCCTTGCAGAAGGTCATATTGCTTGCAAAGACCCTGAAGTCGCATGGGATCGCTATTGACTATATCGATATGGGCGGAGGTCTGGGGATTCCATATAAAAATGAACACCCGCCTCACCCTGCAGAACTGTCAAAGGCCATACTGCCTCTCCTGAAGGACGGCAATTTCAATCTCATACTGGAACCGGGCAGATCAATTGCGGGTAATGCGGGGATACTTGTGACAAAAGTCCTTTATATAAAGAAACACCCTCAAAAAGAGTTTGTCATTATCGATGGCGGGATGAACGATCTCATACGGCCGAGTCTTTATAACGCGTATCACCATGTGCTTCCGGTGAAAAAAAACAGCCGCAGCAGGGTCGTCTCGGACCTCGTCGGGCCTATATGTGAATCCGGGGACTTCCTCGCAAAAAACCGGGAGCTGAAGAGGGCGTCCCGGGGAGATCTGCTTGCTGTCATGAGCGCAGGCGCCTATGGGTTTACGATGAGTTCAAATTATAACAGCAGGCCCAGGGTAGCCGAGGTACTTGTCAGGGGAAGTGAGTTCTTTGTTGTCCGTGAGAGGGAAACATATAAAGATCTGGCAAGAGGATCAAAGATACCGGAATTCCTGAGGAGATAATAGCAATGAAAATTAAGTTCACAAAAATGCATGCCCTCGGCAATGACTTTATCGTAATTGATGACAGGGACGCAAAATTGAAAGGTGTCTCCCGCCTTTCAGAAAAACTCTGTAACCGCAGATTTGGAATCGGCGCAGACCAGCTTCTGCTTTTAGGACATTCAAAAAACGCGGATTTCAGGATGCGGATATTCAATGGAGACGGTTCCGAAGTCGAAATGTGCGGAAACGGGATACGCTGTCTGGGCAAATATATCTGGGACAATATACTGCTCTGCAACGACAGCACCTATGCGAAAAAATATTGTCAGACAGTTGAATCCCTTGCAATCGAAACTTTGGCAGGGATCAGGTATATATATAAATCAGGGAATCTATTCAGGATCGATATGGGAGAGCCTGTATTTGAACCGGTAAAAATACCGGTGAAAGTAAGGCAAGGGGCAAGAGGCAAGGGGCAAGGGGCATATCCCCCCTTACCCCCCTTTACTAAAGGGGAGCACTCGTCACTGGTTATGAATTATCCCCTGAAGGTCAAGGACAAGATATTCAAAATCACCTGTGTATCCATGGGCAATCCGCATGCGGTGATAATCGCCGATAACACAGATTCGGTCCAGGTGAATGAGATCGGGCCTCTGATAGAGAACCATAAACTTTTTCCGAGCAGGACAAATGTCGAGTTTGTTCAGCCTCTGGACAGAGGCAACATAAAAATGAGGGTATGGGAAAGAGGGGCCGGTGAAACAACGGCCTGCGGCACAGGCGCTTCTGCATCTGTTGTCGCATCTGCGCTGCTGGGGCTTACGGGAAGAAAAGTGAATGTACATCTTCCCGGCGGCAAGCTCCTTATCCACTGGTCGGAAAGAGACAATCATGTCTATATGACGGGCCCTGCGGTACATGTATTTGAAGGAACAATAGAAATATAATTAAATATCAAAAATCCTGGACCTTGTCATGTCCGGCAGGTTTCAAAATTACGTATGAAGATTAAGTGCCCTATCTGCAAGGAAAAGACAGAATGGCAGGACAATATGTACAGGCCTTTCTGTTCTGAAAGGTGTAAACTTATTGATCTGGGGTCCTGGGCATCGGAAAACTATAAAATTGAAGGGAGGCTTGATGATGAGTCGGACCAAGAGCCTTCAGCAAAGGAGATAAACAATGATTAATCTGATCGTATCAGGGGCCTCCGGTAAAATGGGCAGCCGCATTATCGCACTTTCAAGAGATATTGATGCAATTAAACTGACCGGAGCGATAGAGCGGAAGGGACATAAAGATACAGGCAAAGATATCGGCCCTGTCATCGGTATAGGCATAACAGGAGTCACCATTACGGATGATATAAAAGCAGTCATTGAAAAAGGCGATGTGCTCGTTGATTTTTCATCTCCCTCTGCGACGATCCAATGTCTGAAATCGCTCTCCGGAAAACCTGTGCCGGTTGTTATCGGCACAACCGGTTTCAGCAAGGACGAAGTGGAATACATAAAGCTTTATGCGCAAGCCACCCCATGCGTCTTTGCTCCCAACATGAGTGTGGGGGTCAATCTTCTTTTAAAAATCCTCGAAGACATCGCAAAAGTCACCGGCGATGACTATGACGTTGAGATTGTGGAGGCCCATCACCGGCTGAAAAAGGACGCGCCTTCCGGCACTGCAATGAAAATGGCCCAGGTCCTGGCCTCAGCGCTTAACAGAAATCTGGAAGACACTGCTGTTTATGCCAGGCACGGACTCATCGGCGAACGCACCAAAAAAGAGATCGGCATTCAAACAGTGCGTGCAGGCGACATTGTGGGAGAACACACCGTGCTGTTCGGAGGTCTCGGAGAAAGAATAGAGATAACCCATAAGGCATCAAGCAGAGACACCTTCGCGAGAGGGGCGCTTAAGGCCGCACAATGGGTGCATAAACAGACTCCGGGGCTTTATGATATGCAGGATGTACTGGGATTGAAATAATCTTTGCAGGGGAGGCACGTCACGCCGGCAAAATCAGGTCTGGACCAGAGGGACCCTGCCCTTTAAAATAATATCGACTATCTCTGGATCAAACTGGGTGCCGGCATGATCTTTTAATTCACGCTCGACCTTGCTCATGGTCAGTGCGTCCCTGTATGGCCTGGCACTCATCATCGCATCAATGGCGTCCGCAACCATAACTATTCTGGCAGCTAACGGTATCTGTTCACCGTTAAGGCCTCCCGGATACCCTTTCCCGTCATACCGCTCATGGTGGTGAAGGATAACAGGGATAGCATCTTCAAGAAACGGCACAGACTGGACGATCCTGGCGCCAATCGCAGGATGTTTCTTTATTTCCGTGTATTCATCCAGGGTAAGCTTCCCGTTTTTCCGGAGGATATTCTCTTCTATCCCGATCTTTCCGATATCATGAATTGCCGCGGCATTTTCGATCTCTTTTATCGTCTTGGCGGGGATCCCCAGCGCATCTGCCAAAGAAGATGAAAGCTTTGCCACACGGTTGGAGTGGTTGTGTGTATAATGGTCTTTGGCGTCTATCGTAAGGATAAGTGCATTTACCGTTCCTTCATAACAGGTCATGATATTGCTCCGGGCCTTGGATACCTGGTCTTCAAGATATGCGGCCCTGTCCAGTAATATGTCCCTTTCCAGCTTTAAGCCTGCATTTGCCCGCCGTTTCTTCAGGCCTTTCTCTACTACGAGCAGGACATCGTCCTTGTCAAAAGGTTTTATCAGATAATCAAATGCGCCAAAACGTATGGCGTCTCTTGCCGTTTCAAGACTTGCGTACGCTGTCAGCAGTATGACTTCTGTATCGGGATGCCTCTTCTTTATTTCCTGCAGAGCCGTAATGCCGTCCATCTTTGGCATTTTTATGTCCATGACGATAAGGTCATAAGGATCATGGATCATTGAATCAATTCCTTCACGCGCTCCGGGAGCGGTTGATACCGTGTATTTGTCTTTTAACACCATCCTGATGGACTCTCTGGGTGCAAGCTCATCATCAATAACAAGAATACGTTCTTTACTATCCATTAATGCGACCTCCCTGAATCGAAATATTTGCGCTCCTTCTGTCCAGAATCGGCAATTTAATGATAAATGAATTTAAGCCGTCTGTGCTTTTTATATCGAGACTGCCGCCATGTCCTTCAATGATCTTGTGGCTTATGGGAATATTCAGTTCGGTCCCGAGGTGCTTTATGTCCAGAAGAGGCGTCAGCAAATTCTGTTTCCCCTCCCTTATCAGGGCATCCCCTTCATATGATATGATCATCTCTACAGAGGGGACCTCCTGAACTGTCGCACTTGCACTCATTGTTATAATTATGCCGTCCGGTGTCCTGTCGATAATGCTGAGAACAAGATAATAGACGGACTTTATTAAATTTTTTCTGTCAATGTTGATATATAGGGTTTTATCGGTCAATTGTTTGGAAAACTTGTGGGTCTCGGGAATATTTTTTAAAATAAAGGCCGCTGTTTCGTTTATAAAATCATTTATATCGACTTTCTCAAAATTATAATTCTGGGAACTTGAAAAGGTCACGAGCTTGTCGATCAAACTGTCAAGCATTCTTATCGACTGGCTTACCGTCGAAATATAGAATTTGTTCAGGTCGTCATCCCCGTATTTTTCATTCAGCAGTTGTGTAAACGTCTGGATGGAGGTAAGGGGATTCCTGACTTCATGGGCTATTTTTGCCATCAGGTCATTGACAGCCCTGAGTTTTTCAGCTTTATTCCGCTGTTCCTCCAGCTTCCTGGAGTCTGAAAGATCGGAAAATACGATACCCGCTCCAATGGGATTACGTTGTTCATCAATGAGCCTGTAGCTGTTTATCCCGAGGGGGAGTTTAGTCGGGTTCAGATCTACTTCAAAACGTTTGTACATCTTCCCGGTCACCATTGTTTCATACAGGATGTCCCCCAG
>Ga0079037_100000587_pt1 | contig 16917 bp, 15 predicted proteins | sample Mud3Dept4metaG_FD_71479 | JGI IMG/M metagenome (GOLD analysis project Ga0079037, IMG submission 71479) | Freshwater wetland microbial communities from Ohio, USA, analyzing the effect of biotic and abiotic controls - Mud 3 Core 4 Depth 4 metaG | ecosystem: Environmental > Aquatic > Freshwater >... | reverse complement strand
CAGTCCACGGCGTCGCAGGTGTCCTCGCACTGCTGCTGCGTGGGTGCGCCCGCCCCGGCACCAAGTTGGGCGGCGCATGCGAGGGCCGCTTCGCAGGCGTCCTTGCAGCTTCCGCCGCAACCAGTCGCTCCAAACGCTATCACCGCCAGCACGAGCACGAATAGACGCTTCATGAAACCCCCAGGTTAAGGTTTCGAGCAGTTTCGGGGGCCGCCGGCACCTCGTCTCCGACCCGAATGGGTATGTCGTCGGATTCGCACCTCAAACATGAAGAATTTCAATGGACCGGCGGTATCGCACCTTGCGGTTTCAAAGGCCCGCCGGGTACATGAGCCGCCCCAATTAACCCCTTAGGGTCGGGGACGTTGCTTCCATCCCTACGGAAAACGCGCGGGCCTCCAGGGCCGCCGCTCGGCCATGCGGGTCACCGGAGAGGGCCGGTCGGCCGCGTTTGACGAGCCCCGGTGAGGCGTCTATACAGGCCGCCGATGTCGCCGCCGAGGAAGAAGCCCAGGAGCGCCGCAGCCCCGCGGCGGCCAGCGCGCCCGGTCCTTGGCAACGACCCGTTCACGCGTGGTGCAGCGCCGAGGGCTCCGGCCGCTCCCACAGGCGAGCCGGCCCCGAAGGCCTCGCACCCGGCGCCACCGCCCGTGGCGGAGCGGCTGGAGCGCCTCGAGCAGCAGGTGGAGCAGACCCTGGGAGGCGCCGAGGCCAGGCTGGAGGAGGTCCTGCGGCGCTCCGGGGCGACGAGCTACCCGGCTGAGCTGCGGGAGCTCCTGGCGCGCCTCCTGCCGGCGCTGCTGGCGCGCCTCGGGAGCCTGGCCTCGCTGGTGAAGCTCCTCGCCAGACCCGGGCCGCTCGACGCCTTCGGGATGGACGAGCGCCTGCTGGACCGGGCCGCGCCCGTCCTCGACTTCTTCTACGACTCGTGGTGGCGCGTCGCGGTTCGCGGCATCGAGGGCGTACCCGCGGGGCCGGTGGTGGTGGTGGCGAACCACGGCGGCGCCCTCCCCTGGGACGCGCTGGTGCTGCGGCTCGCCTTCCGACGGCCGCCCGCCAGCCGCGAGCTGCGGCCGCTCCTCGACCCTGCGGCCTTGAGCCCGGGCCTCGTCGGGAAGGCGGCGCTGAGCCTCGGCGCCGTCCCGGCCACGCCCGACGCGGCGGCCCGACTCCTCGGCGGGGGAACGGCCGTCGCGGTGTTCCCGGAAGGGACCCGGGTCGCCTCCAAGCCCTGGGGGGAGCGCTACCGGCTCCAGTGGTTCGGTCGCGGCGGCTTCGCCAAGATCGCCGTGCGCGCCGGGGCCCCCATCGTCCCCTGCGCCGTCGTCGGCAGCGAGGAGGCGGCGCCGCCGGTGGGCCGGACCGGCTGGCTGGCGGAGGCACTGGGCCTGCCCATGCTGGCCATGGCGCCGGCGATCCCGCTCGGCCCGCTCGGGCTCCTTCCCCTGCCCTCCCGCTGGTCGCTCCGCTTCGGGACTCCGCTGCCGACGCGCGACCTCGGGGCCGCCAAGGCCGACGACCCGGCGGCGATCGGGGACCTGACGGAGCGGGTTCGCGCCGACCTGCAGCGGATGCTCGACGAGGACGTCGCCGCCCGGCGCTCCGCCTACCTCTGACGGAAGGCTAGCCTGGAAGCGGATCGAGATCGGCCGGGGCGGAGGCCTCCGGCCCCTCGGCGATGCGCCCCTCCCTCACGCGCTGCGGCGGGGTGCGCAGGTCGCGCACCAGCCCGACCAGCGAGAGCGCGCGCAGGAGGTAGTAGGAGAGGTCGATCTCCCACCAGAACCAGCCCTGGTTGGCGGTAGAGGGGTAGAAGTGGTGGTTGTTGTGCCACCCCTCGCCGAGGGTGATGAGCGCGAGCAGGAAGCTGTTGCGGGACTCGTCGCCGGTCTCGTAGCGCCGGCGGCCGAGGACGTGGGCGAGCGAGTTGATGAAGAAGGTGCAGTGCCAGAGCAGGACCGTCGAGGCGAAGTATCCCCAGAAGAGCGCTGGCGCGCCGCCCCAGGCGAAGAGGCCCGCCGCCAGCAGCACCGTCGGGACGAGGTGCCAGCGGTCGAGCCAGCGCAACTCGGGGTAGCGGGCCAGGTCCTTCACCCGGTCGAGCGGAGTCTCGTCGTACCGCGCCGCCAGGATCCACCCCATGTGGCTCCACAGGAAGCCGCGCTGCACCGGCGAGTGGACGTCGCGAGGTCCGTCGGAGAAGCGGTGGTGGTCGCGGTGGTGGGCCGCCCACCAAAGCGGGCCCTTCTGGGCGCTGCTCGCGCCCAGGGCCGCCAGCAGGAACTGGAAGGCGCGGCCGGTCCGGTAGGAGCGGTGAGAGAAGTAGCGGTGGTAGCCGGCGGTGATGGCGAACATCCGCACCGCGTAGGTGGCGAGCGCCAGCCCGGCCCATTTCCAGGTGAGCGGGGCCACCAGCGGCGCCGCCAGCGCCGCCAGGTGCACCAGGATGAAGGGCAGCGACTTGAGCCACTGCACGCGGTCGGGATCGGAGGGAAGGTCGCTGGGGCTCTTCGGGGAGACGGGTCCCGTCGTCGGCATGGAGTCATGAATGCGATCCCCGTGTCACCACCCGGTCACCATTTTCCGGCGGCGCGCCGGGCTCGAGGCCGTTCTCAGCCGACCCGGATTGCGCTATGGTTCCGCCGCCATGGCAACCGCCTTCATCGGAAACGTTCGGTGCCCGGTCCACATCGACAAGGATCTGGGCGACAGCTGGGCCGTCTCGGTGGTGCCCCCGCCCCCCGGGCGGCGGGGCGAGGCTTCCCTCCCTCCCCTGGTGGTGAAGCTGCAGGGGGAGGACCGGGAGAGGATCCTCAAGGGCGGCCTGGAGATCCTCCAGAAGGCCGGGAAGATCGACCGCTTCGAGCTCTGAGCCTCAGGGGCCCTCGGTCCGGACCACCGCGTCGGGGGACAGGAGCGCCAGGAGCGCCGCCAGGGCCGCCTCCACCCGCTGGAGGTCCTTGCCCTCCAGGGTGACGCGCACCCGGTGGTCGGCCTCGTCGAAGCGCGGGTAGCTGCCGATCTCGACCGCCGGGTGATCGAGCGCCACGCGGTCGAGCAGCGGCGCCAGCCGATCCTCCCCCAGCGTCACGTACACGCAAGCGAGCCGGAACGGGGGGGCGCTCAGGTCCGGGGCCAGCCGCTCGAACTGATGGCGGAAGAAGGCGGGGACCCCGGGGAGCATCACCACGTTCTCGACCACCAGGGTGGGAAAGCGCGGGTCGCCCTGGAGCCGCGTGCCCTGGGGCACGTCGGCCATCCGCAGGGCGGCCTCGGGTAGGTCGGAGCTTCCCCGGTGGCGCCGGTGCGCCTCCCGCAGCACCTCCACCAGCTCGGGCAGGCGGACGAGGGGCCGGCACAGCGCCAGGGCCACCGCGGGAAGGGTGAGGTCGTCGTGGGTCGGGCCCACGCCACCGGAGGTGAAGACCCAGGTGACCCGGCGCCGCACCGACTCGAGCGCCTCGACGATGGCGTCGGTCCGGTCGGGGACCACGTGCAGCGAGACGAGCTGGACCCCCAGCTCTCGCAGCCTCCTCGCCAGGTAGGGCCCGTTCTCGTCCTGGACCTTGGCCGAGAGCACCTCGCTGCCGACGACCAGGGCTGCCGCGGTGGGGGTGCGCATGCGTTGGGCTGCTAGCGCAGCCGCTCCACCACCCGGGCCACCGCCGCGGCCACCTCCTCCTCCGGGCGCTCTCCGTCCAGGACCGCCACCCGCTGGCCCTGCGCCCGGAGGCGCGCCAGGGCCCGCTCGTAAGCGGCTGCGACGCGGCGCTGGAAGGCCGGTACCTCGAACAGCTCCCGCCTGGAGGAGGCGGCGTAGCGGCGGCGGAGGGCGACCGAGGGACGCACCCGCAGGAAGATGGTGACGTCCGGTGCGGGCGCGAGCCGGTTGATCTGCCCGACCCAGCGGGGGTCGCCGGTGGCCACCGACTGGTAGGCCAGGCTGGAGAGCGCGTATCGGTCCCCCACCACGTCGATGCCGCAGGCGAGGCGGGGCTCGATCTCCCCGGCCAGGTGGTCGAGCCGGTCGGCGGCGAAGAGCAGCGCCAGCGCGGACGGGTCGAGGGCGCCGCCGCCCGCTCCGGAGACCTCGCCGCGCAGCACCTGGCGCACCAGCACCCCCACCGGCCCGCGCGAGGGCTCGGCGGTGAGGTGCACCCGGCGGCGCCTCTCGCGCAGCCAGGCGGCCAGGCGGGCCGACTGGGTGGTGGTGCCGGCGCCGTCGAGGCCCTCGAGGACCAGGAAGCGGCCGCGGGAGCGGCGGGTCATGCGTCGATCCCGAGCTCGGCGCGCAGGCGACGCAGGCGCTCGAAGTCCACGTCCTCGCGCGCCATCAGGCGGCGGGCCCGGACGAAGGCCGAGACCGTGACGACCAGCAGCACCGCGGCGACGGCCGCCGCCAGGTAGAAGAAGACGGGCGGCCCCTTGAAGGCCTTGGGGTGCCGGGAGCCCCAACGGTCCCAGGCCAGCTTGATGGAGAGGCCGACGGTGATGGCCAGGGCGAACCCGGAGTAGGCACCGCGCCGGACCGCGTCGATGGAGCGCCGGGCGGCGAGCCGAGCCGCCAGCTCGTCGTGCTCGGCCCGCAGGGCCGGGTCCGGAGTCGGGCGCGTCGCCGGCGTGACCATGGCGGCGGACTCTAGCGGCGGCCGAAGCGGGCCGCAATCGCGTCCTGGACCGCGCCGACCCTGGCCGGGATCTGGACCGAGGGGTTGCGCAGCGGGGACTCGAGGCCGGGGAGCGCCCCCTCGTGATAGGCGACCTTGAAGTCGGAGAACTTGAGGCCGTGGGCGGTGGACACCACCACCACCCGCTGTCCGCGCCCGATGGTGCCGCGAGCCGCGAGCTTCTCGAGGGCGGCCAGGGCCACCCCGGTGTGCGGGCAGGTGAAGGCGCCGGCCCGGTCGGCCCGCGCCGCCGCGTCGGCGAGCTCCTGCTCCGAGGCCTGCTCCACGATCCCGTCGAGGGCCTCCAGCGCCCGCAGCGCCCGCCGGGCCGACACCGGGGCGCCGATCTGGATGGCGCTCGCCAGGGTCTTGCGGGCGGTCATCGGCTCCACCTTCACCGAGGCGTTGGCCCTCCCCGCCGCCTGGACCGCCCGGTACAGGGGGTTGGCGTTCTCGGCCTGGGCCACCACCAGGCGCGGCAGCCGGTCGATGAGGCCCAGCTCCCTCAGCATGACGAAACCGCGCCCCACCGCGCTGGCGTTGCCGAGGTTCCCTCCCGGGATGACCAGCCAGTCGGGAACCTGCCAGCCGAGCTGCTGCACCGTCTCCGCCGCGATGGTCTTCTGCCCCTCGATGCGCAACGAGTTCATCGAGTTGGCCAGGTAGATGTCGGGCGTCTGCGAGAGCTCCTGGACCACCCGCATGCACCCGTCGAAGTCGGTGTCGAGCTCCAGCACCAGGGCGCCGTTGGAGATGGGCTGCACCAGCTGGGCGGTGCTGATCTTGCCCCGCGGCAGCAGCACCACGCTGGGAATGCCGGCCGCGGCGCAGTAGGCGGCCAGCGCGGCGCTGGTGTCGCCGGTGGAGGCGCACGCCACCGCCCGGATGGGAACCCGGCGCGCCCGCATCTCCTGCACCGCCGAGACCAGCACCGTCATCCCCAGGTCCTTGAAGGACCCGGTGTGGGTCACGCCGCATTCCTTCAGCCACACGTCGTCGAGCCCGATCTCCCGGGCGTAACGGTCGATCCGCAGGAGCGGGCTGCCCCCCTCGTACATGGAGATCACGCTCTCGAGGGAGAGCTGGGGGTAGACCCATTCCTTCTTGCCCCACACGCCCGAGCCGAGCGGCCAGGGTCCGCGCCGGAAGCGGTCGTCGAAGAGGGCCTTCCACTCCTCCGGGCTCCTGCGGCGCAGGGCGGCGAGGTCGTGCTCGACCTCGAGGAGCCCCTGGCAGCGCGGGCAGCGGTAGACCACCTCGGTGAGCTCGGCGCGGAAGTCGCAGCCGTCCGAGCACCGGAACCATGCGGAGAAGCCGTCGTTCATCATCGCTCCAGGTGCGCCGTGCTGGGATGTGGGCTGCGGCGCAGCAGCCTCGCGACGCGCTCGGCAGCGACGCGGAGGCGCGTCGCCTCCTCGGTGAGCGCGAGCCGGACGTGCCCCTCCCCGGCCGGCCCGAAGGCGACGCCGGGGGTCACCGCCACGGCGGCCTCGTCGAGGAGCCGCCTCGCGAACTCGAGGGAGCCGAGCTGCCGGAAGGCCTCCGGGACGGGCGCCCAGGCGAACATGCTCGCGGCCGGCACCGGGACCGGAAAGCCGGCCTCGCCGAAGTGCCGGCACAGGGCATCCCGCCGGCGGCGGTAGGTGTCGCGGATCTCTGCCACCTCGCCGTCGCACTCGGCGAGGGCCACCGCGGCGGCGCGCTGCACGGCGCCGAAGGGGCCGTGGTCGAGGTAGCTCTTCACCCGCGCCGCGGCCGCCAGCAGCGCCGGGTTGCCCGCGGCGAATCCCACCCGCCAGCCGGGCATGCTGTAGCTCTTCGACAGGGACATGAACTCCAGGGTCCGCTCCTTGGCCCCTGGCAGCTCGAGCATGGCCGGGGCGCGGCCCTCGAAGACCAGGTCGCAGTGGGCGAGGTCGGAGAGGATGAAGAGATTGCGTGCCTCGGCGAACCTGAGGACCTTCTGGAGGAGCTCGGGGGAGGCCGTCGCCGTGGTCGGGTTCGAGGGGAAGCTCACGAGCAGGCCGCGGGGTCGGCGCTCGGCCTTCTCGGAGGCGAGGTAGAGCGACTCCATGAAGTCGATGCCGGGCCCGACCGGGACGAAGATGGTCTCGGCACCCGCCAGGACCGCGGCATGGGCATGGGCGGGGTAGGCGGGCGCCGGGGCCATGAGCGCGTCGCCCGGGGCGAGCAATGCGATCGCGGCGTGCCCGATGCCCTCCCGGGTGCCGATGGTGGCCAGCACCTCGGTCTCGGGATCGAGCGCGACGCCGTGGCGGCGCTTCCACCACGCGGCGGCGGCCTCGCGGAGCTCCGGGATGCCCCGCGGGTCGAGGTAGCGATGCATCCGGGCGTCCCCCGCCGCGGCCCGGAGCGCCTCCACGACCCGAGGCGGTGGCGCGCCGTCGGGATTCCCCGTCGATAGGTCGACCACGTCGACGCCCCGGGCGAGGGCGTCCCGCAGCCTCGCCGCAGCGGGGTCCGCCGGCAGGCGCTGGACGCGCGCGAAGGCCTCCGGGTCGTGGAAGGTCCGCATGGGAGCCTGGAAATCTGCCGGGGAAAAGGGGGCTTGGCAAGGCCTCAACCGCGCCGCAGCAGCGCGCCGCAGCCGGAGCACAGGTCACCGGTGGAGAGGGTGCCGCACGAGAAGCAGCGCGCCGGCGCCCCCTCCCCCTCGGCCGCCGCCGGCGGCGCGAAGGCGACCGGGAGGCGCATGCCGCAGCGCGCACAGCTCGCCTCCCCGGGGCGGGCCGCGGTGCGGCAGTAGCGGCAGACGACCGCCTCCAGCTCGGTGGCGGCGTCGGCGGGCAGGCCCTCCACCTCGGTCGGCTCGAGGTCCGGGAGCGCCGCGACCGGCGCTTCCGGACCGGCCGCGGCGAGGGTGGGCTCGAGGTCCGGGAGCCCCGCCGCATCGGCTTCGGCCGCGTCGAAGCGGGTCGGGTCGAGGTCGGCGAGCCGCTCGGCGGGGACCGCCCGCTCCGCCGGGAGGAGCGTCGGCTCGAGCCCGGGGAGCCGCTCGACCGGAAGCGGCGCGACGCCCGGGCCGGAGAGCTGCTTGCCGCAGTTGTCGCACACGTCGCCGGCAGCCACCGGGTGCTCGCAGAGGGGGCAGATCACCATCGGCGAATGATAGCACCCGCCAGGTCTTCCCCTAGCTGACGAGCGGCCGCCCGGCGGTCATGGGGACGAAGTGGACCGGGAGCAGGTCGCGAACGGCCACCTCCCCTTGCTCGTCCTTGGCGACCAGCTTCAGCATCTGGGGCCCCTGGGCCTCGCCCACCGGGAGCACCATCCGCCCCCCGCTCCGGAGCTGTTCCGCCAGGGCCGGCGGGACGAACGGCGCCGCGGCGGTCACCAGGATGCGGTCGAATGGGGCCTTCTCCGGCCAGCCGCTCCAGCCGTCGGCGACCCGGAGGTGCACGTTCGGCAGGCGCAGCCGCTCGAGGAGCACCTCGGCGGCTCGCGCCGAGAGGTCGGGGATGATCTCGACCGAGTACACCAGGGCCGACAGGTGGGCCAGGATGGCCGTCTGGTAGCCCGACCCGGTGCCGATCTCGAGGACCCGATCCGACCCGGAGAGCTCGAGGCGCTCGGTCATGTAGGCGACCACGAAGGGCTGGGAGATGGTCTGGCCGTGCCCGATGGGCAGGGGGTGGTCTCCGTCGGCGGACTCCTGCAGCGCCGGCGGGACGAAGAGGCGGCGCGGGACCTGGTCGAAGGCCCAGAGCACCCGGTCGTCGTGGATGCCCATGGCCTCGAGCTGCCGGGCGAGCTGGCTCCGCACCGGCACAGGATAGCGCCTCCGGCCGGGAGGCGGGCCCGCTACCCGACCTGGGCCAGGGAGAGGCGCCTCGCCCAGCGGTGGCGCAGCGCCTCGGCGGCGGCGGCGTGCTCCGGCCGGACCAGCTCCGGGTCCTCCTCCACCAGGGCGAAGGCGTCGGCGCGCGCCTCCTCGAGGATGGTCTCGTCCCGGTAGAGATCGGCGATCTCGAGGAGCGGCATGCCGGCCTGCCGGGTGCCGAGCAGCTCGCCCGGGCCGCGGAGTCGGAGGTCGGCGCGGGCGATCTCGAACCCGTCCTGGGAGCGGGTCATCACCGCCAGCCGCTCGCGGGCCTCGTCCCCGGCGCGGGCGAAATGGGCGATGAGCAGGCAGTGGCTCTGCGCGGCGCCTCGCCCCACCCGCCCGCGCAGCTGGTGGAGTTGCGACAGGCCGAATCGCTCGGCGTGCTCGACGATCATCACGCTGGCGTTGGGGACATCGACCCCGACCTCGATGACGGTGGTGGCCACCAGCACCCGCAGCTCGCCGGAGCGGAAGCGCTGCATGACCGCCTCCTTCTCCTCGGTCCGCATCTGCCCGTGCAGGAGCCCGACCGCCGCGTCCGGGAAGACCCGGGCGAGCTCGGCGGCTCCGCCGGTGGCGTCGGCCAGGTCGCTCTTCTCGGACTCGGCCACCAGCGGGTAGACCACGTAGACCTGGCGGCCGGCGTCGAGCTCCCGGCGCGCCAGCGCGTAGGCCTTGCGCCGCTGGGAGTCCCCGAAGACCCGCGTCTCCACCGGCGTCCTCCCCGGAGGAAGCTCGGTGATCTTCGACTGGTCGAGGTCGCCGTAGAACGCCAGCGCCAGGGTGCGCGGGATGGGGGTGGCGGTCATGACCAGCACGTCCGGGCGGCGCCCCTTGCCGATGAGGCGGGCCCGCTGCATCACCCCGAAGCGATGCTGCTCGTCCACCACCGCCAGGCCGAGCCGCTGGAACTCCACCTGCTCCTCGATGAGGGCGTGGGTGCCGACCGCCACCCGGGCCCGGCCGCTCGCCAGCGCCTCGCGGGCGGCGCGCTGGGCCCGGCCGCGCGCCTGCGCCGCCACCAGCGCCACCTCCAGGCCGGCGGGGGCGAGCCACCCGCCCAGCGTGCGGGCGTGCTGCTCGGCCAGGATCTCGGTGGGCGCCATCAGCGCCGCCTGCCAGCCGGACTGCACCGCCAGCATCATGGCGGCGAAGGCCACCGCCGTCTTTCCGCTTCCGACGTCTCCTTGCAAGAGGCGGTTCATGGGCTCGGGGCGGCCCATGTCCGAGGCGATCTCCTCGAAGGCGCGGGCCTGGGAGGCGGTGAGGCGGAACGGGAGCAGGCTCAGCGCCCGGGACCGGGCCTGCGGCCCCGCCTCGAAGGAGATCCCGGGCTCGCGGCGCACCCCGCTGCGCCGCAGCGCCAGCGTCAGCTGCAGGAAGAACAGCTCCTCGAAGATGAGGCGGCGGAAGGCGGGGGTGGCCCGGGCCGCGGCGGCGAGGACGTCGGTTCCCGCCGCGGGGAAATGGGCCTCGGCCAGGGCCTCGGCCCGGCCCGGGAGGCCGCGCCGACGCCGCAGCCCGGGCGGCAGGTCGTCCACCGCCAGCGGGGCGAACTCCTCGCACAGCCGCCGCATGAGCTTGCGCAGGGCCGGGTGCTGGTGGTCGGCCGGACCGGAGTAGACCGGGACGATGCGCCCGAAGTTGGCCGAGTCTCCGGGCTGCAGCTTCTCCACCTCGGGCTGGCTCATCTGCCGGCGGCCCCCGAAGCCCTCGGTGACCTTGCCCCAGCACAGGAGCGTGTCGCCGGCGGCGAACTGCCGGGCGCGCCAGGGCGGCGGGTTGAAGAACACCAGCTCCAGGCGAGAGGGACCATCCGCCACCGCCACCTTGAGCATGGGCTTGCCGCTGCGCATGCGCTGGGTGCGGACCGAGGCCACCGTCACCAGGGCGATGCCCTCCTCTCCCATGCGGAGGTCGGCGACCCGGCGGACCACGGTCCGGTCCTGGTAGGCGCGCGGCCAGAACTCCAGCGCCTGCTCCACCGTCCGGTGCTGCCGTTCCTCGAGGAGCGCGCGCGGCGCCGGGTGGATCCCGGGAACCTCGGCCAGCGGCGTGGCGAGGCGGCGGCGGCGCTCGGCCCGCTCGGCGGCGTCGCGTGGCGGACGCGGCGGCTGCGCCGCCCGATCCCGGGCCGGACGGGGCGGGGCCGGGGCCGCCTTCGCCGGCGCCGGACCGACCCGCGCCAGCCGCGCCAGCGCCTGGATCTCCGGCGGCACCTCGACCAGCGCCGCCAGGTGGGCGGCGATGCGAGCCAGCGCGCGCCGCCTCTGGTCCGGGGCGAGGCGCTCGTAGCCCTCCCCTTCCCGGGCCAGGCCGTCCAGCGCCGGCGAGTCGGGGGCCCCGGCCGCGCGGGCGCGCTCCACCGCCCGGCGCACCGTCTCGCCGAATCCGGCGAGACGGGGAAGCCCGGCGAAGTCGTCGCGGCAGGCGAAGCGCAGCGGCGCGACCAGGGCCGCGAGGCCCGCAGCGTCGCTCCGACCCTCCGGCCCGCGCGGCGCCATGCACGGGCCTCAGTCCGGCTCGGCCGGAAGCTCCTCCTCGACGAAATCCACCCCGCAGACCTCGTACTCGCGGGAGCCGCCGGGGGTCTGCACCTTCACCACGTCACCCTCGGTCCGTCCGATGAGGGCCCGGGCGATGGGGCTGGTGACGCTGATCTTCCCCTGCTTGAGATCGGCCTCCAGCTCGCCGACGATGCGGTACACCACCTCGTCGCCGCCGTCCGCGTCCGCCAGCTTGACGGTGGCGCCGAACACCACCCGGTCGCCGGAGAGGCGGCCGACGTCGATCACGTCGGCGCTGGCGATCCAGTGCTCGATCTGGGCGATGCGGCCCTCGAGGTGGGACTGCTTCTCCTTGGCGGCGTGGTACTCGGCGTTCTCGGAGAGGTCGCCGTGGGAGCGCGCCTCCGCGATCTCCTTCACGATCTTGGGACGCTCGGTGTACTTGAGGCGCTTGAGCTCGTCCTTGAGCCTGACCAGGCCGGACTTGGTGATGGGCATTCGGGCTTGGGACATGCGGCCGCCTTCCAGCAAAAGCATGCGGCCGTCCCGGGTTCGGGGCGGCCGCTCGACGTCATGGTGCAGCAGGTGGAACCGCCTGTCAATGGCGGGGGCCCGCCGCCGGAGCGGGCGGCGCGCCGTGGTACTCCTGCAGCGAGCGGACCTCGGGCCGGCTGGCCGCGGCCCGCTCCATGGCCCCGACCGCCGCCCGCGCCCCGGTCAGGGTGGTGAAATAGGGCAGGCGGTGCATGAGCGTCTCGCGCCGGATGGAGTAGCTGTCGGCGATCTCGCGCTTGCCGGCGGTGGTGTTGATGACGAAGTGGACCTCGTCGTCGATGATGCGATCGACGATGCTGGGGCGCCCCTCCCCGACCTTCAGCACCGGGGTGGTGGCGATCCCCCGCTCGCCCAGGAAACGAGCCGTCCCGGCCGTGGCCAGCAGCTCGAAGCCGAGCGAGACCAGCCGCCGGGCCACGTCCACGATGACCGGCTTGTCGCCGTCCTTCACCGAGACGAAGGCGCACAGCCGCTCCCCCGGGCGCGGGACCGGCAGGGTGTTGCCCGCCCCCGCCTGCGCCTTGAGGAAGGCGGTCTCGAACTCGGAGGAGATGCCCATCACCTCGCCGGTCGACCGCATCTCCGGCCCGAGCATGGTGTCCACGCCCCGGAAGCGGGCGAAGGGGAACACCGACTCCTTCACCGAGACGTGCCGGGGCCGGGGCGTGGCGGTGATGCCCTGCTCGCGCAGCGTCCGGCCCACCATGCACAGCGCGGCCACCTTGGCCAGCGGAAGGCCGGTCGCCTTCCCCACGAAGGGCACGGTGCGGCTGGCCCGCGGGTTCACCTCCAGGACGTAGATGTCGTCCCCCTGGATGGCGAACTGGACGTTCATGAGGCCCACCACGCCCAGCTCGCGGGCCAGGGCCATCGACTGCCGCTCGATCTCCTCGACCACCGCGCGCTTGAGGCTGTAGGGGGGCAGCGCGCAGGCCGAGTCGCCGGAGTGGATGCCGGCCTCCTCGATGTGCTCCATCACCCCGCCCACCACCACGTCCCGCCCGTCGGAGACCACGTCGACGTCCACCTCGGAGGCGTCCTTGAGGAAGCGGTCGATGAGCACCGGCCGCTCGTTGGAGGCCTGCACTGCCTCGGTGAGGTAGCCGCGGAGGTCGCCGTCGTCGTAGACCACCTCCATGGCGCGCCCCCCGAGGACGTAGCTGGGGCGGACCATCGCCGGGTAGCCGATGCGCCGGGCCACCGCGAAGGCTTCGTCGGCGCTGCGGGCCACGCCGTTCTCGGGCTGGCGCAGGCCGAGCTTCACGATGAGGGCGGCGAAGCGCTCGCGGTCCTCGGCGCGGTCGATGGCGTCGGGGCTGGTCCCCAGAATGGGCACCGAGAGCTCGTGCAGCGGGACGGCCAGCTTGAGGGGCGTCTGGCCTCCGTACTGGACGATGAGCCCCTCGGGCTTCTCCACGTGGACGATCTCCAGCACGTCCTCCAGCGTCAGCGGCTCGAAGTAGAGCCGGTCGCTGGTGTCGTAGTCGGTGGAGACCGTCTCCGGGTTGCAGTTGACCATGATGGTCTCGAACCCGGCCTCGCGCAGCGAGAAGCTGGCGTGGACGCAGCAGTAGTCGAACTCGATGCCCTGGCCGATCCGGTTCGGCCCGCCGCCGAGAATCATCACCTTTCGCCGGCTGGTGGGCGCCGCCTCGTCCTCCTCCTCGTAGGTGGAGTAGAGATACGGCGTGTAGGCCTCGAACTCGGCGGCGCAGGTGTCGACGCGCTTGAACACCGGCCTCACCCCGGCCGACCAGCGCCCCTCCCGCGCCTCCCGCTCCCGCCTTCCGGCCAGGGCGGCGATGCGCCGGTCCGAGAAGCCCATCCGCTTGGCGCGGCGCCACTCGCCGGCGCTTCCGGGCAGGCCTCGGGCCAGCACCGCCTCGTGCTCCACCACCTCCTGGATCTCGCGCAGGAACCAGGGGTCGATTCCCGAAAGCCCCTGGATCTCCTCGACCGAGAGGCCGGCGCGGAAGGCGTCCCCCACCCAGAAGATGCGGTGGGCACGAGCCACCCGCACCTCCTCGCGCACGCGGACCTTCTCGGACTCGGTGAACTCCTCGCCGGGCCGCTTGGCGAGCGGCGACTCCAGTCCGGAGCGGTCGATCTCCAGCCCGCGCAGCGCCTTCTGGAAGCTCTCCTGGAAGGTGCGCCCGATGGCCATCACCTCCCCCACCGACTTCATCTGGGTGGTGAGGGTGTCGTCGGCGCCCTTGAACTTCTCGAAGGCGAAGCGCGGCACCTTGGTCACCACGTAGTCGATGGTGGGCTCGAAGGAGGCCGGGGTCTCGCGGGTGATGTCGTTGCGGATCTCGTCCAGGGTGTAGCCGACGGCCAGCTTGGCGGCGATCTTGGCGATGGGGAACCCGGTGGCCTTGGAGGCCAGCGCCGAGCTGCGCGAAACGCGCGGGTTCATCTCGATGACCACCATCCGTCCGGTGCGCGGGTCGACTCCGAACTGGATGTTGGAGCCGCCGGTGTCGACGCCGATCTCGCGGATGATGCGGATCGAGGCGTCCCGCATCCGCTGGTACTCCTTGTCGGTGAGGGTCTGCACCGGGGCGACGGTGATGGAGTCGCCGGTGTGGATTCCCATCGGGTCGAGGTTCTCGATGCTGCAGATGATGACCACGTTGTCGGCGCGGTCGCGCATCACCTCGAGCTCGTACTCCTTCCAGCCGAGGATCGACTCCTCGCAGAGGATGGTGTGGGTGGGGGAGAGGTCCAGAGCGCGGCGCGCCAGCGCCTCGAACTCCTCGCGGTTGTAGGCGACGCCGCCGCCCTCCCCTCCCATGGTGAAGCTGGGGCGGATGATGACGGGGAAGCCGATGGACTCGGCGACGGCTCTGGCTTCCTCCCAGCTGGTGGCGTAGCCGCTCCTCGGCATCTCCACCCCGATGCGGTTCATCGCATCCTTGAAGAGCTGCCGGTCCTCGGCCTTCTCGATGGCCTCCAGCGAGGCGCCGATGAGCCCCACCCGGTTGCGGGCCAGCGCGCCGTTCCTGGCCAGCGCCACCGCCAGGTTGAGGGCCGTCTGGCCCCCCAGCGTGGGGAGGAGGACGTCGGGTCGCTCGATCTCCAGGATGCGCTCGGCGAACTCGGGGGTGATGGGCTCGATGTAGGTGCGGTCGGCGAACCCGGGGTCGGTCATGACCGTCGCCGGGTTGGAGTTGAGGAGGACCACCTGGTAGCCCTCCTCCTTGAGCGCCTTGCAGGCCTGGGTTCCGGAGTAGTCGAACTCGCAGGCCTGCCCGATGACGATGGGGCCGGAGCCGACCAGCATGATCTTCCGGATGTCGTTCCGGCGCGGCACGGGGAGCGCAACCTAGCACAACACCTGCCGTTCTGGAACGAGTCCAGGGGCCTGGGGAGGCATGCCGGCTGGCCTGGGCCCGGTGCCCGGCGTAAGCTGCCCGGGCATGATCGGAGCCGCCGCCCTGATCGCGCTCGCCCTGGCCCAGGCCGCTCCGGAGGGCGCCCCCGCCGAAGCCCGGCCCGCTGCAGACGAAGCCCGCCCCGCTGAGCCTTCCCCGGCCGCGGCGGCGGAGGCGACGGCTCCCGCGCCGGCCGCGGAGACGCCCGCCGCCGCTCCCTCTCGCCCGGCGCGGCGGCCCGCGGCCGCCCCCGCGACTGCAACGGCGGCGGGCGCGACCGGGAAGCCGGACAAGGCGGAGGGTGAGCGGCGGGAGGCGGCGCGGTTGGCCCTGCGCTTCCTCGGCGCGCTGCTGGCCAGCCGCAGCGCCGAGGTGGCCTCGCTGTGCGCCACCACCTTCAGCTTCGACGGGCGCGCGGTCACCGGAGCGGAGAAGGTGCGAGCTCGCTGGGGCGAGATCCTCGCCAGGCGCCAGGGGCCGCCGGCGGCGCTGAACGACCTCGAGCTCCTGACCCCGGCCGAGGCTTCGGCGCGGCTCGGCAAGCCGCCCAGGCGCCTGGCCTCGCTGGTCGGCCCGGGCAGCTACGTGGCGCTCGCCAACCTGTCGGGGCGCCCCACCCTGGTCTTCCTCGGAAGGCAGGGCGGGGCCTGGGTCGCCACCGGGCTCCACGACTAGGGACCGGGGCGACCCGACCGGAGCCGGCTGGGCGCTACTTCAGGCTCTTGGCCATCTCGGCGATGCGGTCGACGCCCTTGTCGATCTGCTCCATCGAGATCGCAAAGGAGAGGCGCATGTAGCCCGGAGCGCCGAAGGCCGATCCCGGCACCGCCGCCACCTTGTGGACGTCGAGCAGGTGAGCGATGAAGCGATCGTCGGTTCCGAGCGGCTCGCTCTGGCCGGGGGCCTTCCGCTTGAGCAGATCGCCGATGTAGGGGAAGACGTAGAAGGCGCCGCCCGGGTCGAAGGCCTTGATGCCCTCGATGGCGTTGAGGCGCTTCACGATGTGCTGGCGGCGCTCGTCGAAGATCTTCCGCATCCGCTCCACCTCGTCCTCGAGCGGCAGGGTCAGGGCGGCCAGCGCCGCCTTCTGCGCGATCGAGGTGGGGTTGGAGGTGGAGTTGTCCTGCAGCTTCTGCATCGCGGAGATGAGGTCCTGGGGCCCGGCCGTCCAGCCGATGCGCCAGCCGGTCATCGAATAGGTCTTGGAGACGCCGTTGACGATGGCCACCTGCGGACGGAGCTCGGGCTCCAGGGTGAGGACGTTCTCGAACTTGCCCCTGTAGATCAGGCGGTCGTAGATGTCGTCCGTCACCACCAGGATTTCCTTGCCCCGCACCTCGTGGACGATGTGCTGGAGCGTGGCGCGGCCGAAGACGGCCCCGGTCGGGTTCGACGGGCTGTTGACGATGACCGCCCGGGTGCGCGGGGTGATGGCCTTCTTGATGTCTGCGGCGGTCGGCTCGAAGCCGTCCTGGTGGCGGGTCTGGACGATGACCGGCACGCCCTCGGCCAGCCGCACCATGTCGGCGTAGCTGACCCAGTAGGGCGCGAAGATCACCACCTCGTCGCCCGGGTTGAGCAGGGCCTGGAACAGGTTGTAGAGGGCGTGCTTGCCGCCGACGCTCACCAGCACCTCGCTCGCCTTGTAGGAGAGCCCGTGCTGCTGGGCGATCTTGGCGGCGATGGCCTCGCGGAGCTCGGGGATGCCGTTGGTGGGCGTGTACTTGGTGAAGCCCTCGTCCATGGCCTTGGCGGCGGCCGCCTTGATGGCCTTGGGGGTGTCGAAGTCGGGCTCACCGGCCCCGAAGCCGACGACATCCACGCCCTTCGCCTTGAGCTCCTTCGCCTTGGCGGTGATGGCGAGAGTGGGCGATGGCTTCACCGCGTCGAGCCTCTTGGCGAGCTTCATCCGGTCTTCTCCTCGGAGAGTGGGGAGCCGGGGCCCCGACGGGGGTCCGGCGAGGGCGGAG
>Ga0079037_100000586_pt1 | contig 16924 bp, 17 predicted proteins | sample Mud3Dept4metaG_FD_71479 | JGI IMG/M metagenome (GOLD analysis project Ga0079037, IMG submission 71479) | Freshwater wetland microbial communities from Ohio, USA, analyzing the effect of biotic and abiotic controls - Mud 3 Core 4 Depth 4 metaG | ecosystem: Environmental > Aquatic > Freshwater >... | reverse complement strand
CCGCAAGAACCTGGTGCACCGCAACACGGCCAACCGCACCAAGAGCCGGCTGTCCAAGCTCGTGAGCGGGAAGGCCAAGGCCGCGAAGTAGCCGCGCCGGTCCGGGATGCGCCGAGGGGCTCCGCACCGCCGCGGAGCCCCTCGCTGTTTCCTGCCCGGCCCCGCGTCCGCTAGAGAGCCGCCAGCTCGGCCCCGCAGCGCTCGCAATACCACTCCGTCGGCCGGTTGAGCGTGCCGCACTCCCCGCACTTGAGGGTCTTCTGCTGGGAGCTGCGGGTTGCGCTCTCCCCGCCGGCGTCCGACGGCGAGGTGGCCGGCGTCTCGACCGCGGCGGGCGCCCCCTCGCCGGGCTTGCGCACCGGGATGACCTTCCGCTGGGGGGCGTCACCGGTCACCGACTTGAGGAAGGCCAGCTCGTCGGCCGGGGCGGCCGGCTTGGGCGAGAGGGGCCGCGCCGGCATCGGCGTGCGTGGCACGAACTTCGGCGCACCGATGGACTGGACGCCGCTCACCGCGTCCGGGGCTTCGTCCTCCACCAGCCGCAGCGGCGCCGGAGGGGTGGCTTCCTCCTGGCCACCGCGCGCTTCGGTGGAGATGTCGGGTTCCGTGATGAGGGAGAGCTCGGCCGCCGGCGCCGGCGCAGGCTCCGGGGCGGCCGGCACGGGGGACGCCGCGGCCGGCTTGGTGACGAGCCGCTGCACCTCGGTCAGGCGGGCGATCTCGGCCTGCTCCCCGGCGAGACGCCCGGCCAGGTCGTCGAGCACCGCCTGGGCCTCGGACGCCACGGCCGACCACTCGTCGTCGCTGTACTCGCCCACCGCGTGGCGCACCTCGGCCTCGGCGAGCCGCTCCTCGACGTCCGCGCGGCGGGCATCGAGGCCGGCCACCGTCTCCCGCCGGCTGGCGAGCGCCGCCTCGATCGACTCCACGTGGGTGCCCAGCTCGGCCACCACCGCCTCCAGCCGCGCCTGGTAGTCGGAGCGCACCTTGTTCCGCACGGCCTCGGGAGCGCGGGTGCCCGCCTCGTCCAGCTTCGCCAGCCACTGCTCGAACTTCTGGCGCTGCCGCAGCAGCTCATCCACCTGGGCGAGGGGCGTATCGACGTCAGCCATCGCGGTTTCCCTCTCTGAGGAGAGCTAGGGCGGCGACCTGCCGCCGGGTCAGGCGCCGCACGCGGCCAAGGTGCCGGGCGGTGAGCAGAATGCGAGCGGCGTGCTCGAGGCTTTCCATTCGGATCCGGGCCATGGCGAGATCCGGTCCCCAGGTCACCGCGCCATGATTGGCGAGCAACACGCCGTGATGCGTGGCCACGAGCGGCTCCACCCGGTCGCCCAGGGCCACGGTGCCGGTCTGCGCATACGTGACGATGGGCACGGGACCCAGCAGGATGACCGTCTCCGCCAGCACGTCGGTGTCGAGCGGGATTCCCGCCACGGCGAACCCGGTGGCCGTGGGCGGGTGCGCGTGGATCACCGCCCCGCACGACGGCCGCTGCCGATACACCCGCAAGTGCAAATCTAATTCGCTCGAGGCACGCCGAAACCCTCGGAGATGGCGGCCGTCGAGCGCCACCTCCACCATGTCGGCCGGGGTCAGTTCCGACTTGAGCAGGCCGCGGGGCGTCACCATGAGACGATGCGGCCCGAGCCGCACCGAGATGTTGCCGTCGGCCCCCGCGATCAGGCCGGCCTCCCACAGGCGACGCGCCGTCAGGGCCAGCGCCCGGGCGGCCTCGCGGGCGCGCATGCTCAGGGGGTCCGGCGGAAGGCGACCTGCCCGCGCACGATCGTCAGCTCGGCGCGACCGGTCAGTTCCCGGCCGGCGAAGGGCGTGTTGCGGCTCTTCGAGAGGAAGGTCTCGGGCTGCACCGTCCACTTCACGCCGGGGTCGATCACGACGAGGTCGGCCGGCGCGCCCGTGGCGAGCGTGCCCGCGGGCAGGTTGAAGATGCGCGCCGGTGCGGTGCTCATGCGGTACAGCAGCTGCGGCAGCGTGAGCAACCCTCGGCCCACCAACTCGGTGATGGAGAGGCCGAGCGCCGTCTCCAGCCCGATGATGCCGTTCGGGGCGTCGTCGAACTCGCGCTCCTTGGCGTCGTAGTGGTGCGGCGCGTGGTCGGTGGCGACGCAATCGATGGTGCCGTCCTTGAGCCCCTCGCGGATCGCGTCGACGTCCTCGGCCTCGCGCAGCGGCGGGTTCATCTTCGCGTTCGTGTTGTAGCCCACGCACGCCTCGTGGGTGAGCGAGAAGTGGTGCGGGCACGCCTCCGCCGTCACCCGGATGCCCCGCTCCTTCGCGCGGCGGATCAGCTCGACCGAGCCCCGGGTGGACATGTGGCAGAGGTGCACGTGGCCCCCGGTCAGCTCGGCGAGCAGGATGTCGCGCGCCACCATGACCTCCTCGGCCGCCGCCGGGATGCCCTTGAGCCCCATGCGGGTCGACACGATCCCCTCGTGCATCGCGCCCCCGGTGGCGAGCGACATGTCCTCGCAGTGGTCCGCCACGGGGATGCCGAAGGTCCTCGCGTACTCGAGCGCGGTGCGCATCATGTGCGCCGTCGCGACCGGCTTGCCGTCGTCGCTGACCGCCACCGCGCCGGCACCGACGAGCTCGCCGAACTCGGCGAGCTGCTGGCCCTTCTGCCCCAGCGTCACGGCGCCGATCGGGTACACGCGCGCCTTCGCCGCCCGCTGCGCCTGCGCGATCACGAAGCCCACCACGCCCTGGTTGTCGCACACCGGGTCGGTGTTCGGCATGGCGCAGATGCTGGTGAAGCCGCCCGCCACCGCCGAGGCGGAGCCCGTGGCGATCGTCTCGAGGTCCTCCTGGCCCGGCTCGCGCAGGTGCACGTGCACGTCCACGAGGCCCGGGGCCACCACGCGACCCTGCACGTCGAGCACCTCGGCGCCGTCGGGCGTGCCGACGTTGCGGCCCACCGCGGCGATGCGCCCGTCCTCGAGCAGCACGTCGGCGACGTCGTCCGCGTTGCGCGACGGGTCGATGACGCGGCCGCCCTTGAGCAGCAGCGGCCTCATGCCTCGCCTCCGCCCTGCTGCGACCAGTCGGGCGAGCCGCCGGCGAGGAGGTACAGCACCGCCATGCGCACCGCGACGCCGTTGGTGACCTGCGGCAGAATGACGCTGTGGGGGCCGTCGGCGACGCCGCTGTCGATCTCGACGCCGCGATTCATGGGTCCGGGATGCATGATGACGAGGTCCTTGGGGGCGCGCTCGAGGCGGTCCACCGTGAGGCCGAAGACGCGATTGTACTCCCGCAGCGACGGGATGAACCCGGACTGCATGCGCTCGAGCTGCAGGCGCAGCACGTTGAGCGCGTCCGCCCAGGCGATGGCGTCCTCGATGCGGGGAATCACGGTGACGCCGAGCTCCTCGACGTTGCGCGGCAGCAGCGACGCCGGCCCGCACACCGCCACCTCGGCGCCGAGCTTCGTGAGGCCCCAGATGTTGCTGCGGGCCACGCGGCTGTGCAGCACGTCGCCGCAGATGGCCACCTTGAGGCCCTCGATCCGCCCGAACTTGTCGCGCAGCGTGAGGATGTCGAGCAGGCCCTGCGTGGGGTGCTCGTGCTTGCCGTCGCCCGCGTTGATGACGTTGGAGCGGATGCGATTGCCGAGGAACTCGGCGGAGCCGGACGCGTGGTGGCGGATGACCACCATGTCGATCCGCATCGCCTCGAGGTTGCGCGCCGTATCGACCAGGGTCTCGCCCTTGCTCACCGACGAGCCGCTCGACGCGATGCTCACGGTGTCGGCGGACAGCCGCTTCTCGGCGAACTCGAACGAGATGCGCGTCCGGGTGGACGCCTCGAAGAACAGGTTCACGATGGTGCGGCCGCGCAGCGCCGGCACCTTCTTGATCTGCCGCTCGCTCACTTCCTTGAACGGCTCGGCCGTGTCGAGGATGAGGCGCAGCTGGCCGGCGGTGAGATGCTCGAGGGCGGTCAGGTCCTTGCCCAGCGCCGGCACGTCAGCCATCGCGCGCGACCTCCACTGCGTCCCGGCCGTCGAGCTCGCGGACGAGCACGTCCACGCGATCGCCGGGCGCGGTGCTGATGGTGGTGCCGACGATGTCGGCCTGGATCGGCAGCTCGCGGCCGCCGCGGTCGATGAGCACGCAGAGCAGGATGCGGCGCGGCCGCCCGAAGTCGGCGCACTCGTCGAGCGCCGCCCGGATGGTCCGGCCGGTGTAGAGCACGTCGTCGACGATGACGACGGTGCGGCCGTCGAGGTCGGGCAGCTCGGTGACGCCCACCCGCGGCCGCGGGCCGATCGCCTGCAGGTCGTCGCGGTAGAGGGTGATGTCGAGCTTGCCGAAGGCGACGCCGGATCGCTCCGCGTCGTCGATGAGGCGCTTCAGGCGCGCCGCGAGCTCGACGCCCCGGCGCTGGACGCCCACGATGACGAGCTGCTCCGTGCCGCGGGCCCGTTCGACGATCTCGGAGGCCATCCGCGCGAGGGCGCGGGCGATGGCGCGGTCATCCAGGAGCTGGGTTCGGGAGGGCATTGCGGGAAGAAGCTACAGGCCCGCCCGGCAGGCGGCAACGCCGCGTGCACGGTCCCCGGACACCACGCCACCGCGCCGGGCGGATGAAGTTGCGTTGAGAGCAAGCTCAGGCAATCTTCACCCCCCATGAAAGCCCTGCGGCACCGACTTCCGAGCCTGCTGCTCGCCTGGCTGGCGGTCTTCTGGGTGGCCTTCACGGCCACCCCGATGCCGCACGACTGCGAGATGCGGTCACCCGGCGGTGCCCAGGTCGAGGCGCATCATCACGGAGGGCACGAGGCGCCAGCGCCGAATGCCTCTTGTGAGTGCGTCGGCCACGCCTGCTGCGTGGCCGTGGCGGTGCCCGTCGAGGCCTCCGGCTGGCTCCTGACCGAGGCGCCCGCGCGCCGTGCCGTGTGCGCGCCGACGCGCGGGCCGGTGGTCGCGAGCATCCGCCCGGTCCTTCCCTTCCCCATCGGTCCTCCCGCGCTCCCGATCGCCTAGCAGTTCCGCGTCCCGCCCCGGGTATCGGGTGGGCGTCCTGGCGTTCATCGGGGAGCGTACATGTCGGATCTACCGACACCAGTAGGCGTGGGGCGTCCTGCCGCCGCGTTCATCATGTTGGCGTTGTGCACCGGGTCGGTGCGGCCGCTCGCCGCGCAGGTCCCGGAGCAGACGCGCGTGCAGCGGCTCGACTCCATCGTCGTGGTCGCCGAGCCGGTCCGGGCGGCGCCGCCACCGGTGACGACGCTCGTGGCCGAACCCGCGCTCCTGCGCGCGACGCAGGCGACGAACCCCTGGGATCTGGTCCGTCGTGCCACCGGCATCGAGGTCCACGAGCAGGGCCAGGGACCGGGTTTCGCGTCGAACGTGGTGCTGCGCGGCTTCTCGTCCGATCACTCGGCCGACGTGCTGCTGGTGCTCGACGGCGTGCCGATCAACCTGCCGATCCACGGCCACATCGAGGGCTACAACGACTGGAGCCTGCTCGGGGCGCCGGCCGTGGGCTCGATGCGCCTGCTGCTGGGCCCGGCCAGCCCGCTGTACGGGGATTTCAACTTCGGCGGCGTGGTGGAGGTGTTCTCGCCCTCGGACCTCGAGCGCACCGATGCGGCGTTCGCCGCGTCGAGCTTCGGGGACGCGAGCGGCTGGGTACGCACGGGTCGCCGCAACGCGCAGTCCGGGTTCTTCGCGTCGCTGGACGGCGGCTACACCGACGGCTGGCGGCAGAACGCGAGCAGCTGGCTGGGCACGACCACGTTGCGCGGGTGGCGCCGGGTGGGCCGCGGGCGCCTCGAGGGTGGCCTGGTGCTGTACGGCTCGGACTGGCGTTCGCCCGGCTTCCTCTCGGTGGACCAGTTCAATGCCGACGAGCTCACCCCGGCCGTCGACACCTCCGACGGCGGCAATGCCCAGCGCGCCATCGCGAACGCCCGCTACAGCGCGCCGCTCGGGGAGAACACCGGCCTCGACGTCAGTGCCTGGGTGCAGGGCGTGCGTACCCACGTCTTCCTGAACATCCCCGAGGACGGTGAGCAGCGGCAGCAGGAGGAGCTCGACCGCCGCGTGGCGTTCGGCACCCAGGCCAAGCTCGTCTGGAACGTGCCGGCCGGCGAATTCACGGCGGGCGTGGCGACCCGGCTCGACGAAAGCCGCTACGACCGCTACGACACCGAACTGCGCCAGCGCACCGACGCCGAGATCCTCAACGACGGGAGCTATCTCTCCGGCTCCCTCTTCGGCCGCTGGCGGCGCACGCTCGGCGGCAAGTGGATCCTCGACCTGGGGGCGCGCCTCGACGCCATCCAGTACGGCAGCCTCGACCGGCTGGTCGAGGGGGCCACGACCGAACGCGCCACCACCGTGCAGCTGAGCCCGAAGCTCGGCGCGCGCTACCTGGTGAGCGGCTCCACGGCGCTGCTCGCCTCGGTGAGCCGCGGGTTCCGCGGCGCGCCCGGCGTCATCACCGATCCCGGCATCCCGCCGCTGGGCGTGTGGGGCGCGGAAATCGGCGCGCAGTTCGCGCCGGGCCCGCTGGACCTGCAGGTCGCGCTCTTCAGGCTCGACGTGTCGAACGACCGGGTGCAGGACCCGATCTCCCTGCAGGTGGTCTCGTCGGGAGCGAGCTACCGGCAGGGCGTGAACGCGCACGTCGGCTGGCAGGTGTCGCGGCGACTGCTGCTGCGCGCCGAGGGCACCTGGAACGAGGCGCGCATCAAGGGCGATGCGGACGGCACGGCCGCGCCCGCGCTCCGGGCGGTGGTCGATTCCGCCATACCGGTCTCGCGCCTGCTCAACCACCTCGAGCCGCCCCAGCCGGGCGATCCCGTGCCGGGCGTGGCGCAGTACAACGCACGCCTCGGTGCCGGCGTGCTGGTGGGATCGCGCACCAACCTCGCCGCATGGCTCCGCATGACCGGACCGTTCACGCCCATCGGCGAGCCGGCGGTGCGCACCAGTCCCTACGCGCTGGTCGACCTCGAGGCCACGCTGCCGCTCGGACGGTCGGGCACCATCCTCGATCTCGCGATCCAGAACGTCTTCAACACCCGGTTTCCCGAGATCCGCTCGGCCGGGTTCATCAATCCCGGGGCCCCGCGCGCGCTGCGATTCGCGGTGCGCTACGACCTCGCCCTCTGATACCCTTCATGGAGTCTCGCATGCCTCGCTTCCTCCTGTCCCGCGGCCTCGCTGCCATTGTCGCGCTGTCCCTCGTCGCCGCCTGCTCGAGCGACGAGTCCCCCAGCAGCGAGCACGGCGACCCCGAGTCCGTCAAGCTCATCGACGTCGCTTCGGGTGACGAGCTGCCGGTGCCCTACCAGCTGCCGTCCGGTGCGACCACGCGCGTCGAAGTGCAGTTCTTCGACGCCGACGGCGAGCTGATCAACGACGCGATCGCGAGCGACCACTACACCGACCTGATCTTCTCGCCGGGCACCTTCGCGACCCAGGCCGACGTGACGGGCGAGCGCTTCCAGCGCGACGTGACGGTGGCGGGCGCCGTCGGCTCCACGGCGACGGTCACGATCGGCTACGGCCACGAGGTCGCGGCCGACGAGCGCGTCTTCGGGCCGTACGACGTGAACGCCACGGCGGGCGCTGCGGCGCCGATCACGCTGGCTTTCCGCGCGAAGGTCGGGACCCAGCCCTTCAGCTGCACCGCCACGTACCCAGGAATCGGCACCTCGGCGTCGACGATCGCGCCGCGGGACTTCAAGATGTACGTCAGCGAGATCCGGCTGCTCACCGCGGCCGGCGCCGAGGTGCCCGTGCAGCTGGCCCAGGACGGGACGTGGCAGCTGGAGAACCTGGCCCTGGTGGACTTCGAGGACCAGACGGGTTCGTGCACCAACGGGACGCCGCAGGTGCGCACGGTCGTGGAGGGCAGCGCCCCAGCGGGCGTGTACAGCGGCGTCAGGTTCGTGCTCGGCGTGCCGTTCGCGCGGAACCACGCCGACGCCTCGACCGCACCGTCGCCGCTCAACCTCAGCTCCATGTTCTGGTCGTGGAACGGGGGCTACAAGTTCCTGCGCGCGGACTTCAGCAGTACCGGCCAACCGGGCGGCTTCAACATCCACCTGGGCAGCACGGGCTGCAACGGCGCCACGGCCACCACGCCGCCCACCAGCTGCACCGCGCCGAACCGGCCCGAGTTCACGCTGCAGCTCAACCCGGCCACCGACGTGATCGTGGCCGACCTGGCCTCGCTCGTCGCGACGACCAACGTGGACGTCAACCAGGCCACCACCGCGCCCGGCTGCATGTCCGCGCCCACCGATGCGGACTGCAGCGAGATCTTCCCGCGCCTCAGCCTGGCGCTCGGCGGCATCCCCGCAGCCACGCAGAACTTCTTCCGCGTCGAGCCCCGATGAGCACGGCCTCGCGCATGCGCTGGTTCGAGACGGTGTCGGCGACCCTCGCGGTCGCCGCCATCGCGCTCGCGGCGTGCTCGGACGGCAACGATGCGTCCGGCGACGACGACCTGCTGCGCCCCTTCAGCTGGACGCTGCCGCCCGGCTTCGCCGAGCCGGTCGTGCCGGCGGACAACCCGATGAGCTACGCCAAGATCGAACTGGGGCGCCACCTGTTCTACGACCAGCGCCTCTCGGGCACGGGGAACTTCTCCTGCGCCTCGTGCCACGAGCAGGCGCGCGCCTTCACCGACGGAAAGCCCGTCGGCATCGGCGCCACCGGCGAGGCGCATCCGCGCAACAGCATGAGCCTGGCCAACGCGGGCTACAACGCCGCCATCAACTGGTCCAACCCCGTGGTGACGCGGCTGGAGCAGCAGGCCCTGATCCCGATGTTCGGCGAGCACCCGGTGGAGCTCGGGCTCGCCGGCATGGAGGACGAGCTCCTCGCCACCCTGGGCGCGGACACCACGTACCAGCGGCTGTTCGGCCTGAGCTTCCCCGGCGACGTCGCGCCCGTCTCGCTCGGGAACGTCACCAAGGCGCTCGCCACCTTCCAGCGCGCGCTCGTCTCCGGCAACTCCCCCTACGACCGGTACCGGTACCAGGGGCAGCCGGGCGCCATCTCCGCCTCCGCGAAGCGCGGCGAGGACCTGTTCTTCAGCGAGCGGCTGGAGTGCTTCCACTGCCACAGCGGCTTCAACCTCACCGCCGCGGCCACCTACGTCGGCAAGCCGTTCACCGAACGGGCCTTCTTCAACAACGGGCTCTACAACATCGACGGGGCGGGCGCGTACCCGGCGCCGAACGTCGGCCTGATCGAGTTCACGGGCCGGCCCGACGACATGGGCAAGTTCAAGGCGCCCACGCTGCGGAACATCGCCGTCACGGCGCCGTACATGCACGACGGCAGTATCGCCACGCTCGACGAGGTGCTCGACCATTACGCGGCGGGCGGCCGGACCATCGCCAGCGGCCCGAACGCCGGGGACGGCAGCGCCAGCCCGCTCAAGGACGGGTTCGTGCTGGGGTTCACGCTCACGAGCCAGGAGCGCGCCGACGTGCTGGCCTTCCTCGAGAGCCTCACCGACGAGACATTCCTGACCGACGCGCGCTTCGCCAATCCGTGGCCCGCGGGAAGCCCGGCCAGGCCGTGACCGCCCGGCGCGGGTCACCCTCCACCGCAGTGGGAGACCGATGATGACGGCTCGTACGCTCCTCGGCGCACTTGGCGCCTGTACCCTGCTCAGCGTCGCCGGCGGCGCCGCCGCGGCCTCCGTGGCGGCCTCGCGGCACAACCGGCTCGTGAAGGCGGAACCCGCGGTCGAGGGCACCGTGTCGGCGTCGCCGAAGCAGATCCGCCTGTGGTTCAAGGAGGCGCCGGAGGCGAAGGTGAGCGGCATCACGCTGCTGGCGGTGCGCGGCAAGGACAGCACCGCCGTGCCCCTCGGGCCCGTGCACGGCACCGACGCCGCGACCTCCATCGCGGCCGACCTGCCGAAGCCGATCGCGAGCGGGCGCTACGCGGTGCGCTGGCGCACCTCCGGCAAGGACGGCCACGTGATCCGCGGCCAGTTCGGGTTCACGCTCCAGTGACCGGCGCACCCAGGACGTCCGCATGAGCGGCGTGCCCGTGGGAGAGGCCCTCGCCCTCTGGATCCACCTGACGGCCGTGGCCCTCATCGTCGGCGCCACGGTGGTGCCCCGGCTCGTCGCGACACCTCGCGCCGACAGGGCACGCCGGCTCGCCCGCACGGCGGGCGCGGTGGCGCTCGCCGCACTGCTGGCGCGCCTCCTGGCGGCCAGCAGCGCGCTGGTCGAGCCGGGCGCCACGCTGCAGGTCGCGGACGTCAAGGCGATGCTGGGCACGGCGTGGGGTCGCGGCTGGACGGTGCAGGTGTGCAGCATCCTCGCGGTGCTGCTGGTGACGTTCGATTCCAACGCGGGGACCGTCACCCTGCGCGAGCGCCTGTTCGCCCTCGGCGCCTGCGTGGCCGCGCCCCTCACGGGTCACGCCATGTCGTTCCCGGCCGGCGCCACGGTCGGCGCCGGGCTCACCGCGCTGCACGTGCTCGGGGCAAGTCTCTGGATCGGCACCCTGGGCGCGCTGCTCCTGCTGTCGCGCCCGGCGGAACTGCCCGCGGCCCTCAAGCGCTTCGCGCCGGTGGCGCTGGCAGGCTCGGGCGTGCTGGTCGCGAGCGGCGTCGTGGCGTCGTGGGGCACGCTGGGCGCGCTGCCGCTTCCGCCGGTGCTGCTGGCGTCGGAGTACGGGCGCACGCTGGCGCTCAAGCTGCTGCTGGTCTTGGCGATCGTGGCGATGGGTGCCTGGCACTGGCGGAAGGCGGCACCCCGGCTCGCGGACGGCGGGCCCGACACCGCGTTCCGGCGGACGGCCTGGATGGAGGTCCTGCTCGCCGTGGCCGTGCTGGCGGTCACCGCGTTCCTCGGACTGATGGAGCCACCCGGCCACATGTAGTCGGGCCCGGGCGGGCCCGCCGGGTCACGGCCTCAGGCGGCCACGCCGTGATGATGCCGGCTGGCGGCGTACATGAACCCCGCGAAGAGGTGCCGGCAGGCGGGATCGACGAACTCGATCGACTCGGGGTGCCACTGCACGCCCAGGAGGAACTGGTCGGCACGATCAAGCTCCACCGCCTCGACCACGCCGTCGGGCGCCACGGCGCTCACGGTGAGGCCCGGGGCCACGTCCTTGATGGCCTGGTGGTGCATGCTGTTCACGGGCAACGAGGCGCCGCCGAGGAGGTCGCGCAGCCGCGAGCCCGCGGCGAGCTCGACGTCGTGCGCCAGGTAGTCGCGCGCGAAGCCCGCGTTCGGGAAGAAGTCGTGCTTGATGGAGTTGGGCCGCTGGGCCTGGATGTCCTGGTAGAGCGTGCCGCCGAGCGCCACGTTGATGATCTGCAGGCCGCGGCAGAGGCCGAAGAGCGGCTTGCGGTCCTCGATGGCCCAGCGGGCGAGGGCCAGCTCCACGTGGTCGCGGTCGGCGTCCACCCGGCCGCACAGCGGGTGGCGCGACTCGCCGAACGCCGACGGGTCGAGGTCCACGCCGCCCGGGACGAGCACGCCGTCGAGGCGGTCGAAGAGCGCCCGGAGCGTCTGGTCGTCGTGGGCGAGCAGCGGGATCATCACGGGCAGCCCACCGTGCGCCACCACGGCGTGCAGGTAGCGCTGGTTCATCATCCACGACGTCGGCAGGTCGGCGGGAATCCCGTCGATCGAGTGCAGCGACTGCGTGGTGATCCCGATCAGTGGCCGGCGGTCACGCATCCCTCAGACTACCCCTTCCGCGGTCTCCCGCACCAGCTGGTCGACGACGTCGCGGATGTCGCCGGTGCGCTGGTAGGTGGCCAGCTGGCGATCCGCACTGGTGCCCTCCTCCAGGATCCGGAAGGCGTACTCCACTTCCTTGCGCGAGCCCAGCTCGTCCAGCACGTCGTCGATGAACCAGGTGATGAGCTCGCGGATCAAATCGCGTGCCGGGAGCTCCGCCTGCTTGCCGAAGTCGATCAGCTTCCCGTCGAGGCCGTAGCGGATGGCCCGCCACTTGTTCTCCTCGATGAGCGCCGAACCGTACTCGCGGAACGTCATGTTGTCGCGGCGCAGCTTGTAGAGCTTCGCCACGATCGCCTGGAAGATGGCGCCGATGCAGACGGCCTCGTCCACCCGGGTGCAGACGTCGCAGATGCGGAACTCGAGCGTGGGGTACGACCAGCTCGGCCGCACGTCCCACCAGATCTTCGACGCGTTGGGGATGGAGCCCGTGCCCGTCATCACCTTCACGAAGTGCTCGAAATCATGCCATGACTCGAGCTTCGGCGGCAAGCCCGTCCGGGGGAAGTTCCGGAACACCACGCTCCGGTACGACTTGAGCCCGGTGTTGCGCCCCATCCAGAACGGCGAGCTGGTGGACAGCGCCAGCACGTGCGGCAGCAGGTAGCGGCACACGTTCATGCAGTCGATGAGGAACTCGCGGTCCTCGATCCCGATGTGCACGTGCGTGCCGAAGATGAGCAGCCGCTGGGCGAGGTCCTGCAGGTCCTCCCGCACGCCCATGTAGCGCTCGAGCGGCGTGATCTCCTGCGTCATCCAGGACGAGAACGGGTGGCTGCCCGCGGCCACGATGCAGAGCCCCTTCTTGGCGGCGAGACCCATCACCAGCCGGCGCAGCCGCACGATCTCGGCGCGCACCTCGGCCGGCGTGCGGCAGACCTTCGTGCCCACCTCCACCATCGACTGGTGCAGTTCCGGCTTCACCTCGCCGAGGATGATCGCATCCTCCTTGAGGATCTCGGTGATGTACGACCTCAGCTCGCGCGACTCGGGGTCGACGATCTGGTATTCCTCTTCGATGCCGATGGTCAGGCTGGGGGGCTTGAGGCTCACGAGTGCGGAGTCCGGGTGGTAGGGTCAGCGCGGCGAGACGACGAACGTCGGCACGGTGCTGCCGCCGCCCGCGGTGACGTTCACGAGCGTGGCCGTGGAGATGCGGCTCAGGCAGCCGTCCACCCAGCCGTCGCCGAAGACGTAGGGCGCGGTGTCGACGATGCGGTCGCTGATGTCGAGACGGCCGTCGACCCACGTCGGGAACGCCTCCTCGGGCAGGTGGATGCGTTCCTGCACGATGTGCGGCGCCTCGAGGGCCCGGCCGAGCGCCGCTCCCCAGTCCGCGTCGGAGACCTCCCAGCCCAGCACGATCCCGGTGCCGCCGTAGTCGTCGTTGGGCTTGAGCACGAAACGGTCGCGGTTGACGGCCAGGAACGGCAGGAGGTCCACGGTGGCGCCGTCGATCGCGGTGCGGCGGTCCTCCACCACGCGCGTCCACGGCACGTGGCGCGCGATGGTGGCGCGCATGCCGGCGTCGAAGAGGTCGGCGTTGCGCTCGTCGCTCAGCACGGCGAGGCTCGCCTTCTTGTGGAGCACCTTGCACTTGAAGGGGTTCACCATCACGGCCGCGCGCTCGCGCACGGCGCGCACCAGCGGCGAGTCGAGCCCCTCGCGGCCCACCAGTTCGGCGATGAGGATGCGCTTGTAGACGAGGTCGATGACCGTCGGTCCCGCCCGCAACCTGCCCCCCGAATACTCGAGCTCGCGCGGGTCGGCGATGACGACGGTGAAGCCCATCTCGCCCAGCCACATCGCCATCTCGCGGAACTCGCTCTGCGTGGGCACCTCGCGCCAGTCGATGATGCCGATGACCGGTCGTTCGCGCCGCCCGGTGGCCGCGCGGTACGCGGCGAGCATCGTGTGCAGCAGCGGCGGCCGGCTGGGCAGCGGGCGCACCTCGTACTTCGCGAGGAACGGCGCCATCCCCGGCAGGGCCAGGAAGAGGCCGCTGAGCACGTCGCCGTACGCCGACCCGGCGGGGGTCTCGGCGTTGTTCTCGGTGAAGCGGAGCCCCTCCCCGTCGGCCGTGAAGAAGGCGTCGTAGCGGCCCAGCGGACTGGGCCACGGCTGGCCGTCGTCGTCCGCGAGGAGGGTGCGTTCCCAGTCGGTGAGGTGGAACTGGGCCAGCACGTCGGGCCGCGCCATGGCCACCGCGTGCGCGCGATTGAAGGCGTGGGCGAGCGCGGAGCCCGTGGCGCGGATGCGCCGCCACGCCTCGGGCACGAGGAAGCGCGGGCGGATCGTGGTGCACAGCGGCCGCTCCCCGAACTGCAGCCCGCGGTGCGCAAGCCGCTCGCCCAGCCAGCCGGCGGACTCCGCGGCGAGGTCCGGGGTGAGGCCGTCGTGGTAGTCGCCGATCGCCTGCTCGAGCTCGGCGCGCAGGGTCACCGCGGCACTCGGCCGCCGAGGAAGCGGTTCCAGCGGTTGTCGGCGGGCGGGGGCGGCGCCTTGGCGAGCCGGATGGTCATGTCGGCCATCCCCTTCACGGCCCAGCGGAAGTACTCGGGCGTGAGGGAGTAGATGTCCATGTCGGGTGCCGGGTTCATGAAGTCGATGGCGTACGGCACGCCGTCCCGGACGGCGAACTCGAGCGAGTTCATGTCGTACCCGAGGGCACGGCAGAGCTTCTGCGCGTCGCCGACGATGCGCGCGCCGAGCTCCGGCGTGAGGTGCCCGTGGTCGACGATGTACTTCCGCTCGCGCGGGTCGTACTTCATCGGCAGCACCTGCTCCTGGCCCAGGCAGATGCAGCGGACGAACCGGTCCCAGTGGATGAACTCCTGCACCACCATGGTGAGGAGCCCCGACTGGTCGTAGTTGCGGATCAGCTCGTCGAGCGAGCGGCAGATGTACACGTCGCGCCAGCCGCCGCCGTGCGCGTCCTTGAGCACGCAGGGCAGCCCGACGTGCTCCACGATGCCGTGCCAGTCGAGCGGGAACTCGAGGTTGCGCAGGCTCTCGTCGTGCTTGATGCCGGGGATGTAGCTCTTGTTCGGCAGCACGACCGTCTTGGGGCTCTTCACGCCGAGGGACTCGGCGAGGGCGGCGCCGAAGAACTTGTCGTCGGCCGTCCACATGAACGGGTTGTTGACGACGGTGCTGCCCATCAGCGCGGCCTGCTTCAGCCACGTGCGGTACATCGGCACCTCGTGCGAGATGCGGTCGACGATGACGCGGTAGGCTGCGGAATCGTCCATGCGGGGGGCGCCGATGCGCACGTACTCGGCCACGACGCCCTCGTTGCGGCCGTTCACCTCCTCGATGAACGCCGGCGGGAACGACCATTCGCGGCCCACGAGGAGGCCGATCTTCAGCGGGTCAGACGCCATGGAATGCTCCGGTGAGGGACGGCCTAGTCATGGCCGCCCAGGTACTGTCGCACCATCTTCTCCCAGAAGGGCCAGTCGTGCGCATGCCCCTCCCAGACGCGGAGGGCATTGCCGATGCCCTTGCTCCACAGCATGCCGGAGAAGGCGGCGTTGTTCTCGTAGGACGGGTCGTGCCGTCCGATGGCGAGGATGATGTTCTGGCGCCGCATCGCGGCCAGGCGCTGCTCCTCCCACTCGTTCGGGACGAACTCCACGGGATTGCAGGAGTAGACGTTGTGGTCGGTGTAACCGCCGGTCATGTGGCGGATATCGTACAACCCGCTCATGCCCAGGATGCGATGGACCGCGTGCGGGTGGCGGAGCCCGAAGTTCACCGCGTGGTAGGCGCCGAAGCTGGCCCCGGTGGCGATGACGAACGGGTTCGGGTTGCGCGACGCGGAGAACGGCAGCACCTCGTGATACACGTAGGCGTCGTACTTGAGGTGCATGAAGGCCCGGTGACCCGGGTGCAGGTGCTTCCCGTACCAGCTGTCGTCGTGCACCTGGCCGATGCAGTAGAGCTGCACCCACCCCTGCTCGAGGTGGTCGGCGAGGACCTCGTGCATCCGGCGGTCGGGCCACTCGCGATGGGTGCCCATCGTCGTGGGGAACACGACGACGCGGGCGCCGGCGTGCCCGTACACCTCGACGTGCATCTCGCGGCCGAGATGCGGGCTGTGCCAGTGGTGGTACTCGTGATGCACGGCGATCAACTCCCCAGAAGGAACGGCAGCGCTGCGCGCAGGCGCGGCCCCCACCACGACTCGTTGTGGTCGGCGCCCTCGTCCTCGACGTAGCGGAGGTTCATGTCGAGCCGGTAGCCCCGCTGCAGCAGCAGGTCGCGCAGCCGGCGCGCGTCGGCGAGCTCGTCGTCCCCCTCCTCGGTCCCGACGTCGAGGTAGATCCGCCCGCCGACGGCCGGCGCCCCGCTAATGTAGTCGTAGATCGCACCGTCGGCGAACCATAAGGAGGGGCTCAGGACCCCCGAGGCACCGAAGGTCTCGGGGCGCCGGAAATGGGCGTAGAGGCTCAGCAGGCCGCCCATCGAGCTGCCCGCGATCACGGTGAATTCCCGCCCCGGCAGCGTGGGGAACGACCGGTCGATCAGCGGCTTGAGCCCCGTCGCCAGGAACTCCAGGTACTCGTCCCCGCCCCCGCCCCGGCGGAGCATGTCCGTGAACGGCGCATACTCGTCGATCCGCCGCTCGCGCCCGTTGTAGACCGCCACGACGATGGCATACCGGCCCTTCCGGGCGTAGTGCGCCAGCGTGCCACCCACCCCCCAGTCGCCCGCGTAGGAGGTGTCCGGGTCGAACAGGTTCTGCCCGTCGTGCATGTAGACCACGGGAAAGCGCCGGCCCGGCCGCACGGGGGCCGGCGGCAGGGCCACCAGCACCTCCCGCTCGCCGCCCAGCGCGTCCGCCGACAGCCCCTCGAGCCGCAGGAGCTCCGGCGCCTCCTCCTCGCCCTCGAGGTGCGGCAGCACGTGCGGACGCCACGTCGGCGCGCCGGCGATCTCGAGCGTGCTCATCCCCACGTCAGGGCCGGGCCGAGGACGCGCTCGGCACCGCCCGTCGGGACCGGCGCCAGACGAGCCGGGCGCCGAGGAGCAGGGCGAGCGCCGCGATGTAGGCGACGGGCAGGGTCACGTCTCTCTTGACGAGCCACAGGAAGTGTAGGGAGGCCAGGATGGCCGCAGGATACACGAGGCGGTGCAGTTGCTGCCAGCGCCGGCCCCCCA
>Ga0079037_100000585_pt1 | contig 16968 bp, 11 predicted proteins | sample Mud3Dept4metaG_FD_71479 | JGI IMG/M metagenome (GOLD analysis project Ga0079037, IMG submission 71479) | Freshwater wetland microbial communities from Ohio, USA, analyzing the effect of biotic and abiotic controls - Mud 3 Core 4 Depth 4 metaG | ecosystem: Environmental > Aquatic > Freshwater >... | reverse complement strand
ACAAGAGTCGAAAATCGACCATTTGAACGCGAATTTCGGGATGCGGATTAGAAAAGCCAATGCGCCACTGTGGAGAAACGAATAGAGGCGTCCCCGCGTCATTTTGTCTGTTGATTCCGCATTCCGCATTTTAAGGGGGGGGTTCATGATTCTAACCAAGCAGGAAGGGCCGATCGCAACCATCACGATCAACCGCCCGGAAGTCTTGAACACTCTGACGCACGAATTGATTCTCCAGTTGACGGAGGAAATCGGGCGGTGGAACGGGGAAAAGGCCATCCGGGTCATCGTCCTCGCCGGCAGCGGGGACAAAGCTTTCGTGGGCGGGGTGGATGTCCGGGCTATGAAGGACCTGGACCCCGACGGGGCGGAGAGGTTCATCACCGACCTGCACCGTTCTTTTCTGGCCATTCGTCAATCGGAAAAGCTGGTCATCGCTTCCATTAACGGGTTTGCCCTGGGGGGAGGATTGGAGCTGGTCGCCTCCTGCGACCTGCGGATTGCATCTGACCGCGCCCGCTTCGGCATGCCCGAGGTCCGGGTGGGAATTCCCTCGGTCATCGAAGCCGCTTACCTTCCCCGATTGATCGGCCTCGGCCGGGCCGCGGAGATGGTCTATCTGGGAGAAATGATCGACGCCAAGGAAGCCTTGCGCATCGGGTTGGTCAACAAGGTGGTTCCTCACGAAGAATTAAAGGAGGCGACCCGGCAGATGGTGGAACAGGCTCTCCAGTGCGGTCCCACAGCCATGGTATTGCAGAAGAAGCTCATAGCCCGGTGGATGGACCTCAACCTGAGTGATGCCGCGGAGGCGGGAATCCGGGCTTTCCGGGAATGTTATAAAACCGCTGAACCGAAAGAGGGGATGAGAGCCTTTCTAGAAAAAAGGAAGCCAAAATATTAGACATAAGACCTTCCCGGTTTTGACTGGAACGCCGGGGGCTTTCACCCAGGCGATGAAGGAGCCGCCGGGAGTCAAGGTCATCGTTATGAACCCCGGACAAACAATAGAATGGAAGGCGATTTCAGATTTCAGACTTGAGATTGCAGATTTGAGTCCTTCGATTTGGGATTATTCAATCGGAAATCTGCAATCTGCAATCTAATATCTGCAATTGATTTCGGAGGGTGACGACAATGTATGGATACACGGGAAGAATTCTTTATGTCGACTTGACTGGGCAGACCTTCAGGATCGAGAATTTTGACGAAGCTTTCGCCAAAAAATTCCTGGGGGGAAATGGCTTTGCCGCAAAAATTCTCTACGATGGGCTGAAGAAAGGAGTCGAGCCCTTTTCTGCGGGAAACCTCGTGGTCTTCGCCGTGGGGCCGGTCACGGATTCTCCCCTGCCCAGCAACAGCCGGGCTTACGTGGCCACCAAATCCCCTCTGAACGGCCTTTTCTTCGACTCCACCTTCGGCGGCCGGTTCGCCATCACCCAGAAGCGGACGGGGTTTGAGGCGATCGTCATCTCCGGGAAGGCCGCTTCTCCCGTTTACCTGGTCATCGACGAATCCGGCGCCCAGTTCAAACCGGCCGGCTCCCTGTGGGGAAAACTGACGAAAGAGACTTTCGAAGCTATCCAGGCCGCCGAAGGCGAGCCGGCCGATGTGGTGGCCGTCGGGCCTGCGGGAGAAAAGAAGGTAAGGTATGCCTGCCTGGTCCATTACTGGCGCGGCCGCGAGGGAGTATCCGGAAGGGGGGGAGTCGGCGCGGTTCTCGGGTCCAAAAATGTCAAAGCCGTCGTGGTCAAAGGCTCAAAGAAGACCCAGGTAGCCGATTCCCAGGCCGCCCAGGACCTGATCGCTTCCCGGAAAGAAGCCATGGAAAAAGGGACCGCCGGCCTGAAGAACCTGGGCACCCCCGTTCTGGTCAACATGATCAACACCATCGGCGGTTTGGGGGTCCGGAATCTCCAGGAAGAGCAGAGCTCCCGCGCCCCGGAGATCGGCGGGGAGAAGCTGAAGGAGCTTTTCTTCGAGCGCAACGATACCTGCTTCGGATGCCCCATCGCCTGCGGAAAAACCCTCCGCCTTCCTCCCGAACAGGGTGGCCTCCGGTGGAAGATGCCCGAATACGAGACCCTATTCTCCCTCGGCTCCATGGTCGATAACTGGGATGCCGCCTCCATGCTCAAACTGAACAGCTTATGCGACCAATACGGACTGGATACCATCAGCATGGGCGTTACCATCTCCTTTGCCCTGGAGTGTTTTGAGAAGGGATACCTGACCGCCAGGGATACGGGTGGGAAAAACCTTCGTTTTGGAAATCCCGCCCTTCTACTGGATCTGGTGGAAGAAACGGGCCAAAGGATAGGGTTCGGCGATCTGCTTGCTGAAGGCTCCTTCCGTCTGGCCGAATGGCTGGGAAAGGATTCGGCCAACTTGCTCTATTGTTTCAAAAAGGTGGAGGTGGCCGGACACTCGGCCCGCGCCCTCAAGGGGATGTCGCTGGGGTATGCCACGGCGACCCGGGGGGGGAGTCATCACGATGCCCGCCCCACCCTCCAGTACGCCGGGGAGTTCGACCGGACCAATGCCCAGATCGCCCCAGCCTTTGCGTTCCGGACCCAGAATTTCACCGCCATGAATGATTCATTGACCCAGTGCCGCTTCGCCAGCGAACGCGGCTTCGGCGGGGTGATCAACGAGAACTACGTGAAAATGATCAATGCGGTCACCGGTTGGGACCTCACCCTGGAGGCGATAGAAAAAATCGGAGAACGGATTTACAACCTGGAGCGGGTCTTCAACTGCCGCGAAGGCGTGAGCCGGAAAGACGACGCCCTGCCCTACCGGACTTCCACGGAGCCGATTCCGGATGGCCCTTCCAAGGGGATGCACACCCCTCCGGAGGAGTTCGCCTCCATGATCGAGGAGTACTACCGGCTGCGGGGCTGGGATTCCAACGGGATTCCAACGAGAGAAAAACTCGCGGCACTGGGGCTTGAGGAGACGGCCAAGGACCTGAGGGAAATGCGGAATTCGGAATGATGATTGCGGAATGCGGAATAAAAAGGCGCAAAGTCATTTTCTTTTTTCATTCCGCATTTTGAATTCCCCATTCTGAATTTGGCTGGGGGCTTGACCCGGGAGCCTTCATAATGTTTAAATGATACCTGAATCCCCTGCCCTCCCGGTGCAATGAAAGGACGGCGGGGGATCGATTTTTCTTATCCTTAAACTCGAGGGATGAGCGTTGATCGAAGGTCGAAAAGAACGGAGCAAACTGATGACCGCGGCGGAAGCGGTCCGGCAGTTTGTTGCCGACGGGGCCCTGGTAGGAATGGGCGGCCAGTCCATCGGACGGTCGGCGATGTGCATCTACCACGAGATGATCCGTCAGAAAAAAAAAGACCTGACCCTGGTGGGCTGCAACCTCTCCATCCCCATGGATATGATGGTGGGATTGGGTTTGGTCCGAAGGACCGAATGCGGCACTGGCAACCTGGAAAGGTTTGGCACCACCCACTGCTGGAGGAAAGCGGTCGAGCAGGGAAAGCTGGTAAACGAGGACTACAGCCACCTGGCCATGGTTTCCCGCTTTCTGGGCGGGGAGATGGGTCTACCCTTTATGGCCATCCGGAGCCTCCTGGGCTCGGACATCCTGGCCAAGAAATGCGCCTCCACCGGGAAAAAATACGAAATCATCGATAATCCGTGGAACCCCGGGGAGAAGGTGGTTCTCTTACCCTCCCTGAACCCGGATGTCTCCATCATCCACGCCCAGAAGGCCGATGAAACGGGCAACCTGATCATCGAAGGGTTTCTGGCCCACGAACCGGAGATGACCCGGGCTTCCAAGGCGGTCATCGTCTCCTGTGAGGAGGTCGTGTCTTCGGATGAAATCCGCCAGTATCCGGAAAGGACGACGATTCCCTACGTTTACGTGAGCGCGGTCGTCCACCAGCCCTGGGGAGCCCACCCCACATCGGTCTACCGCTGCTATGCCCATGACGGAGAGCATATTCGGGAGTACCAGAAAGCGGCCCGGGAAGGAGGTGTGGCATTTGAGGCCTACACGGAGAAGTACATTTTCTCCTGCGGGGATTTTGACCAGTACCTGGAAAAGGTGGGCGGATTCAGAAAATACAACCGCCTTCGCCAGGAAATGGTGGAAATGCTCTAATACAGTTCGAAGTTCGGAGTTTGCAGTTACGAATTTAAAACTCTTCCCAATTTCATTTGATTTCCATACAGAGGCCAGAGGATGTCTTCCGACTACACCTTGAACGAACTGATGATCATTGAAGCAGCCCGGCACATCCGGGACGGAGAGACCGTATTCGTGGGAACGGGCATGCCCATGGTTGCGACCATGTACGCCCAGAAGACCCACGCCAGAAATATTTGTTTCGTCGTGGAAACCGGCCCCATCTCCCCCGAGGCCCTCCCCGTCCCCACCTCGGTCTCCGACCCCAAAGCCATGTACCGGGCGGCCAAGCTGGGGACTCTGCGGGAAGTCCTGGGCTGCCTTCTCCAACGGGGAATGGTAGACGTGGGATTCCTGGGGGGAGCCCAGATCGACCAATTCGGGAACATCAACAGCACGGTGATCGGAGACTACCAGAAGCCCAAGGTTCGTTTCCCCGGCAGCGGAGGAGCCAATGACATCGCTTCCCTGGCCAAACGGATCCTGGTCATCACCCCCCACGAAAAGAGGCGTTTTCCCGAGCGCTGCGCCTATTTGACCAGCCCCGGCTACCTGGACGGCCCCGAGGCTCGGAAAAAAGCAGGATTGAAATCCCTTTACCCCGACCTTACCGTTGTCACCGACCTGGCGGTGATGTCAGTGGACAAGACAGAGGGGAAGCTCAAGGTCAAGAAGCTCATGCCCGGGGTCAGCCTGGAAAAAGTTCAGGAAAGCACCGAATTCAAGGTCCAGGGAGCTTCTTCGATAGCCCCCGTAAGCATTCCATCCGGTGATGAACTTCGCATCCTGCGCGATGAGGTCGATCCGGGCCGCGAATACCTGGGAAAGGGAGATTGAACCATGACCAATCCCCAAAAGATCCTCATCAGCGAAGATGTGCCCGGAAGCGGCATCAACTCCCTGAAAGGAAAATACCAGGTTCATTATGACCCTGACCTGTGGAAGAAAGTCCCCGAGTTGGAAGGGATGATTCCAAGCTACGACGCATTGATCGTCCGCAACCAGACCAAAGTCAACGCAAGCCTGCTGGGCCAGGCCATGTCCCTGCGGGTCATCGGAAGGGCGGGCGCCGGATACGACAACATCGACGTTGCCGCAGCCAGTCGGGAAGGGATAGTGGTGGCCTTCAGCCCGGAGGAGAACGCCGTCTCCGTGGCCGAGCACGTCTTCGCCCTTCTCTTGGCTCTCGCCCGGAAAATCCCCGGCGCGGACCGCTCCACCAGGGGCGGCGGCTGGGAAAGGAAGAAGTACCATGGCGTGGAGCTGTTGGGCAAAACCCTGGGAATTCTCGGGCTGGGGAAAATCGGCTTCCGGGTGGCCCTGCGGGCCAAGGCCTTCGGCATGCATGTCCTGGCCCATGACTCCTACCTTTCTTCCACCAGCCTTCACGTGACCGAATCCGGGGCCGTTTTGACTTCCTTCGATCGGGTCCTGGCAGAGGCGGACTTTCTGACGGTCCACCTGCCCCTGACCCCCGAAACCCGGGGAATTCTGAATGGGGACGCCTTCCGCAAGATGAAAAAGACCGCTTTTCTTATCAACACATCCCGGGGAGAAGTGCTGGCGGAGACAGACCTGGCGCAGGTCTTAAAACAAGGCGAAATCGCCGGCGCAGCCCTGGATGTGAGGGAGAAAGAACCCCCGGGAGAAAGCCCCCTCGACGAGCTGGACAATGTGATCCTCACCCCCCATACGGCGGGGTTGACCTACGAAGCCCAGGAGAAAGTGGTCGATGCGGTGGCCGAAGATGTGGACCGGGTTCTGAGCGGTCAGCCGGCCTTGCGGTACGTCAATTTCGGGATGCCGAAGAAGAGAGCCGGAGACGACTGGTAACGCAGAAATATGGGACGCAGATGAACGCGCAAAAGGCGGATTAGACGCGGCTGTGTCACCATCCAGATCACCCCCTCCCTGCCCTCCCCCCTAGAGGGGGAGGGTCAGGGGGGGAAGATATTTTTTGTTTAATGTAATTTCAGAAATTGAGCGTTAGTAGCATTGAAGAATGCCGCCTTGAAAACGCTGAAGGGGCATCAGGTCTTTACCATGAATTTTTATCTGCGTCTATCTGCGTAAATCTGCGTCCCAATAAAAAAGGAAGAGGAAGGGTTATGGCTAAAAAGTATGTGTATTTTTTCGGCGCGGGGAAGGCTGAGGGGAGCAGCAAGATGCGCAATCTCCTCGGGGGCAAAGGGTGCGATCTTGCCGAGATGACCAATCTGAAGATCCCGGTTCCGCCCGGGTTCACCATCACCACCGAGGTCTGTACCTTCTATTATGCCAACAAGAAAAAGTATCCCAAGGAGCTGCGGGACCAGGTTCAGAAGAGCCTGGCCAAGGTGGAGAAGGCCATGGGGGCTAGATTCGGCGATCCCCGGAACCCCCTTCTTCTCTCGGTCCGCTCCGGGGCCCGGGTCTCCATGCCCGGAATGATGGACACCATCTTGAACCTCGGCCTGAACGAAAAGACCATCCAGGGTCTGATCGAGATGTCCGGCGACGCCCGGTTCGCCTACGACTCCTACCGCCGCTTTATCCAGATGTACAGCGACGTGGTCCTGGGAGTGCACCGGGACCGGATGGAAGATCTCATCACCGAGAGAAAAAAAGCAAAGGGCATCAAGCTGGATCTTGAGCTGTCGGGCGACGACTGGAAGGAACTGGTGGGAGAGTTCAAGGCCCTGGTGAAAAAGGAAACCGGCAAGGACTTCCCGGAAGACCCCAAAAAACAACTCTGGGGAGCCATCGGGGCGGTCTTTGAGTCCTGGGACACCCCCCGGGCGATTACCTACCGCCATTTGAACAAAATCCCCGAAGACTGGGGCACGGCGGTCAATGTGCAGACCATGGTCTTCGGCAACATGGGCGGAGAGAGCGCCACGGGCGTGGCCTTCACCCGAGACCCGGCCACGGGCGAAAAATTCTTCTTCGGCGAGTTTCTTCCCAACGCCCAGGGGGAAGACGTGGTGGCCGGCACCCGCACCCCCCAGCCCATCGGCAAGGAACGTAAGGCCGACCCCAGCCTCCTTTCCATGGAAGAGATGCTTCCCAAGGCCTATGCGGAGCTGGAGAAGATCTATCAGAGGCTGGAGAAGCATTTTAAAGACATGCAGGACATCGAGTTCACCATCCAGCAGGGAAAGCTCTGGATGCTCCAGACCCGCGGCGGCAAGCGGACAGCCTTCGCCGCCCTGCGCATCGCCGTGGAGATGGTGGAAGAAAGACTCATCGACAAGAAAACGGCCACCTCCCGCATCGACCCCGATTCCCTGAACCAGCTCCTGGCGCCGGTCTTCGATCCCCAGGCCAAGGAGGAAGCGATAAAAGGAGGAAAGCTCCTGGCCAAGGGCCTCAATGCCGGCCCGGGCGCAGCCTGCGGGGTGGCGGTCTTCAACCCGGAGCGGGCCATGGAATTGGCCAAAGAGGGGAAGAAGAGCGTTCTCGTCCGTATCGAGACCTCTCCCGAGGATATTCACGGAATGAACGCCGCCGAAGGAATCCTCACCTCCCGGGGCGGCATGACCTCCCACGCGGCCCTGGTCGCCCGGGGCATGGGGAAACCCTGCGTAGTGGGATGTACCGCCCTGAACATTAACTACGGGACTGGCGTCATGGAAGTCAACCGCCGCGCCATCCGGGAGGGAGATTACATCTCCATCGACGGGACTACCGGAGAAGTAATCGAGGGACAGCTTCCCACCAGTTCATCGGAGATCATCCAGGTCCTTATCGAGAAGAAGGTCCGGCCCGAGGATTCTCCGATCTACCGCCAGTTCGCCAAGCTCATGGCCTGGGCGGACGAGATCGCCGACCTGGGGGTCCGCACCAACGCCGACACCCCCCGCGACGCCACCACCGCGCGCCTCTTCGGGGCAACGGGCATCGGCCTGTGCCGGACCGAGCACATGTTCTTCGAAGCCGAGCGGATCGCCGCGGTGCGCGAAATGATCCTCGCCGACACCCAGGAAGAGAGGCGCCGGGCTCTGGCTAAGATCCTGCCCATGCAGAAGAAAGACTTTATCGGCATTTTCCGCGCCATGGACGGCTACCCGGTGATCATCCGGACTCTCGACCCCCCGCTCCATGAATTCCTGCCCCATACCGACCAGGAGATCGAGGAGCTGGCGGCTCAGATGGGAGTTACTTTCAAAAAGCTGAAAGATAGAGCGGAGAGCCTGAAGGAGGCCAACCCCATGCTCGGGCACCGCGGCTGCCGCCTGGGCATCAGCCACCCGGAAATCACCGAAATGCAGGCCCGGGCCATCTTCGAAGCGGCCTGCGAAGTGGCCAAAGAAGGGGTAAAGGTGATTCCCGAAGTCATGATCCCCCTGGTCGGGCACGTGAATGAGCTCCGCGCCCAGCGGGAGATCGTGGACCGCGTGGCCAAGGAAGTCATGACCGAGACAGGGATGAAGATCAAGTATTTGGCCGGAACCATGATCGAACTTCCCCGGGCGGCCATCACCGCCGACCAGGTCGCCCAGGTTGCCCAGTTCTTCTCTTACGGGACCAACGACCTGACCCAGACCGTCTTCGGGCTCTCGCGGGACGACGCCGGGAAATTCCTCCCCTTCTACCGGGAGAACGGGATCCTGGATTCGGACCCCTTCGTCTCCATCGACCGTCCCGGCGTGGGTGAGGTCATCCGCATCGGGGTGGAAAAGGGCCGCAAGACCAACCCCAAGCTGGAAGTAGGGATCTGCGGGGAGCACGGGGGAGACCCCAGTTCCGTCGAGTTCTGCCACATGATCGGACTGGATTACGTCTCCTGCTCCCCCTACCGCGTGCCCATCGCCCGCCTGGCCGCGGCCCGGGCGGCCATCACCTACCCGAGAAAGAAGAAGTAAGACGGAGGAGGGTATGTATAAACGGGCCGTAAAAATCGTGGATGCCCGCATGGGCATCCTCTCCAACAACGAAAAGCTGATTCACGAACCCCGGTACTTCGAGGGCCAGGTCATGGAGTCTCTTCTCACCAATATCCATTCCATCGAGAAGATTCCCTACACCGACGACCTGGATTCCTACTTCGTGGTGATCGATGATCCCCAGGTTCAGCCCCAGGTGAAGGCCACCGCGAAAGTGTGCACCTGCACCGGGGACTTCATCCGCTATGAAAAGGAGTGCTCGGACAACCGGTATTCCCTCTTCGGAAACCTGGGCCTTTTTTTCAAGTACCTCCTGGCCACATTGGAACGCTACCACGACATCTACAGCTTCCACGCCAGCTCCATGTACAGCCCCAGCCGGAACACGCTCCTTCTGGTCGTGGGCGGCGCCGGGGCCGGCAAGACCGTATTCCTGCTCAAAGGCCTGGAGGACGACTGGAGGATCTTCAGCACGGAGATGACCCATTTCCGGTTTACCCAGAAGGGTTATGAGTTCTACCTGGGGTCCCTTTTCGACAACATCCGCCTGGGAAACCTGATCTATGACTTTCCCAAGGCCAACCAAAAGCTCAAAGTGGACATGCCCCCGGGGGTGAAGGATGTGTGGGGGCACAAGATCGCCATCGATATGGGGCATATCGCCGCTGACCGGTCGTACCTCAACCCCCGGGTCACGCTGGTAGAAGCGAAGATCGAGTCGGGCAGGGACACGCCCATCGTCAAGACCGTCACCCGAAAGGAAAAGATCGTCAAGATCCTGTTCGACAACAGCACGGAAAAACTGGGACCCACGCTGGTTTTCTACGATGTGATCCCGGTGGAGAGCTTCGACACCCCCGACCTCATGGGGCGCCGATTGAAAGTCATGACCCGTTTTGTTGAAGAAGTAAAGATGAACCCGGTCAAATCGGTCCTGGCCGGGGCAAAAAATTGCATGGAGGGAATCTGACATGAGTCGCGTAAAATCGTTCGACGGAGTTTTCGAAATGCCCGTTCCGGGGCGCACCGTAAAGCCCCGCAAAGAAGGATTAACCATGATCATCGACAAGGGGCTGGGGCTGAACGGGACCCAGGACCTTCTCGATTCGGCCGCCGACTACATCGACTTCATCAAGCTCACCTTCGGCACGAGCGCCTTCCTGGACCTCGACTACACCGCCGAGAAGGTGGAGATGGTCAAGGATTACGACATCTGGATCTGTCCCGGCGGAACCTTCCTGGAAGTCTCCGTCTGGCAGCATGCCTACCCGAAATATCTCAAGCGCTGCAAGGAGCTGGGTTTCAACGCCATCGAAGTGTCGGACGGCACCATCGAGATCGATTTGAAGACCCGCGCCGACTGCATCAAGCGAGCTGTGGACATGGGCTTCATGGTGGTCTCCGAAGTAGGCAAGAAAGACCCCGATGACAAGGTGGCCACCAGCAAGCTCCACGAGGAGATCGCCGCCGACCTCAAGAACGGGGCCTATAAGGTCATCGTGGAAGCCCGCGAAGCCGGCAAGGGCGTGGGGATCTACGACAAGGACGGGAAACCCAAGGACGACGAGGTGGAAGCCATCATCAAGGGCGTGGAGGACATCACCAAGCTGGAGTGGGAAGCGCCCATCAAGAACCAGCAGCAGTTCCTGATTTTGAGATTCGGGGCCAACGTGAGCCTGGGAAACATCCCCCCGGAAGACATCCTGGCCCTGGAAGCCCTGCGCAGCGGCCTGCGCGGGGACACGCTGAAAAAGGCCTGGATGGCGAATCCTAAGTACAAAAAGTAAAAACGTTTGGGACGCAGATTCCGTGGATTTCAAAAGGTCGAGTGAATTACCCTCTCGCTCACGCAGGCGGGTAATTCACTCTTTTGTTATCCTCTCAATCCTCTCCTTTCGCCGCAAGAGAACCCCATCCACCTCCTACATAGCCAGCAATAGGTAGACAAGCCTCTTTGACAGCAGAAGCCTACCTTCTTTTCTCCGCGCACTTATTATTTGGGTCTATCCGAAATAAGGGCAAATTTTAAAAAGAGAGCAGGAAATCTCCTAATCACATCCTGGTATGATTAGGAGGCAGCACCCCCTATGTATTGTCCTCTTTGAGTTCGAGTGTCTTGAACCAGCGGGATTATTGGACTTTGCTGTCAAAGCGGGGTAAAATGAATCATGGCTGGAATCAAGAAATCCTATCTCCGTAGGCTTTCCGGAATTCTAGTAGGATTGCTTCTTATCTCATTCCCTCTTCCTCCTTCAACGATCGCCATGACTATCCAGGAAGAGCGGGAACTGGGAGAAAAGGTCCTTCAGGAAGTCCGCAAGATTTGGCCCATGGTGCAAGACCCCGCTCCCCGGGAGTATATTGCCCGGATCGGGAAAAGAGTTTTAGCCACCATGGAGGCTCAGCCCTTTGAATACGAGTTCTATGTCCTGAATACAACGGACATCAATGCCTTTGCCGTTCCCGGCGGGAAGGTCTTTTTCAACAGCGGCCTGATCCTCATGGTGGAAAGCGAAGACGAATTGGCGGGTGTGATGGCCCACGAAATCGGGCACGTGGTTGCCCGGCACATTGCCCGGCAGTCGGAGCAGAATTACAAACTGGGATTGGCCACGCTGGGAGCCCTTCTGGCGGGAATCTTCCTGGGGCCCCAGGCGGCCACCGCCATCGGGGTTACGGCTCAGGCCGCCTCGGCCACGGTCATGCTGAAGTACAGCCGGGAACACGAAGAGGAATCCGATTACCTGGGCCTGAAATTCATGGAGCGGGCAGGTTATGACCCTCGGGCCATGGTCACCATGCTCAAGAAGATACGCCGTGTTTCCGGGCCTGCATCCAGCGATCCCCCCCCTTACCTCCTCACCCACCCGGCCGCAGAACAAAGGGCGGGGAACCTGGAAATTCAGATGTTGAATCTGCCCAAGACGGAGAAAAAACGTCCGCCGGAAGGGAATTTGAAGCGCATCCAGACCAAGCTGGTGGCCGAAGAAAAAGATACCGCCCGGTCGGTCTCCTATTTCGAAAACTGCCGGAAGCGCCAGCCTGATGACCCGGAATGCCTCTTCGGCCTGGGTTTGGCCCAGAGGAAGATGGGAGCCCTGGACCGGTCCATCGAAAGCCTTTCCCAGGCGGCCTCCCTGGCCCCCCAGGACGGGGAAATCTACCGCGAACTTGCGGCAGCTTATTTCCTGAAAGCAAACCTCGAGGAAGCACAAAAATTTGCGGAACAGGCCCGCTCCCTTTTTCCTTCCGACGCGAAAACCTATTTCTACCTGGGCAGGGTTTACCTGGAGCAAAAGAGGGTGGACGATGCCCTCCAGGCCTTTCTGACGGCCAATAAACTCGACCCCAGCTTCGGGGAAAATTATTACCACATGGGTATGGCCTACGGGGCGAAAAATATGCTGGGACCCGCCTACCGGAGCCTGGGATATTACTATAAACTCATGGGAGACCCGAAGACCTCCCTGGCCCAGTTTCAAAAAGCGCTCCCCTATTTCAACGAATCTCCAAAGGAAAAAGCATCTATTCAAAAGGAAATCCAGGACCTGACGCCTTCCAAAAAGGACATGCCCCCTCCCAAGAAAGATTCGAAATAAATCTTTCCAGTGGTTTCGCTTTTTCCTGAATTCCGATTAAGGTTAGCACCCCGGCTCTGTCGGGGGTTCGGCTGCTTTGGATTGTCATCTCCGGGATGCTTGGGTCGCGGCCTGGGGGCAAGGCAAATTCGGAATGCGGAATGCAAGCTTGAATTCCTGCTTTTTCATTCTGCTTTCCGCAATCGACATTCCGCAATTCCCGGGCAAGGGTCGGAGAATAGATTCCCATCGGCCTCACCGGCTTGCCGGAAAAACGATGAAATGTGCTCCGGCCTGTGATAAAATATTTTTAAAACCTACCCAGGTTCTGCTTCCAGGGAAGAGATCCTTTTAAGTCCTTTTCCTTGTTCCCCTGAGAATTCGATCCAGTGATTCGAAGAGAGGCGCTCCCACGGGTGGGCTGCATGGGATCTATGAACGAAAGAATCCGCAATTTCAGCATCATCGCCCACATTGACCACGGAAAATCCACCCTGGCCGATCGGTTGATCCAGTACGCCGGCCTGGTGGAGGACCGGGATTTCCGAGACCAGATTCTGGACAACATGGACATCGAAAGAGAGAGGGGTATCACCATTAAGAGCCAGGCCGTAACCCTTCCCTACCGGGCGGGGGATGGTAAAGACTACCTCCTCAACCTGATCGACACCCCCGGCCATGTGGATTTCACCTATGAAGTCTCCCGGGCTCTGGCCTCCTGCGAGGGCGTTCTTCTGCTGATCGATGCCGCTCAGGGCGTCCAGGCCCAGACCATCGCCAATCTCTACCTGGCTATGGAGAACAACCTGGAAATCATCCCGGTCATCAACAAGATCGACCTTCCCACGGCGGATGTCGACCGGGTCCTGGAGCAGATCGACACGGAATTAGGCCTCGACCCCGCCTCTCATTTGAAATGCTCGGCCAAGGAAGGAATCGGGATCGAGGAGATTCTGGAGACCATCGTCCGAAAAATACCCCCCCCTAGGGGAACGCCCGAATCCCCCCTTGCGGCCCTGATCTTCGACGCCCAGTATGACCCTTTTCGGGGCACCATCGTCCACTGCCGGGTCTTTGAAGGCACGGTGAAGAAGGGGGACACGATCCGCTTTCTCTCCAACCAGGCTGATTATGAGGTGGAGGAAGTGGGACGCTTTTCCCTTCGCCGGGAACGGACGGAGCAGCTGGCTGCGGGAGAAGTGGGGTACGTCATCGCCGGCATTAAGACCCTCTCCGACGTTCGCATCGGCGACACCCTCACGCTCGACAGCCGCCCCTGCGAAAAGCCCCTCCCCGGATTCAAGGACATCAAACCGGTGGTCTTTTCCTCGATATACCCCATCGCTTCGGACGACTACGAGGACCTATCCGTCGCCTTGGAGAAGTACAAACTGAACGATGCCGCTCTCATCTACCAGAAAGACTCTTCGGTGGCCCTCGGGCAGGGATTTCGCTGCGGCTTTCTGGGGCTTCTCCACCTGGAAATCGTCCAGGAGAGGCTGGAGCGGGAATACAATCTTTCCATCATCCTTTCCGTCCCCAGCGTTCGTTACCGGTTTACCCTGAAGGACGAAAGCATCGTTTATGTGGACAACCCGGCTCACTATCCAGACCGCGCATCCATCCTCAAAACCGAAGAGCCTTACATCCGCGCCACGATGATTTTGCCGGACAAGTACCTGGGGGGAGTCATGAAGCTCTGCACCGACCGGAGGGGGGTCAATTCTAGGATGAACTACCTGGGACCCAAGCGGGCAGAGCTAATATACGAATTGCCCCTCGCCGAGGTCATTTACGATTTCTATGACCGGTTTAAATCCTTGACCCAGGGATACGGCTCTTTCGATTATGACCTGCTCGATTACCGGGAAGGCGAGCTTGTCCTCCTGGACCTCCTGGTCAACGGGGAAAAGGTGGACGCCCTCTCCCAGATCCTACACCGCGACCATGCCCGCCCCCGGGCCCTGCAGGCCTGCGAGAAATTAAAAGAAGAGATTCCCCGCCAGGTGTTCCGGGTGGCCATTCAGGGGGCCATCGGCGGCGAGATCATCGCCCGGACCACGATTTCCCCGTTCCGCAAAGATGTTACCGCAAAATGCTACGGCGGAGACATCACCCGGAAGCGAAAGTTGCTGGAAAAACAGAAAGAGGGTAAGAAGCGGATGAAGATGATCGGCTCGGTGACCATCCCCCAGAGCGCGTTTCTGGCAGTCCTGAAAAGCAATGAGGACTGAGGATGAGGGCAGAGACAAGGCAGGATCCCAACCCGGAAACCTCAGTCCGAAATCCGCAATCCGAAATCGGCAATCATAGCCTGCCCGGCCTCTACCTTCACATCCCCTTCTGCCTCTCGAAATGTCCCTACTGCAGTTTCTATTCCCAAACCGACCTGTCCCTCATCCCCGGCTTCATCGAAGCATTGGGAAGAGAGATGGAAATGCTCCGCCCGACGTTTTCATCCCCCTTCGATACGGTCTATATCGGAGGAGGGACTCCCTCGGTCCTTCGTCCCTTTCAAATCGAAGAGATTCTCCGGAAAATCCGAAAGCATTTCCGTTTAGCCCCGTGGGCGGAATTCACCCTGGAGGCCAATCCCGGGGACCTGGATTTTCCTTTTTTACGGGCCCTTAGAGAATTGGGGATTCACCGCCTAAACCTGGGTGTTCAATCCTTCGCTCCGGATGTTCTGTCCTTCCTGGGAAGGCGGCACACCGCCGAAAAAGCCCTCCAGGCAATTGAAGCATCCCGCAAGGCCGGTTTTGACCATCTCGGGTTGGACTTCATCTACGGAGTCCCGGGGCAGGCGCTGGGCCCATGGCTGGATACTCTAAGGCGCGCCATCACTTTCTCGCCCGAGCACTTATCCTGCTATCAACTCACCCTTGAAGAAGGCACTCCCATGGGGGAAGCTCACCGCCGGGGGGCATTTGCATTTCCCGAGGAGGAGGAACTCCGCGAATTCTTCCTGGCCACCTCGGAATCGCTGGAGGAGGCAGGTTTCATTCACTATGAGGTTTCCAACTTTTCGCGGGGACTGTCCCATGCCTCCCGTCACAACCAGAAATACTGGGACCACACTCCTTACCTCGGACTGGGGCCATCCGCCCACTCTTTCTCCGGATCGGTCCGCTGGTGGAACACCCCTTCAATCATGGCCTACATGAACGCTCTCCGTTCGGGGACGCTGCCTCTGGACAGCAGGGAAACCCTCACCACAGACCAGCTTCGGGCAGAAGCATTTTTCCTGGGGCTCCGGACCGCAAGGGGGATTAACCTGAATGATTTCTCAGCAAAACATGGGGAAAATTTTTTCCGGGAGAAGGAAAGCGTCCTGCGGAAGATTGAAGAAGAAGGATTGATCGTCATCCGGAAAGGGTATCTTCGCCCTACCCGGGCGGGGCTGGCTGTCGCCGACCGCCTGGCTCAGATATAAATCTTCCCTCTGCCTCCCCTAACTTATGCCTAAGAATTATTCTCAAAAACATCGCCCACCATTCAAGCTCTAGGAAAAATCAAACGATATTATTGGAGAGGGATTATTCAGGCACTCGGGGTTTTCCCTGTTTCGGCGTTGCCATTCACCTTTCATGGGGGCTAGAGCCTTTGGATCATTGAGGGATAAAAGTCAAAAATCAAGATTAACCCTTTAAAATGAATAGCTAAAAAATTAGGCTCATGAAAAACACGGAGGAGTCAAAAATTCAAGAATCATGGACACAGACAAAAGAAAACTCAAGAAAATCAGCGTAGATGAGCTTAAAGTGGGGATGTTCATCGTCAACCTGGGGCGTTCATGGATAAGTCATCCCTTTTTCAGAAATCAGCTCAAGATTGACTCCCCCAAAAAGATTGAAAAACTCAAAAAATGCGGAATTCCCGAGGTTTTCATAGACCCGGAGCGGGGTTTGGATATTCCCTCTCCCAAGGTTGAGAGCGAAGGAATAAATCCCCGCCCGGAATTCCCCTCTCCCCCCTCCCAGACTATTGGCGTTTTTTCGAAGCAGGTAGCGGAGCCTGTTTCCTCTGCAGGAGTCTTACCGTCCAGCCCCTATAAGGATCGGGCCATCGCCGATCATGACCCAGATGATTCCCTCCAGAAGTTGGAAAAATCCGAGTCTGTGGCTTTTTGGGAAGAGAATATCGGGCAGGGCGGAGAAAACCTGTTCTCCCCTGAAAGCCCCCTCCGCATCCCTTTTGATGACGAGATTCCCTTCATCCAAGAAATCCATGCCGCCCGGAAGATCAAGGAGGAAGCGGAGAACGTCGTCCGAAATGTCATGAATCAGGTGCGCATGGGAAAGAGCATCGAAAGCGACCGGGTAAAACGGTCCGTGAACTCCATGGTGGACAGCGTCCTGCGAAACCACGA
>Ga0079037_100000584_pt1 | contig 16973 bp, 15 predicted proteins | sample Mud3Dept4metaG_FD_71479 | JGI IMG/M metagenome (GOLD analysis project Ga0079037, IMG submission 71479) | Freshwater wetland microbial communities from Ohio, USA, analyzing the effect of biotic and abiotic controls - Mud 3 Core 4 Depth 4 metaG | ecosystem: Environmental > Aquatic > Freshwater >... | reverse complement strand
TTCGCCGGCGCCCCGAGGATCGGGCCGAGCATGAGCCCCACCCCGCCGGCCACGAGCCGGCAGTACTCCTCCAGCGCCGGGAAGTCCTCGATCTCGACGGGTTCGAGGTCCATCGCCACGCCGTCGAGCAGCTCGAGCAGCGGCGGCAGGGGGACGGGGTAGCGCTGCAGGGTGTCGGCGAGCGCGAGCCAGCGGGTCGACGTGGGCTCCGCGCCGCCATGAATGGCACGGACCTCGTTCGCCAGGGCGACGAGGTCCGCGCGCACCTCGGCCGCCGGGCGATCGCCCCGGGCATCGACGAGGTTGTCGGCGTGGCGGCAATAGTCGTACAGGGCGAAGATGGCGAGCTTCTTCTCCACGGGCAGGAACCTGCTCGCGAAGTGGAAGCTCTTCGCCCAGTGCGCCGTGACCCGCTCGGCGTCCGCGTAGGCCGACTCCAGCGCCGACGTCACGGCGTGCCGATTTCCTCAGCGATACGGTTCACGACGCACTCCGCGGAGATGAGCACCATGGGCAGGCCGCAGCCCGGGTGGGTGCTCTGGCCGATGAAATAGAGGTTCTCCAACTTGGCATGGCGGTTGTGCGGACGGAAGTAGCCGATCTGCATCAGGTTGTGCGACAACCCGAACGCCTCGCCCCGCTTGTTGCCGAACTCGTCCAGGAACGTCTGGGGCGTGACCCGCTTCCTGGTGACGATGTGCTTCTGCAGGTCGGTCATGCCGAGCTGCCGCTCCATGCGCTCGAGCGTCTGCGCCTCGACCCTGGGGCCCTCGACGCTCCAGTCCACCCACTTCGCCTTGTCCTCCGGCTGGCTCGGGGCCAGCACCAGCACGAACACGCTCTCCCCGCCCGGCGGGGCGAGGCTCGGGTCGGTGCGCGTGGTGGTGACGACGTAGAACGGCGGGTCCTTCGGCATGCGGTGGTGGTCGAACATGTCCGAGCACCCCTGCCGCATGTCGTCGCCGACGACGAACTCGTGGTGCTGCAGGTGCGGGTACTGCCGGTCGAGGCCCAGGTACAGGAGCACGACGGAGCAGCTGAAGCGCTTCTTCTCGATGTCCTTCACCGGCTCGCCGAGGAAGGCCTCGTAGGCGTGCGGCAGGTCGGCGTTGGTGACGACGATGTCGGCCACGTGGCGCCGGCCGTCGGCGGTGCGCACGGCATCGACCGTCGACGCGCCCTTCTCGAACGACGTCACCGCGCAGTCGTAGCAGTACTCCACGCCCAGCTCGCGGCCCACCTTCTCGAGGGCCACGGCGAGCTGGTGCATGCCGCCCCGGGGGAAGTGGATGCCGCCGGCCACCTCGACGTAGGGCAGCAGCGAGTAGATGGCGAGCGAGTCGTACGGCGACAGGCCGAGGTAGAGCGTCTGGAACGTCATCGAGGCCTGCATCCGCTCGTCCTTGAAGAACTTCGTCGTCATCTTCTGCAGGTCACCGAGGGCGCCGGTGCGGCCGAGCATGCCCAGGTTGGGCAGGTTCACCATCGACCCCACGGTGTGCATGTTGCGGCTGATGAAGGCGAGGCCGTCGGTGTACATCTGGCCCGCGTGCGCCAGCCACTCGAGCAGCTTCGGCGTGCAGCCGGGCTCGAGTCGCTCGCACTCCTCGATGAAGCGGTTGAGCAGGCTCCACCGGTCGTGCACCGTGCCGTCGGGGAAGCGGATGCGGTAGCAGGGATCGATCTGCACCAGCTCCACGTAGTCCTCGAAGCGCCGGCCCACCTCGGCGAAGAGCTTGTGCCAGTACTCCACCATCATCACCAGCGACGGGCCGGTGTCGAAGGTGTAGCCCTCGGACTGCCAGACGCCGGCGCGGCCGCCGGGCCCGCCGTGCTTCTCCAGCACCTTCACCTCCCAGCCGGCATGCGCGAGCCGCACCGCCGTGGCCAGGCCGCCGATGCCGGCGCCCACGACGATCGCGGACCGCCGGCGCGCGCGGCCGGTCGACGGAAACACGGGCGCACCCTGTGCGGGCGCCGGGGGCGACAAGGTGACGTCGTTGCTCATGGCCTGATCGTAGAAGATGTACTGCGAGGACGGGACCCTGCGCCGGACTCAGCCGGCCGCATGCCGAGACTCTTCATCGCCCGCGAGCGCGAAGGCCTCCAGGCCCACCCGGAATCCATGGCTCGTGAGGGCTCGCGCAAACGGTGCGACCCCGCCGCCGCCGATGACGGCGAAGGTCCGCGGCGGCAGGCGCCCGGGAATCTGCGCCAGCGCGGGCAGCAGCGGCTCGACGTTCGCCGGGTCGCTGGCGCTCAGCGCCACCGCGGACGCCTTGCGCTTCCAGGCCGCCTCGACGATCTCGTCGGGCGGGAGGTCGGCGCCAAGGTAGTGGATCTGCCAGCCCAGTTCCTGCACATCGGCCAGGCAGCAAAGAAAGCCCCACTCGTGCCGTTCGTGCGGCAGCAGCGCCGCCACGCAGATGGGCCCGCTGCCGCGCGACGCCCGGAGCCCGCCCTTGAGCGCATGCAGCACCACCTCGCTCGCCAGGTGCTCCACCGCGATCGGGATCTTGCCGAGCGCCCAGAGGTCGCCCACCTCGATGGCGAGGGGCATGACCACCTCGCGCGCGAACCCGGACAGGCCCCGCACGGAGATCTGCTCCTGCACCAGGTGCTCCAGCCGGTCCCGGTCGTACGCCACGACCGCCTCGAGCAACTCCCCGTGGGCCGACCCGGAAATGTCCACCTGCTCGGCCCGGGCGAGCACGGCCTCGATGGGCTGCTCGGCCAGGTCGCCGATCCGCTCACCGGCGTCGATCAGGCGCGCAAAGGCCCGCAGGAGCGCGACTTGCTCCGCCGTGTAGGCCCGGTAGCCGTTCGGCATCCGGGCCGGCCGCACCACCGCATACCGGCGCTCCCACGCGCGCAGCCGAGCGGGCGCGAGGCCCGTGAGCTTCGCCACCTCGTTGATCTCGTACGTGCGTTCGGTGACGTTCAAGGCCATAGGATACGGGTTGCAGCGGGTCATGTCAAAAGGTGCCGCGAGCGGTCAACTGCCCGTCCGAGCCAGAGATACACCACCTGCTCCGAAAAGGATTCCCGCGAGTTATCTTTGCCGCCGATCCCTTCTCCCACGGAGTCTCCCCTGACGGTTCCGACCTCGTCGGGTGCCCCCGCATCCCACGCCACCGTCCGCTCGGCCCCCTGGGTGAGCATCAACGCCATCCGCGTCCTGGCGATGGACGCCGTGGAGCAGGCCAACTCCGGCCATCCGGGCACGCCCATGGCGCTCGCCCCCGTGGCCTACCTGCTCTGGACCCGGCACCTGCGGCACAATCCCGCCAACCCGGCGTGGGACGACCGGGATCGCTTCGTGCTCTCGTGCGGCCACGCGTCCATGCTGCTCTACGCCCTGCTCCACCTGACGGGCTACGAGCTGACCCTCGACGACCTGCGCCGGTTCCGCCAGCTGCACTCGCGCACGCCCGGCCACCCGGAACGCGGGGAGACCCCGGGCGTCGAGACCACCACCGGCCCGCTGGGTCAAGGCGTGGCCAACGCCGTCGGGATGGCGATGGCCGAGCGATTCCTCGCCGAGCGCTTCAACGGGCCCGGCCAGCGCATCGTGGACCATCGCACCTGGGCCCTCGTGAGCGACGGCGACCTCATGGAGGGCATCGCCAGCGAGGCCGCGTCCATCGGCGGCCACCTGCGGCTCGGCAAGCTCAAGCTCATCTACGACCACAACCACATCACCATCGACGGGCGCACCGACCTCTCCTTCAGCGAGGACGTGGGCGCCCGCTTCGCCGCTTACGGCTGGCACGTGCTGCACGTGGACGACGGCAACGACCTCGAGGCCATCGACGCCGCCCTCGCGGCGGCCGCCGCCGAGACGGCGCGACCCTCGCTGATCGTGCTGCGCACCGTGATCGCCGATCCGGCGCCCACCAAGCGCGACACCTCCGGCGCCCATGGTGCGCCCCTCGGCGCCGACGAGATCCGCCGGACGAAGGCGATCCTCGGCTGGCCGGAGGATCAGCCGTTCCACGTGCCGGAGGAAGCGTACGCCGACATGCGGGGCGCCGTGGCGCGCGGCCAGGAGCTGGAGGCGGCGTGGCGACGCGAGTTCGACGCGTGGGCCACCGCCCACCCCGACGCCGCGGCCGAATATGCCCGCAGCATGCGCGGCGAGCTGCCCGCCGGCTGGGACGCGGCGCTCGGCGTGATCCCTGCCGAGAAGGGGCCGCTCGCCACCCGGCAGGCGTCGCACACCGCAGTGCAGGCGTTGAGCGCCGTGCTGCCGGAGTTCATCGGCGGCTCGGCGGACCTCGCCGAGAGCACCGGCACGGCGCGGAAGACCGGCGGCACGTTCGGGCCCTCGAGCACCGGCACCACCGTGAACTGGGGCATCCGCGAGCACGCCATGGGTGCGGCGATGAACGGCATGGCCGCCCACGGCGGCTGCCGGCCGTTCGGCAGCACCTTCCTCGTGTTCTTCGACTACATGAAGCCGTCGATCCGGCTGGCGTCGCTGATGAAGCTGCCGGTGATCTTCGTCGGCACGCACGACTCGATCGGCGTGGGCGAGGACGGCCCGACGCACCAGCCCATCGACCAGCTCGCCATGCTGCGCGCCATCCCCGGCCTGGTGACCCTCAGGCCGGCGGACGCGAACGAGACGATCGACGCGTGGCGGGAAGCCATCGCGCGCACCACGGGGCCCACGGCGCTGGTCATGACGCGCCAGAAGCTCCCGGTGCTGCCGCCGTCGGCGGGCGGGGTGGCGCGCGGCGCGTACGTGCTGCACGAGCCCGAGGGCGGCCCGCAGGCCATCCTGATCGCCACGGGCTCCGAGGTGCACGTGGCCATCGGTGCGGCGAAGCTGCTGGCCGGGGAGGGCGTCCGGGCGCGGGTGGTGTCGATGCCGTCGTGGGAGCTGTTCGCGGCGCAGGACCAGGGGTATCGCGACCAGGTGCTGCCGCCGGCGATCCGCGCGCGCGTGGCCATCGAGGCGGCGAGCCCCATGGGCTGGGAGCGCTGGACGACGAGCGACGGCGCCATCCTGGCGATGCGCTCCTTCGGTGCCTCGGCGCCGGGCGACACGCTGTTCAGGGAATTCGGATTCACCCCCACCGGCGCGGCCGCGCTCGTGCGCGACGTCCTCGCCCGGAGCCCCCGATGAGCGACACGCGCGTGAACCCGCTGGTGGCGCTGGGCCGCGTCGGCCAGAGCCCGTGGTACGACTTCATCACCCGCGACCTGGTGCACTCGGGCGAGCTGGCCCGGCTGATCCGCGAGGACGGCCTCCTCGGCATGACGTCCAACCCGACGATCTTCGAGAAGGCGATCGCCTCGAGCGACGGCTACGACGCCGACATCCGTCGCCTCGCCGAAGCGGGCCGCAGCCCGGGCGAGATCTTCGAGGAGCTGGCGGTCGACGACGTGCGCGCGGCATGCGACGTCTTCCGCGCCACCTACGAGCGAGCTGGCAACGGCGACGGCACGGTGTCGCTCGAGGTGTCGCCCACGCTGGCGCACGATACCGACGGCACGGTGCAGGAAGCACAGCGGTTGTGGCGCGCCGTGGACCGGCCCAACGCGATGATCAAGATCCCGGGCACGAAGGAAGGGCTGCCCGCGATCACCCGCTGCCTGGCGCAGGGCATCAACGTCAACGTGACCCTGCTCTTCTCGGTCGAGCGCTACGCCGAGGTGGTGGAGGCGTTCCTGAAGGGGCTCGAGCAGCGGGCGGCAATGCAGCTCTCGATCGACCACCTGCACTCGGTGGCGAGCTTCTTCGTGAGCCGGGTGGACACGAAGCTCGACCCGCAGCTCGACGCGCTCGCGCCGACCCGGGCCGAGGCCGCGGGGCTGCGCGGCACGATCGCCATCGCGAATGCGGCGCAGGCCTACGCGCTGTTCCAGCAGACGGTCGCGTCCGCGCGCTGGCAGGCGCTGGCGGCCAGGGGCGCGCGGCCGCAGCGGCCGCTGTGGGCCTCGACCAGCGTGAAGGACCCGGCGTATCCCGACACCATGTACGTGGAGCGGCTCATCGCCGAGCAGACGGTCAACACGCTGCCGCCCGAGACGTTCACGGCCTATCGCGACCACGGCCATCCGACGGTGCGCATCGACGACGCGGTGGCAGAGGCGCCGGCCCGCCTGGCCGCCCTCGCGGCACTGGGCATCGACCTGCGGGAGGTCACCCGCGAGCTCGAGGCCGACGGGGTGGCCAAGTTCGCCGGGTCGTTCCGCTCGCTGCTCGCGGGCATCGAGGCGAAGGCCGGCACGCTCGTGGTGCGCTGAGCGATGCGCCGCATCTCGCTGACCGGCTGGATCATCATCGCCACGCTGGCGGGCCTCGTGCTCGGCTGGCTCGACCACGACGTGTGGCTCGAGACCGACCTCGCGACGATGGTGAACCCGCTCTCCACGATCTTCCTGCGGATGATCAAGTCGATCGTGGCGCCGCTGCTCTTCGCGAGCCTGGTGGTGGGCATCGCGGGCCACGGCGACGACCTGAAGAAGGTCGGACGGCTGGCGCTCAAGTCGCTCATCTACTTCGAGGTGGTCACCACGATCGCGCTGTTCGTGGGGCTGGGCGCGGTGCACCTCACCAAGCCCGGCGTGGGCGTGTCGCTGCCTCCCACGGCGGCGGGCACGGAGCAGTTCACCCAGAGCCACGTCTCGCTCGCCGGCGTGCTGGAGCACACGGTGCCCGCCAGCATCTTCGAGGCGATGGCGAAGAACGAGGTGCTGCAGATCGTCTTCTTCTCGCTGCTGTTCGGCATCGCGCTGGCGCAGGTCAAGGGACGGCCGCGGGAGACGATGCTCGCGTTCTGCGAGTCGCTCAGCGAGATCATGTTCAAGTTCACCGGCCTGGTGATGAAGTACGCGCCGATCGGCATCGGCGCCGCCGTGGCGGTGACGGTGGGCAAGAACGGGCTCGGGGTCCTGAAGAACCTGGGGCTCCTCGTCGGCACGCTGTACGGCGCGCTCATCGTGTTCGTGCTCTTCGTGCTGCTGCCGGTGGCGCTCATCGCCAAGGTGCCGGTGAAGAAGTTCTGGAAGCACGTGCGGGAGCCGTGGCTGATCGCGTTCTCGACGGCCTCGAGCGAGGCGGCGTTCCCGATGGCGATGCAGAACATGGAGAAGATGGGCGTGCCCAAGCACATCGTCTCCTTCGTGCTGCCCACCGGGTACTCGTTCAACCTCGACGGCTCCACGCTCTACCTCGCGGTGGCGTCGATCTTCGTGGCCCAGGCCGCGGGCGTGGACATGCCGCTCGGCACGCAGCTGGTCATGATGCTGACGCTCATGCTCACGTCGAAGGGCGTGGCGGCGGTGCCGAGGGCGTCGCTCGTGATCCTCGCCGGGACGCTCACCCAGTTCGGGCTGCCGCTCGAGGGGATCGCGGTCATCCTGGGCGTGGACGCCTTCATGGACATGGCGCGGACGTCGGTGAACCTGCTGGGCAACTGCCTCGCGTCGGTGGTGATGGCGCGCTGGGAGGGGGAGTTCGACGACCACGCGGGTGAAGGGGAGCTGACGCAGGCTGTTGCAGCCTGAGGGCGTGTGGCGGGTGGTGGCGCGCGGCTGAAGCCGCGGCTCGGCTGAATCTGTCGCTGAAGCGACGGTGGGTGGGTTAGGAGCCCGCTGTCGTCCTGAGCGAAGCGAAGGACCGGGGCGCATCGGGTACGTGCCTGATGCGACCCGGTCCTTCACTGCGTTCAGGACGACGAAGGGGTCAGCCGTGGAACAGCCGCGCCAGCTCCGCAGCCGCTACGGGCCTCGGCTCGCTCTGCAGACCAACCGCGAACGCCGCTCGTCCGAGCACCTCCGCCGCCGTCAGGCCCTCCGCACGCAGTTCCGCCAGTCCCGCATCCCCCGCCGCCTTGCTGAGCTTCTCGCCACTCGGCTTTCGAACCAGAGGATGATGCAGGAACCGCGGCGGCACGTCGCGGCCGAGGAGGCGCGCGAGCCGGATCTGGCGGCCGGTGGAGTCGAGCAGGTCCTCCCCGCGGATCACCACGTCCACCTGCTGCGCGATGTCGTCCACGACGACGGCGAACTGGTACGTCCACTGGCCGAGCCGGTCGCGCAGCAGCAGGTCGCCGCACTGGGCGTCGGGGTCCTGGGCCTGGGAGCCCAGGCGCAGGTCGTCGAAGCGCTCGACGCCGGGCTCGATGCGGACGCGGCGGGCGGGCGTCGAGAGGGGATCCACGCCCCGTGCCCGGCAGCGACCCGGATACCGCGGCTCCTCGCCCGGGGCCACGGGCACCACGCGGGCGATGTCCTTGCGCGAGCAGTCGCAAGGGTAGACGAGTCCGCGTGCCTCGAGGAGGGCGAGGGCCGTCTCGTAGCGCGCGCCGTTGTCGCTCTGCCGTAGCGCGTGCGGACCGCGCCGGAAGGCATCGGTGGATCCTTCGTCCGGCACCAGGCCCAGCCAATCCAGGTCGTCCAGCAGCGCCGCCTCGTACCCGGGGCGGCAGCGCGAACGGTCGTGATCCTCGAGCCGCAGGAGCACGCGTCCATCGAAGGCGCGCGCGAGCCCCCACACGAAGATGGCGTTGACCGCGTGGCCAAGGTGCAGCCGCCCCGTGGGCGACGGGGCGAAGCGCGTGGTCCAGCGCGCGGGCAGGGCATGGAAATCGAGCACGGGCATGAAGAAACCATCGTCATGGAACATTGGACAGCGTCGGGCCTAGAAGCGGTATCGGTTCCGGCAGGAACCGCGTCCCGATTCACACCACGACCCTGGAGACTTCGCATGACCGCCTCAGCGATCAAGCAGCACAGCGACTGGCCCGAGCTCCTCACGAGCCTCTTCGAGCGCATGACCGAGCACGACACGGAGATCGAGTTCGTGAACCTCGCGATCGACGTGCCCGTCACGAGCGACCCGAGCACGAAGCACGCGCCGTGGAAGCTCAACGGCGTCATCCGGATCCGCAACGAGAAGCAGCGCTGAGCCCGCGATGGCCTTCGTGATCGCCGGCGACGTGGAGGTCGCCACCCCGCACGGGGTGGCGCACCTGCGGGGCGGGCCGGAGGGTGCGGTGCTCGAGCTGCCGGAGGGCGCGGCGGGGGAGCAGGCGCTCCGAGGGCTCCTCGAGGCGATCGGCGGCCGGGAGGGCGTCCGTCAGGGCGACGACGTGCTGCGGCGGCTCGGGATCGGCCTGCAGCTGGTCCACTCGGGCCACGTCCTCGCGCAGCTGGGCGCCGGTGCGGAGGGCAACCTCCTGGGCCGAGCGGCGGGGCTGGGTGAGGCGGAGGTGCGGTTGGGCGCCCTGCTCCGGTTGCTGACCGGGCGCTGAGGCGCGAGACGCACGTCGACGAAGGGCCCGGGGGAGTCCCCCGGGCCCTTCGTGCATCCAGAGCATGAAGCCGAACTCATACGGTCTTCACGGCGCCCCCAAAATCTAGTACTACATTGTCACATAGTAATATTGTTCCCCTGAAGAAGTCCGCCGGGAGGGCACATGACCCGCTTCGTCGTTCTGGGCGCCGGCACCGCCGGCACCACCATCGCCAACCGGCTTGCCCGCCGCTATCGGCGCGACCTCGACGCACGCCGCGTGAGCATCAGCATCGTGGACCAGGACAACGTCCACGTCTACCAGCCGGGCCTGCTCTTCCTGCCCTTCGGCGTCTACACGCCCGAGCAGGTGGTGAAGCCGCGGGACGTGCAGCTGCTCCCCGGCGTGGAGTACGTGCAGCACGAAATCGACCACGTGGACGCGGACACCGACACGGTCCACCTCACCGATGGCCGGGTGCTGTCGTACGACGTGCTCGTGGTCGCCACCGGGACCCGGGTGCTGCCCGAGGAGACCGAGGGCATGACCGGCCCGGGCTGGCGCGAGAAGGTCTTCGACTTCTACACGCTGCAGGGCTCCACCGCGCTGCGCGACAAGCTGGCGACCTGGCCCGGCGGCCGGCTGATCGTGAACGTCGTCGACATGCCGATCAAGTGCCCGGTGGCCCCGCTCGAGTTCGCGTTCCTGGCGGACTGGTTCTTCACCAAGCGCGGCATCCGCGACAAGGTGCAGCTGCAGTACGTGACGCCCCTCGACGACGCGTTCACCAAGCCGACCTGCAACAAGTCGCTCCAGTACCTGCTGAAGGAGAAGGGCATCGAGCTGGTGACGGAGTTCAACACCGGCCGGGTCGACGGTGAGGCCGGCGTGCTGGCGAGCTGGGACGAGCGCGAGCTGCCGTTCGACCTGCTGGTGACGGTGCCGCTGCACGGCGGCGCCGCCTACGTGGGCCGCTCCCCGGGACTCGGCGACGACCTGGGCTTCGTGCTCACCGACCCGCACACGCTGCAGGCCGCGCGCAAGCCGAACATCTTCGCCCTGGGCGACGCCACCAACCTGCCGGCGAGCAAGGCCGGCTCCGTGGCCCACTTCGAGGCGGAGATCCTGGAGGAGAACATCGCGCACTTCCTGGCCGGGCGGCCGCTCGAGCCCGCCTTCGACGGCCACTCCAACTGCTTCATCGAGACCGGCTTCAACAAGGCGCTGCTGATCGACTTCAACTACGAGACCGAGCCGCTGCACGGGACGTTCCCGCTGCCGGTGCTGGGCCCGATGAAGCTGCTCGAGGAGTCGCGCCTGAACCACCTCGGCAAGCTCGCGTTCCGCTGGGTGTACTGGAACATGCTGCTGCCCGGCCACGACATCCCGATGGTGTCGCCCCAGATGACCATGCGTGGCAAGCGGCTCCCGGCCGCTGCCGCCGCCAGCTGAGACCAAGGAGAGAGCGACGATGCCCACGATGACCTTGCTGGACCGCACCCTGGACGTGGACGCGGAGGGATTCCTGCAGAAGCCGGAACAGTGGACGGAGGAGATCGCGACCGAGATCGCGGCGCAGAACGGCATCCCGGTGCTCACGGCCGATCACTGGAAGGTCGTGCGCTTCATGCGGGAGAAGTACCTGAGCACGGGCGCGGCGCCGAGCATCCGCACGCTGGGCAAGGAGTCCGGCGTGGACACGAAGGGGCTGTACCAGCTGTTCCCGAAGGGACCCGCGAAGCTTGCCGCGAAGGTCGGCGGCATCCCGAAGCCGAAGGGCTGCATCTGACGGGCATCGCCCGGGAGGAGCGAGGACCATGACCGCGACACTGACGGCGCCCGTCGCCGAGCCCGCGAGCGAGACCCAGCAGATCACCAAGGTCTCGATCATCATCTCCAAGGGATCGCTCGACGGCATCTACCCCGGCCTCATCATGGCCAACGGCGCCCGCATGGAAGGGATGGAGGCGAACGTCTTCTTCACCTTCTTCGGGCTCGAGGCGGTGCTGAAGGGCAAGAACGAGAACATCAAGGTCGCCACGGTGGGCAACCCGGCGATGCACATGCCCACGATGATCGGCGGGCTGCCGGGCATGTCGGCGCTGGCGACGAAGATGATGATGAAGAAGATGGAGGAGCTGGACATCCCGCCGGTGGCGGAGTTCGTCCAGATGCTGGCCGACTCGGGGGCGAAGCTCTACGGGTGCCACCTCGCCGTGCAGATGTTCGACCTGAAGCGCGAGGACTTCATCGACGACCTGGTGGACATCATCACGGTGGGCGACTTCTACCACATGGCGGGGGGCGGGCCGATCATCTTCACGTGAGCCGGTGGGCACCACCGGCTCATTGCGAGGCCGCGAAGCGGCCGCGGCAATCCGGGTGCGAAGAGCGGAGCCCTCTGAACCGTCCGGAGGGCTCCGCTCTTCGCATCGGGATTGTTCGGCCTTCGGCCTCACCAACTCGCGCTGCGCGCTCGGTTGCCGCGTCGCTCGCTGCGCTCGCTCCTCGCAATGACGAGGCGGGGCCAGCTCCGGCGCACCCACGGAGCGCGGTCGCCTCGTGAAGCAACCTTCATCCCCACTTGAATCTCCGTAGCCGCACCCCGGCTTAGACTGGCGGGAGTCCTCCTCACCCGCCCGGCCCTGCCGGCAAGGAGCCACGCCATGATCCGCCTCGTCGTCCTGGGCGCCGGCACCGCCGGCACCACCATCGCCAACCGCCTCGCGCGCCGGTACGCCGACGAGCTTCCCGCGGGCGGCGTCTCCATCACCGTGGTGGACCAGGACAACCAGCACGTCTACCAGCCGGGCCTGCTCTTCCTGCCGTTCGGCGAGTACGCCACCGACCAGATCGTGAAGAAGCGGAAGAAGCAGCTGCTGCCGCACGTGACCTTCGTGCAGCAGGGCATCGAGCGCCTCGACGTGGAGCGCAACGCCGTACAGCTGGCCGACGGCTCGGTGCTGCCGTACGACGTCTGCGTGATCGCGACGGGCTCGCGCACCATGCCGGAGGCCATCGAGGGAATGACCGGGCTGGGCTGGGAGGAGAAGGTCTTCGACTGGTACACCATCGAAGGCGCCACGGCGCTGCGCGACCGGCTGGAGCGCTTCCGGCGCGGCCGGCTCATCGTGCAGATGGCGGGGATGCCGATCAAGTGCCCGGGCGCGCCGCTCGAGTTCGCCTTCCTCGCGGACGCGTACTTCACCCAGAAGGGCGTGCGGGACGAGGTCACGATCACCTACGTGACGTCGCTCGATGCCGCGTTCGGCAAGCCGGTGCTCGCAGGGATGTTCGGCGAGCTGCTGGCGGAGAAGAACGTGGAGCTCGTCACCGGCTTCGACACCGCGCGGGTGGACGGCGCGGCGGGCGTGCTGGCGGCGAAGGACGGGCGCGAGCTCCGCTTCGACGTGCTGGCCACGGTGCCGCTGCACGCGGGCGCCGCCTTCCTGCTGCGCACGCCGGGCCTGGGCGACGAGCGCGGCTTCGTGCACGCCGACCCGCACACCCTGCAGTGCCGCCTCAAGCCGAACCTCTTCGCGTGCGGCGACGCGGCCAACCTGCCCACCACGAAGGGCGGCGCGGTGGCGCACTTCGAGATGGAGGTGGTGGAGGAGAACGTCGCGCGCTTCCTCAAGGGCGAGCCGCTCGACCCGGGCTACGACGGGCACGCCAACGGGTTCATCGAGACGGGGTTCGAGCGCGCCTTCTACTTCGAGCACAACTACGACACCGAGCCGACGCCGGGCACCTTCCCGATGCCGATGGTGGGCCCGCTGAACGCGCTGCAGGAGTCCCACCTCAACCACCTGGGCCGGCGCAGCATCCGCTGGATGTACTGGAACGTGCTGCTGCCGGGGCACGACATGCCGGGCGTCGGGCCGCAGATGCGGGCGGGGGCGAAGCGCGGCGGCGGGGGCTGAGGCGACGTGACTGGCTTGTCGTCCTGAACGCAGTGAAGGACCGGGGTGCTACAGGTACGTACCCGATGCACCCCGGTTCTTCGCTGCGCTCAGAACGACAGAGGGCTCCGAGCCCCTTCGCGTTCTACCTGCCGGTCCGCGCTCCCTCCGGCGGCGGATCGTAGTTCCGGTCGATCTCCCGCTTGATCGCCTTGATCCGCTCGGTCGGCCGGGAGTGGTCGCCGGTGAAGAAGTTGGAGAGCTTGTCGGACTCGCCGTACTTCGCCTTGAACCTGCCCCACAGCTCGGGCCCCTTCGTCACGTCGAAGCCGGCCTCGTACACGTAGCGCAGCCCCACGCGGTCGGCCTGGTCCTCGTACTCGCGGCTGTAGCCCGAGAGGAGCGCCGAGGCGCCCAGCTGGCCGCCGAGCTGGGTGAGGGCGCCGGCGGTCCCGCCGAGGACGGCACCCGCCACCTCGGCGCCCGCGCCGAGGATCTGGCCCAGGCCGCCGCGGCTCTGGTTGCGGCGGATGTGCTCGTAGCTGTAGTGGGCGAGCTCGTGGCCCAGGACGATGGTCAGTTCGTCGTCGTCCATCGCGTCCATGAGGCCGGTGTAGACCCAGACGGCGCCGTTGGCCATCGCGGAGGCGTTCCAGTCCTCGGTCTTCACCACGCGCACCCGGAGCGCGTCGGCCGGGATGTGGTCGGGCCGGATGCGGTCCATGAGTCGCCTGGCGCGCTCCACGTAGGGGCCCGACTCGAGGATGTCGCCGATCTTGTAGATCTTCCCGCTGTCCCCGGGCTCGAACATCATCTTCTTCGAGACCCACATCTGTTCGGCCTTGTCGCTCGCCGCGAGCACCTCGGCCTCGCCCTTCTCCATGCCGTTGGCCTTCGCCTCGAGCTTCGTCGCGAGCAGGAAGCCGGCCTGGTCGCGCGCGCCCTCGACCTTCACGTTCCAGCCGACGGGGATCTCGGCGACGCTCCGGGCGCCCTTGAGCTTCGTCTTCGGGCCGCCGATGACCGGCTGGCCATCGACGATGATGACGTCGCCCTTCTTGAAGTCGACGTAGCCGTCGTACTTCTCCTTGTCCTGCGCCTCGAGGCGCGCGGCCGAACTCCCGATCGCGATGGCGACGAGCGCGCACCGGGTCCAGCGAACCATCATGAAACGACTCCGCGGGTGACGGGACGCCGGAATCTTATCCGGCCCCATCACCCGCGGACATTGGACTTCGGGACGATCAGGCGGCCGGTGCGGCCCGCCCTGCCCTCGCGCGGATCGGCACCAGCGCCGCCTCGGACTTGAGGTAGGCGTTCTGGTCGTGTTCCAGCGCGCCCTTCGGCAGCCACTCGGCGAAGTAGCCCAGCTCGCGCGTGATGCGCTCGCGGTAGAACTCGGGGATCTTCGTGTGCTCGCCGTCGAGGAACCCGCGCAGCTCGCGGTCGGTGTCGAGCCGTCCGCGGAGCATGGTGTGGTACTTGATGCGGCCCCAGCCCTCGGACGAGACGGCGCGGATCACGTTCATCCACTTCGGGATGAACGTGGGCGTGGCCGGGAGGCGGCGCATGATGGCGCGCCCCGAGAACGAGTACGAGGTGAGGTCCACCAGCCGGTCGTAGAACGCGGGCCAATCGTAGTTCTTCGGCTTCACGTTCATGGCGTGGTTGTTGTTCAGGAAGTGGTGCGGCACCGGCAGCACGCGACCGGCGCGCTGGTAGTCCAGGTTCATCGGCGCCGCCCGGCCGAAGGCCGAGAGGAGCGAATAGGCCGGGAAGGCGCCGGGCGCCAGGTCCACGAACTTCTTGGTGAGCTCGAACGGCTCGTCGCCCTCGTCGGTGTCGAGGCCGAGGACGAAGTTGGTCTGCACGTAGGGGATGTAGCGGAGGATCATGTTGATCTGCTCCGCCACCTGCTCCACCTTGTCCATGCCGGTGCGGCGCGTCTTCGACTTGTTGCCCATGTCGTACCACGACTCGACGCCGGGCAGCACCGCCTGCACGCCGTTGGCGCGCAGGCGCTTCAGGTTCGGCTCCGAGAGCAGCGACAGGCTGCTCTCGACGATGTGGCGGATCCGATGGTTCGGATCGGCCTGCTCGATGGCCGTCATGTAGTCGTCGAAGCGGATGCCGAAGTTCGGGTCGTGCCACCCGACGATGGGCGCCTTGTGCTTCGTGAGCAGGAACTTGAGGTCGGCCGCGATCTGCGGGAACCCGAGCGGCTGGTACTCCACCGTCGAGTCGATGCAGAAGCTGCAGGTGTAGGGGCAGCCCAGGCTGCCGATCATCGGGACGAACTTGATGAGCGGCGCCTTCTCGAGGGTGCGCTCGACGTACTTCCAGCGCGCCTCGAGGGACGGCAGCTCCATGGGGTGCCTGGGGGCGGCCATGACCCGGCCGCCGGCCGGATAGGGCGCGCGCTCCTCGAGCACCTCGGCCACGAGCGCCTTGTCGGTGAAGCCGAGCACGTAGTCGAAGAAGCGGGACGCGTCCTCGGGGTAGCAGCGGGCGTGGGGCCCGCCCAGGACGGTGACGACGCCGCGCTGGCGGAACAGGTTGCTGATCGCGTAGGCCAGCTGCCCCGACTGCGAGAACGCGCTGACGAACACCACGTCGACGTCCTTCGGCAGCTCGGCGGCGAGGTCCTCGAAGCCGGTGTAGCAGATGACGTGGGGATCGTGCCCCAGTTCCTCGCACCACACAGCAAGAACCTGGGGCATGATGCCGGCCAGGTTCGCATTCATCACCTTGGAATAGATCGCACGCGTCGGAGCCCTCGCCACCAGGTCGACGATGCCAATGCGGAGCTTGCGCATGCAAGTCCTCGAGAAGGGTCGGCGCCGGGAGGGAACTGGGCCGGATGGTTCAGTGGGGCCATGCAATGTAGTCGGGATTCCGGGTTTGTGCGAAGTGTCCCTTCGATCAACGCTTGCCCGGCGACCGCCGGCGGCCCAGACTGAGCGCTTCTTCACGGGCGACCGTCCTCATGTCCACTGCACGCAAACCGGCCAACCGGCTCGCTCGGGCCACCAGTCCCTACCTCCTCCAGCACGCCCACAACCCGGTGGACTGGCACGAATGGGGGGAGGAGGCACTCGCCCGGGCCCGGACGGAGGGGAAGCCCATCCTGCTGTCCATCGGCTACTCGGCGTGCCACTGGTGTCACGTCATGGCCCACGAGTCCTTCGAGGACCCGGCCACGGCCGCGCTCATGAACGAGCACTTCGTGAACGTGAAGGTGGACCGGGAGGAGCGGCCGGACCTCGACGACATCTACATGGCGGCGACGCAGGCCATGAACCAGGGCCAGGGCGGGTGGCCGATGACCGTCTTCCTCACCCCCGACCAGGAGCCGTTCTTCGCCGGCACCTACTTCCCGCCGCGGGACGCACACGGGCGGCCGGGGTTCCCCACCCTGCTGCGCCGGATCGCGGAGTTGTGGGCGAAGGACCGGGACCGGCTGGCGCAGCAGGGCGAGCACCTGACACGGCTGCTGCGCGAGTCGAGCGTCGCGGCGCCCGGTGCCGTGGACGTCGGGCGCGCCATCGACGACGCGGTGCGGATGTTCGAGACCGCGTTCGACCAGACCTGGGGCGGTTTCGGACGCGCGCCCAAGTTCCCGCCCTCGCAGCCGTTGCGGCTCCTGCTCCGCCGCCGCGACGACCCGATGGCGCTGCGGATGGCCACGACGACGCTCGACGCCATGGCGCAGGGCGGCATGTACGACCAGATCGGCGGCGGGTTCGCGCGCTACTCCACCGACGAGCGCTGGCACGTGCCGCACTTCGAGAAGATGCTGTACGACAACGCGCAGCTGGCCGTG
>Ga0079037_100000583_pt1 | contig 16982 bp, 17 predicted proteins | sample Mud3Dept4metaG_FD_71479 | JGI IMG/M metagenome (GOLD analysis project Ga0079037, IMG submission 71479) | Freshwater wetland microbial communities from Ohio, USA, analyzing the effect of biotic and abiotic controls - Mud 3 Core 4 Depth 4 metaG | ecosystem: Environmental > Aquatic > Freshwater >... | reverse complement strand
GGCGGTAGCCCCTCGGCACTGCGCAATCAAATCGCGCCACATCGCGGCAGATTCTTCGCCCCTGCGCCGAAACCGAGTTTTTCAACAGAATAGGCCGTTAGCAGACGGCCGCCTCAGGCAGAACCCCGGCTCGGCGCCAGGGCTGGTGTTCTCGGGGCTTCCGGCAGAGCCTGCGGGAGACGGCGGCGCAGTCCTGGAGGCTACTTAGTCACCCCGCAGCTCAATTCGGAACGGGACAGGAGTGGTTCGGAAATCTGAAATCGAGCCCCCGCTACCAACGGATTCGAAGGGAACGGCCACTCCGGGGCCGTTTTGCTTTTAGCGGACGGAGCCAATCTCGCGTTGGTGACGGATCGCCAGGACTCGGACATCGTCCCGACTTACATGGAAGCGGTACAGGGCGATGTAACCCGTAGCGCCATATGAAGTCACGAGTTCGGGGATATCACCGCGAACGCGCGGCCCCCGCAGCGGGTGTGCTCCAAGGCCGTCGATCGCAGGGCAGATGGCATCCGAGGCCGGGACTGCGGCCTCGGGGTTTCGTCGCGCAGGAACTCGATCGCTCGCCTTGGGTGAGCCAGCAAGCGTGCGGAGTAGACTATCGACGCCACGGCTTCGGGCGGTCGGTGGCCCTACCGTGCGTCAGGCGCGTCGCCCACGGATGCACGCCATGTTGACGCCGTACCGCCACCAAATAACCTGGCGATGCTCGGGCGTCCCGCGGCAGGACCCGTTTAGCTGCGGACACGTGAAGACACGGTCGGCAGCGCGGGCGGTGACACGAGCGCACCGCGGCATGCGGGGCACGCATTCCGCGACTGGACGAGGTGGCGCGGGAAAGCTAGACCCCCATCAACCTGTGGACCGTCCGGTGCCACCACGGCTGGTCCCAGGCGAGATGAACCGCCATCGCGGCGGGTAAGTAGACCGCCAGAAAGACCCAGTAGGCCCGATGGATTCGCCGATTACGATAGATATCCCATGCCAGCATGGGGGCCAAAGCCAGCACTGGATAAAGTTCGGTCGACAGCGGGTTCTGCGGCAATGTGTGCGGAATCCAGGCGATCCGGTCGAAGGCTGCAGGGAGCGCCATCGCAGGCGCGACGATCATCATCCGCTTGTGAAAGCCCGCGTCACTGGTCCGCGCCTGCAGTCCCAGAAACAGCAACAAGGGGAACAGGATGCCGACACGGACCTGGAGCAGCAGGATGTTGTCGAGTTCGCGACTGATGCCCAGCAGGACAGGCCGAATCTCCGGCGGACCGTTGTGAGCGGCGTCCCATACCGCATGCCAGGTCGCCGATGCCAGCAGACACCCTGCCACCACCAGCGCCGGAACTAACACATATGCGGCTGGCCCGATCCGCTGGTGCAGGTCTCTCCGCCCGGTCGCCATTGCAACGGTCTGGGCCAGCAGGAACAGCAGGAACGTTGCCATCAGAACCGCATGCAGGTGCGCAACCAGCGGAAAGGGCGGTCGCTGTCCCGCCTCGATGAGTGCCAGTTTCGTCAGCGAATCGGGAATGAAGCCCGTCAGGGTGACGACGATGAAGCCGGCTGCGGTGACGACGTAGATCCAGCGGTCGAGCGCATGCGCGCGCGGGGTGCCCGATAATGCATCGATGGGCCGGTCGCCAACGACCGGTCGTGGCAGTACAGCAGCCATGGCGATCCCCCCTGCACGCCGAATGACGCGGTCATCCTACTCCGGCTGGGCAATCTGTGTCCCCTTGCGCGGGCCTGGACGAGTCACTGCCCTGATCGTACGAACGGCGGCCGTGCTGTCAGAAGTGGCAAGCGCGTTGCAGCCGCCGCTGTCGAACGGGGCGACTGCCAGTCCCGCTCTCGAGACAGAACCGGACCGTCGCAGATTGGGGATGGAAGCTCCAGATGACCTTTTGCCGCGCCGTCTGAAAGTGACAAAGCAGGCTCCCACTACCATCGAAGCGAACGGCCCCTCCGGGGCCGTTTAACTGTACAGCGATCGAGACGAGTCGCGTGCAGCGTGCGCTTCCCACCGGGTGAACGAGTCGGCGCCGGCGGGTGCACCTGCAGGCGTTCGACATCGCCTCAGTATCGGTACCGCACATGAACGCGAATCACCTGACATCGCAGCTGGCTGAGGACGCCTCGATGCGAGCGATTCTCTTTCACTCGGCCGAACGGGCCGCGTGCATCAAGTCAGCGTCACGTTCGGCGGATTCAGACCACTAAGTGAATACAAGTTGAGGTCGACCCGGTCCCTTGGGGAGAAACGCGTCGGGTTTGCGAACGAACATCGATCTTCGCCGGATCACGACAGCAGCCCAAGATGGCTGCGAGGAGGGAGACATGAGATACCTGCAAGCGGCTGTATGTTCAATGATCATTCCAATTGCGTCGCTTGCGCTGATCTCCTGCGGTGGCGGGTCGAGTTCGCCAGCCGCTGCACCGAAGAATTCGTCCCCTGGCGGAATCTGGAAAGGGACGACTTCCGGCGGTCAAGTTCTCGTCGGGCTTGTCACCGAAACGGGGGAATTCAATTTCCTGCAAGCCGATGGTGCGCAGTACTTCTGCAACATGGTGGTGTCAGGAAATTCGGTGTCCGCCGGCTTCACGGGGATTACACAAGTCGGCACGACATTCCCGAACGGGTCGACCTCGGGGACCGGGACGTTGACCGCAACCATCACCGAGCGCAGCACGCTGGCCGGTTCAGTGACCTTCGCGACAGCAGGTGGCACGCCGGCGGGTCCGCAGAAGGTCCTGGCCTTGGATTCAGAGGCACGCAGTCCGGGAGGTTGCGGCTCATCCGCACTGAGCGCCCCTGGTGCGGACAAGAGTGGGTCTTTCCGGGCCGCATCGGCCTCAAAGCTGTTCGACCAGCCAGCGGCTGCGTCTGTCCAGGCACCTAGCCTCCTGAGCGGGACATTCACTCTCAAGTACGCCGCGCTGTACGACCGCGATTCGTCACTCGCAACGATTGCAGGCAACTTTCAAGCGCCCAACGGCACAGTTGTCAGCGTCGACGCCAGCGGCAATATCTTCAGTCAGGACGCTACGACTGGATGTGTGGTCAATGGCAGCGCGTCGATCATCGACTCGAATTACAACGCTTACCGCATTCAGTACACGTTTGGCAGCTGTACCGGTCAATTGACAGTTCTGAACGGTGTCAGATTCAGGGGGCTCGGCACGCTGGACAATACCTCAGCGCCGGAGCAAGCCGTAATCGCCGTCACCTCCCAGGGTGGAACCACAACCCTCGGATTGATCGATGTCCTGGACCGCATCTAACCGGGTGAATTCGAGCGCGGCGGCACCGGAGTCGCACCTGTAGGCGACCAGGCCCGCCGCACTCGATGCGCCGCATCTTGACGGTCAGCCGCAGCGACCCGGTGCCATTGGTGACGAGGTGGGCGAGCGGCGGCGTGCAGTTGGTGAGACCGGCGTCACATGATGACGTTGTGCTCGACGATTTATGTCTCTTTCGATCCGACGGTATCGTTGCGACGCCTATGGTCGCTCCTGACCAGAAATGGTCTGGCGACAAAGGCACACCCGACGCGAGTCGGGGCCGCAAAACCACGGGTCTCCTAGTTCAGGACGACGGCCGGGCTACCGAACCAGCGACGCTGTGATCGTGGCCGCCGAAAGTCTTTGAGACACGGAGACACCATGTCGCACGAGCACCGTCAGGTCGTCCGCGCTACGTCCGCGGCCGCCGCGTTGTTGTCGCTAAGTGCCGTCGCGGTCGACCCGGTCATCGGAATCACCGAGCCAACCTCGAACCATGTCTTGTATTCCAGCGCCTTCCCATTCGTGCAGCCAATCAGCTTCACGGTACACGCGGACAAGAGAATCGGGCAAGGTGGAGTCCAGGTCTCCGCAGAACTTAAAGACATCACTGTCCTCGACGTCCAGGTCGATAACGTGACGATCGTCAACAGCGGAAGGCGGATCGGAAACCCGTTCACGAACGTGAATGCCTGCTCGGCGAGCCTCCTCGCCAGCGCGAGCACCTGCGTCGCCTCCGATGCCAAGAGCGCCAGGGTCAGCGTTCCATGGCACGTACCTGCGCCGGGCCAGTACACGATTTTGGTCTCGGCGAAGATCCGGAGCAGCGAGGGGGACGATGTGGAGGTCGTGCTGGCGGAGATGTTGAACGTCGAGTACCCTGCGCCGCCCACCGTGGCCGATGCCTATACTCGGGCCCACCCGGAGGTACTGGCCAGCAAGAAGCAGCACGGTTGCGTGGTCTCGCAGATCGCGGACCAGCAAGCCAAGTACGAGGCGTTCGGCCCGAATGGCGGGCCTTACAATGGTGACCTGATCGAAGCCTACGTCATCAGTCTTGCGCGAACCTGCCCGATGCAGTGAGCGGGGACTGGGGGACCCGCCCCGGGGTTCGTCTTATTGGGCGTTTGCGTCACGAATGCGACTAGCGCAGGCGAACCGAGCAAACAATCGAAGGGACAGGCAGATCACGCCCACCTTATGCATTTGCTGCCTCGCTGCAGCACCACGCAATAAGGCCAAGTAAATGTGGGCCGTATTTGTTTCCGCCAGCGGCGCGTCGCCGTCCGGAAGCGATTGCTTCGGCCAGGTTGTCGATCTCGCCCTGAACGTCCGCGCCCAGGTCTCTTGCGGGCGCCTGGTCGACAACGAGGCTGTGATGATGCTGGCGGGTTGACCAAACGGAATTTCGTGCTCCCAGCGGCACGAGATCCCCAGCGTGGCACGCACCACGCGCGGCGCGGGGGCCGGCTGCCTTGCGAGGTAGCCCGCCCGTGTTGACGATCCTGAGAGATGCGTCCGCGACCAACAGCAGGACGTTGTTGTACGCACCACGGAGCACCGGCAGAATCGCGGTGGACAAAATGGCTCATCATCGGGCGCGAATTTCAACGGCCGAGTTGCTGGTTGGGCTTACTGCGTGCTGACCGTCGCGGGCCGCTTCGTCGTCGTCATCGCATTGCCGTTCGCACTGTGAGCCAAGCAGCCGTCGAGGTTGAGAAGCGCGAACCGCTGACGCGGGCGGCTGAGACGGAATCGCAGTGGCTATCGACTCTCGGGCGCGGCGATGAACGCTTACTGGCCGGCGCAGCACGTCGATCGCTCGACCGGAACGGAAACTGCCGGGGACGTCGATGGCCATGCACGCGCGCGTGAACTCATCAGGGGTTGTCTGCAAGCCAGAGATTGGCTGCTGAGAATGGCTTGGCATCGCGGCACCCAATTGAGCGCGTGGCATCCGTGCCAGGACCGATTTCGGGCGCCGTTCCCGACGCAAGTGCCGAAGTCACGTATGAAGGAGCACTGCGATCAGGAGCAACATTCATGTTGGAGTTGTTCGCCGCAGCGGGAGGTCGCCATGACCCGTTACCGTTTCCTCATCGCGCTCGTTTCCTGGATCGTCGTTGCGCCGTTCACCGCAGTGGCGGCCGAAAGCACGGACAGGGACTTCACCGTGGACGCCCGCGTCATGCTTGATGGGTATCGCGCGGCCGTGGAAGCGCGTCTCGGGGGCATGCTGACAGCAACCCGGACGCTGGCCGCGACCGAGGAAGTCAGGTCGGGCGAGTGGGCGCGGATGCGCGGGTCTCTGGCGATCCTCGCGGCGAACGTGAACGAACAAGCTGCGGTCTGGTTTTCGCAGCCGGACGGCAGCTACTTCACGGTGGACAAAGGCTCGACCGGCGAAACGCTGCGTGAGCGTGCCTACTTTCCGGCGTTGATGGCAGGTCGCGATGTCGTCGGGGCGCTGGTCGTCAGCAAGTCCACCGGCAAACGGTCAGTGATCGTCGCGTCGCCGGTTCTCGTGGGCGGCAAAGTGACCGGTGCGGTGGGCGTGTCGATGGATGCGGCGAAGCTGGCGGCGTCACTCGACCAGGCGATTCGCTTTCCCGCGGACGTGGTCTTCTATGCGCTCGACGAGCAGGGACAGACTGCGCTGCACCGCGCGGGTGAGTTGATCTTCGTGTTCCCGTCCGACGTGGGCAGCTCGACGCTCGGCGCAGCCGTCAAGACCATGCTTTCGCGGCCCGAGGGTGTCGTGCACTATCAGTACGCGGGCAGCGAAAAGACGGCGCTGTTCCAGCGCTCCCAGCTGACCGGCTGGGTCTTCGTCCTGGGCAAGTCGCATCCGCCGGGCCTCAGACCGTAGTGTAGCCCGCGAGTTCTTCCGGCTGATCCTGACGTCACTCACAACGCCTGTAATTCGCGCTGGCCACGACGCACGAAGTCCCGCTGGAGTCCGGTGACGGGGGCCTTCAGCTGCGGAACTGAATCCCCGGGGTCAGGAGCAGCCATCCTGTCAGCGCCGCGCCTCGGTCACAGTAGCGGAGGGGACGGGGCCACCGCATCGGCAGGTTTGCCTGTTGCGGGTTTCTCCGAATTGTCGCCATGCGCCGTTTGACGACAATCGTCATGAAGTACGGATTGAGGCACTGGGCGGCAGTGGCCGAGAACAACCGGCTCGTCGAATTGAGGAAGTGAGCGCCCATGGTTCTGCGAACCCCGTTCCTGCAGGCTGCGATCGACGAGGCGCAACAGAGCCTGGCCGAGGGTGGTATTCCCATCGGTTCGGTCATCGTGCACCAGGGCGCCATCATCGGGCGCGGGCACAACCGTCGCGTGCAGAAAGGCAGTGCCATCCTGCACGGCGAAATGGACGCCTTCGAGAATGCTGGCCGCCAGCCGGCCAGCGTGTACCGCGAATCGGTCCTGTATACGACTCTCTCGCCCTGCGCGATGTGCAGCGGAGCGATCCTGCTCTACGGCATCCCGAGGGTCGTCATCGGCGAGAACCACACCTTCATGGGCGAGGAGGATCTGCTGCGGTCACGCGGTGTGGTCGTCGAGGTGCTGCAGGACGTCGCCTGCACGGAGCTGATGCGGCGTTTCATCGCCAGCAGGCCGGAGCTCTGGAACGAAGACATCGGCGAGCCGTAGCTGCTCGAGCCGAGAGGCGTCGAAGCCGCCCTGGCCGGGGGCGTTCGTCACTGCGGTGCGGCCCCACTCCGGCTTGGGCCTGCCAGGAGCACGTCGATGAAGAAAAGAGACCTGCGTTTCGTGGTCATTCCGAAATGTGCGCACCCTTGGGCCGATGAAGTCCGCAAGGGAGCGATTGCGCAGGCGAGCCTGCTCAGCGAGCAACTTGGAATCGCCATCGTCGTCGACTACCTGGCGCCCTCGTTCGCCGGCGTCGACGAGCAGAACTCGGCACTGGAGAGAGCTGCAGCAACCCAGCCGGACGGCATCGCAGTCGACCCAGTCGAGGCGGTCGAAAACATGCCGTCGATCCGTGAGATTCGGCATCGAGGTATGCCGATCATTCTCTTCGACTCGCCGTCGCCGGAGCCGGGATTGACGAGTGTCGGCAACGATTTCGAACAGCAGGGAACCATTGCCGCAGAGCGCCTGGTCGGTCTCATCGACGGACGGGGCAAGGTGGCCGTCATGCGGGGATTCCCGTTGGCGCCGAATCACAGGGAACGCTACGAGGCGCAAGTTGCCGTGCTGAAGAAGCACGCGGGCATCTCGATAGTCGATGGCGGCAGCGACAACGATGACATCGAGACGGCAGAACGACAGGCTGCCGCCGTTCTCACAGCGAATCCGGACCTGAGGGGCTACCTGTGTTGCGACGCGGCCGGGCCGATCGGCATCGCTACGGCGGTCCGGAAGGCGGGCAAGGTCGGCAAGGTCGCCGTCGTCGGCATGGATGGGATCAAGCTGATCCTCGAGGCCGTAAAGGAAGGGATACTCGAGTCGTCGGCCTCCACGATCCCGGCAATGCAGGGTTCAATGTCGATCCTGATGCTGTGGCAGGCTTCGCTCGGGGTGCCGATTCCACAGAGAATAGACACTGGCATCGATTTGATCACACCCGAGAACGTCGACTCATTCCTGGCAACGACACGCTCGCCGTGACTCGGCGAACGGCCCCGCGCGGGGTCGTCTCGCATCTTGCGCCTTCGGGCGACGTCAGCACTGTGCCCGTGTTTCTGATTCGTGGCGAATGGAATCAACCGACGGCTTCATCCGGGTCCACGGGAAAGTTGCTCTTGATCCAGGCTCTGGTTTCCTTGTCCTGCTCGAGAACAATCTCATTACTCGATCCGTAGGCGAGGGGCCGGCAGCTTCCGTGCCAGGTTTTCTTGGGTTGCTCACTGTCGTCTCCTGGCTAGTTTCCGCGCACGTGCGCAGGTTATCCGAGCCCGAGGGGCGCGCGCGCGCATTGGGCGCCATCCATCCGACGGCACGACGGTGGTCGGGCATCGGTCCGAGAGCCGTCTGTGCCCGTTTTCCCGTCGAGATTGCTTACAAAACGCGGCGAAGCGAGAGGCCGTGCGTGCCAATAAATGCTCGTACGTCGCTGATAACGCTGCCGTTTGTCCTGGCTGGCGCAGTCCTTGCAATGCAGCAGAGTACGCGGGCGCGGAGCCGACGACGCAAGAGCAGGTAGGCAACATGATGTCGAAGGTCCTGGGATTGCTGGCTGTGGGGCTGTTGGCGGGACCGATTTTTGCGACCGTCCCCGACCCCGGCACGCTCGTGCTTCTTGGCCTGTTGCTCATTGGTCTCGGCTTGACTCTTCACAAAGCCGCGTAGTCGAACGCTGGTTGCGGCAAGGAAGCCCGGCCATTGCGCCGGGCTTTTCTTTTCACGAAGCTTAAGTCTGGTTCCGCGATGAAGCTGAAGCCATATTCATCCGATCCCACCGGCGACGGACGCGTGGAGCGCCCGATACAAGACCAGGCTGTTGTCGATCGACGAAAACTGCAGCGTCGGCGCTCCGTGGCTGAGATTGACCTTACTTGGCCGCTCAACAAAGAAGACAGGCGATTGGGACTGGGTCGTCGCCGGGACGATTGGTTTCGTAGGTAGGCTGCAGGTGCCGCAGCAGTTCCAGCCGCGGGCCGGGATTTCATTCGTCTGAACGGCGCAATTCACCCGACGCGCTGTGGGTCGAGCGTCGACACCGGCGGGCGCACCTCCAAGCGAACTGGCCCGTCGCACTCGATGCGCAGGACAGGTCAGGCAACGAGCGCATTGCAGCCTCTTGGCACGCAGCCTCGCATGATTGTTCGGACACAGAATCAGCCACTGCGCTGACTGTATCCCCGGCTGCTTCGCGCCGCCGGATACAGACCGGCAACACTCTCGCTCCAAATTGACATCAGGCCGATACACGGCACGCCTATCGTGCGCGGCGAGACGGGAGTCAGCACTGGTGCCCACCATCGCAGGTTCACCTGAAGGGACCGAGACGACCCCGCCCGAACTCATGCAAGACCAGACAACACAAGTGGAGGCCATATGAAATCGAAGATTCCGGGATTGCTGATCGTGGGGTTGCTGGCTGGGCCGATCACGGCGCAGGCAACAGTCACTTTTTCGACCGACACGGCGACTGATCTCGTTGGGACATTCTCGGTAACCGGCACGTCTGTTGATTCCGCTACCCCAAGCGTTTTCGACTTTGGCTTATCGTTCTGCATGCCAGTCCGTGCGACACGCAGTACGACCGCCACCGTTGGACTTCAGTGTGTGGGCTCTCCGGATAATCCCGGTGTTAGCGTGCAAGTACTCGCTGGCCCGCAGACTCCTGGTTCCGTCAGCGGAACGACCAGTTCGTTGGCTGGTAGCGCCGTCCCAACGTTCTATTTTCGGTTTTCAGACCTGCAGGAGACTGGGGGAACGGAGGGTACCTTTTCGGGAGCATTCTGTTTCTCGAGAAGCTCGACTGGCTGCACTTCGGCCGTCCCCGAACCCGCCACGCTCAGCGGTTTCTACCCACCGGTGGCGCCACCGTCGGTGGCCACCAACCTCGCCAGAGCCGGCAAGACGGTCCCGTTGACGTTCTACGCGGAGACCGCCAACGGTCCAATCACGGACCTGACGACCGTCAATCTCACAGTCACTGGCGTGACCTGCGAAAGCATCTCGACAGCCGTCAGTGCGGTTGAGGAATACGTAGTGGGCCAAGCCGTCAGTTTGCAGAACCTCGGTGGTGGCTATTACCAGTACAACTGGAAGACCGGCAGAGCGGACCAGAACTCGTGCAAGACGGTCACTCTGGCTCTGCCTGACACCTACACGACCCCAACCAATCCGGTCGCGAACTTCAAGTTCTCACGGAAGTAGCGAATGGCGGATTGTCCGCTGAACGCAGCAGGAACCCCGGCGCCGCGCCGGGGTTCTTGTCTTCCGGGCGTTTGCGTCACGCACGCAACTTCGACGCAGAAGGCCCGTCCGGGGCCGTGCTGCTTCGGCACATACCTCAATTGGCGTACACGTTCGCGCTGCTCGGCCAACCGGATAAACCTTCTCGCCAGGACGCGCATCCAAACCCAAACCCACTCGGTCGAGGGCGCGTGTCATGGCACGTCCGGCGTCGTCGTTGCTGCTGCTCTTCTTCCTCCTTACCTTTGCAGTGACGGGGGTCTGCCGCGCGGCCAACTTCGCTGGCGACCTGCGCATCCTCGCCGACGACTACCTCGCACGCTCGCCCGCGTTCTCGCCGCAAGCGCTGCGCGAGGCGCGCGCCCGCCTGGCCGACCTCGAGCGGCAGGCCGATCGACTCACGCCGCTGGAGTTCTACCTCGCCGTCTCGCGTATCACCGCGCTGGCCGACAACGGTCACGACTCGGTGATGCGGAGCGAGCGCTCATGGAACCCGACGCTGCGCCTGCCGCTGCGGATGATCTGGTTCGACGACGGCATCGCCATCGCACGCGCGGCCCCGGAACACCGCGACCTGCTGGGCGCGAAGGTATCGTCCATCGACGGCAATCCGCCGGGTCGACTCATGCAGGCTTTCCGCGGCATCCAAGGCGGGACCGACGCATACCGCCGGTGGACGGTGGCCGGACTGCTGCACAGCCCAGAAGCGCTGCACGCGCTCGGCATCGCACGGCGCGCCGATCGCGTGACCCTGACGCTGCAGCGCCCGGACGGCACGACGGTCCGGCGCACGGTGCAGGCGCTGCCGGTCGATCGACTGCCGTCCGGCGTCCGGCCGCAGGCCTACTGGTACACGGCTGCCCTGCTGGGAGAGGCCGAGCGCGGCTGGTCGTTTGCCGCGCCGGCCGATCGCGTGCCGCTCTACCTGCAGGAGCCCGGGCGCTGGTTCCGGATGCAGGACCTGCCCGACATGAGGGCGCTGTACGTGCAGTTTCGTTCGAACATGGACGAGGAGGGCAGCGCCATTGCACCGTTCGTCCAGGAAGTCACGCGACGCCTCGAGACGAACCCGCCGCGCCACCTGGTGCTCGACCTGCGGTTCGACACGGGCGGCGACAACACGCAGAACCTCGAACTCATGCGCACGATCGCACGGACGGTGCCCGGGCAAATCTACGTACTTCTCGGCAATTACACGTTCTCAGCGGGCATCGCCTCGGCGGCGGCGCTCGAGCACGAGGGTCGCGAGCGCGTCACACTGGTCGGCGAGGCCGTCGGTGACCGCCTGCGCTGGTGGTCGGAGCACGAAATGGCCTGTCTGCCTGCGTCCGGGCTCTGCGTGAGCGTGAACCGGGGCCTGTGGGATCTCCGGCGCGGCTGCCACGCCGACGCACACTGCTACGGCGACCAGTTCGACGTCGGCGTGGCCTCGCTCGAGCCCGACCGGCACGCACCAGTGCGAGTCGGAGACTGGCTCGCGGGCATCGACCCCGGTCTCGACGCCGTGCGGGCGGATCTCGCACGCATTGCGTCGCGACGTTGAGCAGCCCAGGCTTTCCCCCTGGACTGACGTGCAGAGGGGCAGGCTCGGCCACCCAGTCCACCAACGCAGGAACCTGGCGCCCATCGCAGATGGGGATTCGGCACGAGCGAGGTTTCTTTGCGCGTCCAATCGAGCGGATGCTATACACTCCGCGACGTCGGCATCGGTCCACGCCGACGAGGGATGGCTCGGGGCGGCACGCTGGGCGGTTCCAGCCTGGACGGTCCATCGTCACGTCCGGCGATTACCCATGCCCCGACCAGTGGACGAACCAGTCACATCACGTTGAGGCAAACAGTCATGCAAACTCCTGGAATGAAACTGCTCTGTGCCTTCCTGCTCACGATGCCCGGATTGGCCCTGGCCGCCGGCCCGGGTTGCGACAATGTCAACTTCAGTGCCGAGGTCACCGCCAAGTTCCCAAACGCGCAGAAAGCCTGCATCGCCGTCGTGGAGAAGGAGGGAGGCATCTACGTGAAGTATGAAGCCGACGTCATATCGGCCAGCAAGGACAGCGTCACGGTGGACTTCCTCGACAGCAATGGCAAAGGCGTATCACGCGTGACCTTTGCTCCGGCGGCGGATCAGACCGCCGAAATCGACGGCAAGAAACAGGCGTTTGCGTCACTCAAGAAGGGGATGAAGCTTCACTTCTACATCGAGCACAGCAGGTGGGGACTCTATGCGAACCCGGCCGCTCGCCCGATGAAGATCCTCAGTTCGGAATCGCTCTGACGATACGGTCCGACGTGCCCTGATATTCGCCACCACGACGCCCCGCTCACGGGGCGTCGTCTCCTGGGGAGTCGGACCTTCGGGATCGCCGCCCGCCCAGCGAGCGCGTCCTTCCCGACACTTCTCGCCGACGCGGCGGACAACGGCACGGGTCGGTGCTGCGAGTGAGCGCGGCGTCACAGATCCCTGTCGCGGGTTCAATGACACTCCGGCTTACCTCAATCGTACGGTACACCCGCAAGAGGTGACGTGATGCTACCGGCAGTGGTCGAAGCTGAAATGCAGGCATTGACGACCCGCGCGGCCGAGAAGGACATGGAACTCCAGGCCGCGCTGCAGCAGCAGGACTGGCAGGCCGTGCGCGAGCACGAGATCGAGTTGTCGCGGCTGCATGCGCGGTTTTGCGAACTCGAGCGCCAGGTCGCCTGATCCGGACAGACTTCCACTCGCGGGAGAGATGTCACGGCTATCATGGAAACGTTCGCAATCGCAGACAGAGGGCGGAGGTCATGAGGGTGCTTCCTGGTTTATCCGTGGGCATCGTGTCTGCAGCTGCGCTTTGGGCATTGTTTGCGCACGGCAATCCCGGTGGAATGTCTGATGCGAAATATTCGAGGTTCAGTAGCGCTGCTCCCCCTAAGCTTCTGTATTCCTGCACACGAAAGCCGACGCGCGAATCGCTTGCTCCGCAGTGGAGGGCTTGCACGGACAGTGGCCGCGCCGGATGCGCAGAGAAAGTCGACGAGTGGGTCGAGGCGGGGAGCACAACAGAGGTTGATTTCGTCGCGGGTTCGGGCACATCGACCTACGACGAGTTGCTCCAGACAGCCAAGCGCAAATGCAATGCGCATACTGCAAACCTGGAGTCTGGAGAATTCGACGTCATCGAATCGGACCAGAGTTAGCGGTTGTTTTTCGACGCTGCCGGCTCGGACCAAGGCCGCCGAGTGCTGAACAGGCCTAGACGAGCAACGCTCCCGATCGTTTCGTCACGTTTGCGCCGCGAATGCGCGGCGACGCCTGCCACGGGGCCGGGCGATTCATCGCCCGACCCCTGCTGCATGCGGCAATCAGCGACTTGGCTGGAACTTGCCGCTGCCGGACGACTGGCCGGTCACTGCTGTTAGGGCTGACAGATCGGAAGGCTCAGGTTTTCATCCTTGCAGAACGGATCGGCATGCGGAATAGCCGACAGGTACTCGAAGATCGCTCGCAGGTCGCGGTCGGTCATGTCCTGGTACACCGGCCACGGCATCACCTGCAGCAGCGGCCCGAACTGCGGATGCGCCTGGTCAGGATCCCATCCCGTGTGCATTACGTTGACGAACTCCGCATAGTGTTCCTCGGGTGTCGCCGTGCTGTTCGGATCGGGCGTGAGATTTCGTGAGCGGAACGGTCCGAAAGGTCGTCCGCCCGCCAGGAAGTGAGTCGCATTGATCGCCTTGGGCTGGCCCAGGTACGGGTCGCCGTTCGGGGCGAAGTTCGGCCAGGTGTGGCAATCGTTGCACGCACCTTGCGCATTGACGATGTAACTGCCGAGTCCGACCAGTGCCCGGTTCCTGCCGCGCAGGTCGAGCGGTACCGGCGAGATCTCGAAGCCCCGCTTGATCTTCGACTCCTCTGACCCTGCAAGCATCGCGTTCGTTGCCGCCTGCGCACTCTGCTCCGCGACGCGGCTGCCGGCTCTCGAGCCGGCGACCGCGGGTCCGGCACCCGCAACGAGACCGGACAGCAGAAGGACTGAAACCGTGACTGTCTTGTTCATTCGTGTTCTCCCCGTTTGATTCGTGAAGACGGCTTGCCCGTCAATCACATGCCGTTGGCAAAGCGTACGCCTTCGTGCACCGCACAATTGCGATCGCTTTACATAAGCGCCGTCCCTTTGTAGCCGCAGTTCGCCGGATCGGGTGCAACGCCATCGGCCCTGGCGGTATCTGGCGCCGAACAGAAAGACGCGCCCTCAGGAGAGGGCGCATCGAGGGAAGAACGTCGAATCCCGGTCGAGCGAAACTGCGGCCGCCGACGGTCAGGCCGTCGCCCTGCGAGCGCGGGCAGGGGTCTTACGGACCGCGCGCTTACCCTTGCGGCCGGCCTTCTTCGCCGCGGGCCTCTTGTCCTCGGCCCGCCCCGACAGCTTCCCGTAGGTCTGGGTCGCGACCTTGCGGATGTCACCGCCCGCGACCTTGAAAATGGCAACCGCCTGGCTCAGGTCCTCGACGATGCGCTCGCGCGTGGCCCGTAGTACGTCGGCCTGGTCGCGCGCAAGCGCCATTGCGCTTTCCGTCTGTGCCGCACGTTCAAGCTGCGCGGCCGCGTTTGACAGCGCCGAGGTAACGATCTCCGCCTGCAGCTCGATCAAACTCTGCGCCGTGCCCTGTGAGATGGCCGTCAACCTCACTCCAGAGTGCGAAAGCGCCCGGACAGGATCCTTCAGCGACTTGATCCGCTTGGCAGACTTGATCGCGGCGGTGCGCGCGACTTCAGCGGGGGCCGTGCGGAGTTTCCGTGCCCGCTCGGAAAGGAACTGCCTCTGCTCGTTCACGAATTTCCTGGTCTTGGAGATCATGGCCGCCTCCTGACGACGATGGTGCCGTACAGCACTGGTTACCGGACAAAATGATCGGTGTGTCCCGCGGTATCGACGATGGAAGGGACACGCCAGACTCGCCAACCATAGCACTGTGACGGGTAACCGACACGCTCAACCCGAACGTGTGCCCCACCTTGATCCCTCCGGCCGGCCTGCCGTTGGTACGGGCAACCCGTGAAGCGGGCCGCTTCGTCACGAGTGGTACTGGGTGCACGCGAGCAATAGCTCGAAGCAGCCAATCTTCCGGCATTGCCGGCCGTGGGACCGCCGGCGGGCCCGATGGCGGCGCGCTGCCCGTATCTGGATTCGCTGACCTGACGTGGACCGCTAAGATCGACCGTCACCGGTCAACTGCAGGAGCGCGCATAGGCGACCGCACTTGTCGCTGATCGAGATTGCCGCACGGCCGAAGGATGTGTCGCTCGGTCTCCCGCGACTGCAACGAGAGGGGTAATCAAGTAATGAGCTGTGCCACCGCACCGTGTACAGGGGCGAAGTGAGCCGGGCGCTCTCGCACGTCGCGGGCTTCGACGACGCCCCGTTCGGGCGCGGTCACCGCGGCGACGTGCCAGTGGTGGGTGCGGTTTTCGCCGGGACGCGCCTCGACGGCGTACTCTCGACCCGGGTGCGCCGCGACGGTGCGAACGCCGCCGCGCGCCTCGCCGCCTGCCTGGAGGGCTCGCGCTTCCGGCCGCAGTTGCACGCCATCCTGCTGCAGGGCATCGCCTTCGCCGGCTTCAACGTTGTGGACCTGCATGCGTTGTGGCGGCGGACCGGTCTACCGGTACTGGTGGTAGCGCGCCGGCCGCCCGACCTGGAGGCAATTCGAATGGCCCTGCTCGACCATGTTCCCGGCGGCGCACGGAAGTGGCGCCTGATCGAAGCGGCGGGCCCGATGGAACCCGTGGCGGGCGTGCACGTGCAACGCCGGGGCATCAGCCTCGCCGACACGGAGACGCTGCTGACACGCCTGCAACTGCACGGCAAGCTGCCCGAACCCTTGCGGGTCGCGCACCTCATCGCCGGTGGCGTGACCACGGGCGAGAGCCGCCACCGGGCATAGCCCGGCCAGCGTCTACTGGTGCTCGAGCAGGCCCGCGATTTCACGAGTGCTGCGAGGTCGAGCCGGTGAACGGCAGGCTCACGGATGACTCGGTCGAGCATTACTGCCAGCACTACCTATTCGGCCGCACTCGCTCTTCAGCTATCCCGACTTGTCGTGGGGGCAGGCCGGATCAGACTTCTCTTGCGCCGCGCCTCGACGGACAAATGGTGAACGGATTATGTCCAGTTGATCTTGTTCGTCGGCTCGCGTCGGCGTAGAAGGCGAATCATGCACCCTGCCATGGTCGAGGGTGAAGAAGAACAGTCAGGGGAGACCCCGATCCATCACAAGATCTCGACTGCCTGCCGCAGGATTCCCTGGCCTCGCAGAACGGGGACACGCCACACGGCGGACGGCGATGTGAGCATCGACTTGAATTGAATCGGCCCGCCCGGTGCCCCGCAGCGATCCAGCGGTTCACCCGCTGCTCGTCTGCAGCGCACCGAGCGGTGCCACCAACCAGAAGACATACGCAAGCGACCGTAGAAGTGAGTTCGACGTTATGTAGTCAAAACATTGTGACGCGTGACTCATTTGTGGTTTAAAGGATCGCAGCTGACCATCGGCTGGCGGACAGAACACCAAGAAATGCAAAGCCATGACATTCAGGAAATGACTCGCGTCGAAAGGCAGCGCCACTTCTTGCGAGCGATGACGAAGTCGATCGACGGGCGACCCGTGACACAGCCCGAGCGCGCTTTGCTGAACGCGATCTTCGAGGCGCTCCTGCGTGGCGAAAATGTCTCTGACCTGATCGGCATCGAGGTGCCGCACACCCGCCGATCGGCCGACCCGATTCATATCGCACTCCACTACCTCTGCCTCACGCAGCTGATGCA
>Ga0079037_100000581_pt1 | contig 16995 bp, 13 predicted proteins | sample Mud3Dept4metaG_FD_71479 | JGI IMG/M metagenome (GOLD analysis project Ga0079037, IMG submission 71479) | Freshwater wetland microbial communities from Ohio, USA, analyzing the effect of biotic and abiotic controls - Mud 3 Core 4 Depth 4 metaG | ecosystem: Environmental > Aquatic > Freshwater >... | reverse complement strand
CGATTACTAAATACTTTCCGCCTCACCAGAGCATCAACTCGGGCGAGGACCCCCTCTTCAATGGTGATAGCCACCTTTGTCTGGCTCATAACGGCACACTCCGCTGGTATGACGAATAATCATACCGCAGGAATGCGCAACAACGCAAGGCTAGGCGGCTAACTAGAATTCGACGTCAGAATCGCCGCATGATTAGTCGCCAGCGCCGCATAAACCCGGCGCCCTCCTCCAGCTCATTGTTTCGCAAGTAGGCGTCATGGGTTATCCGTCGGATCGTTCCAGTTATGCGGCGCCGGCGCCGGAACCAACCCTCATCGCGGTAGTGCGCGAGCGCCCGCGCCTCAAGCACTAAAGTCTGCGCACGGAGCAATCCTAGGTCGGCTGGATCCGCCGATTCATACGTTTTCACGGGCGCAGGCATCCCCGCGAGATGGGCGCGGCGGAAACGGGGCGAAGGACCGGGTGACCGTGCTACCCGCCTCGTTGGTCGCCCCGCTCCGGGACCATCTCGCCCGGGTGCGGGGGCTTTGGGAGGACGACCGCCGAACCGGGCAGCCCGCCGTGGAGATGCCCGCGGCGCTCGAGCGCAAGTACCCGAAAGCCGGCCAGGAATGGGGCTGGTTCTGGGTCTTTCCGGCCCGGCGGCTGTCCCGGGAGCGGCCGCGGCGTAATCAGCCCGATCGACCGCTGAGGCCGAGGCGGTCGCGAAAGGCGATATCAGGCGTTCCGGGCTAGAATCCGCGGCCTCGATTCCGGGACACCAGCGAGACCACCGCGCCATGGCCGATTCGCCGCACGTCGTCAACGTCACCGCCGCCGACTTCGACCGCGTGGTCGTGCAGGGGTCGCGCGAGCGGCCGGTCCTGGTGGACTTCTGGGCCGAGTGGTGCGGCCCGTGCCGGATGCTGACGCCCGTGCTCGTGAAGCTCGCGGACGGCTACCGCGGCAAGCTGCTGGTCGCCAAGGTGAACACCGAGCAGGAGCAGGCGCTGGCCCAGCGCTTCGGCATCCGCAGCATCCCGGCGGTGAAGCTGTTCCGCAACGGCGAGGTCGTCGACGAGTTCACGGGCGCACTGCCCGAGAACGCCATCCGCGAGTTCATCGACCGCCACATCCCGCGCGAGTCCGACAAGCTCGCGGCCCAGGCCCAGCAGGCCCTGATGCAGGGGGACGCCGACCGCGCGCGGGCGCTGCTCGACGCGGCCCGGCAGATCGATGCCGAGAACCCGCGCGTGCTGCTCGCCGAGGCCCAGTTCCACGCCACGCTCGGCGACATGGCCGCGGCCGAGAAGGCGCTCGCGCAGCTGCCCTACGAGGAGGCGCGGAAGCCGGAGGTGATCGCCTTCCGCGCGCAGATCCACTTCGACGCCGTGTCGATGCAGGCGCCGGAGCCCGAGGTGCTGCTGGGCCGGCTCGCCGCAAACGCAGCGGACAGCGAGGCGCGCTACCAGCTCGCCGCCCACCTCGTGATGGCCGGCCGGTTCGAGGAGGCGCTGGAGCAGCTGTTCCAGTTGATGCAGAAGGACCGCAAGTACGGCGACGACGCGGGCCGCAAGGGCCTGCTGCTGGTCTTCGACATCCTGGGGAGCAACCCGCTGGTCGCCCGCTACCGCAGCAAGCTCTTCAATCTGCTGCACTGAGCCGCGGCCGCGGTACCCCGCGCACGCGGAAGGACACGGCGTCAAGCTCTCGTCCCTCGCCGCGCAGCGCGAGGCGGTGGGTGCCGGGCGACGGCCTCCAGCGCACGGGCTCGCCGGCCGGCCCGATCGGCTCCCCGTCAAGAATCCATTCGGCCGGCAGGCCGTCGACGCCCTCCGCGACGAAGACGATGCGCTGGTTCCTGGGCGGGATGTCCGGGTCGAGGGCGGCGATCAGGCCGTCGGGTGGCGCGGCGATGCGCGGCCGCCCGCCCCGCCCGGCCAGCTGCACCACGCTGGTCTCGGTGCCGGCGACGAACCACTCGGGGCGGGCGGGCTCGATCGGCGGCTCGAAGCGGACGGCCACCGAGACGACGCCGGGCGGCTCGGCAGGAGCCCCCCCTGGCCGCGCCTGCAGCGCGTCCATGATCTCGCGCCAGGCCGGCGCCGCCCCGCTGGTGCCGGAGACGTCGCGCATCGCGTCGCCCTCGAAGTTCCCCACCCAGACGCCGACCGTGTAGTCGCGGGAGTAGCCGAGGCACCAGTTGTCGCGGAGGTTCTTGCTGGTGCCGGTCTTGACCGCGGACCAGTAGCCGGTGCCGAGAGGGCCGGCGAGGCCGAAGGTCGGCGCCCGCGCCGCGGCATCGCTCAGGATGTCCGACACGATGTGGGCGGCCGCCGGCGACAGCACCCGACGCGGTGGGCCGGCTGGCTCGTCCGGCCGCTGCCGCCGCGGGCTCCACAGGCCGCCGTTGGCGAGTGCCCGGTAGGCGTTGGCCTGGTCGAGCAGGCTGACGTCGGCCGAGCCGAGCGCCAGCGAGTAGCCATAGTGCTCGCCGGGCTGGCCCAGGCTGCGGTAGCCGAAGTCGCGCAGGCGGTCGCGGAACGCCTCGACGCCGGTCAGGATCAGGGTCCGGACGGCGGGGACGTTGAGCGAGCTGGCGAGCGCCGTGCGGACGCTGACCGTGCCCTTGAAGTCCCGGTCGTAGTTCTGCGGGATGTACAGCCCGACGCCGGTGTCGAGCTGAACCGGCGTGTCGTCGAGCAGCGAGGCCGCGGTGACGTAGCCGCGCTCGATTGCCAGGCCGTAGAGGAAGGGCTTGAGGGTCGACCCGGCCTGCCGCAGCGCGGCCGCGCCGTCCACCTCGCGGGCGCGCGAGGCCGGGCCGGCCGACCCGACGTAGGCGAGGACGTCGCCGGTGGCGTTGTCGAGGACGACCGCGGCGCCGTCGCGGACGCCGCCGCTGGCGAGGTCGATCAGTTGCCGGCGCAGCACATCGGCGACGCGCTGCTGGATGGCCGCGTCCAGGGTGCTCGTCACCCGCGAGCCGGGCTCGCGCAGCAGAGCGGTCGCCAGGTGCGGCGCCAGCGCGGGGTCGAGCGACGCCCGGCCGACGCGGGACAGGGACTCCCGGGCGAGGGCCTGCAGATCGGTGCAGGAGGTCTGGAAGCCACCGGCCCCGGCGAGGCGGCAGGCGCGGGCCGCGACCACGCGAAGGGGCGCATTGGGCGACGGCAGGAGCGCGGCGAGCAGCACCGACTCGGCCTCGCCGAGCGCCTCGGGCGCCTTGCCGAACAGGGCCTGCGCGGCGGCCGGCACGCCCTGCAGCTCACCGCGCAGGCTCACCCGGTTGAGGTAGGCCTCGAGGATCTCCCGCTTCGTCCAGTCCCGCTCGAGCGCCACGGCGGCGCGCATCTGGGCGAGCTTCCGCCCCGGCGTGCGCGAGCCGCCGCGCCCGGCCGTAACGTCGAGCAGGCTGACGAGCTGCATCGTGAGCGTGCTCGCGCCGCCCACCGGCTCGCCGCTGGCGTACGCCCATGCGGCGCGCGCGACGGCGAGCCAGTCGACGCCGGCGTGGGAGTGAAAGCGCCGGTCCTCCGCCGTCAGCACCGCCCGGACGAGCGGCGCCGACATCGCGTCGAGCGACACCCAGGGAACCCGCTGCACCCGGTGGTCGAGCCGCCGGGCGTGGATCACCTCGCCGTGCCGGTCGAGCAGGTACGCCGCCGACGGCCGCCAGCTGTCCCGGACGACCGCGAAGGCCGGCGGCCGCTCGCCGCCGACGCCGAGCCAGGCGAGCGCCAGCGCGACACCGAGGAGGAGCACCGCCCCGGTGGCGCGGCCGGCTGTCACGGCGCCGTCTCGACGACGACCGGCGCGTTCGGCAGCTCGGCGAAGACCTCGGGGTCGTACAGCGCCTCGACGCGGGTCGCCGGCAGCGCGAAGTGCCCCGGGGTGCCCAGCCGGATGCTGTATTCCAGCGTCCACCGCCCGGCCGGCACGTGCTCGTAGTACGCCCGGTAGGCATCGAAGCGCCGCTCCTCGAACACCGGCCACGCCGCGCCGCTGCGCCGTTCGGTCGCCGTCAGCAGGGCCGAGTCGCGGCCGAGGCCGCCGCCCAGGATCGACGCCCCGGCGGGAATCGGGTCGTCGACGACGACCCAGGTGTGGTCGGAGCGCGCCTCGATCTCCAGCCTCACCCGGGCGACGTCGCCCCTCGTCCATCGACCCTCCTGGCGCTGCTCCACGGGGACGACCGAGCGCGTGACGGTGAAGCCGGCCTGGAGGGGCGCGGCGAGCGGAATCGCGGCCCGGCTCTGCACGAAGGCCCAGGGCCTGCCCTGGCCCTCGTGCACCACGGCCAGCGTCGCGGGCGCGTCGCCCGGCCAGGGGAAGTCCAGGGCCGCGGGCCGCGGACCGCCGGCCCAGTCGAGGGCCTTCCGCTCCTCGCCCAGCGTCGCCGTGCTGGCCCCCGCCACCGGCTCGGCCTCGAAGCGCTCGCTGAAGCGCGTCATCGCCAGCGTGCCCCAGGCATTCGCCACCGTGGTGTCCCAGTGGCCGCGGCGCAGCCGGCCGAGCACGCCGCGGGCGAGCCGGGGCATGTCCTCCCGCCACGCGGGATCGTCGACGACTGCCAGCAGCAGACGCGCCGCGTTGCTGTCGCCGGAGACCATCAGCCACCACAGCCGGTCCGCCGACTCCCTGCCGAACCGCAGGGCGTTCCCCTGCAGGTCGAGGCGCCCCCGCAGCAGGCGGCGGGCCTCCTGCAGCTTCGCCTCCCTCTCCGGGACCGACTCGACGCGCTGCAGGATGCCGATCCAGTCGAGGAGCGCGGAGGTCGGCCAGTTCGCCGGGTCGATCGTCAGGCTCTCGAGCTGCTGTGGCGTCGCGCGCCTGTAGCGCGCCAGGGCCTCGATCGCCGCGAGCTTGCGGACCACCAGGTCGGGCGCCGCGAACGCGGCGCGCCGTGGCGCCTTGCCCTCGACGAAAGCCTGCAGCCCATCCAGCGCCCTGCCCTGCGCGGCCGGCGGCAACGGCCAGCCGGCCTCGTGGGCCAGCGCGAGCAGATAGACGGTCAGGGCGTCGTCGCCCTCGAGCCAGTCCGACGCGAAGTACTTGAACAGCCCGCGCCGGTCCTGGTGCCGCGGCAGGATGTCGACCAGGGACTCCCAGCCCGCCCGGTCGCCCAGCGCGACCAGCTTGGAGACGCGTTGCTCGAGGCAGGAATAGGGGTAGGCCCTCATGTAGTCGGCCACGCCCGCCAAGCCCTCGCCCAGCCGCGCCTGCAGCGCCACGCGCAGCCCGCCCCGGTCCGGCACGGCGTCGGCCGGCCGCTGCACGGTGAGCGAAAGGGTCGGGGCGACCTGCGACACCGTCGCCTGGAAGGCCCGCACGGGCACGACTGCGGCGACCCGCTGGGCGACCTGCAGGGCGTCGCGCGCAGCGCCGCCCTCGTCCTGCGCCTCCACCCGCCACCGCAGCTCGGTCACGCCCGGGGGCGCCGTGACCTCCCAGGTCAGGCCGCGCGCCTCGCCGGGCGCCAGCTCGAGGGCCTGCGGCGCCAGGGCCGGCAGGCTGGCCTCCGCGGCGGCGACCTCGGCCCGGGCCTCGACACGCAGCGTCCGTTCGGCGGCATTGCGCACCGTGAAGCTGGCCGCATAGCGGTCGCCCTCGCGCACCACCGGGAGCAGCCCCGACACAAGCATAAGGTCCTGATGGGTCCGCACGCTGGCCTCGCCCGTCCCGAAAAGGTCCGGGCCGGCGCTGCCGACCGCGACGAGGCGGAAGGCGGTCAGCGAGTCGTTGAGCGGGACCTCGACCTCGGCCTCGCCCGCGGCGTCGAGGGCTACCCGTCCCTGCCAGAGCAGCAGCGTGTCGAACAGCTGCCGCGCCCCCTGCTGCCCGCCGCCACCGCCGGGCGGTACCGCCTTGCGTCCGTAGTGCCGTTTGCCGACCACCTGCATCTGCGCGGTCGCCGTGGTCACCTCGATGGGGCGCTCGTCCTGCAGCATCGCCTCCAGCAGCTTCCAGGACGCGTTCGGCCGGAGCTCGAGCAGCGCCTCGTCGACGGCCGCGAACGCGATCTCCGCCGGCGCCGGCAGGGCGTCGCCACCGCTTGCCCGCCGTACCGCCACGCGGACCTTCGCCCGGTCGCGCACGGGATAGACCTCCCGGTCCGGCGTCACGCGCACGTCCAGGCGATGCGGCGCCCAGCCGACGTCGAGCTTGGCGAAGCCGAGCCGGAACGCCGGCTTGCCGAGGTCGACCAGCGCCGTCGGCGCGGGCGATTCCGCGTCGCCAGCCGCTCCCCCGCCCTGCGACGGCGGTGACGCGCGGCCGCGCACCGCGAGCACCGAGACGTAGACGTTGGGCGCGTAGCTGGCCGCGAGCGGCAGCTCGACCACCGGGTCCGTCCCGTTCAGCTCGGTGACGAAGGCATCGATCACCCCTTCGCGCTCGACCGTGACCAGGGCGGTCGACTTGCGGAACGGCATGCGGACCTGCAGCCGGGCGCGGTCGCCGCTCTCGTACTCGCGCCGGTCCGGCAGGACGTCCATGCGGTCGCTCTCGCTGCCTGCGAACCACTGGTCCTCGCCGGAGACCCAAACCTCGTCGGTCGCCTCCGCCGGATTGCCGGCGTCGTCGGTCGCGCGGGCCTGCAGCAGGATCTCCCCCGAGATGCCCGGGACCAGATCGCAGACGAGCAGGCCGTCGGTGCCGGTCTGGCCCCGGCACGCGGGCTGCAGCCGGCGCGTCTCGGTGCGGTTCTCGTAGGCGTAGAACCCGCCCACCAGGCGGCGCCGGTGGGTGAAGCTCCTCCGTTCGAAGAGCGCGACCTCGACCTGGCGGCCGGCCAGCGGCTGGCCGGCGTGGTCCAGCGCCACCACCTTGAGGCGCAGGCGGTCCTTCGTGGCGCTCCAGTGCTCCGCCTGCAGGCCGAGGCTTAGCTGCGCGGGCCAGAGCGGGACCCGTCTCGACACCACCAGCTGCTCGCCGTTCGCATCGGGGTACTCGAGCTCGGCGACCAGCTCCTGCGGCCGGTGGGAGCGCGCCAGGTTCGGCACGGTTATCCGGGCCGCGCCCTCCCGGTCGAGGGTCAGCGGCAGCACCTGGGCCGGCCCGGTCGACGCCGCTTCGTCCTCCTCCTCGTCCGCGCCCGACAGGCTGCGCTCGATCCCTTCGGTGATGGGCTCGGCGTCGAAACGGAAGTCGGGATAGTCGCGGTACGAAAGCTCGCGTGGCCGGACCAGCGTGCGCAGCCGCACCGGGAGGTCCGCCGCGCCACCGCCGCTCAGGTAGCCGACGAACAGATCGAGCGACGCCTCGTTTGCCGCCACCAGGGGCGCGGCCGGCGGCTGGATGAGGGCCCGCATCGTCGGCAGGCGGAACTGCTCGACCCGGAAGCTGCCGCTCGCCAGCCAGTCCTCGCCGTGCTTGAGCGCGATCTGGTAGGTGCCGAGCCGCGCGTCGGCCGGTATCGCCCAGCTCGACTCCGCGATGCCGGCGGCGTCGAAGGCCACGGGGAGCTCGCGCGCCTCGTCGCTGCCGAGGTGGAGGATCCGCAGGGCGGTCGGCGCACTCGGCGCGAGCTCGATCCCGGCCGAGGTGTGCCGGCGCACGTAGTGCTTCATCGACACGGTCTCGCCCCCACGGAAAAGGGCGCGGTCCAGGACGGTGTGCACGATCCCCGGGCCGTCGCCCGAGTCGTCGGACAGGTTGAAGTTCCAGGGGCGGATGCCGTCGTCCCAGTCCGACAGGACGAAGCTCATGTCGTCGGCGGTCCGGGCGCCGACATAGAGCGCCGTGTCGTGACGGCGTTTGGGCAGCGCCCCGGCCGGCACCCGGGCGATGCCCTGCGCGTCCGACTGGCCGCGCCACAGGATCTCGCCGCTGCCCATCCGCCGGACGACGACGTCGGCTCCGGCGACCGGGCTGCCGTCCGACAGCCGCGTGACCCAGGCGAGCGAGGCCTCGCGGCCCCACTTCAGGTGCACCGCGAGGTCCGTGACCAGCGCGGTCGTGGTGACGTAGCGCGGCCGCGGTTCGCCGAGCAGCGCCGCGCCTAGGCGCGGGCTCGCCAGCTCAACGACGTAGAAGCCGGGGTCGCGCAGCGGGATGGCGACGACCTCGAAGGCCTTGCCGTCATCGGCCACTGGCACCGTGATGCGCTCGCTGCCGCCGGCTTGGCCGAGCACCGGATCGGCGCCCGTCAGCTCCTTCCAGGTGGCCTCGCCGTCCTTGCCCTCGAGCCACTCGCCGCGTGGCTCCATGCCGGTCTTGACCCGCTCGAGCCAGCCCATGATCTCCAGGTCGTCGAGCACGCGACGCTGCCGGCCAGGCACCGCCTGTTCCGGCAGTCGTCGGCCCGTGAGGCCTGCCTCGACGTTGCGCACCGTGAGCGGCAGCAGGCCGCCCTCGCGCGCCTCGAGGATGCCGAACTCGCCGGCGAACTTGACGAGCGGCGGGTACTCGTCGGTTGCCACGGCGAGCGGGAACTGCGCCGCATTGGCGAGCGCGCGGCCGGAGTCGTCGACCAGGCCGCGCGGCAGCTCGACGCGCAGCTTCGCCCCCTCCGGGAAGGGGCCCGGAAACTCGACGACATCGACGAAGGGGCGCAGGCGGGCGTCGATCGGCTCGGCCGGATAGCTTCGGCCCGTGCCGTCCACGAGACGGACCGCCGCCGCGGCCTCGACCGGGATCTGCGCGCTGAAGTCGAGCGTGATCGGCAGCAGCGGCAGACAGGCCCGGTTCTTGTTGACCCGCTCGCAGCTGAGGCTGGCCGTGAACGATGGTCGCGTCGTGAAGCCGAAGCGCTGCTCGGCGGCGGTGCGAAGCCCCGTGTCGCCGGTGATGCCCTTTCCCCACACCAGCTGCACCTCGCGCTCGGGCGGCAGCGGCCGGCGGCATTTCAGGGTGAGGATCCGCGCCTCGGCGGCCGCCAGCGCGGCGGGCTCGGCCTTCTCCGGATCGTCGATCCCGAGGCGGCGCAGCAGCGTGGCGCCGGGCTCTTCGCCCTTGCGCATGCCGGCGAGCAGGCGCTCGCGCGTCTCGCCGCCGACCAGCTCGATCCCGATGCGCTCCCGCAGGCCCGTCACCTCGCAGTGGACGTGGTCGGTCACCGATCGCGCCTCGACGGGCCCGTCGACCGCGACGAGGAAGACCTGGGATTCGTCGATGTCGTCGCCCTCAGGAGGCCGGGTCAGCAGCACCCCCGGACCGCCGGTGTCGAAGGCGAACCGCCGCTCGCCGCCGAGCGGCCGACCGTCGAGCGCGCCGATACCTGGCTTCAGCGCGAACTGGCAGCGCAGCCCCGCCGACCCCTCGCGCTCGAGGTCGTAGACCCAGTGGCGGGAATCGATCCAGTGCCCCGCGCCCGGGATGGGGCAGTCGATGTCGAACGGGTCCGATGCACGCGGATCGCCGAAGGCGACCATCGGTGCCGAGAACCGCGCCACCGCCTGTCGGACCTCCTTGGCGGTCCCGGTGGGCGTGAACTCCTCCACCCGCGGCACCTCCGTCGCAGAAGGAGCCAGGCTGGCCGCACCGACCAGCACCAGGGCCACTAGCGAGAGCAGACGACGCACGGCAGGCACCCTCTGGAGGAGACGGACCCGCTGATCCTAGTCCCAAAGCGGCGGCGCCGGGAGACGGCGCGCGGCGCGAGTCGTCACGCGGGGACAGCGGCTTCACTCCTGATCGCCGGAGTGTTCCTCACTGCGGCGCGTTCCGGGGCCACAGCCGCCGCCCGACGGTCACGGCGGCCAGGATCAGCGCGCCGGCCACAACGCCGACCAGGCCGTCGAGCAGGAGAGGCGTCAGCGATTCCAGCACGCCGCCCACGCCGGGCAGGCTGCCGGCGCGGTGGCCGATCGCGTGCGCGAGGTCGTGGAGACCAGGCAGGCCGTGCGCGAGGATGCCGCCGCCGACCAGAAACATCGCGGCGGTGCCGACGACCGACAGCGTCTTCATCAGCCCGGGCGCGGCCGCGATGATCCCTCGACCAATCCGGCGCTGCAGACGCGCGGCGAGACCCTCGCCCGACTGCCGGCTGAGATGCAGCCCGGCGTCGTCCAGCTTGACGATGCCCGCCACGAGTCCGTAGACGCCGACCGTCATGATGAGCGCGATGGCCGCCACCACGGCAACCTGAGTGCCGAAGGCGACATCGGCGACGGTACCCAGGGTGATGACGATGATCTCTGCCGAGAGAATGAAGTCGGTGCGGATCGCGCCCTGGATCCTGTCGTTCTCCAGGGCGAGCAGGTCGATCTCCGGTTCCACCAGGGCCCGCGTGATATCCCTGCGATGACGCTGATCCTCGGCCGGAGAGCTCAGGAGCTTGTGGGCCAGCTTTTCGAATCCCTCGTAGCAGAGGTAGGCACCGCCCAGCATGAGCAGCGGCATGACTGCCCAGGGCGCGAGGGCGCCGATGGCGAGCGCCGCCGGCACCAGGATCAGCTTGTTCCGCAGCGAGCCCTTGGCGACCGCCCACACCACCGGGAGCTCCCGATCGGCGCGAACCCCCGCCACCTGCTGGGCGTTCAGGGCAAGGTCATCCCCGAGCACGCCGGCCGTCTTGCGCGCGGCAACCTTGGTCATGACCGAGATGTCGTCGAGGACGGTGGCGATGTCGTCGATAAGGGCGAGCAGGCTGGAGGCGGCCACGGGTCGGTCCTCTCACGCTGGAGTGGCGCGGATGATAGACGCAGGTCGCGACGCTCGCCCGGTGGGACGACGCGCACCCGCATGAATCGAACCGTCTAGACGCCTATCGAGGATTCAACGCCTGGCCGACGCCGGCGCGGACCTGAGGGCGGTCATCGCCGCGGCAGTGGCCAAGTGGCCCTCCGGTGGATCGGAGAGCGCCGCAGGGGGGCCGCCGGTTCAGTCCTCGGCGGCGCGCGCCGCATCCTCGGCGTCGATGGCGTCCTCTGCCGCGAGCCAGTCGTCCAGCTCGTGCCCGGGGGCAAAGCCTCGTCGCTCGGCCAGGTGGTAGGCGGCCACCTGGATGCGGTGATGCTGGTCCGCCATGAGCGCCTGCAGCCCCTCTTCCGGGTGGACGTGGGGTTCCTCGCTGGGGGCTGGAGTCCGGTCGAGGACGAAGTCCACAGACCGGACGGAATCACCTGACTTGGTCGGGTTGGTCATCGGCTGACCCTCTGTGACCGGGAACGCGCCGCGGATTGCCATCCCTCAAGTCTGACCATCCAGCGGATCGTTGCAACCCGGCGCGGCGTGTCCGCTCGGAGGGGCCAGGGGCTCGAGCTCCAGGACCTCCACCACGCCCTCCCGGACGCGCCAGCGCAAGTCGAAGTCGTAGAGGCGCATACCGAGCACCCGGCCGCTGTGATTGTCGCCCTGGCGGTAGCCCGGCCGGGGATCCAGGGCGAGCACGGCCCCGATCACCCCTTTGACCTCGTCGCGGTCGGGCCGCCCCCGCAGCCGCTGCTCCGCGCGCTCAAGAAACCGCACCGGCAATCGGGCGATGTCGGGCGCCGCGAAGCCACCGCGCGCGTCGGGCACCGCGTCCGCATAAGGGACGTACGGCTTGACGTCCAGTACCGGCGTGCCGTCCAGGAGATCGACACCCCGCAGGTGCAGCACCGGACCCTGCGGCGTCTGCTCGACGGCCTCGAGCCGGGCCACCGACAGGCCGATCGCGTTCGGGCGATACGGTGAGCGCGAGGCGAAGACCCCCACCCGCTCGTTCCCGCCCAGCCGGGGCGGCCGCACCGTCAGCGCCGGGCCGGCAGCCGGGGTGGCATGGAACCGGAAGAGCAGCCAGACGTGCGAGAAGGCCTCCAGCCCCGCCACGGCCTCGGGCCGGTCATAGGGCGGCAGGAAGACCAGCCGACCCGGCACCTCGGGCACCAGGCCGGGCTGGCGCGGGATACCGAACCGCTCGCGAAATGGGCTATGCAGGATGGCGACAGGGCTGAGGCCGGGGATGGCTTGCTCACCGGCCGGGACGCCGGACGTCGGGTCAATGCGAATCGTCACCGGTGTGATGCCCACTTGTTTAGGCGCGATCCTGCAGAAACCTGCCAAGCTACTAGCGAGACAGCATTTTCCCAGTCGGGAAAGTGAATTTGCGATGCGGAAGACGACGCATGTTGCTGATCCATCTCAAAGAGTTTGCGCCGAAAGAAAAAACCGGCCGTGCCGATCTATAGAATGCCCGAGAAATTACTGAAATACCGAAATTCGAGCCTTCCCACGAAACTTCGCGTCGAGGTCCTCTGCCCGTGGACGACCAACTGAAACGCCTCCTGGACGCCGAGAAACGCGCCGAGCAGATCGCCCGCCAGGCCGAGGAAGACCAGGATCGCACCATCCAGACCGCCCTGCGCGAAGCGCGGACCGAAGAAGAGCGCTTCCAGGCCCGCGTGCCCGAGATCCACAGCTCGTTCCTCGAAAAGGCCGAGGCCCGGGCCGAACAGACGGTGAAGGAGCTCAAGAAGCGGTCCGACGAGCGGCATACGCAGCTCCGGGAGATGGCGGAGGCCCGCGAAGCCGAGGCCCTCGAGGCCGCCTTTGCCGTCCTGACCGACGCCGAGGCCTGACCCCGGGGGACTCAGACATGTCCAGGACGGCGGACGCCTATCTCCAGACCCGCGTGTCCATCTTCCGCGCGAACCTGCTGGACGACGAGGGTCTGCAGCGGCTGATCGACCTGTCCGCCGAGGACGGCCTCGGCCGCCTGATCCCCGGGGCGATCGACCCGGAGCGCGCCAACGGCATAGCGGACCCCACCCTCATCGAGCGGGCCCTGTACGACCTGCTCCGGCTCGAGCTCTCCGTGCTGCTGCGGCCGCTGGCCGGTGCCGCGCGGGACTTCCTGCAGTTCTGGGCGCACCGCTTCGACATCCTGAACCTCAAGGCCATCATCCGCGGCAAGCTGCGCGGCATCCCGCAGGACGAAATCGCCCGCAATCTCTTCGACATCCCGCCGTTCACGACGCTCGCCCTGGACCAGCTGCTGCGGACCGAGAACGTCCAGGAGCTGCTGCGCCAGCTCGAGGCCGGCCGGTTCGCGGACATCGCCGGCCCGGCCCGGCGCGCGTTCGAGGAGAAGCACGACCTGCTCGCGGTCGATGCGACGCTCGACCAGCGCTATTACGCCGGACTGCACAGCCGGACGCAGAAGCTGGACGACAACGACCGGGCGGAGGTCGTACGGCTGGTCGGCACCCAGATCGACCACCTGAACCTGGCCTGGCTGGTGCGGTACCGGTTCGCGTACGGCCTCTCCCCGTCGGAAACCTATTACCTGCTGATCCCCCACGGCCGGACGCTGTATCGCGATCGGTTCCTGCCTCTCGTGGAATCGCCCGAGTGCCACCGGATCCTCGACCACCTGCCCGACACCTACGGCGAGGTGCTGTGCAGCGCCGAAAACCCCCTCAGCGTGGAGAACCAGCTCGAGGAGATGACGCGCCGCGCAGCGTCCGGGGCGCTGGCGACGGCGCGCTCGGCGCTCGCCCGTGCGTATGCCTACCTCCTGCTGCGCGAAGACGACATCCGGCGCCTGCTCGCGGTGGTGCGCGGCAAGTACTTCGAGCTGCCCGCCGACGTGACCCGCCAGGCCGTCTTCGGGGTGCATACGCCGGCCGGCTGACGAGGACAACGCATGTTCCGACCGCTGCCGATGCGTCACGTCACCCTGCAGGTCATGGGCGAGGACCTGACCCGTGCCTCGGTGGTTCTCGCGGATCTCGGCATCTTCCACCCCGACCACAGGGACCCGGGCCCGGAGTTCTCGAAGATCGCCGGCGAGAGCTACCGCGCGCTCTATCACCAGGCACAGACGCGCCTCACCAAGATCGCCAACCACCTCGGCGGGCTGCCGCCGTTCGAGCTCGGCGACGTGCACGTCGTATCGGAGGAGGCGCTCGCCGAAACGAACCGCCAGCTCGGCGAGCTGTGGACCGAATGTTCGGCGAGCGAGGAGCGTGCCCACGGCACCCTGGAGGAGGAACGGGCCGTCACCCAGCTCGAGGCCGCGCTCGAGAACTTCGCCAGCCTGCGGATCGACCTCGGCATGCTGCAGGGCGACCGCCGCTTCCTCGACGTCCGCATCGGCACCATCCAGAGCGACCATCTGCCCCGCCTCCGGGAGGCCCTGGCCCTCGCCTACTACCAGGTCTTTCCGTACCTGATCACGCCGGCGCTCGCGCACGTCATCATCGTCGGGCCCAAGGGCCGGGGCGAAGGGGTGATCGCCGTGCTCGACACGGCGGACTTCCAGCAGCTCGCCATCCCCGCGGAGTTCCGGGATCAGCCCGAGCAGCTGCGCACTGACCTCGAGGTGCGGCGGGTGAAGGTCGCCGCGGCCCGCGAGGCCCACGCCGCCGAGGTCGCCGAGCGGGCGGCCCGCTCGCAGGAGTTCCTGATCGACGCACAGCGGCAGCTGGCCCTTGCCGAGCCCTTCGTCCAGCTCGACACCGCCGCCCGCTCCACCGGCTACCTCGCGCTGGTCTGCGGCTGGGTGCCGGCCCGGGACGTCGATCGGCTCCAGCGCTCGCTCGAGCAGGAGCTCGAGTACCCGTTCATGCTGCATGCGCGCCGCCCGACCGGCGACGAGCGGCCCGAGGTGCCATCGATGATGCGCCCGAGCCGGCTGCTGTCCCCGTTCAGCCAGCTCGTCAAGCAGTACGGCGTGCCCCGCTACGGCGAGTTCGATCCCACCGCCATCTTCGCCGTCACCTTCGTACTCATGTTCGGGATGATGTTCGGCGACGTCGGCCACGGCGCCGTGCTCGTGGCCGCGGCGGTGGCCTTCCGCAGGACCTTGAAGCGATACACCCTGTTCGGCGTAGCCGTGGGACTCTCGTCGATGGTGTTCGGGGTGCTCTACGGCAGCGTGTTCGGCTTCGAGGACCTCTTCCACCCACTGTGGCTCGCGCCGCTGTCCGACCCGACGCGCATGCTGCGCGTGGCCCTGTACTGGGGCATCGGCTTCCTGCTCGGCGCGATCCTGCTGCGGATCTACAACCGCCTGATCGAAGGCGACCGCGTGCGCGCCCTGTTCGACAGCAACGGCCTAACGACCCTGACGTTCTACTCCGGCATGGTCTGGGGTGGGTTCAACGTCGCCAACACCGGCGCGTTCGGCACCGGTGCCGCCATGCTGACCGGCATCTCGCTACTCGCCATCATGTTCTACAAGTGGGAGGAGGCACACGCCACGATCGGCGAGAAGATCATCATCGTGCTGGTCGAGACGCTGGAGACCGTCGTCGGCAACGTCTCCAACACCCTGTCCTTCCTGCGCGTCGCGGCCTTCTCGCTGAACCACGTCGCGCTGATGCTCGCGGTGTTCGCGCTCGCCGAGATGATGGACACCTTCGGCTACTGGGTGATGGTGGTCTTCGGCAACATCTTCATACTGGTCCTCGAGGGCGCGATCGTCACGATCCAGACCCTGCGCCTCGAATACTTCGAAGGCTTCTCACGCTTCTACTCCGGCGACGGCCGGGAATTCCGTCCCCTGTTGCTGAACCGGGGCGTTGCAGCCCTGCATTCCTCTCCGCAAACCGCTAGCTGACCTCAAGGAGCAAACGATGTACTGGCTGATCAGTTTCATGAGCGTGGGCATCCTGGGCCTCATCGTCACCGGCCTCTATCTCGAGTTCAATCCGGCGGCCGTCCGCAACCGCAGCTGGCTGCGCCCGGCCCTGGCCACCAACCTGACCCTGTTCGTCGTGGCGCAGGTCGCCCTGATGGTCTTCGGCGCCCAGGAAGTCCTCGCCAACCCCGCCGTCGAAGCGGCGATGCAGGGCGAGATGTCCACAGGCATGGGCCTGGCCCTGCTCGGCGTCGGCGTCCCCACCGGCCTCAGCACGATCGGCGCCGGCCTCGCCGTGGGACCGATCGGTGCCGCGTCGCTCGCCGCCGTGGCCGAGAAGCCCGACATGTTCGGCCGGACGCTGATCTACCTGGGCCTGGCGGAAGGCATCGCGATCTACGGCCTCGTGGTCAGCATCCTGGTGCTGGGCAAGATCTGACGGGACGCTGGCGATGGCCGCCGAGACCGAGCCGCTGACCCGGGCACGCCTGCTCTTCTTCGGTGAGCGGGCGCTGACGGAAGGCTACGGCTTGATCGGGTTCGAGACCTTCCCCGACGCCACGGTGGAGCAGCTCGACCGCGTGCTCACCGACCTGCTGCAGACCCGTGGCACGGCCCTGGTGCTGCTCGACCAACGCGTCGCCCACCTGCCCAGCCGCATGCTGCCACGGATCCGCAAGGAAGGCGGCCGCATCCTGGTGACCGAAGTGCCGTCGCTGCGCAGCCCCGAGGACTACCACTCCGAAATCGACGACCAGGTCAGCGCGCTGCTGGGCGGCGGCAGCCTGGAGGAAAGGTAAACGATGGACCAAGTCACCGAACTGGAGTCTGCCATCCTGCAACGCGCCAACCGGCTGGCCGTGGAGTTCCGGCAGCGCGCCGAGCGCAGCCGCGACAACATCCTGCGCGAGGCGAGCGACCGGCTGCGGCTGCACGAGGAACGGGAAGTGCTGCTGGCCAAGGCCCTGGCCGAGCGCGCCTACCGCCGGCAGGTGCAGGCCAACGAGCTGCGCCTGCGCGCACAGATGGACCAGGTGCGCTGGAACCTCGCCAGAGAGGTGCACGAGCGCCTGCTCGATCGTGCCGCCGCCTTCGCCAACGACCCCGACCGTTACCTGCCGGCGCTCGCGCGCCTGCTCGCCGCGGCGGTCGCCGAGTTCCCCGCCGACGTCGCGCTGGTTGCCGAGCTCAATGCGGAGGACCGCCAGCGGCTCGCGCCGGACTGGGCGGAGTTCGCGCAGGACGCGGTCCCTGGCCGGCCGGTCGCGCTGGGCGCCGAGCCGGTGCGCTGCACCGGTGGTGTCGTCGTCCGCACACCAGACAACCGGATTCGCGTGGACAACTCCTTCGAAGGCCGGATGCAACGCCTCGAGACCCGTATCTACCAGACCATCGTCGAGCGCCTCTTCCCGGGGCAGGCAGACGTGCAGTCTCTGACCATCGGCTGAGTGAACCATGAGCGATCAAGTCAAGGTTGGCCGCATCCAGGAGATCAACGGCCCCATCGT
>Ga0079037_100000580_pt1 | contig 17017 bp, 13 predicted proteins | sample Mud3Dept4metaG_FD_71479 | JGI IMG/M metagenome (GOLD analysis project Ga0079037, IMG submission 71479) | Freshwater wetland microbial communities from Ohio, USA, analyzing the effect of biotic and abiotic controls - Mud 3 Core 4 Depth 4 metaG | ecosystem: Environmental > Aquatic > Freshwater >... | reverse complement strand
GGAAAAAATAACCCCAAAAGCAAAGGAGGTAGAAAATGAGCAGGAAGAAGATCTTCGGAATGTTGTGTGTCGCCTTGATGGTTGTGGCTTTTTCCTTTGTGATGGCGCAGGCGCAGGCCACCCCGCCGAAGCCGACGCAGCCCATTACCCTGACCTTCAACTGGGAGGGGGCGTATGGCCGGGCGAACGTTTGCGTATGGCCCTATCGGCCCGGAGGGAATTTCGAGCAGTTTGTCACCAAACACACGAATGGGATGATCAAGCTGGATATTAAAGAAAAACTTTACGGGCTCATGGAGTCGATTTTTGCAATCGGGGATGGAAGGGTGCAGATGGGAACCCAGTCCATTCCGGCGGCCACGGGAACGTATCCCCTCCTTGATTTTGGCGGCATTCCGGGCTTGTTTGCGGGCCCGCCTGACGGAGCATATCAGTGGGCCGAAGCTTTTATGGATCCCAAAATGATGGCGATCTGGGACAAATACTCGAAGCCGGCCGGCTTTAAGGTTTTGGGATCCATCATCAGCCTCGCGAACGATGGCCTGTGGGGGAAAAAAGAGATCAAGACGCTGGCAGATTTCAAGGGGGTCAAAACGAGGACCTCCGGCCGCACGCAGACTTCGGCCCTTAAGGCTCTTGGCGGCAGCCCCATTACTCTTTCCATGGCGGAAGTGGAAGACGCCCTTTATCGGGGAACCGTGGATGCGATTTGCACCAGCAAGAGCTATGGAGCGGAGCGCGGGCTGATCGATCTCTGCAAATTTGTATCGATTTGGCCGGTAACCCCAATTTTCCCCCAAATCGTGGCGATCAACACGAAAGTTTGGGATAAGCTCCATCCTTCCCTTCAAGAGGGTCTCCTGAAAGCGGGGGCAGAATTTACCCGGAGCCTGCCTCCCGTCGTGGAACAAATGGAAATTTCCTATACCCTGTGGATCCGGGCCAGCAAGTGCCAGCTCATTGTTCCGGAGGCTCCGGAAGTCAAGAAGGCCATGGAGCTGATGCGGCCGGTCGTGAAAGAATGGATGGACAGCTCGGGTCCTTTTGCGAAAGAGGTCCTGCAGAACTCTCTCCGTTTTGCCCATGGCCCCGCGGCACCGTTCATTGCCGAGATGGTAAAATAACACCTTCGAACCCGCATCCCTCCGGCCGTTCCGAAAAATCAGGGCCGGAGGGAAGCAGAGGAAAATCCATGGAAAGAATATGGACGGGAATCGATAAAATAATTTACGCGGCCGGATATCTCGGCGGATGGGTCCTGCTGGGAATCATTGGACTCACCATGTTGGAGGTGATCACGCGGTATGTTCTCAACCAACCGTTGATTCTATGTGATGAATTCGGCGGCTATAGCCTTTTCTTGATCACCTTCTTGGGGCTTGCTTATTGCGCCCGGGAAAAAGGCCATATCCGGATCACGTTTCTCGTTGAAAGAATGTCCCCGAAAACGGCCAGCCGGCTCAGGGTCCTCACCTTGTTCCTGGCCCTGCTATTTATTGGCGCGGCCACAAAAGTAAGCTGGGATTTCATCATCGGCTCCTTTGTGCGCAACATGAGATCCAATTCCTGGCTGATGACTCCCCTGAAGTGGCCCCAGATGGCCATGCCTATTGGTTTCACGCTATTTACCATTGTTTTGATTAGGCAGTCTGCCAAGGCCATCAAGGCGCTGAAGACCGGATCCAAGGCCGAAGAGGGCGGGACAAAAGAGGAGTACTGATTCTTGCACCGTTCATCGATAGGAGACCCTACATGGGACCCGAATTAATCACCATCCTTCTCGTTGGAGGATTGCTTTTCCTCTTGGCCATTGGAGTAGAGATCGGCATCGGGATGGGAATCGTCGCCGCTGTGGGATTGGTATTTTTCCTCGATAAACCGTTGATTCAACTCTGCTGGTCAGCCTGGGAATCGCTGAATTCCTTTACGCTTCTGGCCATGCCTCTGTTTATTTTCATGGGCGCCATTTTTTCCGGGAGCGGGGCCGTGCGGGCCCTTTTCCAGGCCTTGGATAAATGGGTGGGCTTTCTGCCCGGCGGGCTGGCCTCCGTCGTCATCGCCGCGAATGCGGTTTTCGGCGCCATATCCGGCTCAAGCGTCGCCGCTGCGGCCACTTTCAGCCTCATCGCCTACCCCGAAATGGAGAGAAGAGGGTATTCCCCCAAGCTTTCCATCGGCTCGATCGCAGTGGGGGGAACCCTGAGCGTATTGGTCCCTCCCAGCCTCATTCTCATCGTTTACGGATCTTGGGAAAACCAGTCGGTTGCCCGGTTGTTTGCCGCGGCCATGATTCCCGGAGTCATCCTGGCCTTTCTTCTCCTCATCACGGTGATCATCTGGGTGAAGCTCAGCCCCGGTCTTGCTCCCAAACCCGTCCCGGTTTCCTGGCGGGAACGAATCGCGGCGGTCAGACAGCTCCTGCCGTGGATTGCGGTAGTGGCGATTGTCATGGGTTCCATCTTCGGGGGCCTCATGACTCCGACGGAAGCGGCGGCTCTGGGCGCCGTTCTTTCCCTGATCATCGCCTGGGGATACGGAAATTTGAGCTATAAGATTATTCGGGAAGGGTTTTTGACCTCGGTGCGGGTAACGGCGATGATTGGATTCATCATCTTCGCCGCCCGTATTCTCTCGTTTGTTTTTCAGGATCTGGGAGTAACCGCAAAAATATCATCCTATATCTTGGCTTTACCGTTGGGAAAGTATGGCATTATGGGCTTCCTCGTCATTCTGTATCTCGTCCTGGGAATGTTTTTTGACTCCATGTCCATGATGCTGTTGACCTTGCCTTTTGTCATGCCGGTTTTAGGGAAGTTAGGATATGACCCCATCTGGTGGGGAGTTACTTTTGTGGTCTTGACCGAAATCGGACTCGTCACCCCTCCATTTGGTTTAAATTTGTTTACAATTCATGGAGTTCTTCCCCAATTTTCCGTTATGTTTATAGCCAGGAGCTCTATGCCGCTCTTAGGAACGATGCTCTTGATGGTGTGGATTCTGATCTTCTTTCCGAAACTGGCTCTCTGGCTGCCAAGGGTTCTGTACTGAAGATCTCCGGATTCGATGCAAAATATCGAATCTGGGAAAACAGAGCTTCAACCAATATCCATTGAAAGGGTTTCCCGGCCCTGAGCGACTGGGTTCTATAGCGTAAAATCCCGATTCAAAGGAGAATGATTTTATGGCCGACCTAAGAGTGAATTTCTGCGGTATTCCTTTCAAGAACCCGATCGTCATCTCTTCCATCGAAACGACGGATAGCCTTGAGCACATTATCAAGGCCATCGACAGCGGAGCTGGAGGACTCGTGATTAAGACGGTTACAGACAAGCCAAAGATGTCAGAACTGACAAGACATTCCAAATATGCAATTTTGAATGATAAAGGAGAGGTTGTTAAGGGAAAGCTTCCAAGGTTCTTTGTCTTTTATGCCCGGTCTGGATATTCTGTCCGCCCCCCGGAGGAATGGGCTTCGATCATCGAGGACGCAAAAAAATATGCTGATTCAAAGAATGTAAAACTGATTGGAAGTCTTGGAGCAAGCACCCTTGATAAGTGGATCGAACTGGCAAAGATGGAGGAAAAGGCCGGGGTTTGCATGCTCGAGTTAAATTTTGGCTGTCCTCATCCCTCGCAAATGGATGAGGAAGCGGCCGGCATGCTGCTCGGACAGGACCCAAAGGCAGCCGCAGAAATCACCCGTACGGTTGTGAATGCCGTCCGCATCCCTGTATTGGTAAAGCTTACCCCGCAAGTAAACGATATGACCGTCATGGCGCGGGTTGTAATGGGAGCTGGAGCATCAGGGGTGCTTTTGACGAATCGGTATACGGGATTTGCGGTCAACATTGAAGAAGGAAAACCCTATCTCGACGCGAGGGCGGGGGTGGGGGGACCCTGGGTCAGACACCTGGCTCTTCGGTGGGTGAATGCCGTTTATCTGGAAGGCGGCATCCCAATTGTGGGAACTAATGGAATTTACGACTGGCGGGAGGCCGTCGAGTTTTTCATGAGTGGAGCCTCCCTGATGGAAGTGGGCTCTGTATTGATGCTCAAAGGCTATAAACATGTGGAGACCATTATTAAGGGATTGGCCGAGTTCATGGACCGAAAGGGCTACAAGACCGTGGACTCCATGATCGGGATTGCCTCAAAACGATCCCTTACTTATGAGCAGACCTATGAGCTTCCACGCCTTGTTTCCGAAATCGATGAAGGAAAATGTTCCCTTTGCGGCAACTGTGTGACTTCGTGCTTTTATGATGCGCTCAAAGAAGGTGATGACCGAGTCATTACGATTTCAGAGAAGTGCATCGGGTGTGAGCTCTGTTATTCGATGTGTCCCGAGGACGCCATTTCTTTCAGAAGGATTTGATTTCGCTACGGGTCTAGGATTCTGCCGACCTTGCCTTTTGTCGTGCCGGCTTTGGGGAATCCGAGATAGGACTCCGATAGCCGGGAGCTCCTTGCCGCTCTTAGGAACGACGATTTTGATGGCGCGGATTCTGATCTTCTATCCGAAACTGGCCCTTTGGCTGCCAAAGTTCCGGCACTGAATACCGTGGAGGAGAAATGGGATTATTGATCACTGCGGGTGTATGCAATGGCTGCCGGATGTGCGAGCTGGCCTGCTCCTTCCATCATCGGGGAACTTTTGCTCCTGAGAATTCCAGCATCAAGGCCGCCTTGGATTGCCAGGAAGGAAAAGTTCAATTGATCGTTGATTCCACCTGCGATCTTTGCCCGAACGAGCTCAAACCTCTTTGTGGGCGATATTGCTCTACGGGGGCACTGCGGAAGGGAAAAGAACATGGGGCTTCATAAATTGGGAGGATTGGCGGGGAGAATTTTGCGGGTGGATTTAGGAACCCGGAAGGTTTTCAGCGAAGAGACGGAAGGGTATGCCCGGGATTATTTGGGGGGTCGGTCGCTCAATAGCTTCCTTCTCTGGAACGAAATGTCTCCGGAGACAAAGCATTCCGATGCGGAGAATATGCTGATAATCGGAGCCGGCTGTCTGGTCGGAACCATGGCCCCGGGAGCCTGCCGGGTCTCCATCGAAACCAAGAGCCCCTTCAGCGACGGGAAGGGATCCGCAAATTTTGGGGGGCATTTCGGCTCGGAACTGAAATTCGCCGGTTTCGATCATATTGTGATCACGGGTAAGTCCGCAGAGCCGGTTTATCTCTGGGTCCACGACGGGGAGGCGGAGATAAAAAGCGCCGCCGCTTTATGGGGAAGCACTACGGGCGAAACGGAGGCCCAACTGAAGCGGGAATTGGGCGATGCCCGGATTCAGGCGGCTTCCATAGGCCCTGCGGGAGAGAGGGGAGTCCGGGGATCCATCGTATTTTCGAGCCCGGGAAAAGCGGCGGGCGGTTCCGGCGTCGGGTGGGTCATGGGAAACAAGCGGTTGAAAGCCATTGCCGTCCGGGGACACGGAGAAATCAAGGTGGCGGATCCAAAAGGATTCATGGCGGCGGTGGATCGGTCGTTGAAAAAAATCGAGGCCTCCCCATATAGCGAAGGGTGGCGCAAGGGAATCATTGAGGCCAAATTTCTTCCTCAATCCCCGGCCTGGGATTTTTTCGCTTCTCCCCGCAATGGCCAGGATGAATATTGGCCGCTGGAGAAGCGGACAAATTTGGTCGGTCCAGAGCGGGGGGTGCCTAAGTATAAAAAGAAGACCATGTCCTGCATTTCCTGCCCGGTGGGGTGCCTTCCGTATTCGCGGATTGAGGAAGGCAAGTATAAGGGAACCAAGGGAGTCGGGTATTGGATCAACTCCGCCACCTATGCCACCAAATTAGATTTGGACGACCCGGAAGCCTCCCTTCGTTATCACCTTATGCTCAACGAACTCGGTCTGGATGGAGACATGTGCTCCACTTCTTTGGCCTGGGCTTTCGAGTGCTTCGAGAAAGGCCTCCTTCGCCAAGAGGATTGCGACGGGCTGGAGCTTCGCTGGGGGGACGCCGGGGCGATATTCGCCATGCAGAGAAAACTGGCTTACCGCGAAGGAATCGGGGATTTCCTGGCGGATGGGGTCAAGGAATCGGCGCGCAAACTGGGCAGGGGTTCGGAATTCTTGGCCACGCATATGAAGGGGCAGGATTCCGTGGACCCCTACCGGGCAGCTAAAGGCTGGGGATTTGGAGTCGCCATTTCCCCGGTGGGGGGAAGACATTTGCGGGGGGCAGTCAGTGCTCCTCAGGTTACGGGCCCCAAGGATCTCAGGTGGATGCCGGACGCCTATGAAAACATTCCCGAAGCGGTTTTCTGGCAGTCACAAGCCAAGGAAATCGAAGATACGGCCGGCTTCTGCATTTTTGTAGGCACCTGGAGCGGCGCACATGCCCTGGAGATATCAGATTATGCGGCCCTCCTTTCCTCGGCTCTGGGCAGGAAATTTACCGCCGAAGAATTGATGAGGATTGCCAGAAGGGGTTTGAACCTCGAGAAAGCCTTCAACACCCTTCATGCCGGTTTTGACCGAAACGACGATTATCCGCCTCCAAGATACCTGGAGGAACCCATCCTTTCAGGACCCTATGCGGGCGTTCGGTGCGAAAAAGACAAATGGGATGAGATGCTAAGCCGCTTTTATGAGTTAAACGGATGGGATCGCGAAACCGGATGGCCGACCAGAAAGGGATTGGAAGAGCTTGGCTTCGGCGAGATCGCCGATAAATTATTCAAGGCGGGAAGATTGAAATAATATGAATGATTATGGAGCAACCGGAGCGCGAAGAGCGATGAAAGACTTGAATCTTAGAGTCAATGGAGATCCGATGCACCTCTTCATCGAAGAGGATGAAACCCTCCTGGAAGTATTGCGAGATCGGCTCATGCTGACAGGAACAAAACAGGGATGCCGGGAGGGGCAATGCGGGCATTGCACGGTCTTGCTGGACGGGAAAGCCGTGAATAGCTGCCTCACCCTGGCTTTGGAGGCGGATGGCGGAGAAGTCCTGACGATCGAGGGGCTGGCCCGGGGCGATCAACTGCACCCTGTCCAAAAAGCCTATGTGGATGCCGGGGCGATCCAATGCGGGTACTGCACCCCGGGGATGATCATGGCCATTTATGCCCTTCTCCAAGAAAATCCCCACCCCCGCGAGGAAGAAATCCGGGAAGGGATCAAGGGCGTCATGTGCCGCTGCACCGGGTATTACAAGATCGTCGAGGCGGTCAAACAGGCGGCCGCAGGGGGAGCGGCAAGATGAATCGGTCTTTTTTTGTCTCCCCCGCGAGCGTGGGCGAGGCCAGCCGGATGAGTCAAGAGAACCCGCAAGCCTTTTTCATGGCGGGAGGCACAGACCTGCTGGTCCTCAGGAAAAATAAACTGATTCACCCCCAGGCGATCCTGTACTTGAGAGGTATTCCGGATCTGGCCGAAATTCGTCGGGATGCCAACGGTGGGGTGAGAATCGGGGCTTGCGCCACCTTGCATGCCGTCGCCAAGCATCCCTTGATCCAGAAAGGTTATCCCCTGCTGGCCCAGGCCGCTCTCGCGGTGGCCTCCCCGCAGATTCGGAATAAGGCGACGATCGGCGGAAATATCTGTCTTAACAGCCGGTGCTGGTTCTATAACCGCTCGCCTTTCTGGCGGGTGGAGTATTCGGAATGCCGCAAGGCCACCGGGGGAACCAGGTGTTATGTATTACCCCAGAGTCACAAAGGCTGCTTTGCCCTGCAATCCGGGGATACGGTGGGTCCGCTGGTGGCTATAGGGGCAAAATTGCATCTGGTCTCGAGTCGAGGCGAGAGGATTTTGGACATCGAAGACTTTTACTTGGGGGATGGCATCCGTTATTTAGCCCTGCGGTCAGGGGAGATGGTAACGGCAGTCCTTCTTCCAGAGCCGAAGGGCAGGGGAACCTTCATTAAGTTTCGGTCTCAGAACAACTTGGATTTCGCCACTTTCAACCTTACGCTGCTTCCGCCGCAGGAGGGAAGAGGTTCCAGAATTGTGGTCTCTTCGGTGGCCAGCAAACCCCTTCGAGCTCTCAAGGCAGAAGCCCTGTTTGACCAGGGAGCTCCCGGGAAAGAAGTCGTGGACCAGGCAATGAAGGAGATTCCCCTGGTTTCCTTTGTGAGGGGATCGGTAGAATTCAAGAAACAGGTTCTTGCGGCCCGTATGACCGAGGCCATTGCGGCTGCCGGCAACCTCCTGAAAGAATAGGGGCAGAAGAATGGATTCACCCCGAATCATCACCAAGAGAGTCAACCGGCCGGATTCATTCGCCAAGGTCACAGGGCGGGCGAAATTTACCATGGACCTGAGCTTCCCCGGGATGCTGACAGGCAAAATCCTGCGCAGCCCCCGCCACCATGCCCGGATTCTCCATTTGGACCCGACCCCGGCCTTAAAGGTTCCGGGGGTCAAAGCCGTTATTACCGCCAGAGATCTTCCTCCCGTGGTTTACGGGTTCGGCGACCGCCGTGCGGATATGACGGTCTTTGCCATTGACCGCGTTCGCTATAAAGGCGATGAGGTGGCGGCAGTGGCGGCCGCGGATGAAGATGCGGCCCATGAAGCCTTGGAGCGCATCCGCGTGGAATATGAAGATCTGCCTGCCGTTTTCGATCCTGAAGCGGCGGTCCAAGAGGGCGCGCCGCAGCTGCATGACGATTCTCCAGGAAATATCGGGGTGCGCATCCGGATCAACAAAGGAGATATGGATCGGGCCCTGGCTGAGGCCTATCTGGTGCGGGAAGACCGGTTTGATACCCAGCGGGTTCATCAGTCTTATGCGGAGCCTTACGCCTGCGTGGCAGACTGGGATGCGGAAGGGAAAATAACCCTCTACACGGGAACGATGAACGCCTCGGGGCTGCAGATCATGCTTTCGCGGGTCCTGAAGGTGCCGGTGGGGCGGATTCGCGTGATTCAGAGCCATACCGGAGGGTCTTTCGGCAGCAAGGTGGTGCTCAATTCTATTTATCCGGCCTCCGCGGTGCTTAGCCGAAGAACCGGCCGGCCGGTGAAGATGGTCTATACGCGGGAAGAGGAGTACTTCGCCAGCCGGCCGCGGTATGCGGGGCGCTATTACGTTAAAACGGCCGTAAAAAGGGACGGAACCATTTTAGGGCGGGAACTTACCTTTTTTTACGACGCCGGGGCTTACTGCGATATGGCCGCGGCCATGATCATCGTCTGCTCCCACCGCAACGACAGCGTCTACCGGATCCCCTCGATCCGCACGGATGCCAAACTGGTTTACACCAACAAGAGCCCCGTCGGGGCCTATCGCGGGTATGGGAATCCCCAGAACACCTTTGCCTTTGATTCCCAGCTCGATATGATCGCCGGGGAATTGGGCCTGGATCCGGCGGAGATCCGCTTGAGAAATGCGACGCGCTCGGGGGATACGACGGTTCACGGCTGGAAAATCACCAGTTGCGGGTTGACGGAGGCCATCGAACAAACGGTAAAGGCCTCGGGGTGGAAGGCGAAGAGGGGGAAAAGAAGGGACCTCCGCCGGGGCATCGGCATGGCCTGCACGATCCACGAGGTGGACGACCGGCACTCGGACGCCTTTGCGGGAAGCAATGCCCATGTGGAAATCCTGCCGGACGGCGAAGCAGTAATTTATTCCGGGGAAGGAGAGTATGGGCAGGGGCGGGATACCGTCTTCTGTCAAATCGCCGCGGAAGTCCTGGGCCTTCCTCTGGAGTCGGTCCGGATCCTTCTTCCGGACACGGATATCACTCCCTACGCCCTGGGCCCGTGGGGTTCCCGGGTCACGTATTCGGGCGGGCTCGCCGTGGCCCGGGCCGCGGAGGAGGCCAGGAAGATCCTCCTGCAGGAGGCCGCCAATATGCTGGAGGCCAATCCGGCCGATCTCCACCTTCGCGAAGGAAAAATCTTCATCCGCGGCATTGCCCAACCGCGGGCCACAGTGGCCGAGGCCGCCCATTTTGCCCTGTTCCGCAAGGAGGGGAAACGCATCCGCGGGAGCGGCCAGGATGAACCGGCCACAACGAAAATGGACCCGACGAAGCAGTCGAGCCCCTGTTCTACGTATTCTTTCGCCTGCCAGGCGGTCGAAGTGGAAGTAAATGAGCAGACGGGCGAGGTCAAGGTTCTGAAAGTTTGGACCGCCAACGACGGAGGCAATATCCTGAATCCGATCGGGGCCGAAGGACAGATCGAAGGTCAGGTGCTCCAGGGGATCGGGTTCGCCAAAACCGAGGAGATGATTTACCGCCACGGGCATTTGCTGAATCCGGATTTCATGACCTCGGGAACCGCGGGGCCCTTCGACGCCCCGCCGCTGGATATTTATTTCACGAAAACCCATGACCCTTCCGGACCTTTCGGGGCCAAAGGGGTAGCCGAAGTGGCTGCGCCCCCGACGGCCGCCGCCCTGGCGAATGCCATTTATGACGCCGTCGGAGTGCGGATCAAAAAATTGCCCCTTTCCCCGGAAAATGTTCTCCAGGCCGTCCGGGAGCAGGGCGGGCCGGGGCGCTAAGAGAGGGCTGCGCGGAACAGGAAGGGTGATTTTTCAGGAAATCCAAGGCGGGGTACGGAACAATCCTGCATTTTGAGATCCAATACGGAATCACTATGCGCAAGGGAGGATTTTTATGGAGTTGGCGTATTTAGAAGAAGTAAGAAAATTGCTGCATGGCCGGGATTACCACGTGGTCGGGACCGACGTCAAACGGGTGGATGCGGTAGAAAAAGTGGCCGGCCTCGCCAAATACTCGGCCGATTATCTGATCGAGAAAGCGGTCCACGTCAAAGCGGCCCGAAGCCCCCATGCTCATGCCCTCGTCAAAAAGGTTGACCGGGAAAGCGCTCTGAGGGTTCCGGGGGTCGTCGAAGTGCTTACCGCGGATGACGTGCCCGGAGAGAATCAGATCGGCTACTTGGTCGAGGACCAGCCCATTATTACCAACAAAGCCAGATATTGCGGGGACATTGTCGCCCTCATCGTGGCCCGAAAGGAAAGGGCCGCGTGGGAAGGGGCAGACCGGTTGCAGGTGGAGTACGAGCCCCTGGCGGAGGTCTTTGATCCCCGGGAATCCCTGCAGAGTTCCCTGCGGATCCACGACCATGGGAATATAGCGGCGGAGGCCAAGATCCGAAAGGGAAATGTGGACGAGGCTTTTCGGCGGTGCGAGGTGATCATCGAGAGAACCTACCGCACCGGCTCTCAGGATCATGCCTATCTGGAGCCGGAGGCCGCGGTGGCGATCCCCACCGGCGCGAGGGGCGTCACGGTCATCGGCACGAACCAGAATCCCTTCCGAACCCGGCATACGGTGGCCCGCGTTCTGGGATGGAAAGATTCGGAGGTAACGATCACGACTCCCTATATCGGGGGGGGCTTCGGCGGGAAGGATACCTACGGGCCGGTCATTTGCAGCCTGGCCGCTCTGGCGGCAGTGAAATCCGGGCGTCCCGCGATGATCGTTTACACCCGCTATGAGTCCTTTGCGTACCGTTTCAAAAGGGGGCCCTTTGAAATCAAATACAAAACGGGGGCGACTCAGGACGGAAAATTGCAGGCCATCGACATTGAGTATCTCGTGGATGCCGGCGGTTATGCCACCTGGACCGTGGGTTTTACCAAGAGGGCGGCCTATCATGCCACCGGAGTCTATTCCGTGGATAACGTCCGCGTGGAAGGGCGGGCGGTTTACACCAATAACCTGCCCAATGCCGCTTTTAACGGGTTTGGAAATCCGCAGATGCTGTTTGCCGTGGAATCGCAGATGGACATCATGGCGGGGGCGTTGAAAATGGATCCGGTGGAGTTCCGGGTTAAAAACGCTCTGGTCCCCGGATCCCGAACGGGAACCAACCAGCTCTTGGACCATGCGGTCGGAATTCAGGAGCTGATTCAGAAGGTGGCGGTTCAGGCGGACTGGCAAGGCAAACGCAAAGAGTATGCGCTGGCTCAGGAAGGGAACAAACGGCGGGGGATCGGAGTGGGCTGCAGCTGGCACGGTTGCGGGACAACCGGGTTCAAGCGCGACTGGGCGGGAGCCTCGGTGATCATCAACCCGGATGGCAGTGTGAGCTATTCCACCGGGATCGTGGAGATCGGGCAGGGAACGACCACTTCCCACGCCATGATGGTCGCCGAAGTGCTCGGCATTCCCTTTGAGCACGTGCGGGTGGACGTGAATAACACGGGCACCATGCCGGACAGCGGCGAAACCCATGCTCAGCGGGGGACGATCATCGTCGGCACCGCGGCCGTTGATGCCGCGCTGAAACTCCGCAAGCGCATGAACCGGCTCGCTTCCGAAATGTGGGAATGCTCCGAGGAAGAGGTGGCCTTCGAAAAGGGGGAGACCTACAATCTCCGAAATCGATCCCAGCGGATCTCTTTCTCGGAATTGGCCTATGAGATGTACATGCGGGGGATTCCGCCGGCCGAATACGGTTTCATCAAGGCGCGGAGAGGGTACCCGGACCCGGAAACGGGCCAGGGGGACACCTATGCGGCTTACACCTTCGGGTGCACGATGGCCGAAGTGGAGGTCGACCTGGAAACCGGGCAGGTGGACGTCCTCCGTCTGGTCCCCGGAGTGGCCGCGGGCAAGATCATCCAGCCGGCAGTCGCCAGGGGCCAGGTCATCGGCTGCGGGATGCTCGGGTTGGGCTATGCCCTGACGGAGCGCGTGCAGCGCCGGGATGGGAGGATGATGAATCCCTCCTACACCGATTACCAGATTCCGACGATCAAGGACAAGCCGGAGATGGCCGACCTGGTGATCGTCGAGGATGAATTCAAATACTCCGGTTTCGGGGCCAAGGGGGTCGGGGAAATCGCCTTCATCGCCACCCCGCTGGCGATCGCCAATGCCCTTGACCAGGCCCTGGGCATTCGGTTCTATGATATGCCGCTCGACAGGGAAAAAATCTATTTTGCGATAAAGGAGAAAAAAGGCCATGGAAGCAGAAGTTAGACCCTTGCCGAAAATGGAATACCGGGCCCCTTCTTCCCTGGGCGAAGCCCTGGCCCTCTTGAAAGACTGGCAGGGCCAAGCAAGGCTTTTAGCCGGGGGGACCGACTTAATCCCCAAGATAAAGAAACGGGCCGTTGCCGCCGACCTGCTTATTGACGTCAATCGAATTTCCGGGTTGTCCGGCATCGAGCTCGGGAAGGACGGCCTGCAGATCGGGGGGCTCGCCCGGCTGGCGGAGATCGAGGCTTCTCCCCTAGTGCGGGAGAAGGCGCCGGCCCTGACGCAGGCCCTTCAGATCATGGCCTGCCCGCCGATTCGAAACCGGGCGACGATCGCCGGAAATCTTTGCACCGCTTCCCCGGCTGCGGATACGGCTCCTCCGCTGCTGGTCCTGAATGCCTCCGTGCGCCTGCAAGGCTCGGGCGGGGAGAGGATGGTTCCGCTGGCGGAGTTCTTCCTCGGCCCGGCGGAAACGGTGAAAAGGCCGGATGAAATACTGACCGCGGTGATCATCCCCCTCGAGGAAGGCCGCTCCGGTTTCCTGAAGCTCGGCCGGCGGAAGGCTTTCACCCTCTCCATCGCTTCGGCGGCGGCGTTCGCCAAAACCCGGGGCGGGAGGATTGAAGAAGTGCGCGTGGCCCTGGGGGCCGTGGCGCCGACCCCGATCCGGGGACGGAAGGTTGAGGAGACTTTGAAAGGAAAGGAAGCCAATGAAGCCAATATCGCCCAGGCCGCGGAATGGATCCGGAGCGAAGTAAAGCCGATTTCCGATGTGCGCGCCTCGGCGGAATATCGCCGGGATATGTCTTATGTGTTGACCCGAAGAGTTCTTGGGAAAGTGGCTTGAGGAGGAAAAATGCAGATCCAATTCAAATTGAATGGTAAAATCATCCAGGAAGAAACGGAGCCCCAGGAGACGCTTCTCGATTTCCTGCGCGAAAAATTAAACCTGACCAGCGTGAAAAAAGGGTGCGACGAAGGGGAATGCGGAACCTGTACGGTTCTTCTGAATGGCAAACCCGTTCGGTCCTGCCTTCTTTTGAGCGCCCAGATGAGAGGGACCGATGAGGTGACCACCATCGAAGGTTTGGCCCGGGCCGGAGAAATGAGCGAAATCCAGGAAGCCTTCCTGGAGAAATATGGGTTTCAATGCGGCTTCTGCACCCCGGGGATGATCCTAACGGCCAAGGCCCTTTTGGACGAAAACCCGAGACCCACGGTGCAGGAGATCAAGGACCAATTAGAGGGAAACCTGTGCCGCTGCACCGGTTATGAACAGATCCTCGAATCGGTGCAGCGCGCGGCCGAGCTGCGCGCAGCCCGGCGGTAAAAAGAGGAGGAGCAATCCGGAGGCCGGAAGAGAGGGGCAGACGTCCCGGGGGTTCCCCGGCGGGCCGGAGTTCGCTGCTTGAGAGAACCATGCTGAAAAAAATCAAAGTGGAAAATGCCGTCGGCCTAAAATTAGCCCACGACCACACGCAGATCGTTCCGGGAAAATTCAAAGGGGTTGGATTTCGCCGGGGCCAGGTGGTGAAAAAAAGCGATATCCCCAAGCTGTTAGACATGGGAAAAAAACAGGTTTGGGTGCTGGCCCTCGGGCGGGGCGAGCTGCATGAAGAGGAAGCGGCCCAAAGGATGGCCCGGGCCATCGCCGGTCGAAACCTCTCGTTGCGGGGCCCGCGGGAAGGCAAGGTTGACTTTTTAGCGAACCGTTTCGGAGTGTTGAAGGTCAACATGCGCGCCCTGAGCAAGATCAATGCCCTGGGTTCCCTGATTTTAGCCACGCGACACAACCATTCGCTGGTGCGTCCGGGCGAAAATGTGGGGGGGACGCGGATCATTCCCCTGACCTTGCGGGAGTCCAAAGTTAAACGGGTGGAAGAAATATGTCGCCGGGAAGGTCCTATTCTCCAGGTTCTTCCCCTCCGTCCGAAAAAAGTGGGCATTATTGTAACCGGGAGCGAAATCTTCGAGGGGCGGATCAAGGACCGGTCCGCGGAGATCGTCCGGAGGAAAGCCGAAGCTCTGGGGGCGCGGGTGGTAAAGAAGGCTCAAACGCCCGACGACCCCGCGGTCATCGCCCGGGAAATCCGCAAGATGAAATCCGCGGGCTGCCGGGTGATCGTGGCCACCGGCGGACTTTCCGTGGATCCGGATGATGTGACCCTGGACGGGATCCGGGAGTCGGGCGCCGAGGTGGTTTTTTATGGCGCCCCGGTTCTTCCGGGGTCCATGTCGGCCTATGCGCGGCTGGGCAAGGCCGTCATCTTAGGGGCTCCGGCCTGCGTGGTCCATGACCCGGTCACCGCCCTCGATCTCCTGCTGCCGCGGGTTTTGGCCGACGACCCTATCTCCAGGGAAGATGTTTCCCGTCTGGGGCACGGAGGGCTGTGTCTGAAATGCCGGGTCTGCCGCTATCCCATATGTCCCTTTGGAAGGAGCGGATCATGACGGCGGAGAGAATCCGCGGGCTCAAAGATATTATCATAATCACCAAAGGTGGCGGAGAGATGGGATCGGGAGTGGTCCATCGCCTGGTTCGATCCGGTTTCAAGGTGTGCATCACCGAAATTGACAAACCCCTGGCCGTACGCCGGGAGGTTTCTTTTTGCGAAGCGGTATTCACGGGACGGCAAAAGGTGGAAGGCCTGGTGGGGCAGAGGGTCGAGACTCCCGCTGAGGTTTTCCGCACCTGGGAACAGGGTTGGGTCCCGGTGCTTGTGGATCCGGAATGCGCTGTGCGCAAAGAATTACGGCCGGAGATTCTGGTGGATGCGATTTTGGCGAAGAAAAAGACAAGAACGGAGATCAGCGATGCCCCGCTGGTCATCGGCCTCGGGCCCGGATTTATCGCCGGGGGGAACGTGCATTATGTCGTGGAAACGAACCGCGGCCATTTTCTGGGGAAAGTGATTGAAAACGGAGAGGCGGAGCCGGATACGGGAATTCCCGGGATGATCGGCGGCTACACCTGGGAGAGGGTCCTCCGGGCGCCGGCGGAAGGGGAATTTCGGGGCAAAAAGCGAATCGGCGAACGGGTGCAAAAGGGCGAAACCGTGGCCGAGGTGGAAGGAAAGCCGGTGGCGGCTTTGATCGAAGGGGTGCTTCGCGGGATCCTGCGCGACGGAGTTTGGGTAAGCGATAAAATGAAAGTGGGCGACATAGACCCGCGGGCCAATCGCGAACACTGTTTTACCATTTCCGAGAAGGCGCGGGCAATCGGCGGAGGGGTCTTGGAAGCGATCCTGAGGAAATTCAACAAATAGGCGCCGAAGATTCGAGGCTGAAGGCGTCAGACACCTGGCAAAAGGTAAAAGGAGAAAAGAGCTTTTCCTCAGGCCTCTCGCGGATTTCGGATCCTTGCAGTCGCGGCTTGGAGAAACTTTAGGGGAGAAAGAGCATGTCTGATTTCCTGGAAGAGATTTTGAAGATCAAAGAAGAGGGGAAGAACGCCGCCTTAGCCACGATTATCGGGACGAAAGGGTCCACCCCCCGCGAGGTGGGCGCGAAGATGCTCATTTTGGAGGACGGCAAAATCTTCGGGACCATCGGGGGCGGGTGCCTGGAGGCCGAAGTCTGGCAGGAGGCGATGAAGATCATTAAGGAAGAGAAACCGCGCACCGTCCATTTCGACCTGACCGGGAAAAAAGCGGAAGACAGCGGCATGATCTGCGGCGGGGTGATGGATATCTATATCGAACCGATTGTCCCCGCCCCCCGGGCGTATATTTTTGGAGGCGGCCACATTTCGCTTTTCGTCGCCAAGATCGGCAAGATGACGGGATTCGAAGTTGTCGTCATCGATGACCGGCCGCAGTTTGCGAACCGGGAGAGGTTTCCCGACGCCGACGAGGTCATCGCGGAGGAGTTTGAATTCGCCTTGCCGAAATTGAAGGTGAACCGGTCCCATTATCTGGTCATTGTGACCCGGGGCCATGCCTACGACCTCGAGGTTCTGGAGTGGGCCGTCAAGACCCAGGCGCGATATGTGGGGATGATCGGCAGCCGCCGCAAAATCCAGATTGTCTACACGAGTTTGAAAGAAAAAGGAATTCCCCCGGAGGCGTTGGAACGGGTTCATGCC
>Ga0079037_100000578_pt1 | contig 17047 bp, 9 predicted proteins | sample Mud3Dept4metaG_FD_71479 | JGI IMG/M metagenome (GOLD analysis project Ga0079037, IMG submission 71479) | Freshwater wetland microbial communities from Ohio, USA, analyzing the effect of biotic and abiotic controls - Mud 3 Core 4 Depth 4 metaG | ecosystem: Environmental > Aquatic > Freshwater >... | reverse complement strand
GGATTCAACTCCCGACAGTGTGCGGGATCGTACAGACACGACGCCGCCCGGAGCCGACTGTGTACCATCGAGGAGACGATGCCATGGCCATGGGCAAAGCAATCATCAGGCGCCTGCGAACGGGCGTGCCGGGGCTGGACGAGGTGCTCGGCGGCGGCTTGCCGGAGTTCTCGTTCAATCTCATCGCCGGACCGCCGGGCAGCGGCAAGACGACGCTGGCGCACCAGATCATGTTCCAACTGGCCACGTCTGAGCGGCCTGCGCTGTACTTCACCGTGCTCGGCGAGCCGCCGTTGAAGATGTTGCGGTACCAGCAGCAGTTTGATTTCTTCGACCTCGACAGGCTCAACAAGTCCATTCGATTCATCAACCTCGCCGACGACGTGGCATCCGGCGATCTCGGCAAGGTGCTGGGCCGAATCGTTGCTGAAGTCGAGGCGCGCGAGCCGGGCCTGGTCTTCGTGGATTCCTTCCGTTCGGTGGTCCTCGCAGGTCAGGAAAAGGGCGTGTCGCTCAATCGCCTGCAGCAGTTCATCCATGACCTGGGCGTGCTGTTGACGGCCGGCCAGGCCACGACTTTCCTGATCGGGGAGTACTCCACGGAGGGCGACCCGAACCCCATCTTTACGGTCGCCGACGGGGTGCTGTGGTTGCGCCAGAGTGCGCAGGGCAACTCCGTGGTCCGGAAGATGGAGGTCATGAAGATGCGCGGCCAGCCCACGCTGCCGGGGCTGCACACGTTTCGTATCAGCGGTGCCGGGATCCACGTGTTTGCGCCTCCGCAACTTGCGGCACCGGCTGACGCGGCGTCGGTGGCGCATGACGGTGTCCGGTTGCGGATGGGTGTGCCGGGGCTGGACGAGATGATGGGTGGCGGACTGCCGCGCGGTTTCTCCTTGCTCATCGCCGGCCCGTCCGGATCGGGCAAGAGCATCCTGGCGTCAGCATTCCTGGCCGAAGGCGCGCGCGGCGGAGAGGCCGGCGTCATCGCGGCCTTCGAGCAGCGTCCCAACATGTCGCGTGGCCGCGCCATGGTCGACCTCATCGACAGTGGCCGGGTCGGCGTCGTCGATACCCGGGCGTCGGGCGTGTCGGTCGACGAAATCTCGACGCTGCTGATCACGGAGATACGCCGGCTGAAGGCGAGCCGCGTCGTCATCGATTCGCTCTCGGGCTTCGAGCTTGCAGTGGCGCCCACGTTCCGCGACGACTTCCGCGAGTCCCTGGCGCGCATGGTTTCGGCACTCGCCAGTACCGGCGCCACCGTGCTGATGACGTCGGAGCTGGAGGACCGGTACAACGACCTGCGTTTCAGCCCCTACGGCACGGCCTTTCTGACCGACTCGATCATCGTGCAGCGATACATCGAGGTCGAGAGCCGCTTGCGGCGCGTCATGGCCGTGGTGAAGGTTCGCGGGAGTGCGCATTCCAACGAATTGCGCCTGTTCCACATCGATGACGATGGCATCAAGATCGGCGGGATCCTCGCCGGCCACGAAGGACTGCTGGGCGGAAGGCCGTCCCGGCGCAAGGGGTTGGACGACTCCGCGGGGTGACGCGTCGCGGGATCGTACCGGCAGCGAACGCAGGCGCGGACAGGTTGAAATCAGCTGCGAGCGCGCCGCGGCTTCAAGCCGCCGACCGCCCCGCCTTCATCCTCCCAATGCTGCTCGGCCTCGCGGTCCGGGCGCTCGAAGCGACGTGCCGCTTCCGGCCAGCTCGCGACTTGCCACCAGCTGTCCAGGTACTCGGGTCGGCGATTCTGGTGCTTCAGGTAGTACGCGTGTTCCCAGACATCGCAGACCAGCAGTACCGTCTGGCCCGCGGCCAGCACACACTGGTGATTGGGCAGCGAAACGATTTCCAGCGTCTGCGCTTTCGCGTCCGCGACGAGAACCGTCCATCCGGAGGCGAAGTGCTTGGTCGCGACGTCAGTGAATTTCGCCCGGAAGGCCTCGAGTGACCCGAAGCGTGACTCTATCGCTTCCTTGAGCCGGCCCGTGGGCGCGGGTGGCCCCGGCGGTCCGATCAGTTCCCAGAACAGCTGGTGGTTCAGGTGCCCGCCGCCGTTGTCGCGCACAGCGGTGCGAATCGCTTCCGGAACGCGCTCGAGATTGCGGAGCAATTCCACCAGCGTCATGCCGTGCAGTCTTGGATGGTCCTTCAGGGCGCCGTTCAGCTTGTCGACATAGGATCGATGATGCTTGTCATGGTGAATGCGCATCGTCCGTTCATCGATGTGCGGCTCGAGCGCGGCGTAGTCATACGGGAGCGGCGCAAGTTCGAACGGATAGCTTGAAGTGGTCATGCGGTTGGTTCTCCTTTCCGTTGGCCTTCGCCTAACGTCGTTGCGTGGCCTCGTAGAGCGGCAGGACGGTTGGCAGCAGGGACTGGATCGTCTGGATGCGGCTCCTGTCCGTCGGATGTCGGCTCAGGAACGCCGGCGGCTGCGAGCCACCGCTTGCGTTGATCATCTTCTGCCACAACGTAACCCCGGCGCGCGGGTCGTAACCGCTGCGTGCCGTGAGTTCCAGCCCCATTCGATCGGCTTCGTCCTCGTCGGTGCGGCTGAAGCGGGTTGCGACGAGGGCCTGGTAGCCCACGCCGGCGATGTCCGCGGAGCCTTGTCCCAGGCCCAGCAAGGACGTCCCGACGCCAATGGCCGTTTGCGCCGCAATCGCCTGGGAAACCTGCTCGCGCGAATGCTCGCGCAGGGCGTGCGACATTTCGTGTCCGATGACGACCGCGAGCTCTTCGTCGCTCAGGTTGAGCTGTCTGACCAGGCCCGTGTAGACCATGATCCTGCCGCCGGGCATGCAGAACGCGTTCACCTGGTCGCTGGTGATCACGTTCACTTCCCAGTTCCAGCCGGGTGCGTCGGAGCGGAAGATCCTGGTCTGCGGCTCGAGGCGTCTTGCGATTGCGTTCACGCGTCCCAGCAGGGCTCGATCCTGATTCAACGTGCCCTGTGCACTGGCATCGGACTTCAGCTTGGCGTAGCTCTGGGCGGCCACCTGGTCCAGTTCCTGCGACGAGACCAGCAGCAGTTGCTTGCGATCGCTGCCCACTGTGCCGCCCGAGGTCGTGGTCTCGCAGCCGCTGAGCACCGCCAGTGAGGCGCAGCACAGCGCGGTTGCAGTGATCAACTTGCCAGCATTCATCATGGCCTTGATCCTTTGGTCCATTCCGGTCCGGAAGAAGTTCCCCGGGGCGACGTGGCCAGAGTGCGCTTCGCCGCACGCGCAGTCGGTGCGCTGGCGTACCTATCGCTGCGCCGCGACCGGGGACGGCGGATCTCCCTATGTGCGCTAGCAGACAGAGTTCCGGCGCATCGACCGCGATCATCGCGAGTCGCGTCCCGCACTCTTTTCACGGATATCGGCCATGGTCGAAACAGGAAGTGGTCCCGCGGCGACCGGCGATGCCGGCCCGGCCGATGGCGCCGCGGATGCTGGACGCAGGAATGCATTGCTCAAGACCGGGGCGTTACAGAACGCGATCCTCACCAGTGCCAATTTCTCGATCATCGCTACCGACGAGAAGGGCATCATCCAGCTGTTCAATGTCGGGGCCGAGCGCATGCTGGGCTACAGGGCCGCCGAGGTCGTCAACAGGATCAGCCCGAGCGACATTCACGATCCGCAGGAAGTCCACGCGCGCGCCCAGGCGCTGAGCCTCGAACTCGCGACCACGATTGCGCCCGGCTTCGAGGCGTTGGCATACAAGGCCTCGCGCGAGATCGAGGACGTCTATGAATTGACCTACATCTGCAAGGACGGCAGCCGCTTTCCGGCCATCGTTTCGATCACGGCATTACGCGACGACTTCGGCGAGATCATCGGGTACCTGCTGATCGGTACCGACAACTCGGCGCGCAAGCGCGTCGAATCGGAGCTGAACGAGGCGATGGCAGCGGCGGACAAGGCGAATCGCGCGAAGACCGATTTCCTTTCCAGCATGAGCCATGAATTGCGCACGCCGCTCAACGCGATCCTGGGGTTCGCCCAGCTCGTGGAATCCGGCTCTCCGCTCCCGACGCCCTCGCAGAAGCGCAGCATCGACCAGATCCTCAAGGCCGGGTGGTACCTCCTGGAGCTGATCAATGAGATCCTGGATCTTGCGCTGATCGAGTCGGGCAGACTGACACTGTCGTCGGAGCCGATTGCGCTGGTCGAGGTCATGCTCGAGTGCCGGGCCATGATCGAGCCGCAGGCACACACCCGCGGCATCACCATGAAGTTTCCGCGGATCGAAATGCCGTATTTCGTCAAGGCAGACCGGACACGGGTCAAGCAGGTCCTCATCAACCTGCTCTTCAACGCAATCAAGTACAACAAGCCGGGAGGCGCGGTCGCCGTCGAGTGCTCCCGGATCAGCCCGGATGTGATTCGCATCAGCGTCCGGGACTCGGGCCTCGGACTGACCCCGGAGCAGCTGGCGCAGCTCTTCCAGCCGTTCAACCGCCTCGGCAAGGAGAGCGGCGCCGAGGAAGGCACCGGCATTGGCCTCGTCGTGACCAAACGCCTGGTGGAACTGATGGGTGGCACCATCGGGGCCGACAGCACCGTCGGCGCGGGGAGCGTGTTCTGGGTCGAACTGGGCCTGACGAGCGCCCCGCACCTTGCCGGTAACGACCTCGAGTGTGTGACGCCGGCGCAATCGCCGGGGCCGGATGGCAAGCCGCTGCGCACGTTGCTCTATGTCGAGGACAACCCGGCCAACCTGGAACTCGTGGAGCAACTCATTGGGCGCCGTCCTGACCTGCGCCTGTTGAGCGCGGCGGAGGGCAGTCTCGGCATCGAGTTTGCGCGCGCCTACCGCCCGGACGTGATCCTGATGGACATCAACCTGCCCGGAATCAGTGGGATCGACGCCATGAGAATCCTTCGCACGGACCCGTCGACGGCGCACATCCCCATCATCGCGCTCAGCGCCAACGCGGTACCGCGTGACATTGCGAAGGCCCTCGACGCGGGATTCTTCAGCTACATCACCAAGCCCATCAAGGTCGACCGGTTCATGGATGCGCTGGACGTGGCCATGACGCACGCGCGGTCGCAATGATTGCCGAATCCGAGATGCTCAACGCCAGGATCCTGATCGTCGACGACCAGGCAACCAATGTCAGCCTGCTCGAGCAGGTGCTGGGCGAAGCCGGATACACATGCATCGCCTCGACGATGAATCCCCACGAGGTCTGTGCGCTTCACCGCACCAACAGCTACGACCTGATCTTGCTCGACCTCCAGATGCCCGGCATGGACGGCTTCCAGGTCATGGAAGGCCTCAAGACCAGCGAGACGGACGCCTATCTTCCCGTCCTTGTGATTACGGCTCAGCCTGGTCACAGGCTTCGCGCGCTGCAGGCCGGTGCCAAGGATTTCGTCAGCAAGCCGTTCGACCTGGTCGAAGTCAAGACTCGCATCCACAACATGCTGGAAGTGCGGCTGCTGTATAGGAAACTCGAGAACTACAGCAAGGAACTCGAGCAGACGGTGCGTGAGCGGACGGCAGAACTGCGGGAGAGCGAAGCCCGCTACCGCAGCCTGACGGAACTCGCGTCGGACTGGTACTGGGAGCAGGACGAACACGGGAACTTCACTAAGGTCTCCGGCCCGGTCCTGGAAATGCTCGGGCTGCGGGTCCCCACCCTGGCGGGAGATGCGAGCGATGTTCACGTGGCAGGCTGGAACGAGGCGGAACGGGCGGTCCTGCAGGCAACCATTGCCGCTCGGCAACCGTTTCTTGATTTCGCGTTCAGTCGCGTGAATGCAGACGGTTCGAAACAGACGTTCCATGTGAGTGGGGAGCCCATGTTCAACCGGTCCTCCCGCTTCATCGGCTACCGCGGCATCGGCGTGGAAGTCTGGCCCAGGGGCTAGATCGCAGCGTCCCGGCCATCAGCAATGTCAGCAGTCCCCAGCCCGAAGCAGAACCAGCTTCTCGCCGCCTTGCCCGCGGCTGAGTTCGCTCGGCTGGCTGCGGATCTCCAATGTGTCCCGATGCAGCTCGGCGAAATTCTCTATGAACCCGGCGACCAGCTGCAGCACGCCTATTTCCCGACCACGGCGATCGTGTCGCTGCACTACATCACTGTGTCCGGCGCATCGGCCGAAATCGCAGGGGTAGGCAACGAGGGCGTGGTCGGCATATCCCTGTTCATGGGCGGGGACACCACACCCAGCTCCGCCGTCGTGCAGACGGCGGGGCACGCGTATCAGCTGGAGCGCCGCCTCCTGAGGCGCGAATTCGACCGCTGCGGACCGCTGCTGCGATTGTTGCTGCGCTACACCCAGGCGTTGATCACAGAGATGACGCAGACCGCCGTCTGCAACCGACACCATTCGGTCGAGCAGCAGCTGTGCCGCTGGCTGCTGGTGACCCTCGATCGGATCCCGTCGGGTCAGCTGGTCATGACGCAGGAGCTGGTCGCAAGCATGCTCGGCGTGCGCCGGGAAGGCGTTACGGAGGCCGCCGGAAACCTGCAGCGGGCCGGTTTCATCCGTTATCGCCGCGGCCACATTTCGGTGCTCGAGCGAGCTGGCCTCGAGAGCCGGTCGTGTGAGTGCTACGGCGTGGTCAAGTCGGAGTTCGCTCGCCTGCTCACGGATATTCCACGCGGCGACCCGTACCAGGTCCTGGGTCGATCCGGGGCCTAGACCGTTCCCGCGTGGCATCAACCGAGGACGGCGTGTACCCGGTGCGTCGCCCCGTCATTGACCAGCGGCACGATTCCCTGCTGCGCCGCGAGTTCTACCCCGTCGAGCTGAAGGCTGACGAGTCGCCTGGTGACGCCATGGGGGTTCTCAACCTCGATTTCGTACGGCGTGCCGCGGAACCGCAGGGTGACCGCGAACCCCGTCCAGCTGCGCGGTATGCACGGATCCAGCAGTAGACTTGCTCCGCGCACGCGGCAACCGAGTATCCATTCGAGACCTGCCCGGTACATCCAGGCGGCCGAGCCCGTATACCAGGTCCAGCCGCCGCGCCCGACGTGCGGCGGTTCCGAGTAGACGTCCGCCGCGATGACGTATGGCTCGACCCTGTAGCGCACGGCGTCGTCGTGCGTCCGGGCACGATTGATCGGATTAAGGATCGAGAACAGCTCGGCCGCCTTGTCGCCATCGCCAAGCATCGCGAACGCGATCATCGACCAGACGGCGGCATGCGTGTATTGCCCGCCGTTCTCGCGAATTCCGGGCGGGTACGCCTTGATGTATCCCGGATCGGCCGTGGACCGGTCGAATGGCGGGGTGAAGAGCATGACCAGGCCAGCGTCACGGCGAACCAGATTCTCATCCACGGCCGCCATGGCACGCCGTGCGCGCTCCGGGTCCGCCGCGCTGGAGAGCACTCCCCAGGATTGCGCGATCGAATCGATGCGGCATTCCTCGCTCGCAGCGGAGCCGAGCGGCGCTCCATCATCGAAGAAGCCACGCCGATACCAGTCGCCATCCCAGCCGTCGTGCTCCAGGGAGGCTTGCAGGTCAGTGGCGTGCGAGCGCCAGCTCGCGGCGCGCGACAGTTCGCCACGCGCCTCCGCCAGAGGTGCAAATTTCGTGAGTACCGTATGCAGGAACCACCCGAGCCAGATACTCTCGCCGCGCCCGCCCGAGCCGACGCGGTTCATGCCGTCGTTCCAGTCTCCCGTTCCGATCAGCGGCAATCCGTGCGCTCCCACTACCAGGCTCTGATCGAGCGCACGCGCGCAGTGCTCGAAGAGTGACGCCGTCTCGTCGGCAGGGACCGGCAGGAAATAGCTGTCGGATTCATCCTCGCGCAGGGCTGGCCCTTCGAGAAACGGGACGATCTCATCGAGGATCGCGTGATCGCCCGTCACCTCGAGGTAGTGCGCCACGCAGTAGCAAAGCCAGGCGCGGTCATCGGAGACACGGCTACGAACCCCGCGGCCAGTGCGGGGTAGCCACCAGTGCTGGACGTCGCCCTCGACGAACTGCCGGCCGGCAGCGCGCAGAACATGTTCACGAGTGAGCGCCGGCATCGCCAGGACCAGGGCCATGGAGTCCTGTAATTGATCGCGAAATCCATATGCACCGCCTGCCTGATAGAACGCACTGCGTGCCCATACCCGGCAGGCGAGTGTTTGATAGAGGAGCCATCCGTTCAGCATGATGTCGAATGATCGATCCGGCGTCTTCACGACGACCGCTCCAAGTACCTCGTTCCAGTGCTGGTGGACGGATCGCAACGCGGCGTCGAGGTCGGCGGAACGCCAGTGCGTGATCAATGACTGCGCATCGGGCGTCGTGGCCGCTTCGCCGAGGAGCCACACGATCTCGACCGCGGAATTCGCCTTGAGTTCGACCGAGGTCTGCAGCGCGCCGCACGGGTCGAGGCCCGCGCCAGTGCGGCACGAGAGTTTCCCGTTGTGCGCGAGCGCCGCTGGGCGCGCGAGGGCGCCGTTGCGACCGAGGAATTCCCGCCGATCGCCCGTCCAGGATGTCTGCAGGCCGCCGAGGTCGACGAATGCCACGCGGGTCACCGCGTCGCTCCAGACGTTGCGCGCGAACATCGCGCCGGTGACGCCATCAATGTCGGTCGAGACGAACGGCGCTGCCGCGCTGCGCGACGTGCCGAGGACCCATTCCGCGTAAGCCGCCACGGTCAGGTGCCGGGTGCGAGCGGAGATGTTCCGGATCCTGAGGCGCGAGACCTTGAGCGGAGCGTCGAGCGGGACGAACTGCAGGAGGTCGACTGCGACCCCATGCTGCGTGCTCTCGAAGCGGCTGTATCCCCGCCCGTGCCGCGCGACATACGCGGCGCTTTCGTCACGAATCGGCAGGGCCGTGGGCCCCCACAGTGTGCCGCTTTCATCGTCGCGCAGATAGATGACCTCGCCGGGCCGGTCCCCGACCGGATCGTTCGACCATGGGGTAAGCTGGTTCTCGCGACTGTTGGCAGCCCAGGTATAGCCGCTGCCCTCGGCCGACACCTGGAACCCGAACCCGGGATTGGCGATGACGTTGATCCACGGCGCCGGCGTGCACTGCCCGTCGCGCAGGATCGTGACGTACTCCTGGCCGTCTGCCGCAAAGCCACCTGTGCCGTTGAAGAATTCCAGCGTCGGCATGCCGGGCGGCATTGCCGGGAAGCCGGGCCCGGCCACGACCTTGACCGGCGGCGCAACCAGCGGCGCAGGTCGCTCGAGTCGCTCGAGCTGCTCGGTAAGGCTGCCGCCGCGGCTGAGCAGGACGGCTCGGGCTGCAGCAAGGAGCACCAGGCGTGTGTCGCCCGGAATGATGTCGGAACGCAGGATGAAGACGCCGCCCGGCGCGGCCTCCCCGTGAATGCGCGGCCGCGACAGGCCGGTGCGGGCCAGCGTCTCCAACGCTTCCTGCAGGTCCTGCGCATACGAGGGCGCTCGTTCGTTCAGGATCACGAGGTCCACGGTCAACTGCTTCAGCCGCCAGTACTCGAGCGCGCGCAACAGCTGCCGGACGATGTCGAGGTCATCCGTGTCGTCGATGCGCACCAGCACGATCGGCAGGTCCCCGGAGATCCCATGCGCCCAGAGCGCCGCCTGCCCGCCGACACTGCGACGGAGCACGTCCGATGACGGTCGCAGCGTCGGATCGCTGTAGAGCACGTGACCGGCGAGACGCTGGTAGAGGTCCGCCTCGTTGGCGGTGATGCCGAGGTGGTGGAGCTGCACTTGTCCCTGTGTCCACGCGAGCGTGACGGCGCGGTCGAAGGCCGCGGCATCGTGGTGCTTGTCGGCCAGGTCGAGCACCTCTGCGCGAGTCGGCGCAACAAGCGTCCAGAACGCGACGCGCGCCGTGGCGCCCGGGGCGAGCCGCAAGCGCCGGCGCAGGCTGAAGATCGGATCCAGGACGGTGCCTACGGTGCCTGACAACGCCCCGCCGTCGGTGACGGCAATGGCGGAACGAAGCTCGCGAGCGCGCCCGAGAAAGCGGGCGCGGTCGGTCTCGAGTTGCTGCTCGCCGACCGGGTCCCCTTCGATGACCGCGAGATGCGCGGCCCAGACCTCGGGATCCGCGGACGACCGTCGTCGCCTCGTCGCGAGGAGGAGGCCGGTGTCGGCGAGGTGCTCCGTTTGCACGAACAGCTTGGCGAAGGCGGGATGCGCGGCGTCGGCCGCCGGAGGGGCCAGGACGATTTCAGCGTAGGAGGTCAGCTCGATCTGTCGAACGGTACTGCCGGTGTTCGAGATAGACACGCGGCGGACTTCGGCGTCGCTCTCGGCCGACACCACGACGTCCAGGGTCGTCGTGACGTCTCCATCGCGCCGGACGATTGCGGCGCGATCCTCGCCGAACGTGACTTCGTAGTCGTCCGGCTCGATACACGTGGGCTGGTGGCCCGCAGACCACACCTCGCCGCTGTCGACGTCCCGCAGGAAGACATACGAGCCCCACGCGTCGCAGGTGACGTCCTCGCGCCAGCGCGTCACGGCGAGATCCCGCCAGCGGCTGTATCCGGATCCGGCGCCGGTGAGCATTACGGCATAGCGGCCATTCGACAGCAGGCGCGTGCGCGGCGTGGCGTCGTGCGGAGTGTGCAGCGACCGCGAAATCGTCGGAACCGCGTCGTAGGGCTTCAAGCCGGTGCCGGTCTCCTCGGCCCTCACATGGGGCAAGGCGACATCCCGGGGCGTTCGCTCCTGCAGCAACAGTTCCGTTGCCTGGATCCGCGGCTCGGTATGGAAGCGGGTTCGCATCAGGCCATTCAGCAGTGTGTTGGCGAGGGCGACGATCGTCATTCCTTGATGGTGAGCCATGTAGGCGCGCACGATCGCGACGGCCTGGCCCGCTTGCAGGCGCCGCGGGGTGTAGTCCAGGGCTTCATAGAGACCGTAGCGGCCCTGGGCTGCGGCGCCGGCGAGACGGGCAAAGTTGAGGGTGGCCGCGTGCGGATCCACCATCGCAGCGAGGGCGGTCGCGTAGGGCGCAATCACGACGTTCTCGCCGAGACCGCGTTTCAGGCCCAGGCCGGGCACCCCGAAGCTCGAATACTGGTAGGTGAGCTCGAAATCGCGCGCGTTGTATGCGGACTCCGAGATGCCCCACGGTACGTGCAACTCGTCACCGTAGGCGATCTGCCGCTGCACGATGAGGCGGCTCGTCTGCTCGAGCAGGCTCCCGGCCGGCGCGCGCATGACGAGCGACGGCATCAGGTACTCGAACATTGATCCAGACCACGAGACGAGGGCGGCGCCGCGATCGATCGGTGTCACGGCCCGTCCGAGGCGGAACCAGTGGCGCCCGGGGAGATCCCCGTTCGCGATCGCCACGAAGCTCGCCAGGCGCGCTTCGGATCCGAGCATGTCGTAGCAGCTCGGGTCGAGACCGCCCTCCATGACGCGATAGCCGATCGAGAGCAGCTTGCGTTCCGGGTCGAATAGAAAGTCGAACCGCATCGCCCCGGCCATCGTCCGCGCCGTCTCCGCGAGCGCGATGAGGCGATGCTGGAGGGAGTGGTCGTTTCCTGACGAATCCGCCGCAACGTCGCGCAGGTGGCTCTCGATCGATCGGCTCGTGGCGTCGGCCCACGCCGCAGTTTCGGCGGTCGCCTCGTCAGCTCGCTCCCGCGCCAAAGCGCCCGCGATGGCGGTGGCCGCGGCGGCACGCGGCGCAAGCGCCGCCAGCCGCTCGGCGAGGTCCGCGGACGTCCCGGGGCCCTCATCCAGCAGAACGGCGAGCGCGCCGAGGGCCTCGCCCAGCGGCCCGTTGGCGGGCCCGGACCACGATTCGAGCGCAAGCGCGAGCCCGTCCCCGATGCCTGCGAGCAACTCGGGACCCGTCGGGCGCCGGACGCTCATCTCGACGCAGGCATTGGCGAGCGCAATCAAGTGGGCGGCCAGGTTGCCGCTGTCGACCGAGGAGATGTACTTCGGCTCGAGAGGACGCAGGTCCTGCGTGTCGTACCAGTTGTAGAAGTGACCGCGGAATCGCTCCAGGCCGTTCATCTCCGTGAGTGTCGCTTCCAGGCGCTCGACCGTGTCGATCGTTCCGGCCCAGCCAAAGTCGCGAGCGGTGACGCTCGCCAGTAGATACAGGCCGAGATTGGTCGGGGAGGTGCGATGGGCAACCACCGGCCGCGGATCCTCCTGGAAGTTGTCCGGCGGAAGCATGTGATCGGCGGCGGTGACGAAAGTGTCGAAGTAACGCCACGCGCGGCGCGCGATCAGCCGCAGTGCGCGGCCGTCGACGTCGGTGACGGCCGGAAGGCCCGCGACCTGTGGTGACCGGCTCACCCAGCGCGCCACGACGGGCGACATGATCCACAGCAGCGCGAACGGCAACGCCACATAGGCGCTTGCGAGCCCCGCGTACACGAGGATGACCACCGTGGCGCTGATTGCCACGGCACCGGCCATGTGCCGGTAGAAGCCGGGGAGTTCGAGGCGCGGGCTGACTTGCGCCTGGGCGGCGGTGGTCCATTCGAGCAGGCGGCGGCGGCTGACGAACTGCCGATACAGCGTCCGGCCGATCGCATCGGACATCAACCACGCCTGATGCGCGAGGAAGGTCACCACCAGGCTACTCTGCGCCAGGGCGAGCCGCAGGTCCGCGAACAGCGCGTGCAGGTGGCTCCGCCTGGAGGTTCCGGTGCGAGGCGGCACGATGCCGGCCAGCACCGGGGGCAAGGTTGGAAGGGCCAGCATCGCCACGACGAAGGCGGTCCAGATCGCGGCGGAGTTCAGCGGGAGTGTCCACCCGACGATCAACGAGATCACGCTGGCCGGCGCCAGGAGCGTCCTGCGCAGATTGTCGACCATCTTCCACCGGCCGAGGAGTGGAATCGCCTTGTGGCGTCGATCCTCACCCGCGGCACCGCGGCCGAAAATCCACGGCAGTAGTTGCCAGTCGCCGCGTGCCCACCGGTGTGCGCGAGTGGCGGCCACGTCGTAACGCGATGGATATTCATCGACGACCTCCACATCTGAGACGAGGCCGGCCCGGGCAAAGATTCCTTCGAACAGGTCGTGGCTCAGCAGCGCGTTCTCGGGGACGCGGCCGGCGAGGGCCGCCTCGAATGCGTCGACGTCATAGATGCCCTTGCCGACATAGGACCCTTCGCCGCACAGGTCCTGGTACACGTCCGATACCGCGGAGGAATACGGGTCGATGCCGCTCGCGCTCGAGAACAGGCGTTGAAACACCGATCCCTCGCGACCGATCGGCAACGAGGGCGCAACCCGCGGCTGCAGTACGCCGTATCCCTCGACAACACGCCCGGTGGACGCGTCGAAGCGCGGGGCATTGAGTGGGTGAGCCATCTTCCCGACGAGCCGGCGCACCGCGTCCCTCGGCAGCCTGGTATCGGCGTCGAGCGTAATTACGAAGCGCACGCCGCTCGGTATGGAGAGACCACGGCCGGTCGCCATGAAGCTCGTGTCGGTGGCGCCGCGCAGCAGCCGGTTCAGCTCCTGCAGCTTGCCGCGCTTGCGTTCCCACCCCATCCACTGCCCCTCGGCCGCATTCCAGACCCGCCGGCGATGCAGCAGGAGGAAGCGGTCGCCCGCCGGCGACGGCCCGTATTGTCGATTCAGACGCGCGATGCCGTCGACTGCTGCGTCGAGCAGCGTGTCGTCATCGGCGACGTGCTCGGTGGCAGCGTCGGTCCAGTCCGACAGCAGTGCGAATGAGATGTCGCCGTCGAGGCTCGCGAGGTGATGGATCTCGAGACGCTCGAGGTGCTCTTCGAGCGTTTCCCGCGTCGTGAGCAGGCTTGGCACGACCACGAGAGTGCGCCAGCGCGCCGGCACTCCATCGCGCAGCGCCAGGGCGGGCAGGGTCTTCGCGCCGAAGCGACTCGTGACGCTCCCGTTTACCAGGGCCATCGCCGCGTCGATCGCGGGCACGAGACCGAGAACCGCGAGCAGGGCGAGCGTCACGGCGCCGCTGCCTGCGCCCGCCAGGGTGAGCAGCGGCCATGACATCATGACCACGGCGACGAGGGCGACGCAGGCGATATAGCCGCGAATCCCCGCCCCCGCGCTGACTCGAGCGGGCCAGGCGCGCATCGCGGCACGATATCCGAGCGCCGCCTCGAACGCGCGACGGCCGCCTGCAATCAGAGGATAGCCGGGATCGCGCTCGCGAGGCGTGCTGGCGCGGTGCGACGCGCGCACGGCACTGCGCGCGATCTCGATCTCGGTATGCTGCGAGCCGCGTGCGAGTTCCTCGATCGCCCGCCGATAGCGATCGCGTGTCGGGAAATCCATCTGCGCGAAGTCGGTGCCGTCACGCAGCGCCTCATCGACGAGGCTGACGCTTTCGATCAAGTCCGCCCAGTCGACTGCGGAAATGGCGCGCATGCTGGTGATTACGTTGCGGACGGTCACGCTCGATGCACCCTGGCGGTGATGTTCATCGCGAACGATCGCGTCGGCCGTCGTTCCCGCCGCCGACAGCCGGCCTTCGAGCCACGTGAGGGCGGGCGTCGCCGTGGGGTCATGGTCGCGCAGCCGCTGCAGGAGCTGCACGGCGAAGGTCGTCGGCAGCGGCGCGCTGTCCCACTCCTGCAGGACCGCCACCAGCGGCTCGGCCATGCGCCCGTTGGTCCCGAGCAGGCGGTCGGCCAGCTCATCGGCCTGCTGGCGGGCCACTCGCCCGCTCGCGATCCGCTCCGCCGCGCGTCGCAGGTTCTCCACCAGTACGATCCGCAGCGTGATGGCGATGGCCCACAGCTCGCCGATCGTGAGCGGCTGCACGCGCTGGTAAGCACGCACGAACCGGCACAGCAGCTGCGCGTCGAAGCGGCTGTCCGTATGGGCGACGAACGCCCATGCCATCCCGAACACGCGCGGATACCCGGCGAGCGGGCCGTCGGCGAGCTTCGGCAGCTGCCGATAGTATCCGGGGGGCAGATCATCGCTGATTTGCCGTATCTGCGTTTCGACCACGTGGTAGTTGTCCACCAGCCACTCCGCCGCGGGAGTGAGTGCACTTCCCTCGGCGATCCCCTTCCCAATGGCACGATACGCGCCGAGCAGCACCCGGCTGTTGTCGCGCAGACGCGCGCGCAGGGGCTCGACGGCGACAGGTCTTGGAGTAGTGCGTTGAGCGGCGGCAAGACTCTCGGCGTGCTGCTCCAGACGCTCGGCGCTGAAGAGTTCCGCGCGGATCAGCTCCGCGGACTCCCAGGCGGACGTGATTTGTGAACGGCTGAAGAGCGCCAGGATCGACCGCTTCAATTCAACCGCAAAGTCACCCATGGTCCGCCTCCTGTTCCATCGAGGAAGGTTGCGCCGTTTCCATGGATCGGTCAGTACGCAAGCGCACGGTGATTCGCGCGCAGGGCAGCGTGCGCTGGCGTCCGGACATGGTCGGCCATGCCGCGTACACATCAGCAGGAAACGCACTTTCACTCATATCGGAGCAAACATCATTAAATATTCGCTATTGCTTGGAACGCTAACGGCTGGCTCGCATTGAGCGCATGCGAAAGAACGATCGAGGTGGCGCCAGTGCCGGCCGTGGTCACCGTCCCGGGCCCCGCCAGGCCGCAAGGCGCCACTGGCGCGACCGGTGCACAGGCCGAGAAGGGTGACACCGGCGCAACCGGATACACCGGAGACACCGGTGCCACGCGTGCCGAAGGTGTGCGGGGCGAGCGCGGCGAAACGGGTGGCGACGTCGTCGTCAACGTCCCGCCTCAGTGAGAATCGTTCGGCCGTGGGCATACGCAGCCACCCCGCGCGGCATATGGCCGGGGTGACCGTCCTTGCAGCGTCCGGCAGCCCAGCGCCCCTCTGTGGCTATAATTCCGCTGGAAGGCGGACACCTGTCACCATCACCGTCGTGGTGGACCCGAAGGGAGGCTGCATTGGAAAAGCCCGGGGGCTTGGCTCCGGACCCGCGACAGAACCGGCTGCTTGCGGCGTTGCCAGACTCCGATCTGGCGCGCTGGCTGCCGCAGCTCGAACCCGTGAGCATGCCACTCGGCAAGGTGCTCTACGAGTCGGGTGGCCGGTTGGGCCATGTGTACTTCCCGACGACTTCGATCGTCTCGCTGCTCTACGTGCTCGAAGACGGGGGGTCGGCGGAGATCGCGGTCGTCGGGCGCGAAGGGATCGTTGGAATCTCGCTGTTCATGGGCGGTGACTCGACGCCCAGTCGTGCGGTAGTGCAAAGCGCCGGCCTTGGCTTTCGGCTGAAGGCGAGCCTGATGATGCTGGAGTTCAACCGGGCCGGCCCCGTCCTGCACCTCATGCTGCGCTATACGCAGGCCCTCATCACCCAGATGGCGCAGACGGCGGTGTGCAATCGCCACCATTCACTCGATCAGCAGCTGTGCCGCTGGCTGCTGCTGAGCCTCGACCGCCTGGATGGCAACGAGCTCGTGATGACCCAGGAACTCATCGCCAACATGCTCGGTGTACGCCGCGAAGGCGTGACTGCGGCGGCCAGTCATCTGCAGGCGGCCGGGCTGATCGAGTACCGACGCGGCCACATCACGGTTCTCGACCGCGACGGGCTCGAACGCTGCACGTGCGAATGCTATTCCGTCGTCAAGAAGGAATACGACCGCCTGCTCCCGGCCGCGACCGCGACCTAGCCGCCCCACCTATGTTCGGCACCGCACAGAGCGCGCCAGGCGCTTCGAAGATCATCTGGGCGGGAGTTCGACATCCCCCGTACATACGTCGAGCACCAGTAAACTTTGCCCGGTGACGTCCCCCCCGTTGCCGGGCATTCTTTTTCACAAATCCGCTGCTGCCCGATCCTCGCGCGAGCCTCGCGGTACGTCGACTCTTGGTGATACCGCTACAACCAGTACTGCCACAGCCGGCTGAACGTCTCCTTGACACGCAGGTCGATGGAGCGGTGTCGCCACCGTTCGAGCGTGATCTGTTCCGATTGCGCGACGTCGCGTTCGAACACCGCGCGCATGCGGTCGCCGAATTCCGTGCCCAGCACGACGGCGTTGATTTCCTGGTTGTGCAGGAAGCTGCGCCAGTCGAGGTTGGTCGAGCCCACCGTCGACCACACGCCATCGATCAGCGCGGTCTTCGAGTGCATGAGCGCCTTGCGGCGCTCGAAGATCTTGACGCCGGCCT
>Ga0079037_100000577_pt1 | contig 17057 bp, 11 predicted proteins | sample Mud3Dept4metaG_FD_71479 | JGI IMG/M metagenome (GOLD analysis project Ga0079037, IMG submission 71479) | Freshwater wetland microbial communities from Ohio, USA, analyzing the effect of biotic and abiotic controls - Mud 3 Core 4 Depth 4 metaG | ecosystem: Environmental > Aquatic > Freshwater >... | reverse complement strand
GATCAGTCCATCAGTCCATGAGCGGCTCGGGTCAGGGTATGTATAATCGACACCATGTTCACTTTCACGTTGATTTTTCACCCAGTCAGGAAACATATCTTCACCATAATATTTGGTACCATGCGCAGGTTTCCTGGTTTTTGTGTCAATTGATGGAAGTTGTTTTATTCCATAATAAGGTGAATAAAATGACTCCGGGAGAGCTATTTTATTCCCTGCATAATAACCTTTATGCCTTTTAGCAGGAAGAAAGGATTCGTGAACAGCTTTGTGGGAGAGATAAACGAAGAATGGCTTACCTGTTTTACTTTGCTCCTTCATATAAGCAATTGCATGTTCTGTAAGCAGATCTACTGAATATGTGCTATCTTCATACTGTTTCCATACTCCATTAATATTTATACGAGGGTTATAATATTCTCCCTGACCTTTGAAGCCTTCCCAATGGTTAAATCCGGGTTGAGGATCTCCTGTATTTCCCATGTGCCACTTGCCAAAAAAACCTGTCTGATATCCGGCTTTTTGCAGGTACTGAGGGAAGAAGATCAATCCATCCGGAAGCGGGGAGATATTATCAACTACCTGATGGGAATGAGCATACAACCCTGTCAGAATAGAAGCACGACTTGGAGAACTGAGAGAAGTAGAAACAAAGGCATTCCTGATATATGCTCCCCCTTCTGCCATGCGATCCATATTTGGTGTTTTAAGCCAAGGGACTTTACCCGTGAAACCCATGAAGTCGTAACGGTGGTCATCTGAAAGAATGAATACAATATTTAGTGGTTTACCACTATTCTCCAGTTTTGGTAAACGAAGCGAAGGGGATTTCTCTGAGTTAGCACAACCTGCCAGAGTTAGAGTGGCAAGGACATAATTAAGGTGTTTCATAAATCATATCACGTTATATCGCTTCTAAGTCTTCCACATTTATGCATAAGGAAATCAAATCACTGCAATAAATTTGAGTTTTGTCAGGAAAGCTACTAAGGTTCACCTACTGTATCTCTCATTATTCCCTTAAGCCAGTATAAATTTTCCAGATGTTTGTTCATTATTCTTTCACCGGCACCAACTTCAATTAATTCTGTGCTTGCATCAGCACCATACCCACCATATGCTGATGATCTGATATCCGGCACATAGTGAGGATCATCTCCGCCTATATATGTATATCCAAAAAATATCGGAAATGTATTTTCAGCATTTTCTTTCCAGAAAAGCTGAAACCTGACAAAAGGTTCACCGGGGAAAGTTGCAATGGCAATTCTGTCATTAATTAAAATTGTCATGAAATGAACATCGTAGGTCAGTCCTTTGTCAAACCGTCCTGTAAATTTCATTGAGTTGCGTAATACTTTTATTGATACATTCTCCCCTTCCGGTTCCTTTAATCCATCAGATAATTTAATAACATTATCAGCCAGCAGAGCGCCCATTCTTTCAATCAGTGAATAATCTGTATATGGTTTCCCGGAAGCATCAAGGTTTGCACTTCTAAGTAATGGAGAAATATTACCTGAAGCCCCGTTAATAAAAATTCCAATTGTTTTTCCCCCAAAGGCTTTTTCGACCAATCTGACAGCAACACCCGGATAATCAGCTGACATTTCCAGGTTATGAGCATTTACAACAGCATGGCAGGCATATGTCATCAGAATTACCCGTACCTCATTATTAGTATCATTTATCCTTAATACTCCAACTTCAGGATCAACCGGTCCGAAAGGTATCCTATCAGAATTCTGAGGAAGTACGAGTTTATCCTGATTGTACCAGGGAGCATGGGCACGACCGTCTTCGCGTATAATAAGTCTGTTATATCCCAACTGAGGGAACGATCTGTATCCTGTTGCAATCCTTGCCGGAAACAGATTGTTGACTGCATGCTCGAGTCCTGAAATAATCTTCTGCTCAACTATTCCGGCATAACTTACTGAGGAGCCAAGGTTTGGCCCTGAATGAGTATGTATTGAATTTATAAGAACATTCGAGATATTAAACCTTTTCTTTGCAATATCTATTATATTATCATTTGTGTAACCAATCAGGTCGCATGAAACAATTGCGAGCCGGTCATCACCGGTATCAAATACTAAAACTCTTACATACAGTGAATCATGCACACCTTTTGAGAGAGCCTTTCTACTGTCATAACCAGACATCTGAATTGGGCTATCAGGAGTGATATTTACTTTGGAGACACCAACACTTAATAAAGCATTTCCTGATGCATGTAATGTTAAAAGATTACAACATAACAATAAAATAATCCCCAAAAAGAATAATGACCTGTTCATATTAATCTGAATTTGTATTATACGTTCTAATCTTATTATCGTACCGACTTCACCTCTTCTTCCCAGGCTTCCAGTAAAGATTTCAGGTGAACCACATCATCGGGACGTGAACTGAGAAGGTTTGTCTTTTCTGTCATGTCATTACCAAGATCGAAAAAATATTCCTCAATTTTTCCACTATTATTCAGCCAGATATATTTCAGATTACCATGTCTTACTGCTTTTCGTGTCTGCATTCCCCTGCGGTCGCGCCAGTAAAGTGTTCTGTCTTCGACAGGTTGCCTTTCTTCAATGTGTTTAAGAATATCCATACCATCAAAAGTCCTGTTTTCAGGTGGTATTGCTCCGGCAATCCTGACTATTGAAGCAGAAAAATCCATCGTAATACAAGGTTGTTCCGATACCATACCTGCAGGAATTTTACCCGGCCATTTAACTACACACGGCACTCTTATACCACCTTCAAACATATTACCCTTGTTTCCTCTCAAAGGTTTATTATCTCCTGATGAGGTTCCTCCATTGTCACTCATGAAAATGACCAGCGTTTTATCCGACATCCCCTTTTCTTCCAGCCTGTTCAATATTTTACCAATGGTTTCATCCATGCGTCTGATCATGGCATGATAGACATTTTTCGGACCTTTGCTCTGATCCCACAGATATGAACTATCCGGCAATATCTCGGGACGATAATCTTCAGGACCCTGGTAGGGCGCATGAGGTGCTGTAAAAGGAATATATAGGAAAAAGGGGGCCCTTTTAGTCTGAGCATCAAGGAATTTTATCGACTCTTCGCCTATTAAATCAGTAAAATATCCGGGTTTGTCAACAGGTTTTCCGTTTTGATAAAGCACTATTGGTGCTAGCGGATCCTGTTTCTCTCTGTGATGAAAGTAATCCATACCTCCGCCAAGCGCATAGAATGCATAATCAAATCCATGAAGGTTCGGACTGAATTTATCTTCATACCCAAGATGCCATTTACCACATATTGCAGTATTATACCCTGCATTTTTCAACATTCGTGCAATAGAGGTCTCACTTACCGGCAATCCAAGGTCATGTGTTTCCCTTAATCTTATGGCATCATCATAACGCCCTACATTATTGATCCCGATAGCACATTCCAGTCCCCCGACACGTTGCTGATACCTTCCTGTAAGAAGCGCCGTCCTGGTTGGTGAACTGTTCGATCCATTGGAATAGAATGTTGTAAATCGGACTCCCTGATTTGCTATTGATTCAATTACAGGTGTCTGAAGACCATCTTTACTATAACACAACAGGTCTCCATATCCAAGATCATCAGCCAGAAAAAGAATAATATTCGGTCGTTGTCTTTCTTTGTCAGCATTGCATGAGGGAAGTAATAACATAAAAGAGGCAATCCCGACGGCTGATCCAATAAATTGCTGTGGAGTTAATTTAAAATGCATATTAATATTATTTTACAGATGTTAACTAATTGATTATTAATAACATTGATAAGAATAATTTTTGCGAATAGATCCTATCTGCGTTTTAGTTCGACCATATGGAAAATCGTTCCTTCACCTCTTTTATGGATCAATGCAAGGTCTGACTTATCAGGTCCACGGTTTTCAAAAAGCCCATCATCAATATTAATAATAATCTCTTTCCAAATACCGGTATCAGTGTTTTTAATTGTTTGTGCAATTTTCTGTGGATTATTAACTGCATCATATTTCAGCGCCCACGAACCTTTACCTTTATCGAAGTATATGATACGCACACTAACTTTTTGAGAAGTTCCCGGTTGATTTTTAAAGAAGCGATCATCAAGATTGAAAAACATTTCTGTTTTACCTTTTTTTACATCGAAGCCGCGTGCGAATCGACCATAAGGTTGATCCTTAGAACCAACGCGCCAGTATCCCTGACTTGTCTCATTTGGTTTGATCTGTTCGAGAAACATACCGTAGTTACCTGGCCATATATAGCCATAAACATCATTAATCCCGGTCTGTGTTCTCACAAGAAGATCTCTCAAAGCTACATTTTCAGGATCATCAAGGTCTGCACCATAGGGAGCAAACTCCTCTGCAATGCGACGATAGCGATCCTTATTTTGACTTGTCCGTCCTTCTTCATGTGGGCCGACCGGTCCAAAACGATTTTCAGGAAAACGAATGGTATCCATGCAATCGAGTCCATCGCGAAGCGCAATCCATGCGCCGGGACTATCAGAAGCATCTTTATACCCTGCGTATTCACTAAAGAATGTAAATGCAGGAACGTGTCTGCTATCTTCCAGATAATCTACTCGTTGACACCAGATATCGAGTCCATAGGTCAGGTTCCAGAGGCCAGACCAATATACATTCCAGACGGGTGCAGCTGCAAGCCAGTTTTTTGGATTAGGTGTATGATAAGATAATTCGCCGCGGGAACGAATCACTACTCCATCCTTGTAACGTGCAGTTAACGGGTAGAGTTCATTCATGACCTGGATTTCGTTGTTGAACTGATATCCCTGGGCTATGGCATGCGGTTTACGCCAGGAGTCAGGTATGTTTTTAATAAGCCAGTCATTCGTAGCTGGATTTGGTCCTTTGAAAAGCATAAAGAAAGGAGGCTTGAAATCTTTGTAAGCATCCTGATAGACCTTAATCATACCAATCGTCCAGTCGATCCATTCAGGGCTCTGAGTTTTAATATCGTATTTCATATCCTCTATTACGTCCCAATATGCCTGAGGATCACCGCTTTTACCAGTGGGGCATTGCACACCGACGATGTAACGTCTGATCTCAGGCGGGTAGTTGGCAATATGATCTGCCGTTGCCTTGATCATTCGGCTCAGAAGCGGTTTATAGTTCGGGTGGAGGTAATAAGGATGAGTGATATTCGATCTTCCGCTCGATCCTCCCCCTTTGCTAAAAACTTTTGGTACTCCGGTATCATAAACCCACTCCGGACACTTATCACCATGATAAACCATCAGCACAACAGATAATCCTTTGTCTGTTATTTTGCGGACTTTGTTATCGATACTGTCCCAGACAAAATGTCCGTTCTTAGGTTCAATCAGGTCCCAGTCCGTAGTGGCAACAACACCTTTGAACCAGGGTCGCCCTTCTGCACTTACATTTTCACCGCCCCATATACCCCATATTCCACAAAAGCCCGGCCGGCGTATCGATGCTTCACCAGGCGTTTTATTATTACTTATAAGTACTTGATTTTCTGAGATATTAATGTTTTTCGAATTTTTCCTGTCGGAATCCTGGCGGGTTCGTGAACATGTAATATTTAATGCAAAAAAGATTGCCGTGGTACAAATCAGAGCAGCAATTTTTAGGGTGATCCTGAATCGTTTTTTCATAATTGTTGATTTAAAAGATATTTTTTAAATTATCAAAATAACAAATTTATTTCAACTCATGAACTAATAGATATCTCACAAAACCAATCCTGGTTATTCATTTGTTTTCAGCACCGGATTCCACCAGCTCATTCTTTTTTCCATGTTTTCAATTACAATCTTTGATTCCGGTCGATCAGCAAGATTCTGCATCTCGTCAGGATCATTTTGCATATTAAAAAGGAAAACTTCTTTAGTGAACTTATTCTTCTCGCAGGGTTTGAATACAAAGTATTTCCAATTTTGATCGCGAACCATACATCCTGAAATATTACTGCGGTAGTTTTCTGAAAAAATCCAACGATCATTGCCGGATTCTCTGCCTTTTAATACCTGCCATAAACTTTTGCCTTCCAGATCATCTGGTTTTTGAATATCAGCAGCATCGCATATGGTTGGAAAGAGATCAATATTCCCTGTTATTGATTCACTTATCTGACCTCCATGAAAAAGTTTCGGACACGAAAAAATGAATGGAATCCCGACGCTGCCTTCATAAAAAGTATTCTTGTACCATAAACCATGTTCTCCGGCCATTTCGCCATGATCAGATGTATAGATGATCAATGTATTCTTTTTTAATCCCAGACGTTCCAATTCTTCTAAAATTAATCCTATCTGTTCATCTACCCAGGAGATCATTCCATAGTAGATTTCCCTTGCATGAAGAATTTCTTGTTCCGTTACCTGATCAAATTTATAGGTGCTATTCTCAATATGATTTGAAGCAGACCAGTTCTTTTTATCAGGATTGTAATCAATCGGAAGCTTAACTCTGCCCTTATACATTCCGTAATATTTACGCGATACCTCAAATGGGAAATGAGGTTTGGTAAAACTGCATATCAATAAGAATGGATTTTTCTTATTGTCACGCATAAATGTCATTGCATAAGGGACAATACCTCCATCCTTATCTACTTCCATCGGATACTCATTAACACGTGCTGCTTTCGGACTACGATCTGTCAGTGGTTTTTGTCCAATTTTATCCATGTGATCTGATTCCCATTTCCCCATTGGATATTCACTCCCGCTATCACCATATGGCCTTTCAAATCCATGCTTTAATTCATCACCTTTCCCCTGAAAATGCATTTTGCCAATGATAGCTGTTTTGTATCCAAACTTGTTAAAATATTCACCTAAGGTGGTGAATTTCATAGTCAAAGGATTACTATTTCCATACACTCTGATTGATTGACTGTATTTCCCGGTTAACATCGACATTCTAGAAGGGACACTGACAGGATTCTGACAATAAGCATTGGTAAAAAGCACACCCTGACGGGCCAGTTTATCAATGTTTGGAGTTATAGCAACCGGATCGCCGGCTGCACCAAACATTCTGGGATTATGCTCATCAGTCTGTATTATCAGAATGTTAAGTGGCTTTTTTGCCAGCAGGCTAAATTGAAATCCGAACACACAAATAATTCCTATTCCAACAGGTTTGAAGAATATATTCGTTTTTATCATTTGTTTTGTTTTAAGTATTTCTTACAATAAAATAGTGCAATGTACCAGTCAATGAGTTTGATTATTTAACTAAAGGTGCACTTCTTACCTCTTTTCTGGATTTTTCAAGAAGAGCTTTTAATTCATTAACTTTTTCAGGATAATCACTGAAAAGATTTCTTTTTTCCTGTAAATCGCTGTCTAAGTCATATAAAATCATAGGTGTTGTATCTGCCTGGTAATTAAACTTCTGTTTAATCCAATCTGGTTCCTTTGAAACATCACCTGAAGTGGCTTCAATCAGTACCCACTTCTCTTTCCTGATAGCAAGACTTCCATCAGGTGAATGATGAATTATATAATCACGTACAGGTTTATCCGGGAGTTTTCCTTTAAAAACCTCGATCATGTTATAACTATCGTTACCTGCATCTTCAGGCAAGCGGATATCAAGCAAAGCAGCAATTGTGGCCATCAGATCGGTCTGGCATATTAATTCGTTGCTTACTGCTCCTGCAGGGACAACACCCGGATACTTTACAATAAAGGGAATCCTGTGTCCTCCTTCCCATAAGTCGCGTTTTAATCCCCGCAGGTTTCCCATACTATAATGGTTGTAGTTTATTATTCTTTGATAAGCGTACTTTTCAGGTCCGTTATCACTTGTGAAAATGACCATTGTGTTTTTCTCAAATCCGTTTTTTTTCAATGCTTCAAGGACCTGTCCTGTCATCCAGTCTGTCTGAACCATATAATCACCATATCCACCGGCTCCTGATTTCCCTTTAAATTCATCGCCTGGAATAATGGGTGCATGGGGAGATGGTAATGCATAATAGAGAAAAAAAGGTCCCTGTTTCCCCTTTCTGTTGTTTATCCATTCTACAGTTTTTTCCATCAGCCTGATTGGTACATTGGTTATTTCCCAATTCCTGGCTGCCGGCCCGGGGCGGCATTCCCATTTTCCTTCAGCTGATTTGGTTATGCCAATATCAAGCATTTCAACAGGTTCTTCAAGTACCTTGTCATTTTCAATCCAGGTATATGGAGGGAAGTTTATAACACCAGTTCCATAATAATAATCAAACCCTCTGGCAGTGGGCCCTTCCTTAATTGGTAAATTCCAGTTAAATGCATCAGGTGTCCAGTTATCCTTTCCATTCATTGAAATGGATGTCCATTCATGTTTCGCTGTATCGTCTTGTCCGAGTCCGGTTTTGAATGGCCATATCTCTCCGAGATGCCACTTCCCGATACATGCGGTATAATATCCTTCATGTTGCAACATTGAAGCAATTGTCATTCTTCCTTTTTCGATTGCAGGATCACCCCATTGGCTTACTATTCCGTTAGTCAGATGACCACGCCAGTTATAACGTCCCGTTAAAAGTGAATAACGGCTTGGAGAAGATACACCGGATGCGCTGTGGGCATCCGTAAATCTCATCCCCTGCGATGCGAGCTTGTCAAGATATGGAGTCGGAATTTTTGATTCGGGATTCTGACAACTCATATCTCCATACCCCATATCATCGGCACATATAATAACAATATTAGGTTTCGGAGACCTCTGACAGCTGCATGATAAAAAGACGAAAGCTGGAAGAAAAAACAGATTAAAATCGACATTCATCAATTTTAATTTGCACTTACTATTTTTACGATAGATATAATAATCAGTTAATTCCATCTTTATTTATTTTCAGTTCTCGACATTGATTTCGTTCTGGTATCAAGAAGTGCTTTTTGTTCCTTCTTTACATTATCAAGGTGAGGGTCAGTCCACAAAGGCATTACCAGTTTATTATTCCACTCCTGGTACAATTTTCCCATCTCAGCAAACAACTCCGGATTTTCAGATGAGATATCATTTATCTCCATTTCATCAACTTTTAAATTAAACAGAAATGTTTTGTTCTTATAGGCACTTTTAACCAGTTTGAAGTCGCCTTTACGTATGGCATACTCTTCTCCGCCAGCTACTCTCCAGTAAAGTATATTATGCGGAGCTTCTTTGTTTTCTCCACGAATAAAAGGAAGCAGATTTACCCCATCCAGATCTAACTCTTTATTGGGAGTAATGTTAGCTGCAGACAGAAATGTTGCAAATAAATCGAGTGATATTACTGGTTTATCATACCTCATGTCAGGGGGAATCTGCTCAGGCCATGACATACAAAAAGGTACACGAATACCCCCTTCAAACAGCATACCTTTATGCCCCCTGTAAGGCCTGTTGTCAGCTGATTCTACCCTTCCGCCATTATCACTCAGGAAAACAATCAGTGTATTACTCCTGATACCAAGGAGAGTCAACATTGAATCAATGCGTCCGACTCCTTCGTCAACTGCACTTACCATAGCTCCATAAACGCTTCTTTCACCGTATTCAATATGGCTGGTTTTCTCAAGATAATGCTGTGTTGTCTGATTTGGTGCATGCGGAGCATTATAGGCCAGATAAATGAAAAACGGAGAATCCTTGTTCTCTTTAATAAACCAGAGAGTTTCTTTAGTAAAGTCGTCAGTCAGATAAGTTATATCCTTTGCTTCAACTAATTCATCATTTCTGCGCACCTTCAATCTTCCTCCTTCATTTTGAGGAATTCCCCAGTAATTCATCCCTCCGGCAGAAAAACCAAACCAGTGATCAAATCCTCTGTGGTGCGGAAGGAATTTCTCATTATCACCTAAATGCCATTTCCCGATTGCACATGTACGGTACCCTGTCTTTTTTAATAGTTGAGCAATAAATACTTCATCGGTTGGGGTTCCCATTTTATCATTATCAGGCTCATATGGAACATTATATTCATGGCCGAATCGCTGCTGATATTTTCCTGTCATAATACCAGCACGTGAAGGGCTGCTATATGGGTGGGAGACATATCCGCATGTAAATACTACTCCCTGCCTGGCCAGGTTATCAATATTTGGAGTCAATATATCCCTCGATCCATTAAAACCAACATCACACCATCCCTGGTCATCCGTAAGTATTAAAATTATGTTCGGCCTTTCCTGATTCCTTTGTGCTTCCATCTCTTCCACAGGAACCACAGATACTAAAATACCCACTGCAAAGTATTTCTCAATATTTGGATGTCTGACTTTTTCCATAATTATTATAGTTACGATTTTAAGATAATTATTCCGTTTAAAATTTGAATTCAGGATTTATATTTTCATAAGAAGTTATAAGGTTTAATTATCTGTCTCTCTATTATACATTTTCGGGTATTTTATAATTTTCACGATAAAATGGTTTCAGTAGTTTGTTTGCTTCATCATTATCAATAAACCGTTCATTATCTGCATCAAAGTAGAGTTGTTTGTTACCAACGCGAAAAGCAATATTTCCTAAATGTACAAGACAGGAACTCAGTTGTCCCTGCTTTATATCTCCATTAGGATTCTTACGTGTTCTGATAGACTCAATAAAGTTTATCTGGTGATCCACATCAGGAAATATCCCACCATCCTGAGCTAAAATTTCAGAATTTTCACCTTTGACCTGCCATCCACCGCCATGTCGGCCAAGATACATAAGGCCGTCAGTACCATATATTTCTGTTCTCGTTGCATTTGTTCTCCAGTCAGGGTACAGCTTTGGATCCATTCGGATATTATTGGGTGTTTTTTTCATATAACTTGTCGCATTGCCACTATCGCATGTCATAGTAAAATCTCCAAAATCATAAGTTATTGAGAGGAATTCCGGGGTTTCTTTTTCCGAGTTAAATGGCCAATTTCCGCCACAGGCATAAACAGATTTCGGATGGGGCGGATCTCCCAAGACCAATCGTGCCAGATCCATTACATGACTTGCATCATCTGACAATGCTCCACCGCTGAAAGCCCAAAAATCACACCATCCTCCACGCCCAAGGGGAATTGTTATTCCCGGATTGAAGGGACGATACTGTGCAGGGCCAATCCAGGCATCCCAGTCAATCCATTGCGGAGTTTCCTGGTCTGGTTGAGGTATCCATTTTTCTCCTCCCAACATATTGTAACATTTCACATGAACTACTTTACCTAATTTCCCGCTTTTAATATAATCCCGGGCTGAAAAACCATATGCAGCGCTCCGGTTTTGAAATCCAATTTGAATAATCCTTTTATATTTTTCAGCTGCTTCGATTATTTTGCGACCTTCCCAGATACTAAGTGCAGGAGTTTTCTCAACGTAAACGTCTTTGCCCGCCTGGCATGCCCAGATTGTCGCCAGTGCATGCCAGTGCTCGGGGGTAGAGATCCATACAGCATCAATATCTTTATCATCAAAAACCTCTTTCATGTTTTTTGTTGACGCTGGCCTGTATCCTAATTCTTTTTCAATCAGACCGATGGAGGCTTCCAGTCTTGTGGTCTTTACATCACATATTGTTTTTATCTCAACATTTTTGTTTACTTTACATGTACTTATGATTGTTGCTGTTCCCCTGAGACCTGATCCGACAAGCGCCAAAACAATTTTATCATTAGCCCCTTTAAAAGAAGCTGTTGCCATTATCGAAGCCTGAAGAGAAATTCCTGCAACACCATTCACGGCTGTACTGATGAACTTGCGTCTTTTCATAGACTATTAATTTATTTAATGTCAATTTAGGTAAATCTGCAGACTCTCTATTGTGTTAATATAAAAAATATTAACCCGGAGATGAAGTATTTTCAGCGGGCAGGAACATTGACATCCTGTGGCCATCTATGTCAGTATCTGCCGGAATTCATTCAGGTAAGCAAAGAATGAGCAGCATCCTGAATCACACTTACAACAAAATTAAAATTATTATCGATGTACTTTTTTTACTTGTCCTGAAATTGCTTTGAATTCTTTTTCCTGGTCCATTTCATAAATACGTTCCATCAGGGTCCATTTACCTCCTGCTGTAGCATCAGGATCTGTATTCTGAAATCTTGAAACATATTTTTCCCATTCATTCTGCCTTGGTTTGGCGGCAAGTTTTATCATGGCTTTGTCGTGATCAAAATCTGCCACAGTATCCATTATCATGAATAAGATATTACCGTGAATATAAATCTCCATATCAATAATTCCGACTTCTTTCATTCCCTGGGTTATTTCCGGCCAGGCTTTATTTATCCCATGCACTTCTTTATATTGTTTAATTAGCTCAGGCTCATTTTTAAGAGTAAGAATTTTGCAATATCTTTTAAACAGATCTTTCATGATACTATCAGATTTAGATTGTTAAAAAACGTCAGGCATTTTTGATATTCAGGTAATTTTGTCTTCAGTCAGATTTTTTGGCACAGACCACCAGAAAGCATAAAAAGAGATGACACAATAACAACCCAGAGGGATAAGCATTGCATTAGCCATACTTTTCCCTGCAATCAGCCCCATAAGAGGAGTAAATATGCCCCCTCCTATAATTGCCATAACTATAATCGAACCTGCTATTTTTGTGTTTGCACCAAGTCCTTTGATACCTAGGGCAAAAATTGTCGGAAACATTAACGACATAAAGAAACTGGAAAGAAAGACAGACCATACACCCACCCAGCCTGGAAAGAATACAGCTATTGACATCAGAAGGATGTTCATAATCGCATATAGTCCCATAAGTTTCCCTGGTTTAATATATTTCATTATTACTGTTGCTGAGAACCTGCCAATAAGAAAAGCGAGCAGAGTACCTGTAAGGAAAAGTCCTGCAGATTTTTCTGTGATACCAGTGTAATCCTGGGCATACTGAATAAAATAGCTCCATGTTCCGACCTGTGCACCAACATAACAGAATTGTGCAAGCACACCTGTAAGAAAATGGCGATGTTTAAACAGTTCGCGGGGATTACCTTTGTTTTCACTTTTTTTCTCCTCTGAAGCCATCTCAGGAAATTTTGTTCTCATTATAAGTATAGCCCAAAGAAATATTATAACACCTAGCACCATATATGGCCGGACAACCCTCATTGTTTCAGATTCAAGGTATGCTGAATATTCCCCTGTCTGTTTCAACATTTCAACTTTCGCCTGATCATGTTCAATTCCTGAAAAGATAAAAATAGTCCCTATAAGAACTCCCAGGATTGACCCGAAAGGATTAAAAGCCTGGGAAAAATTCAACCTCCGTTCTGACGATTCGGGACTTCCAAGTCCCGCAATAAAAGGATTGGCACCTGTTTCCAGAAATGAAAGTCCGCTGGCAATAACAAACAATGCAATCAGGAAAAAAAGATATTCTCCTGAATGAGCAGCCGGCCAGAAGAGGAAAGTACCAATGCTGTAAAAAATCATACCTATTACAAGACCGACTTTATAACTGTATTTCCTCATAATCATAGCAGCAGGTATTGCTAAGAGAAAATAACCAAGATAGAAAGCGCTCTGAATAAGACCGGCTTCAAGGCGGCTTAATTCGAACGATTTCATAAATTGTTTAATAAGAATATCATTAAGGTTGTTCGGAATTCCCCAAAACAAAAATAATGCAGTAACGAGAATAAAGGGGATCCTGTTCTCAGGAGCAATCAGTTTAAACTTGGTACCAGAGATCATATTGTCTTCAGATTTGCTAGTTTACACAATAAGATAATTTAGAGCTTTTATATAGGTTTGGCTATCTGAAAGAAACTTGAAATCCGATAACCTTCCAGTCAGGAAGTTTTGCAGGTTTATGTATTATAAGAGCATCAGGTTCCTGCTTCCATTTAAGCTTCTCATCGCTGCCAAGCATTTTAACCGATTTCACCTTACTGTCAATGAGATTTGAATTTCTTCCAAGTGAGGATATTCTGATATCATCTGTGGGTGAATCCATGCAATAAGCAAATAAATCGTTGTCTTTTGTGGTAAAACGGATATCTGTTGACATATAAGGCCTGACATCTTTTACTCCTCCGAATCTTCCCTTTTCCTGATTGTTAATTGAGGGACCTTCACCATATACCTTCCACGGACGAGTACCATAAATACCTTCACCGTTTACCGGAGTCCATTTTGCAATCTCTTCCAGAATATCCAGAACATCCTGTTCCAGATCACCTTCAGGAGTCTGAACAACATTTAGCAACAGGTTACCGTTTTTGCTTACAATGTCAACCAACATCTGAATTACTTCAGTTCCTGTCATATATTTCTGGCCGGTACGATAGTACCAGTCACCTATCGAAGTATCTGTCTGCCACGGATCAACACTTATCGAATCCATAGCACCTCTTTCAATATCTCTTACCCATCTTCCACGGGATTCAAGGTGCTTGCATGTATAAACGCATTCAAGATTACCATTGTTCTTAATAATTTCCTGGTTATAGTAATGAGCCAGCATTTTTCTGCCAACTTCTCCAAATGGTAACTCGCCATCGGTATAAAGAAGATCAGGTTTGTACATATCGATAAGTTCTGTAATACTTGCCAGCCAGTTTTGCTGATTAACAGAATCTTTTGTGTACCAGGCAAAATCATCAGGTGCTGTTTTGCGATGATAAAGATCCTGGTATTCCGGATTGGCTCCATCGTAAGGTACACCTTTCAGAGGGCCGCTCTTATCAGCTCTATGACTGGGTTGAAACCAGGTATAGCTGGCACCCAGATGTTCGGAGACTCCGAATCTTAAACCCCGGTTTTTAGCAGCTTTTTGCCATAGGCCTACCACATCTTTCTTGGGACCCATATTAACCGAATTCCATTTGTGAATCTTAGAATCCCAGAGAAAGAAATTATCATGATGTGATGCCATGCTTACAAAGTATTTGGCACCTACCCGTTTATATAGGTCCATTAATTTCTCCGGATCCCAACGCTCAGCTTTCCAGAGCGGAATAATATCCTTATACCCGAATTTTGAAGGATGTCCGTAATGTTCCAGATGATAGATGTATTCTTTACTGGTCTTTCCGGTAGATATATTTGTTTTGCGGTCAACAATATCCGATTCATACATTTTCCGTGCATACCAGTCTCCCTGCCGGGGAACAGCCTGCGGTCCCCAATGCGACCATATACCGAACTTGGCATCACGGAACCAGTCGGGATACTGATACTGTTCAAAAGATTCAATGGCTGGAGTGAATGAAGGCATTACCTTTTTTTGTTCCGGAATGACAGGTTTATTTTTACAGGAAACAACCATTGCTTCCAGAAGAATTCCAACCAGTAAAACAAGAGCTATCTTTCTGTTTTTCATAGGATTGGTTTTAAAGTTGTTTATAAATTTTCAGTAGTTAATAATCTGATTTCCTAATTAATATTTTACCTTAATCTTTATTGAGTCTTTTATCTTTTTATCCGAGGCAACAACAACATATCCACCACCGCTCCCTGAAGTTATCGCTCCGAAATAACTCGAAAAGTATTTTGTTTCCAGTTCATTCATGAGCCAGTCAGGTACTGTGTATGGCAGGATTTTTTTCCACCCCAGAAATGTTTGTGTCATGGCTTTTCCCAGACCAATTATATCTTTCTTAAGAATGCTTTCCCAACACAGATTCCCTGATTCTCCAAGTTCTTTTACAAAAGGCTTACTAAGGTTTTTTTCTAAAAGCGGATCGTATCCTTCAGGTCTGGGATCAAGCGGAATTAAATGAAGGACCTCAGAAAGCCAATCACAGATATCCGGGTCGATGCAACGATCTATTTTCTCGGGCCAATAACCGCCGTTGTAATATAACCTGCTGATACCGGGGACAATCAATCCAATATGATCCTGTGAACCGGAAACATATTTACTATAAGGAGGATTCTCTGCACCAAATAATAGTTGTGCATTTCTTACAGGGTCCCTGTCAGGGATTTTTCCACCCCAAAGCTCCAACGCTATTTTTCTCGAACTGGTAGCCATCCCTGACCGGTGATTGAAATCGATGGTCGGCCATATCTGGGCTACAACAACTGAACCCGGACAGATTTCGGATACCCATGGCTGATCGATCCAGCCACCTGCAAGACAAAGCCTGTATGGGAACCTCAGTTCTCTTTTTGTTTCGGAGCTGGAACGTGATGGTAAACCAGGTTCCGGTATACGGTCCAGAACAATATAATCAACCCCCTGTTCTTTACAAAGTCTTTCTTTATCAACAGTATGACCATCGTGATTGACAATGAAAATGTCAGGCTTTAACCTTTTCAGATCCGGTTCAAAATCAAGCATTCCCGATCCTGAGGCCAGAAATCCATCTTCGACAAATTTTATTGATTTTACAATATACAACCGTTCTTCTTCCGAGAAGTAGGGTTTTTTATTTTTCAGTAATAAAAGGTTGTCATCCCTTCCGATACTGACATAAACCTTTCCATATTTAGCTGCTGTCTTTAAGAAAGCCACATGCCCTACATGGATCAGGTCGAAGCAACCGCTAACCAGTACTTTTTTGTTTTTCATTTCTGCTCCGGACTTACCTGTTGAATCGATCCATTTTTTTCCTGTCGCTCCCTTCATCAGTCATCTGTTCCTTAATCCAGTCATAAGTTTTTTTCATTCCTTTTCTTAACGGAATGGAGGGTTCCCAGTTGAGGTATTTTCTGATAAGAGTATTTTCGCTGTTACGGCCCCTGACGCCTTTGGGAGCATCAAGATCATATTTTCTTTCAAGCTTATAACCGGCAATTTCTTCTACAATATCAACAAGCTGGTTAATTGAGACCATTTCGCTGCTTCCCAGGTTGATCGGTTCACGAATATCACTGTACATGATATCCTGAATTCCTTTAATACAATCGTCAATGTACATAAAGCTCCTTGTCTGGTGACCATCGCCCCAGATCACAATATCTTTTTTGCCTGTCATTTCTGCTTCAATTACTTTACGGCAAATTGCTGCGGGAGCTTTTTCCCTGCCACCATCAAAAGTACCATAAGGTCCATAGACATTATGGAACCTGGCTACTCTTGTCGTCAATCCGAAATCTTCTGAAAAATGACGGCACATCCGTTCACTGAACA
>Ga0079037_100000576_pt1 | contig 17060 bp, 16 predicted proteins | sample Mud3Dept4metaG_FD_71479 | JGI IMG/M metagenome (GOLD analysis project Ga0079037, IMG submission 71479) | Freshwater wetland microbial communities from Ohio, USA, analyzing the effect of biotic and abiotic controls - Mud 3 Core 4 Depth 4 metaG | ecosystem: Environmental > Aquatic > Freshwater >... | reverse complement strand
ACAGAAAACAGCTACCTGCTGATGTGTAAGACAAATAATGTCCGCAATGACAATAATTGTCATTTGATGAAAATAGAAGGTTATCGCTGTTGACAGGCAATAGAAAAAGCAGGGTCGGGTTTGATACTTGCGGAGGATTATAAAGAAATCATGTATGATTTCTTTTAATCCCCTTCAAACTCCGTTAAACAATAAACACTATATCCTTTGTCCTTTAACTTCTTTTCTCCTCCCACATCCGGAAGATTAACAATAAAGGCCATTTCTGTAACCTCTCCCCCAAGTTTTTCAATTAATGCAGCCGCTGCAGCTGCTGTACCGCCTGTAGCGAGGAGGTCATCCACGACAAGTACTTTCATGCCTTTTGTTATCGCGTCCTTGTGAATCTCAACCGTATCCGTGCCGTACTCAAGCTCATATTCATGACGTTCCACAGCAGCAGGAAGCTTGCCCACTTTTCTGATAGGGACAAACCCCCTGCCGAGTGTATATGAAAGCGCTCCGCCTATAATAAACCCCCTCGCTTCAATCCCGACTATAAGATCAAAATCAACCTTATTGGTTATATATCTCTGGGTAAAGTTGTCGATAACAAGCCTGAACCCGACAGGGTCCTTGATTAGGGTGGTTATGTCCCTGAACATTATTCCTTTCTTTGGATGGTCAGGGATCGTTCTGATTTTTGACTTGATAGGCATAGTATCTCTCCTTTGTTATTTATTTAACACAGACATCATCATAGGCTTTGATCTCCGGAATGACATTACGGAATAAGTTGATCACATTGTCCGCGTTTTTCTTCATGACTTTTACGATCATCTCCCAGGTAACTGGCTCCTCTTCCTCATGCCAGCAGTCATAGTCCGTAGACATGGCTATCGCAGCGTAGTGCATCTTCTTCTCTCTGGCGAGAACGACTTCAGGGACCGTGCTCATGTTGATAACATCAGCATTCCAGCTTCTGAACATATGGCTTTCGGCCTTTGTGGAAAAACGCGGTCCTTCTATTGTAATGACCGTCCTGTTTTTATGAAAAGGCAGCTTCATTTTTTCTGCAGAGAGAGAAAGCATATCTATAAGGTTCTGACAAAAGGGCTCGGCCATGGCAGTATGAACGACCACATCCTCATCAAAGAAAGTCGTTTCCCTCTTCCTTGTATGGTCGATAAACTGGTTGGGAAACACGAGATGTCCGGGGACTATTTCCTCACGCAGGGAGCCCACTGCCGTGGAGGCAATGATGTGGGTGCAGCCCTTTTCTTTCAATGCCCATATATTGGCCCTGAAATTTACTCTGCTTGGATAAATGGAATGGTCTTTTCCATGCCGTGCAATTATGACCACATCCACCCCTTCTATGGAGCCGCACGTGAGAACAGATGTCGGTGAACCGTATGGAGTATTGATAGTGATTTCTTTCGCCTCTTTTAAAATATCAGGATTATCAAGTCCGGACCCACCGATTATGCCTACTTTAATCATACCTATCTCCTCGCATTATTCATTTGATAAAAACCTGTCATGGAAGACTTCAAAAAATAAGACCGTTTAATTATAGATATTATCCCGAATATTATTCAATAATCAGAGTTCAGAATATATTGTGAAATACACCTGAGTTTCGCCGTCTTCAGTAACACCCCGCGCAATGCCCATGGCAGGCGTGATCCTTAATTTATAACCAAGCACCATGTCCATCCGTGTTTCTACACCGATACCTGCAGAGAAATCATTCACGCGAAATCCTTCATGGTAACCCCACACATTCCCGGCATCGGCAAATGCAGCCAGATGGACCCTGTCCCAGAAAAAGGGTTTGGTATTCACGCCCCTGAAAATGTACACTATAGGGAACCTGTATTCCATTGTGCCTTTTACTACATACCTGCCCGTCTCGAAACCCGCTTCAAAACCCCTGATCGAATACACATTCAGGTCAGATGGGGGCCCGCCAATCTGATAAGCCTGCTGTGCGATAAGGTCACCGTCCGACCAGGCCCCTTTCAGATTGAGATAAAGCACATGATGTTTTTTCAAACCAATATACTCTTCATAGTCAAGCGCACATTCGTTCTGGTCCAAACCGTTACCCGGATCTTTAAGGTACTTACTGTAAATCAATGATACGTATCTGCCTTCTTCCCTGCTTATTGAGTATGGATATTTCAATGCGTCCCCGTAGCCCAGGCCCAGGAACACGTTATCTCTCCTGCCTTCATATACCTCAAGACCGTCAACCGTCCTGTTCTCAATACTCGTAAGGTGACTCAACTTTTTATAATTATATCCTCCCATGAGACTCAATTTTGATTCAAGGGTCCTGTAGAGGGGAAGGCTAAGTCCCGCGGTAAATCCTCTCTGTCTTTCATAGTAATCATCGTCATCCGAAAAAAGTTCGGAATAGCCGACCGGAACGGAATACGATCTGAGAAACAGGGTGGGGTACCACCTGTCATAGACATAATTAATATCGTAATATCCCCGGCCGCTGACCCCTACCCCACCCTGCACCACATACGTATGATATCCGAGCACATCCTGCCCTGCAGTGAAGGCCCCGAACACAGCCCCGTCATCATCAAAGGTCAGGGTGGGAAGCCAGAATTTCGGCGTCACGGTTTTGAGAGGACAGTACGTTTTCTTGACAGGCATTTCTTCGGAAAGTGCATCTTCTTTCTTACCCTGGGCATTTCCAGTAGTTTGTTGAATAACCGGAGGCTTCCACGATGGTGCTATCCTCGGGCTTAACAACGTTGAAGACCATTGCCGGGGCTCATACGGCATTTCCGCAATATAAAACCCTTTTGAACCATAACCGGAAAAGAATATTTTATTGTTTAATGCAGATACCTCTGGTTGGAACGCGCCCCCCAGCACATGCGTGATCTGATACATCTCCTTACCGGTAAGTGAATACGCAAAAAGATTATAAACACCAGTTCTCTCAGACGAATAAATGATAAACTTCCCGTCAGGAGACCATGACGGATAGATATTGTCATAGTCCGTAACAAGTAAAGTATGTATGGTCTTTGAATCCGCGTTGAGCAATTCAACGAACGTCTGCCCTGAATTATTGTGCCTTGAAAATACAATAAACCGTCCATCCGGCGACCACCGAGGAGATGACAGTGCACCGTCCTGAAGATCGGTAATCACCTCGATAGCTGCAGTGCCATTTTCAAGAACAGCAATGTTCTGCGTCGCTGTCCCGGTCTTCACAAATGCTATCTTTTTTCCGTCAGGTGATGCATCAACATCCCTGGCTCTTATATTTTTTGTCATCCTTTTTACTGAACGGTCGTCAAGATCATATGAATAAATATCCTGGTATACGTTATAGCTGTTTTTCATTTCAGCCTGTGTGAAATAGAGTTTCCTGCTGTCAGATGACCAGGAAAGGCTGTGGTCCGAGGGGAACCTTCTCACGGTCGTCAGTTCTTTATACGTTCCGGAATCAAGGATCACAATTTCTTCATGCGCGTGGGGATCACGCCTGTGCACGGCAAGATATTTACCGTCGGGAGATACGCGCGGATTTGTTATCTTCTCCCCCCTTACGGGAAGTTTCTGATGTATCGTTACAGGCTGGCTACGTAGCAGTTTTATTTTTTCATACTGTTCTGTCTTGAGCGTGCTTATCATGTCCCTGTATAGTTCCGCATAATTTAATCCCGTCAATCTCTCAGGAGGTGTACTGATAAAGAAAGGGAACCTTCCTGAATGTGACACATTGAGCTCGCCAAGAGTTTCTCTGCTTTTTATCCCGGCGATATACTTTTCAAGCAGCATGCCATAAATATACGGCACATGTCCGGCAGGCCAGTCAGGGACATCTCCGTTGAGCTGGTCAACACGCGGTAATCTGTCTTCGAGGACTGCCATCCGGAAAATCATTTCAACGTAGGAGCTCCTTCCCCTTCCCGAGGAAGTCAGGTCCGTCTCTGCCCATGTAGCAATCCCCTCAAGCCACCAGTCCGGCATAAAGACATTCGGCGGGGCTGTCGCCAGAAATAATATAACTGACAGCGGATCATATCCCGGCAGGGTCTTGCCAAAAATGCTTCTCATGACCGTCGAATAGCCGTTCACCGTATCCATGGTAAGGATGTGGGAATATTCGTGAAGCAAAACAAGTTCAAGCCAGTCATCGTATTCACCTATGGTCATATCAGGGAGAGGAGGAACTACATATATATACATTGCATTATACGGCAGGACTGTCGCCATGCCGTTGGCAAAGTCCATATTGTCAAGCAATACAATCTGGGTCTTTTCCCTTGGAGACCACTGGAATGTTGATGATAATTTATCATGCATATTTTCGGAAATTAAGGCTGCTTTACCGGCAATCTCATCAAGTCCCTGATGGAAATGAACCAGAAAATGTTCAGTTTCTATTGTTGAAAACGTAAAGGACGGGTCTATGGTTGCAGAATACGACAGAGGTGGTTCGAGCAAAATCGGTCCGGCAAATAATAGATACATAAGACCAGTGCAAAACAGGCGGGATATTCTTTTCATACGAGCCTCATTGAATAAAATGCCATTATTATTCCAGGATAATAACCCAACAGGACAGCGCGGGTGTTCTAATATAAAATATTTAATAAAAAATGTTAAGAATAAAATAGTAACTTAAATAAATAATCGGCGACAGATAAAACTCTTCTGTCAATAAGACAGTTAAATTGTTATACTTATATATAGAGGATCATAATAAGAACAAATGAGTCATGGCATGGAAAAAAGGCAATTCAGAAGAATACCTGTACGCTTAGAAGCGTTCATATTAACAGGTGAAAAGACTTATATGGGATCTATTGAGAACGTCTCAGCAGATGGTTTTGAATATCTGGTCCACTCTTCTATCAAGACCCCTGAGGATTTTCATTATGAGAAAACAGTCGAAATCTACTTCCAGATTCCTTCAGGTGAAGCAGTAAACATGTTTTGTAAGGTAAAATGGTTCTCAAAAAGGTTCTCTTCTGACGAGCCGTTAACAATAGGCATAAAAATATCAGAGTGCTCTCCAAAATTCAAAGGTCTGATTCAGGCCCTTGACATTGTCAGTGTCAACTGATCCTTAGTTCTTTCCACTTACCGTATCTGAACCGGGCGGTCATGGCAACACCCTGGAAAAACATTGAGATGATCATTGCGATCCAGACGCCGGAGGCCCCGTACCCGGCAACTACCGAAAGAACATAAGCGAGAGGCAGTCGGATTATCCATAATGTGCTCACAATGACGAGCATGGCCCCCTTTGTGTCACCTGCGCCCATGAGACACCCTCCCAGAATAACGCTGATAGCCATGAACGGCTCAGACAGCATCGTGATCCTGATATACCGGGACGTCTCGGCAAGCACGTGCGGGTCTTTGGCCACCGGCGATGAAATGGCCCCGGCCCATATGAAAACCGGCAGGGCCACAAGACTGACAAACACGACCCCTGACAGGGATATCTTCCAGCCGATCCTTTCCGCCCTATCGGGGGCCCCTGCCCCGAGGTTCTGTCCTGTCAGCACTGATGCCGCCATATTAAGGGCAAATACCGGGAGGTAGATGAATGCTTCTATCCTCAGTCCGTTGGTAAGCGCAGCCATAGCAGTAATACCCCCTTCCTCAAGATGACCGAGGATATTGTAGAGAACGATATTCCCCGCATTCCACGATATCTGGGTGAGAGCAGCAGGCCAGCTCAGGCTGACTATACGCCTTACCAGATCAGCAGATACCCCCCGCATACCGGAAAAGATGTCTTTCCACATACTCCGTCGGAACAGGACAAAACATATGACCGTGCCTGCTGACATTGCCAATGCCGTTGAAAGGGCGATGCCCCTGTAACCCATTCCCGGGAACAAACCTATGCCGAAGACCAGAATAAAATTCAATACTATATTTATCATGCTGATTACGGACATCGCCACCAGGGTAAGCTTTACCTCGCCGCCGGCACGGAAAATGGCATTGGAGAGAATAACGATATAGTTTGGCGCAAGGGCAAAGACAAAGATAATAAAAAACTCCACAGCGATCTGCCGGACGTCCTCGGAAAAACCGGCAAGCGATATTATCTGGTCCTGAAAGACAAGACCAATGACGGTGAGCGCAAGGGCGCAGCCTATCGCAAAGAGCAGTGACTGTCTTGCCGTAGAGAGGGCGTCTTCGAACCTGACAGCCCCGACCGCCCTTGAAAGTATCGCCACTGTGCCTATGCTGATAGCATTGGCCACAATGATGATAAAGAAATAAAGCTGGCCTACATATCCCACTACAGCCTGTATCTCAGGACCAAGAAAGCCCGCTACGTAAATATCGGTAAGTCCCACGAGGAAATTGAAAAACATGACAAGAAGCATGGGCCAGGACATGCGCCATATGTTCTCCCATGTGCTTCCAGTTGTGAGACTGACCGAACTGCTTTTCCCCGTCACTCCATCCTCCGTTTCCAATCGCTTCAATCATTATATCTGATGCAAACTGATTGTTAAAAAAAAGAGAGAACGCTCCAGGCTGATTGACCCTAAAAATGCAGATATTGCTTAACCAAATAATTAACTCGATGAATTATAGAAATAATATGCATTCAGCTTTGAATAAATGCGTGGACACTTAGGGTCATGAAAATTGCGTTGAAGGTATCGAAAATTATCTGGTTTCACAACACCTGCATTTTTCTTATTGCATTATTTAGGTTGAACCATTCTCCCTATTATATTCACTCTGGTCACAGGACACAAAAAAACCCCGGCATGAAGCCGGGGTCTTTTTTGCGAGGGTCATTCGATCGAGATTTTTTTGTGTTTTCTCTCGGCCTCTTTCTTCATCGGGATCCTCAGTTCGAGTATGCCGTCACCATAATGGGCTTTGATCTTCTCTGTGTCAAGGTCACCGGGCAGTTCAAATCTCCGATGGAACGAGCCGAATACACGCTCATGTCTGAAGTAGTTTTCTGTTTCAGTTTTCTCTTCTTTCTTCTTCTCTCCGGAGATAGTCAGTACATTCTCCGTCAGCTCAACCTTGATGTCCTCTTTCTTGATACCGGGCAGGTCGGCCTTCATCACCATTTCATTGCCTTCCTCATAGATATCAACTGTCGGTGAAATCTCATACAGATCGGTACGCAGATCGGTCCATCTAAACGGGCTGAGCATCGAAAACGGTCTCTTCCAGTTCTCTTCGAACCACTGCTCAAGATCATATAACGGTGTCACTTCTCTCGGTCTTTCCCTCTTTACCAGTTCTTTCAATCCTCTTACCGCCATAATCTCACCTCCTCTCATGGGAGGAACTCTCCGTCCTCCTGATTTCATTGTAACTCTGTTTTTACCGTAATGCAATAGGTATTTATCTTTAAATTACAAGCAGTTATGCGATTGATATTTCATGAAAAAAACGGCCCCTGCAAGGGCTTGAATTATGGATATTTTTTCGATACTTGTATAGGATAGAAATAATCAGCGCAAGAACATATTAATTAAAATATATCCGGAGAGATTCAAATGAAAGATACATCTTCAGCACAGGAACTACATCATGAAATTTTCGGTTCAGTCCTTGACAAGAGCGAAATGACCCCTTACCTGTTACGGGAAGCGGGCAATTATGAAAAGGCCCTCCGGCAGGCCGCCAAAATGATGGGTAACCGCGGGTTTGATATGTTCGGGAGTAATGAGCTGCCTGAAAGTGAGAAAATCAGGGCACAAAACTATGTCCGGCAGGTGTTTAAGTACTGTCTGAATTCCATGCTCCCTTTTTTAAAGGACCATCTGCAGAGGCTCTCGGAACTTAATTCAGTGAATCATGGACGTTACCGGAACTGCCTGCAAGCCATCGGAGACATTGAATATGAATTGCGCAATAATGAATTCCGGGAAATAATCAGCGAAGACCCGCGCAATCTCTTTCTCTTGGCTTCGGCAAGAAAGTGGCCTCATGTCTTTGATGGTTATAAAGGCAGAAACCTGGAGGTCCCCGCCCAATGGCAGCAGGCCGCCTGCTCCATTCTCAAGATGGCCCATCTGATTAAATCGATTGAAGAGGACAGTCAGGATATAAACGACTATGCCCAGCTCGGACTCTTCCTTGAGATACAGGGACAGAACCTGAATGATTTATACCACTACAAATGGCAGGACCCCAAGCATCTTCCGGAAAGTGAAGCAGCGAAAAGGGCCTATGTGAAGATATCCACTTTCTTCCATAAACTGCACGAGTCAGTCAGATTCGACAAGGAAAAAAACTGTATGATATTCAACAGCGGCGACGGCGTCGAAGTTGATATTGCGGACATAAAGTCCAGATTAAAAAGCCCTGAGAGCATGTTCACCAAACTGGGGAAAGACATAGAAGGAGAGGCCCAGGACATCAGGGACATCCTTGCCATAACTTTTATATTAAAGAGTAAGGACGATACATTAAAACTCTTCCATGCCCTCCAGAAGAGGGGCGTCATTCTGCAGGAAAACACCCTCTCTTCATCCATCACGCAGACGCTTTTCGATAATCCCGAAAGCATGAGAGAAGCAGTGCGGATCCTGATGATCAGTCTCTCCAGAAGCGAAGGCATGCATGACACGCCTGAGGAACAGGACCTGCTTGATCATGCGAAGAATTTTTACAGGGCACTAAGCATCAATACGGCAAAAAACCCGCACACGTCACTGGGGCATAGAAAATTCCAGTGCAAAATAAATTTTTGCGTACCCATTCACCGTAAGGCCGGAACAAACGAGATCATTGTTCCGGGGACAGCGGCTTACGCAAAGAGACATCAGACTGACAAGAAAACCGAACAGCATACCCTCGCCCTTGAACTTCGCATCTCCGATCAGGAAAGCTGGAACACATCGGAACATCATGGGGACTCGCACCATGATGCCTACAAATTCCGGCAACTGGTTGCCGTGATGAACAGGGTATTCAGAGATACGTTTAATCTTCCGAAAGACAGCTTTGCACAGTTAAGGGAAGACCAGAAAAAACTGTTTCCTTAGCACCTTCCCTGTTTACAAACCGTATGTCAATGGATTCAGCTTTGTAATGCTGTTGCCGCTTCTTTAATGTAATTACGTAAAAACTGTTCTTCCGTATCGTCCCAGAAAAGGTTCATCCCTGTCTCTTCTTTCACCCTTATCAGTTCCTGTGCCAGAATCAACAGCAGGTCCTCTGCCGAGGCCCATTCAATCTGGGCGTCCCGGTACGAATTGTATGCCGTCCTGCACTCAGTGCCTTCCATAGGATCGTCTCCTTTCCACACTTGAAATTTAATATGTTAATGTGAAGGAAATATGAAGTATTGATAAAAGAGTACCGATCATCCGGCTGTACGAGCGTTCCGGATGGAAAATATGCAGGACAATTTTGTCTGACATTATTGTATCAATATCTACATCAATGAATCTGCTTCACTGATGCTTCTCATTTAATTCCAATAAGTTTCGTGTTGGCACGGAATCTGCGTTTATAAAAAACAATTATGACGAACTCACTAAAAGACAAAATCAAATACATGGAAAAGCAGGCGATTCTGAATGCCCTTGAGGAATGTAACTGGGTCCAGGCAAGGGCGGCAAGGAAACTTGGCATTACCGAACGCATGATTGGTTACAAGAAAAAAAAGTACGGGATCGAAATGAGGGAGGTGGTTAATAAAAGCAATCAGCCGTGAGAGGTCATCAGTCAGTAAAAGATTCAGATATATGTTTGTAAGTTAAAAAAAACATCTCAGAAAGGAGAAGAAAGTAAAATGAAAAGGAACATACGTTTAATTCTGTTTGTAATGTTTATGATGTTCGCAGTGTCTTCGATGACAGTCAATGCAGAGGATGCGAAAGTTACAGGAAGCGCTTCAATCGGGGTATTCAACAAATACATATTCAGAGGCTATGAACTAAGCGCCGACAGCGTTGTCATTCAACCGTCCATAGGCATCGCTTATAACGGTTTTTCAGCATCATTCTGGGGAAACATCGACAGTGAGGAAAACCCTACACAATCTTTCGTACCCGAAAGGCCGGACGAGAGGAGTTTCAACGAGACCGATTTGACTCTCAGCTATACGTATGTCATAGATAAATTGAGTCTCACCGGCGGCTATATTTATTACGGTACGGACTATGTTGCCGAAACAGAAGAACTATTTATAGCCGTCAGCTATGATATGCTGCTGAAACCAACGCTGTCCGTTTACCGCGACATAACTGAATACCCTGGGACGTATGTGAACCTCGCAGTCGCCCATTCGGTGCCGCTGATGAAGAATATTACTTTGGACCTGGGCGCATCAGCAGCTTATTTCGCGGGAGACAACGATTACTGGAATACATATGAACGTTCAACAGGCGATTACACAGGAGAAGAATACGAGGCATTTCATGACGGCATGGTTAAGGCCGGCCTGACAGTGCCGGTAACCGGGAATATCAGTGTCCAGCCCGTAGTACAATACTGGTTCCCACTGTCAGATGATGCAGATAAGACCGTTGACGGCTCTTCGTATAACTTCAACGGGAAGCTTGATGATACGCTTGTTGCAGGCGTAAATATGACACTTACTTTTTAAGGAGGATATATGACACGATTATTGAGCTTATGGATGATAATTGGATTATTATGCCTGGCGGGTCTTGGATTTGCGGAAGAAGCTCCGGTTGCCCCTTCTGCAGTCGAACAGGCGGCGCCTGCGGCAGTTCCGGCCCCGACGGTTGATACGGGCGATACCTCATGGCTATTAATTTCCAGCGCCCTTGTGATGCTCATGACCCCCGGACTTGCACTGTTTTACGGCGGCATGGTCAGAAAGAAGAATGTCCTTGGCACCATAATGCATAGCTTCATAGCTCTCGGTGTGATGACTATTCTCTGGGTGCTATACGGCTACAGCCTTTCATTCGGGCCCGACGTCGGCCATTTAATCGGAAATCTCGACTGGATAGGATTAAAGGGTGTCGGGCTTGATCCAAACCCGGATTACGCGGCAACGGTACCGCATCAGGCCTTTATGATCTTTCAGATGATGTTTGCGGTCATCACCCCGGCGCTGATAACAGGGGCTTTTGCTGAACGGTTTAAATTCAGCACGTATCTCGTATTTCTCGTCCTCTGGGCGACCTTGATATATTTCCCTATGGCGCACTGGGTATGGGGCGTCGGAGGCTGGATAAGGAACCTCGGGGCACTTGATTTTGCCGGCGGTCTTGTTGTGCATATCAGCTCAGGCGTGTCGGCCCTTGCCGCTGCAATTTTTGTCGGCAAGAGAAAAGGATACGGCAAAGAACCTATGATGCCGCATAACATTACCATGACCCTCATAGGCGCCTCATTATTGTGGTTCGGCTGGTTCGGATTTAACGGCGGCAGCGCGGTCGCGTCAGGCGCTCTTGCGACGTCTGCTTTTGTAGTCACGCACATCGCAACAGCTGCGGCGGCTTTGTCCTGGATGTTTGCGGAATGGAAACACAGAGGCAAACCTACCGCACTCGGTGCAGCATCAGGCGCGGTTGCGGGGCTCGTCGCTATTACCCCTGCATCAGGGTTTGTAGGTCCCATGTCATCGATAATCATCGGGCTTGTCGCAGGGATCATCTGCTACATGGCCATTAATCTCAAGTCTAAGTTAGGTTATGATGATTCCCTCGATGTTGTGGGCGTCCATGGAGTCGGAGGAACATGGGGGGCAATCGCTACGGGACTGTTTGCGTCAAAGGCGATTAACGCAGCAGGCAATGACGGCCTGTTCTTCGGCAACCCGTCACTTTTGCTTAACCAGTTCATCAGCGTTGGCGCTGCATGGATTTATTCATTTGTGATCACGCTGATTATACTGAAACTTCTTGATGCAACAATGGGACTGCGCGTTGACGAAGAGAGCGAGCTTGTCGGATTAGACCAGTCTCAACATGGAGAAAGCGGATACGCGCTGTGAAACTCGTAATGCGTAATCGGTAATGAGTGATGAGTAAAAAAGTCCTTCAACCCGTTACGCATAACGCATAACTCATTACGGTTTTTAAGTAAGAAAAAGGAGAAAATATGAAGAAAATAGAGGCCATTATCAAACATTACAAACTTGATGAAGTGAGAGACGCCCTGAACAAGATCGGCATACAGGGCATGACCGTCACAGAGGTCAAAGGCTTTGGAAGACAGAAAGGCCACACGGAAGTGTACAGGGGGGTTCAGTATGAGGTGAAGTTTCTTCCAAAGGTCAAGATCGAGGTGGCTGTGCAGGCGGAAAGGCTTGAGGAGATTCTCAAGGTAATCCAGGACAACGCCAGAACAGGAGAGATCGGAGACGGGAAGATATTTGTCTCCAGCCTGGAGGATGTTATCCGGATAAGAACAGGAGAAAGAGGGAAGGACGCCATATAACACATAACCTTATAACATGTCCTACATATTTGTAGCCACTACAATTTTGTTGGACATGCCGAGAAATAACGTACTGATAAATAAGCACTTTGCTTTGGCACACATCTTGATTTATTAAAGCAGTCTATTAGTAAGACTCATTCATCAGGAGGTGTGTTTCATGAAAATGGTTACCGCTGTCATCAAGCATTTCCGGCTTGACGATGTACGGAAGTCCCTGACAGACATGGGGGTCGTAGGAATGACCGCAACCGAGGTCAAGGGCTTCGGCAGACAGAAAGGCCACATGGAAGTCTACAGGGGTGTCGAATACGAGGTACGGTTTCTTCCAAAGGTCAAGATTGAAGTGGCCATACCTGATGAAAAACTTGACGATGTGCTTAAAGCGATACAGGAAGGCGCGAAGACAGGGGAAATAGGAGACGGGAAAATATTCATCTACAACCTACAGGATGTAATCAGGATCAGGACTGGCCAGAGAGGGGAGGAGGCGATATGATGAAGAAACAGACAACAGACATTAGTACACAGATAACAGATAACAACGCACTGATTTCACTAAGGAATATTTTATCGAGGAAAGTCTCTGCTCTGGGTTCTGTGCTCTTTGCTCTGCTTTGTAGCCCTGCCTTTGCAGGCGAGGCTTCAAACCCGGACACCGGGGACACGGCATGGATACTCATATCCGCAGCCCTCGTGATGTTGATGACACCAGGACTGGCCCTGTTTTACGGCGGGATGGTCAGGAGAAAAAACGTGCTTGGAACAATTATGCACAGCTTTATAGCAATAGCCATTATCAGCCTCCAGTGGATACTGATTGGTTATTCATTGTCGTTCGGTCCGGATATCAACGGTTTTGTTGGAAGCCTTGCGTGGTTCGGGCTCAACGGGGTCGGGCTTGAGCCTTCGCATTATGCCCCCACTGTGCCGCATCTTGCGTTCATGATATATCAGGGCATGTTCGCCGTGATCACCCCGGCACTGATAAGCGGGGCCTTTGCCGAGAGGATGAAGTTCTCCGCGTACGTCATATTCATCCTTTTATGGTCTACCTTTGTATATGATCCTGTGGCCCACTGGATATGGGGCGGAGGGTGGCTGGCCAAACTCGGAGTGATAGATTTTGCCGGCGGATTAGTAGTGCATGTGACGTCAGGTATTTCAGCGCTCGCTGCCGCTGTGATTATCGGACACAGAAAAGGATACCTGAAGGAATCTATGACACCCCATAACCTGCCCATGACAATAACAGGGACCGCTATTTTGTGGTTCGGATGGTTCGGTTTTAACGCGGGAAGCGCACTTACTTCAGGGGGATTAAGTACAATGGCGTTTGTTACAACTCATATAAGTGCTGTTGCCGCAACTGTCACATGGATCGTTATAGAATGGAAACACCGTGGAAAGCCGACCATGTTCGGGGCCGCAACAGGTTCAATTGCCGGACTTGCAACAATAACCCCGGCAGCAGGCTTTGTCGGGCCGATGCCCGCCCTGATCATCGGAATAGCAGCAGGATGCATCTGTTATCTGGCCTTGAATTCCAAGACAAAATTAGGCTATGATGATTCGCTTGACGCCTTCGGGGTCCATGGAGTCGGAGGTATAATTGGTACCATAGGCGCAGGCCTTTTTGCCTCGGCCTCGATTAACGGGATTAACGGCCTGTTTTTTGGAAATCCCCAGCAGCTTGTCAACCAGTTAATCGGCATTGGAGCGGTGGCGGTTTACTCCTTTGTCCTGTGCGCCATCATCCTGAAAGTGATTGACGCCCTTGTCGGTCTGCGGGTGGATGAACAGAGCGAAGTCCAGGGTCTTGATATAACCTTACACGGGGAAGAAGGATATTTTCTGTAAAATTAAAACCAATAAAACATGAACATACTGATCATTAAGAATATCCCTAACGAGGGCCCCGGCACAATACAAGATTACCTGATAGAACAGGGGATCGGATATGAAGTTCTGGAATTCTCCGGCTGCGGCGCCGTCAATGAACTGCCGGACCTCAGAGGATATACTCATCTTGTCATTATGGGAGGGCCCATGGCGGTATATGAATCCGAAGGTCTGCCCTTTCTCCACCTGGAAACGGCGATGGTAAGGGTCTTTATAAAAACCGGCAGGCCTGTGCTTGGTATCTGTCTCGGGGCACAGATCATTGCCCATGCGCTATGGGCTGATGTATATAAAGGCGCTGTTAAGGAAACAGGATGGGACAGGATAGAGATAACCGAAGAAGGAATGTGTGACCCTGTCTTTTCAGCGTTAGCGGTTGATAACATGCCCTACACTGACATTTTCCAGTGGCACGCTGATACCTTTGATCTCCCGCAAAAAGCGGTGCGTCTGGCCTCTTCTGTTCATTATCAGAACCAGGCGTTCAAATACGGTAAGAATATATACGGACTGCAGTTTCATATTGAAGTAACACCCGAAATTATCGAAGGATGGTTCAGAAAGGAGGAGGGATTTAATGTAGACAGTATGCTTGATACCGCCCGCAGTATATATCCTCAATACAGGAAGAGGGCGTTCAGGTTTTATCATAATTTTTTCATTTGAGACCCGATGTTCAGAATCAGTAAGTTCCGTAGAATTTATATTAAAAATGAGGAGGAATAAAATGACACCAAAAGACGTAATCAACATGGCCAAGGAAAACAAGGCCGTGATGGCAAACTTCAAGTTCCTTGATTTCCCTGGCATATGGCAGCACTTTGCCGTGCCGATTGATGAACTGAAGGAGGAGATTTTCGAGGAAGGTCTCGGCTTTGACGGCTCATCCATCAGGGGATGGCAGGCGATCAACACATCAGACATGCTGATCATTCCTGATGCATCAACTGCCTTCATGGACCCTTTTATGGCGTATCCGACAGTCAGCCTGATCTGCAATATCGTTGACCCGATCACAAAGGAATATTACACCAGAGACCCCAGATACATTGCCCAGAAGGCAGAGGCGTATTTAAAATCCACTGGTCTGGGCGATACCGCCTACTTCGGGCCTGAAGCAGAGTTCTTTATCTTTGACGGTATCCGTTTCGACCAGAATTCCCACAGCGGGTATTACTACATCGAGTCTGTTGAAGGTATCTGGAATTCCGGCCGCGAGGAAAATCCTAACCTCGGGTACAAGCCCAGACACAAGGAAGGATATTTCCCTGTACCGCCGACTGACAGTCAGGTCAATCTCAGGACCGAAATGGTCATGGAGATGATCAAATGCGGTATCTACGTAGAAAGAGAGCACCATGAAGTCGCCACAGCCGGACAGGCGGAAATCGACATGCGGTTCGATTCACTGGTCAGGATGGCAGACAAGAACATGCTGTTCAAGTATATCGTCAAGAACGTAGCACACAAAAACGGAAAGACTGCGACCTTTATGCCGAAGCCGCTCTTTGGAGACAACGGCTCGGGCATGCATGTACACCAGAGCATATGGAAAGGCGGCAAGCCGCTCTTTGCGGGCAACGAATATGCCGGCCTGAGTGAAATGGCGATTTACTACATCGGCGGTGTTTTAAAACACGCCAAGGCACTTGCAGCAATAACAAACCCGACCACCAATTCATACAAGAGGCTCACTCCCGGATTCGAAGCCCCGGTCAACCTCGCTTATTCCGCGAGAAACCGCTCCGCCTCCATCAGGATCCCGACTTACTCGGCAAGTCCCAAGGCAAAGAGGGTTGAAGTAAGGTTTCCTGATCCTTCATGCAATACATACCTTGCATTCGCCGCAATGCTGATGGCAGGACTTGACGGTATCGAAAACAAGATACACCCCGGAGAGGCGCTGGACAAGGACCTCTACGATCTTCCGGCAGAGGAGCTGAAAAACATCCCGCAGATGCCGGGCAGCCTTGACGAGGCACTTGATGCACTGGAGAAAGACCACGCCTTCCTGCTCAAAGGAAACGTCTTTACTAAAGACGCGATTGAGAAATGGATAGATTACAAGAGGACAAACGAGGTTGATGCGCTAAGACTCAGGCCGCACCCGTACGAGTTCTTCCTGTATTACGATATTTAAAAAATCATCCCTTCAGGCAAATAGTCTTTGAAAGGGTAAGAGTTTATTAAAGAGGCCCGTGCCATGTAAGACAGCACGGGCCTCTTTAATTTCACAACATGACCTGCGCGCGCACCGCAGGTTTATCGACATCATCAATATGCAGGGACTATAGAATACCCCTTCGCCTGATATCCTATCAGTGATATCCAGCCGTTCTCTACCCCCACAATCTCCGGCAAAATCGATGAGGGGTCCACACCCATAACTTTAGCAGCAACTAAACATATTTCCAGCCTTACCCCTTCCTTTGACATCCTGGAAACTGTACCGGCGATCTCATCCAGGCTTTTTAGTTCTTCCGGAGAAAAACCCTCCCTGTTTTTTGATATCAGCTTGACGGACGGACCAATAAAGACAATTGCAAATTCCGGCTTCTCCGTGACCGCCATAATATTTTTATCGTGAGCGATCCTGTAGATCATATCCAGTTGCATGGCAGCTCCTTTCGGATTACCTGCCCTGAAATCAAATACCGCCTTAACGGACGTCAATCCGTCGAGGGCTTTGTATCCTTCCCCGTATAAAGCCCCGGGAGTGATACATAGCAGACACACTGAAATCAGCAGACATCTAATCAATGTTTTTGTTTCTCTTC
>Ga0079037_100000575_pt1 | contig 17068 bp, 17 predicted proteins | sample Mud3Dept4metaG_FD_71479 | JGI IMG/M metagenome (GOLD analysis project Ga0079037, IMG submission 71479) | Freshwater wetland microbial communities from Ohio, USA, analyzing the effect of biotic and abiotic controls - Mud 3 Core 4 Depth 4 metaG | ecosystem: Environmental > Aquatic > Freshwater >... | reverse complement strand
CGAGCTCAACGAGCTCAAGGGCGTGGTGCGGCCGCGCATCATCAAGGCGATCGCCGACGCGCGCGAGCACGGCGACCTGCGGGAGAACGCCGAGTACCACGCGGCCCGCGAGCAGCAGGGTTTCGTGGAGGGGCGCATCAAGGACATCGAGGCCAAGCTCTCGAACGCCCAGATCATCGACGTCAAGACCCTGAATGCCGGCGGGCGGGTGGTGTTCGGGGCGACGGTGGTCGCGCTGGAAACCGCCACCGACGAGGAGCACACCTACCAGATCGTCGGCGAGGACGAGGCCGACATCCGCGAGGGGCTCATCTCGGTCAGCTCGCCCATCGCCCGGGCGCTGATCGGCAAGTCGGGGGGCGACGTTGCGGTGGTCCAGGCGCCGGGCGGCGAGCGCGAGTTCGAGGTGCTCGAGGTCCGTTACGAGTGAGGCGCGGCTCAGCCCCGCGGCAGGGCGATCCGCGGCTTCTTCAGGTTGCGGCGGAACAGCGCCGCCATGTGGCCGATGGTCTGGACGAGCTCGGCCCCGGATGCCCCGACGATCGCGGCGACGATCGCGGCCCGCTCTTCCCGGTCGCCGGCCGCGACCTTCACCTTGACGAGCTCGTGGGCGGCGAGCGCCGCGTCGATCTCGGCGAGCACCGAGGCCTTCAGCCCGTCCTGGCCGACCATGACCACCGGTTTGAGGTGGTGCGCGAGCCCACGCAGGTGGCGGCGTTGACTGTCGCTGAGCGGCATCGGACTCTCCATCGGCGGCCGGACCGGCCGCGCGGATTCTAGGCGAGGGCGGCAACGCCCACCACGGCTTTCCGGATCATGGCGCGTTCCAAGAGCAGCCGGCGCTGGCTCGACCGGCACGTCCACGACGCCTACGTGCACCGCGCCCAGGCGGAGGGCTGGCGGTCGCGGGCGGCGTTCAAGCTGATCGAGCTCGACGAGCGGGACCGGTTTCTGCGCCCGGGATGCCGCGTCGTGGACCTCGGGGCGGCGCCGGGTGGCTGGTCGCAGGTCGCGGCCGCGCGGGTGGGTCCCAAGGGCCGGGTCATCGCCCTGGACCTGCTGCCGATGGAGCCGATCCCGGGCGTGACCTTCCTGCAGGGCGACTTTCGCACCGACGCGGCCCTCGAGGCCCTGCGGGCCGAGGTCGGGGCGCGGGCGATCGACGTTGTAATCTCGGACCTGGCCCCCAATGTCAGCGGTGTGGCGGTGGTGGACCAGCCCCGCGCGATGCACCTCGCCGAGCTGGCCCTGGAGCTTGCCGGGGATTGCCTTGTGGAAGGTGGAACGCTCGTCACCAAGTTGTTCCAGGGGACCGGGTTCGATGAGTTCGTGGAGACGGCCAGGGGGCGTTTCAGACGCGTTGTCGTACGCAAGCCCAAGGCGTCTCGCCCGGAGTCCCGTGAGGTGTACTTGGTGGCCCAGGGGTTCCACGTGTAGTACCGTAGCAACGAAGCAACAGTGCGCGGACCAGCCTGCCGCGTCACGGAGACCCGACCATGAATGACATGGCAAAGAACCTGATCCTCTGGGTGATCATCGCGATCGTCCTGATGTCGGTCTTCAACAACTTCAGCACCCAGAAGACCGGAGCGCCCGTGGTGTCCTATTCGCAGTTCCTCGAGGACGTGCGGCAGGGGACGGTGGCCAAGGTCACGATCAACGGTCGGACCATCGACGGCGTCACCACGACGGGTGCGCGCTTCTCGACCTACAGTCCGGGCGACGACGGCATGGTCAGCGACCTCATCAACAACAAGGTCGAGATCGTCGCCGGTGCGCCGGAGAAGCCCTCGGTGCTGATGCAGATCCTGATCAACTGGTTCCCGCTGTTCGTCCTGATCGGCCTGTGGATCTTTTTCATGCGGCAGATGCAGGGCGGTGGCGCGGGCCGCGGGGCCATGTCGTTCGGCAAGAGCCGGGCGCGCCTGCTCGGCGAAGACCAGGTAAAGGTCAACTTCAACGACGTCGCGGGCTGCGAGGAGGCCAAGGACGAGGTCCAGGAACTCGTGGAGTTCCTCCGCGACCCCGGCAAGTTCCAGAAGCTCGGCGGCAAGATCCCGCGCGGCGTGCTGATGGTCGGCCCGCCGGGCACCGGCAAGACCCTGCTCGCGCGGGCGATCGCCGGCGAGGCCAAGGTGCCGTTCTTCACGATCTCCGGCTCGGACTTCGTCGAGATGTTCGTCGGCGTCGGCGCCTCGCGCGTGCGCGACATGTTCGAGCAGGCCAAGAAGCATGCCCCCTGCATCATCTTCATCGACGAGATCGACGCGGTCGGACGGCACCGTGGCGCGGGCCTCGGCGGCGGCCACGACGAGCGCGAGCAGACGCTCAACCAGCTGCTCGTCGAGATGGACGGCTTCGAGGGCAACGAGGGTGTGATCGTCATCGCCGCGACCAACCGCCCCGACGTGCTCGACCCCGCGCTGCTGCGGCCGGGCCGGTTCGACCGGCAGGTGGTGGTGCCGCTGCCGGACGTGCGCGGTCGCGAGCAGATCCTGCGCGTGCACCTGCGCAAGGTCCCCATCGCCGAGGACGTCAAGCCGTCGCTCATCGCGCGCGGCACGCCCGGCTTCTCCGGCGCCGATCTCGCCAACCTGGTGAACGAGGCGGCACTGTTCGCGGCGCGCGCCAACAAGCGCCTGGTCGACATGGACGACCTGGAGAAGGCGAAAGACAAGATCATGATGGGCGCCGAGCGGCGCTCCCTGGTGATGAAGGACGAGGAGAAGCGGCTCACCGCGTACCACGAGGCCGGTCACGCCATCGTCGGCCGCATGGTGCCGTCGCACGACCCCGTCTACAAGGTCAGCATCATCCCGCGCGGCCGGGCGCTGGGCGTCACCATGTTCCTCCCGGAGGAGGACCGGTACAGCCACAGCAAGGAGCACCTGGAGAGCCAGATCTCCAGCCTGTTCGGCGGACGCATCGCGGAGGAGATCATTTTCGGCCGCGAGAAGGTGACGACGGGCGCCTCGAACGACATCAAGCGGGCCACCGATCTGGCCCGCGCGATGGTGACCAAGTGGGGCCTGTCGGAGAAGCTCGGCCCGCTGACCTACCTGGAAGAAGAGGAAGAGGTGTTCCTCGGCCGGTCCGTCACCCAGCACAAGAACGTGTCGGACGACACGGCGCACGCGATCGACGAGGAGATCCGGGCGGTGATCGACCGCAACTACCAGCGCTCGCGCGACATCCTCACGGAACACATCGACAAGCTGCACACGATGGCCGACGCGCTGATGAAGTACGAGACGATCGACTCCGAACAGATCGACGACATCATGTCGGGCCGCACCCCGCGGCCCCCGGCGGACTGGGACGAGTCCGAGCCGCGCACCGGTGGCGCCAAGGGCCGTGCCCAAGGCGGCGAGGAGCAGGGCGGCGAGGGCACCCTCGGCAGCCCGGCCGGGCAGCACTGAGCCTGCGACCCCGAGACCTCGAGCCGGGCGCGCGAGCGCCCGGTCTGCGTTTCGGCTGAGCCGGACTTCTTCACCGCAGAGGCTCAGAGGGGTCGAAGAAGCGAAGTGCTGCCGCGCGGATGCCGGTCAACCGTCCAGGTCAACGCCCTCAGGGCCAAGTCCTTGTTCTTTCTCCGTGTCTCTGTGGCTCTGCGGTTGAATCTGAGGTTTTCCGGATGACCACTCTGCACTGCGGTCCCCACACCCTCGATCTGACGCGGCCGCGGGTCATGGGCATCCTCAACGTGACGCCGGACTCGTTCTCGGACGGCGGGCATTTCGGCAGCCCGGAGGCGGCCGTGCGCCGCGCGCGCGAACTCGCGGCGGAAGGCGCCGACCTGATCGACGTCGGTGGCGAGTCCACGCGGCCGGGCGCCCGGGCGGTGTCGGTCCAGGAGGAGATGGACCGGGTGATCCCCGTGATCGAGGCCCTGGCCACCGAGCTGCCCGTGCCGGTGTCGATCGACACCAGCAAGCCCGAGGTGATGCGCGCCGCGGTCGCGGCCGGCGCCGCGCTCATCAACGATGTGGCCGCGCTGCGCCGGCCCGGCGCGCTGGCGGCTGCCGCGGCGCTCGGCGTGCCGGTCTGCCTGATGCACATGCAGGGCGAGCCGGGCACCATGCAGGAGGATCCGAGCTATCGGGACGTGGTCGCCGAGGTGACGGGCTTCCTGGCCGAGCGGCTCGCGGCCTGCGAGGCCGCCGGGATCCCGGGCGGGCGCCTGCTGGTCGACCCGGGCTTCGGTTTCGGCAAGACCCTGGCGCACAATCTCGCCCTGCTGCGCGGGTTGCGGCGCCTCACGGCCTTGGGCGTGCCGGTGCTGGTCGGGCTGTCGCGCAAGTCGATGATCGGGGCCCTGCTGGGTGGCGCACCGGCCGGTGAGCGCCTCCACGGCAGCCTCGCCGCCGCGGTGCTGGCGGTCGAGCGGGGTGCCGCGATCGTCCGGGTCCACGACGTCGGGCCTACCGTTCAGGCATTGCGGATCGTGGCCGCTGTTGGCGGTGACGCTGGCGGCTGAGCACAGGGGGAGCAGATGGGCAGGCGCTATTTCGGAACCGACGGGATCCGTGGCCGGGTCGGCGAGGGACCGATCAACCCGGAGTTCGTGTTGAAGCTGGGCTGGGCCGCTGGCCGTGTCCTCGGGAAGACGCCGGGCAGCAAGGTCCTCATCGGCAAGGACACGCGGATCTCGGGCTACCTGTTCGAGTCGGCCCTCGAGGCCGGGCTGGTGGCGGCGGGCATGAACACCCGCCTGCTGGGGCCGATGCCGACGCCGGGCATCGCCTACCTGACCCGGACCCTCCATGCCTGCGCGGGGGTGGTGATCAGCGCCTCGCACAACCCGCACGAGGACAACGGGATCAAGTTCTTCTCGGGCGATGGCTTCAAGCTGCCGGACGAGGTCGAGGCGGAGATCGAGGCCGAGATCGACCGCCCGCTGACCACGGTCGCCTCCGCCGAGCTCGGCAAGGCCAAGCGCATCGAGGACGCTCCCGGACGCTACATCGAGTTCTGCAAGAGCACCATTCCGCCGCTGATGCAGCTCCGCGACCTCAACATCGTGGTGGACTGCGCCCACGGTGCCACCTACCACGTGACGCCGCGCGTGCTGGACGAGCTCGGCGCGCGCGTGGTCCCGATCGGCGTCTCGCCCGACGGCCTGAACATCAACCGGGGGGTTGGCTCGACCCACCTGCACGCGGTGCAGGCGGCGGTGCGCGAGCACGGCGCCGACCTGGGCATCGCCCTCGACGGGGACGGCGACCGCGTGATCATGGTCGACGACAGCGGTGCCGAGGTCGACGGCGACGAGCTGCTCTACGTGATCGCACGCTCCCGCCATCGCGGCGGCATGCTGCGCGGCGCCGTGGTCGGGACGCTGATGACCAACCTCGGCCTCGAGCAGGCGCTGCAGGCGCAGGGCATCGGGCTGGTCCGCACCAAGGTGGGCGATCGCTACATCCTCGAGAGGCTGCGCCAGGAGGGCTGGTCGCTGGGCGGCGAGCCGTCCGGCCACATCATCTGCCTCGACCGCACCACCACTGGGGATGGCACGGTTTCGGCGCTGCAGGTCCTCGCCGAGATGGTGCGGACCGGAAAGTCGCTTCGGGAGCTGCGGTCCGGCCTGGTGAAGTTTCCACAGCGACTGATCAACGTCCGCCTGGCAAGTGGCAGCGCCGACGCGGCGATTCGCACGCCCGTCGTCCAGGAGGCCGTGCGGGGGGTCGAGGCCGAGCTCGGCACGGGCGGCCGCGTGCTGCTGCGCCCGTCGGGGACGGAGCCGCTGCTGCGGGTGATGGTGGAAGGCGAGGAGGCCGGCCAGGTGGAGCGACTGGCCGGCCAGATCGCCGACGCGGTGCGGGCCGCGGTCGGCTAGCGGGAGCGGGTCACGACGTCGGGATGACGATGATCTCGACGCGGCGGTTGCGGGCCCGGCCCTCGGCCGTCGAGTTGTCGGCGATCGGGCGGGTCTTGCCGTAGCCGATCGCATACATGCGGTCGCGGGCGACGCCGCGGCCCCCGAGGTAGCTCGTCACCGCGTAGGCGCGGTTTTCCGACAGCTGCTGGTTCATCTCGGCCGAGCCGGTGCTGTCGGTGTGGCCCTCGACCTCGATCCGGGTCCTGTCATACTGGTTGAGCGTTGCGGCCACCGAATCCAGGGCGCGGTAGAACTGCGGCTTGATGGTTGCGCGGCCCACGTCGAAGGTCACGCCTTCGGGCAGGTTCAGGAGGATGTTGTCGCCCTGGCGCTGCACCTCGATGCCGGTGCCCGCCGTCTGGGCGCGCAGGGCGCGCTCCTGCTCGTCCATGTAGTTGCCGATGGCGCCGCCCGCCAGCGCGCCCACGGCGGCGCCGATGAAGCCGCCCGCGGTGCGGTTACCGCGGCCGGCAACCTGACTGCCGATCAGCGCGCCCGTCGCGGCGCCGATAACCGCTCCGCCGGTGGTCTTGGGGCGTTCCTGGTAGGTCTCGCAGCCCGCGAGCGCGACGGCGCCCATGAGCAGGGGAATGGCCAGCACGGTCTTGTTCATCGCGGCGCTCCTGAGTCTCGGGTGGTGAGCGAAAGATGGGGGGCGGAGCGTACCGAGAGGACGGTGCCGACACAATGGCGCGCCGCTGCCTGGCTCGATGCCGCATTGATTTGAGGCGCCCCGCTCGGTAAGCTTGCGCGCTCGATTTTCAGGGGGTGAGATGAGACAGCCACTGGTCGCCGGCAACTGGAAGATGAACGGCTCGCGCGCGGGCGTGGTCGAGCTGCTCGATGGCATCAAGGCCGGCATGGGCGAGGTCCGAGCGGCCGAGGTGGCGGTCTGCCCGCCCTTCGTCTTCATTCCCGAGGCGGCGGCGCGGCTGCAGGGCACGGCGGTCGCCTGGGGCGGACAGAATCTCTCGACCCACGCCAGCGGCGCCTACACGGGCGAGGTGGCGGCCTCGATGCTGACCGATTTCGGCTGCAAGTACGTCATCGTCGGCCACTCGGAGCGGCGCACCCTGTACGGCGAGGACGACGCGGTCGTCGCCGAGAAGTTCGAGGTGGCCCGCAAGGCCGGCCTCGTGCCGATCTTCTGCGTCGGCGAGACCCTCGAGGAGCGGGAGGCGAACGCCACCGAGGCCGTGGTCGCGCGCCAGCTCGACGCCGTCCTGGAGCGGTTCGGGGCGCAGGCCCTGGGCGTTGGGGTGATCGCGTACGAGCCGGTCTGGGCGATCGGCACGGGGCGCACGGCGACCCCGGAGCAGGCCCAGGACGTGCACGCCTTTATCCGCGGGCGTGTCGCCGCGAAGGACGCCGGCGTGGCGGCTGCGGTGCGCATCCTCTACGGCGGCAGCATGAAGCCGGACAACGCCGCCGAGCTGATGTCCAAGCCGGACATCGACGGCGGTCTGATCGGCGGCGCATCGCTGAAGGCCTCGGACTTCCTGGCGATCTGCCGGGCGGCGAATCGTTGAAGCAGCGCCGATGATCGAGACTCTGCTGGTCGTTCTGCACGTCCTGCTGGCAGCGGGCGTGATCGGCCTCGTACTGATGCAGCACGGCAAGGGCGCCGATGCCGGGGCGGCCTTCGGCAGCGGCGCCTCCGCGACGGTCTTCGGCGCGCGCGGCGCGGCGTCGTTCCTGAGCAGGGCGACGTCGATCCTGGCGACCCTGTTCTTCCTGACGAGCCTCGCCCTGGCCTACTTCGCGATGCGCGCGAGCGAGCGCCCCGGCATCCTCGGCCAGGTGCCGGCCCCGGCCCCCGTGACCGCCCCGAAGCCGGCGCTGCCGGAGCTGCCGGTCGTGCCCCAGACGAGGACCGACGAGGCGCCGGCCCTGCCGCTGGTGCCGAAGACCGGAGCCGATGCAGCGCCCGAGCTGCCGGTGGTGGTCGAGAAGCCGGCCGTCCCGACCGAGCGGCCGGCGGCGGGCGATGCGCCGGGGGCACCGGCACAGAAGGCGGATGCGGTGCAGCTGCCCACCGCACCGCCGGCCAGGAAATCGGAGTGAGCATCAGCCGACGTGGTGGAATTGGTAGACACGCTATCTTGAGGTGGTAGTGGCGAATGCCGTGCCGGTTCGAGTCCGGCCGTCGGCACCAACGAGTGAAAGGCTGGAGGCACCGCTCGGCGAGCGGTGCCTTTTTTCTGCCTTGGCCGAAAAAACTAAGAAATTCAATTAGTTGTCGCGATCCAATGGCTTGACAGGGATCTGCCCGGCACATAGACTGCGACAGTTCGAAAAAGGCCGCCGGCGATCCGACGGATCAGCGAAAGCGGCTGGCAGAGGGGATCGTCGACGATGCTCGAAAATTATCTGCCGATCCTGGTGTTCTCGGGGGTCGGCCTCCTCGTCGGTGTCGTCTTCCTGGTGCTGGGCTTCGCCCTCGGCCCGCAACGGCCCGACACCGAAAAGCTCTCCCCCTACGAGTGCGGCTTCGAGGCCTTCGAAGACGCCCGGATGAAGTTCGACGTCCGGTATTACCTCGTCGCTATCCTGTTCATCATCTTCGATCTCGAGATCGCCTTCCTGTTCCCCTGGGCGGTGGTACTCGACAAGATCGGTGTCGTCGGTCTCCTCGCCATGATGCTGTTCCTCGCGGTGCTCGTGGTGGGCTTCATCTACGAGTGGAAGAAGGGGGCGCTGGAATGGGAGTAGAAGGGCTCCTCGAACAGGGCTTCGTCACCACCACGGCCGACAAGCTGATCAACTGGGCGCGGACCGGCTCGCTGTGGCCGATGACCTTCGGCCTGGCCTGCTGCGCCATCGAGATGATGCACGCGGGCGCGGCCCGGTACGACCTGGACCGCTTCGGCATGGTGTTCCGGCCGAGCCCGCGCCAGTCCGACGTGATGATCGTGGCCGGCACCCTCACCAACAAGATGGCGCCGGCGCTGCGCAAGGTCTACGACCAGATGGCCGAGCCGCGCTGGGTCATCTCGATGGGCTCCTGCGCCAACGGCGGCGGCTACTACCACTACTCGTACTCGGTGGTGCGCGGCTGCGACCGCATCGTGCCGGTCGACATCTATGTCCCGGGGTGCCCGCCGACGCCGGAGGCCCTCCTCTACGGCATCCTGCAGCTGCAGAACAAGATTCGCCGGACCAACACGATCGCCCGCTAGGACGAGCCCATGACTGCCAAGTCCATGACGCCGACGGAACGGCTCGCGCAACTCGAGCACGGCCTGAAGAGCGCCTTCGCTGCGGCCGGTGGCGAGGTCTCGCGCCACCGTGGCGAGCTGACGCTGACGATCCCGCGCGAGCGGGTGCGCGAGGTCATGACTCGCCTGCGCGACGGCGAGGCATTCCGGTTCGAGGAGTGCATGGACGTCTGCGGCGTGGACTATCTCGGCTACGGCAATTCCCAGTGGGCGACCGGTGCGGCGTCGTCGACGGGCTTCGGGCGGGCGGCCGAGCTTGGCCGGCCGGCCGACGCCGGCGGGGAGCGCCGTTTCGCGGTCGTCTACCAGCTGCTGTCGGTCGCGTTGAACCACCGCCTGCGCGTCAAGGCCTATCTGGACGCCGCCGAGCCGATCGTGGAGTCGGTGATCGACATCTGGCGGGGTGTCGACTGGTTCGAGCGCGAAGCCTTCGACATGTTCGGGATCCTGTTCGCCGGACATCCCGACCTGCGGCGCATCCTCACGGACTACGGCTTCATCGGCCACCCCTTCCGCAAGGACTTCCCGCTCAGCGGGCACGTCCAGATGCGCTACGACCCGGAGCAGCAGCGCGTGGTCTACGAGCCGGTCACGGTCGAGCCTCGCGTGCTGGTGCCGCGCGTCATCCGTGAAGACAACCGTTACGAGTCCGGCGCCGGTCCGGCCAGCCCGGCAGGGTGACCCGCGATGCCCGAAATCCGCAACTACACCCTCAACTTCGGCCCCCAGCACCCGGCGGCGCACGGCGTGCTGCGGCTGGTGCTCGAGCTGGACGGTGAGGTGGTGGTCCGGTCGGACCCGCACATCGGCCTGCTGCACCGGGGTACCGAGAAGCTCGCCGAGAGCAAGCCGTTCAACCAGAGCATCGGCTACATGGACCGGCTGGACTACATGTCCATGCTCTGCAACGAGCACGCCTACGTGATGGCGATCGAGCGGCTCCTCGGCATCGAGCCGCCACTGCGCGCCCAGTACGTCCGGGTCATGTTCGACGAGATCACCCGGATCCTCAACCACCTGCTTTGGCTGGGTACCCACGCGCTCGACGTGGGCGCGATGACGGTGTTCCTCTATGCCTTCCGGGAGCGCGAGGACCTGATCGACTGCTACGAGGCGGTGTCTGGTTCGCGCATGCACGCGACGTACTACCGCCCGGGCGGCGTCTATCGCGACCTGCCCGGCAAGATGCCGGAGTACCAGCCAGGGCAGATGCGGAGCCCGCGAGAGGCCGAACGCCGGAACTCGGCGCGCAAGGGCTCGCTGCTCGATTTCATCGAGGACTTCACCGAGCGCTTCCCCAGGCTGGTGGACGAGTACGAGACCCTGCTCACCGACAACCGCATCTGGAAGCAGCGGACGGTGGGCATCGGCGTCGTCACGCCGGAGCGCGCGCTGCAGCTCGGCTTCTCAGGCCCCATGCTGCGCGGATCCGGCTTTGCGTGGGACCTGCGCAAGAAGCAGCCCTATGCCGCCTACGACCGGGTCGATTTCGACATCCCCGTCGGCAAGAACGGCGACTGCTACGACCGGTACCTGGTGCGCATGGAGGAGTTCCGCCAGTCGAACCGGATTGTCCGGCAGTGTGTCGACTGGCTGCGGAAGAACCCCGGGCCCGTGATGATCGAGGACCACAAGATCGCCCCGCCGAAGCGGGCGGGCATGAAAGAGGACATGGAAGCCCTCATCCACCACTTCAAGCTGTTCACCGAGGGCTACTGTGCGCCTGCCGGCGAGGTGTACTCGGCGGTCGAGGCGCCGAAGGGCGAGTTCGGCATCTACCTGGTCTCGGACGGCGCCAACAAGCCCTACCGCGTGAAGATCCGGGCCCCCGGCTTCGCCCACCTGTCGGCGATGGACGAGATGGCCAAGGGACACATGATCGCGGACGTCGTCGCGATCATCGGAACGATGGACATCGTCTTCGGTGAGGTCGATCGCTAGTGTCGGATTCCACCATGCCCCACGAAGCCACCATGCCACGCGCCGCGAAGACGGCGGTGCTCAGTCCGGCGATCCGCGCCGAGATCGACACCTGGGTCGCCAAGTACCCGCCCGAGTGGAAGCGGTCGGCGGTGATGGCCGCACTGCGCATCGTCCAGGACGCGAATGGCGGCTGGCTGACGCCGGCGCTGATGGACGCAGTCGCGGACTACCTCGAGATGTCGCCGATCGCGGTCTACGAGGTGGCCAGCTTCTACTCGATGTACGAGACCAAGCCGGTGGGGCGCCACAAGATCTGCGTCTGCACCAACGTCTCGTGCATGGTCTGCGGGTCCGGCCGGATCGTCGAGCACCTCGAGAAGCGTCTCGGCATCGGCCTCGGCGAGACCACGGCGGACGGCCGCTTCACGCTGAAGGAGGTGGAGTGCCTCGGCGCCTGCTGCGGCGCGCCCATGCTGCAGATCGGCAGGCAGTACTACGAGCAGCTCACCCCCGAGCGGGTGGACGCGATCCTGGACAAGCTGGACTGACCCGATGGCCAACGACGTCTGCTTCCGCTTGATGCACCTCGACCAGCCCTGGCGGCTCGAGACCTACCGGGCCGAGGGCGGCTATGCGGCGCTCACCCGGATCCTCGAGGAGCGGGTGCCTCCCGACCAGATCATCGAAGAGGTCAAGAAGTCGGGGTTGCGTGGCCGCGGGGGTGCCGGCTTCCCGACCGGCGTGAAATGGGGGTTCATCAACCGGACGGCGCCGGGACCGCGGTATCTCGTCTGCAACTCGGACGAGGGCGAGCCGGGCACCTGCAAGGACCGCGACATCCTGCGCTTCAACCCGCACGCGCTGATCGAGGGTATGGTGATCGCCGGCTACACGATCGGCGCGGCGGCGGGGTACAACTACATCCGCGGCGAGTTCTGGGAACCCTACGAGCGCTTCGAGGGCGCCCTGGCGGAGGCCCGCGCGGCCGGCTATCTCGGCAAGGACATCCTGGGCTCGGGCCTCGACTTCGACCTCCACAGCCATCTCGGCGCCGGGGCCTACATCTGCGGCGAGGAGACGGCGCTGCTCAACTCGATCGAGGGCGGGAAGGGCCAGCCGCGCTACAAGCCGCCGTTCCCCGCGCAGTACGGCCTGTACGGCCGCCCCACGATCATCAACAACACCGAGTCGCTGGCCTCCATACCCGAGATCCTGCGCCGCGGCGGCGACTGGTTCCGCGAGCTGGGGGTACCGAACAGCGGCGGGTCCAAGCTGTTCTCGGTGTCGGGCAACGTCAATCGCCCCGGCAATTTCGAGGTGCCGCTGGGCACGCCCTTCGCGACGCTGCTCGAGATGGCCGGCGGTGTGCGCGACGGGCGCAAGCTCAAGGCGGTGATCCCCGGCGGGTCGTCGGCGCCGGTCATCCCCGGCGACGTCATGATGGGTCTGACGATGGACTACGACGCGATCGCCAAGGCCGGCTCGATGCTGGGCTCGGGCGCGGTGATCGTGATGGACGACAGCAACTGCATGGTGCGGGTGCTGGACCGCATTTCCTATTTCTACTACGAGGAGTCGTGCGGGCAGTGCACCCCGTGCCGCGAGGGCACCGGCTGGATGCATCGCGTGATCCACCGGATCGAGACGGGGAAGGGCCGGCCGGAAGACCTGGAACTGCTCGACGACGTCGCCGCGAAGATCCAGGGCCGGACCATCTGTGCGCTGGGCGATGCCGCGGCGATGCCGGTGGCGAGCTTCATCAGGCACTTCCGCGACGAGTTCGCGTATCACATCGAGCACAAGCGCTGCCTGGTGGGCGGCTGAGCCCGGGCGAGGACATCGAGAGCAGGTCTCATGGCACAGGACGGGACGGTAACCATCGAGGTCGACGGCCGGCAGCTGCAGGCTCGGCCTGGGCAGATGCTGATCGAGGTCACCGACGCGGCCGGCATCCCGATCCCGCGCTTCTGCTACCACAAGAAGCTGTCGGTCGCGGCGAACTGCCGCATGTGCCTGGTCGAGGTCGAGCGTGCGCCCAAGCCGTTGCCGGCCTGCGCGACCCCGGTTTTCGACGGGATGAAGGTCCACACGCACTCTCCGCTGGCGCTCGCGGCCCAGCAGGGAACGATGGAGTTCCTGCTCATCAACCACCCGCTCGACTGCCCGATCTGCGATCAGGGCGGCGAGTGCGAGCTGCAGGACGTCGCCCTCGGGTACGGGCGTGACGTCTCGCGGTTCGCCGAGCAGAAGCGCGTCGTCAGGGACAAGGACATCGGGCCGCTGATCGCGACCGACCTGACGCGGTGCATCCACTGCACGCGCTGCGTCCGCTTCGGCGCCGAAGTGGCCGGCGTGCGCGAGCTGGGCGCCACCGGGCGTGGCGAGCACATGACGATCGGCACCTACGTGCAGCGCAGCGTCGACTCCGAGCTGTCGGGCAACGTCATCGACCTCTGCCCGGTCGGGGCGTTGACGTCGAAGCCCTTCCGCTTCCAGGCGCGCGCCTGGGAGCTGACCCAGGCGGACGCGATCGCGCCGCACGACTGCGTCGGCTCGAACGTGCACGTGCACGTCCGCCGCAATCGGGTACTGCGGGTTGTGCCCCGCGAGAACGAGGCCATCAACGAGGTGTGGATCTCCGATCGGGACCGCTTCAGCTACGCGGGGCTCGGGGTCGACCGGCTCGAGCGGCCCATGGTCAAGCGCAACGGCAGCTGGCACGCGGTCGACTGGACGACGGCGCTCGACGCGACGGCCAAGGCCCTCAAGTCAGCCGGTGCCGAGCTGCGGACGCTGGTGGCGCCGGGCGCCACCCTGGAAGAGATGTACCTTGCGCAGAAGCTGACGCGGGGCCTCGGCAGCCCGCACGTCGACCACCGCCTGACCCAGACTGATTGCCGGGGAGACGCGGCGGACCCGGCGCTGCCCTGGCTGGGGCAGACGCTGGCGAGCCTCGAGCGGAACCGCGCGACGCTGCTGATCGGCTCCAACGTCCGCAAGGACCAGCCGCTCATCGGGCTGCGCCTGCGCAAGGCGACCCTGCGCGGCGGAGCGGTCGGCGTCCTCAACCCGATCGACTTCGACTTCAACTTCACCGTGGCCGCCGCGTGCATCGTCCCGCCGTCGGGCATGCTCGCGGCACTGGCGGGCGTCGCCCGCGCACTGGGGGTGACGGCCACCGGGGCGGCCGGGCGGCTCGTCGCGGCGGCGCAGGCGGACGCGGCGCAGTCCGCGCTTGCCGACCTGCTGCGCCGCGATGGCGCCAGGGCCGTGCTGCTCGGGCCACTGGCGCTGGCGCACCCGGACTACAGCCTGCTGCGGGAACTGGCGGCGGCGGTCGCGCAGGCGTGCGGCGCGACGCTCGGCTTCCTGCCGGAAGGCGCCAACAGCACCGGCGCCGTGCTGGCCGGAGCGCTTCCCCACCGCCAGGCGGGCGGGGCGCCGGCCGGGCGCGTCGGGGAAGGCGCGGCCGCGATGCTCGCGGCACCGCGTCCGGCTGTGCTGCTGCTCGGCATCGAGCCCGATCGTGACCTTGCGGATCCGGCGCGCGCCGTGCCGGCCCTCTGCGGATCGGCGACGGTGGTGGCACTGAGCGCCTTCCGCTCGGCCGCCCTGGAGTCGTGCGCCGACATCCTCCTGCCAGTGGCGGCCTTTGCCGAAACCTCCGGCACCTACGTGAACATCCAGGGCGATCGACAGAGTTTTTCCGGCGCCGTGCCGCCACCCGGCGAGGCACGACCGGCGTGGAAGGTGCTCCGGGTGCTCGGCAACCTGACCGGCCTGACCGGCTTCGAGCAGGACTCGAGCGAGCAGGTGAGGGCAGAGGTGCTCGGCCTCTGCGCGGATCTCGAGCCAGACAGTGCCCTGCGGGGCAGCGTCGACGCGACGGCCGTGCTCGGAGCGGCATCCGCCGAGCGGATCGGCGACCGGCCGCTCTATGCGGTCGATGCCCTGGTGCGCCGCGCGGCACCGCTGCAGGCGACGCGGGACGCCGTCGACACGGCGGCGTGCGTCCCGCCCGCGCTAGCCAGCGCGCTCGGCATCGCGGACGGCGACCGGGTGGCGATCCGGCAAGCCGGGGCAGGCGCGGAGTTCGTGGTGCGTGTCGACGCACGGGTGGCCGAGCCCTGCATCTGGCTGCCCGCCGGCCTCCCAGGGACGGAGCACCTGGGACCCGCGTTCGGTGAGCTCAGCGTGGCGAAGGTGTGATGCCCATGGACTTCCTCGTCGATCTCTGGAACGCGCTGCCCGACGCCCTGCAGGTCCTCATCTGGACGCTCGTCAAGATCGTCGCGATCGTCGCCCCGCTGATGCTGGTGGTGGCCTATTACACCTACGCCGAGCGCAAGATCATCGGTTACATGCAGGTGCGCATCGGGCCGAATCGTGTCGGCCCGAAGGGCTGGCTGCAGCCCATCGCCGACGCGGTCAAGCTGATCTTCAAGGAGCTGGTGGTGCCGAGCGGGGCCAACCGGGCCCTGTTCCTGCTCGCGCCCCTGCTCACGATCGGTCCGGCCCTCGCCGCCTGGGCCGTGTTCCCCTTCAACGCGGAACTGGTCCTGGCGGACATCAACGCCGGCCTGCTCTACATCCTCGCGCTCAGCTCGCTCGGCGTGTACGGAATCATCATCGCCGGCTGGGCCTCGAACTCGAAGTACGCCTTCCTCGGCGCGATGCGCTCGGCGGCGCAGATGGTCGCCTACGAGATCGCGATGGGGTTCGCGCTGGTCGGGGTCCTGGTTGCCGCCGGCAGCCTGAACCTCGGCGAGATCGTCCGTGGCCAGGAGGGCGGCCTGCTGCACTGGTACTGGCTGCCCCTGCTGCCGCTGTTCATGATCTATTTCATCTCCGGCGTGGCCGAGACCAACCGCGCGCCGTTCGACGTCGCCGAGGGCGAGTCGGAGATCGTCGCCGGCTTCCACGTCGAGTACTCGGGCACGGCCTTCGCCGTGTTCTTCCTCGGCGAGTACGCGAACATGGTCCTGATCTCGGCGCTGACGGCGCTGCTGTTCTGGGGCGGCTGGCTGAACCCCTTCGAGGGCTGGCCGGTGCTCGGCGCGGCGACGGCGTGGGTGCCCGGCTTCGTCTGGCTGTGCCTCAAGACGGCGGTGTTCATGTTCCTGTTCCTGTGGTTCCGCGCCACCTTCCCGCGGTACCGCTACGACCAGATCATGCGCCTGGGGTGGAAGGTGTTCATCCCGATCACGATCGTCTGGATCGTGGTCGTGGCAGTCGCCGTCGTGTACCGGCTGCCGCCGTGGTGGGTGTCCTGAGCGGGATGGAGCGACGCCGGTGCTGAAACACTTCAAGAGCCTGTTCCTTCTCGAGCTGCTGCAGGGCATGCGGCTGACCGGCCGGTACATGTTCGAGCGCAAGTTCACGGTCCAGTACCCGGAGGAGCGCGCTCCCGTCTCGCCGCGCTTCCGGGGGCTGCACGCGCTGCGCCGCTATCCCAATGGCGAGGAACGCTGCATCGCCTGCAAGCTGTGCGAGGCCACCTGCCCGGCACTGGCGATCACCATCGAGGCCGAGCCGCGCGCCGACGGCTCGCGCCGCACGACCCGCTACGACATCGACCTGTTCAAGTGCATCTACTGCGGCTTCTGCGAGGAGTCCTGCCCGGTCGACTCGATCGTCGAGACACGGATCTACGAGTACGCCTTCGAGCGCCGCCAGGACGCGATCATGACCAAGGAGAAGCTGCTGGCGCTGGGCGAGCAGTACGAGGCACAGCTCGCGGCCGACCGCGCGGCGGAAGCCGCCTATCGCTGAGATGGACGACATGGGCTTCGAAAAGATCCTCTTCTACCTGTTCTCCGCGGTGCTGGTGTTCGCGGCGATCATGGTCGTGACGCGGCGCAACCCGGTGCAGTCGGCGCTGTTTCTGGTGCTGGCCTTCTTCTCCAGCGCCGTGATCTGGATGCTGGCAGAGGCCGAGTTCCTCGCCCTCACCCTGGTGCTGGTCTACGTCGGCGCCGTGATGGTCCTGTTCCTGTTCGTCGTGATGATGCTCGACGTCGATCTGGCGGCGCTGCGGGCGGGGTTCATA
>Ga0079037_100000573_pt1 | contig 17096 bp, 16 predicted proteins | sample Mud3Dept4metaG_FD_71479 | JGI IMG/M metagenome (GOLD analysis project Ga0079037, IMG submission 71479) | Freshwater wetland microbial communities from Ohio, USA, analyzing the effect of biotic and abiotic controls - Mud 3 Core 4 Depth 4 metaG | ecosystem: Environmental > Aquatic > Freshwater >... | reverse complement strand
AGGCCGATCCGGCGCGGCGGGTGTTCCTGCTCTACCCGCGGGCCGGGTGGACGGCGGTGGGGGTCCTCGACCTGCACCTCGACTACCCCGGCCCGGGCGAGGCGCACATCGGGCTCCTGCTCCTGCGGGATGCCTGGCAGGGGATGGGCTACGGGCGGGAGGTCGCCTCGGCCCTGGAGCGATCGCTCGGCCGCGCCGGATTCCGCGCTCTGCGCCTCGCCGTGACCGACGAGAACGTCGGGGCCCGGCTCTTCTGGGAGCGGATCGGATTCGCGGAGGTGGGCCGCCTCGACGGCGGGGTGACTCTCTACGAGAAACCGCTGCGGCGCTGAGGCGCCCTACTCGGCCTGGGTGGCCTCGGAGGGCGGCGGGGCGAAGCGCATCCACCAGTCCCGCGCCACCTCGGCGATGCTCTTCAGCGCCACGTAGGCGAAGCCCGCCTGGAAGAGCAGGAGGAACGGCAGCGAGTAGTAGACCCCGCGGTCGACGAGCCACAGCACCGCCAGGGTGAAGTAGGCCGCCAGCGCCAGCTCCAGCAGCGGCTGCAGGCTCACCGCCACCCGGTAGCGGCGGCGGGCCCTGGAGTCGCCGGCCGTGCCGGACCCCCGCTTGGGCGTGCGGGTGAAGCCGGTCTGGTGGCCGAGCAGGGCCTCGATCACCGCCCGCGCCTGGTTGACCGAGAGGCCGATGCCGAGGGCCATGATGAACGGCAGGTACTTGATCCGCTCCCAGCGGGTGGCCCCGATCTCCCGCTGGCTCGCCACGTAGAAGGTGCAGACGCTGACGGTGGCGGCGGCGAAGATGGGCACGTCGAGGAGCAGCACCTCGAACCAGCCGTGGGAGACCCGCAGCGCCACCGTGAGGGGCATGAGGACGGCGAGCGGGATCATGAGCAGGTAGCCGAAGTTGGCGGTGAGGTGGAAGAAGGCCTCCTTCTTCACCTCGCGGGGCAGGTCGCTCTTCCAGATGCGCGGCAGGAGCTTCAGGGCGGTCTGGATGGATCCCTTGGCCCAGCGGTGCTGCTGGCTCTTGAAAGCGCTCATCTCCTGGGGAATCTCGGCCGGGGCCACCACGTCCGGCAGGAAGACGAAGCGCCAGCCCTTCAGCTGGGCCCGGTAGGAGAGGTCCAGGTCCTCGGTGAGCGTGTCGTGCTGCCAGCCCCCGGCGCTGGCGATGGTCTCCCGGCGCCAGATCCCCGCCGTACCGTTGAAGTTGAAGAAGCGGCCGGACCGGTTGCGGGCGGTGTGCTCGATGACGAAGTGGGCGTCGAGGAAGATGCTCTGGGCCTGGGTGAGAGCCGAGGCGCCGCGGTTGAGGTGCCCCCAGCGCACCTGCACCATGCCCACGCCGGGGTCGGTGAAGAAGTGCACCGTTCGGCGCAGGAAGTCGGGCGGGGGGACGAAGTCGGCATCGAAGACCGCCACGAACTCGCCGCGGGCCAGCCGGAGCCCGTTCTCGAGGGCGCCCGCCTTGAAACCCTGGCGGTTGGTGCGGTGGACGTAGTGGATGTCCACTCCCTGGGCGCGCCAGCGCTCGACCGCCGCCCGGGCGATGGGGCGGGTCTCGTCGGTCGAGTCGTCGAGAACCTGGATCTCGAGCCGGTCGCGCGGGTAGTCGATCTCGCACACCGCGGCGACGAGCCGCTCCACCACGTACATCTCGTTGAAGATCGGCAGCTGCACGGTCACGGTCGGGAGCTGGTCGTAGCGGCTCCGGGCCGTGGGCAGGTTGTACTTGTGGCGGTAGTACAGGTACGCCATGAAGTACCGGTGCGAGCCGTAGACCGACAGCACCACCAGCACGAGGACGTAGGCGACGACGACCGCGATCTCGATTGGGCTCATTCTCGAAATGTGTCGGGCCACGGCGCGCCACTCGCGCGACCGAGGCCCACGGGCTGAACCTGCCCCCTGCCGGGACCGCCCTGCCGTCCCGAGGTGGCGCGGATATTAGCCTCGCGCGTGGCGATGTCAACGCAAAAAGCCGCGTTGCGTCAAGGTGATACCCCCAAGCGGTCACGCCCGGTCGACGGGCGATCAACGCTTGGCGGAGCGGCCTGGCCGGGGGTCCTCGGAGGCCGCCTTGAAGATCCGGGCGGCCCGGAGGGTCTCCAGGGCGGTTCGCAGCTGCTGGTCCTCCGGTGCAGCCGGAGCGGCCGCCGCTGCCGGGGGAGCGGCCGCAGCTGCCGGGGGACCGGCGTCGTTCCGCAGGTGGCGCTTGAGGTCGCTCTCGCCGGGACGGTCCGCCTCACCGCGGCCCGCTGCCGCGGCGTCGGCGACCACCACGTCCGGGGTGATCCCCTGCTCCTGGATGGAGCGGTGCTTGGGCGTGAAGTAGCGCGCCACCGTGAGCTTGAGGCCCGAGCCGTCGGCCAGCTCGATGACCGTCTGGACCGAGCCCTTGCCGAAGGACTGGGTCCCCAGGATCACCGCGCGCCCGTGATCCTGCAGCGCACCGGCGACGATCTCGGATGCGCTGGCCGTCCCCTTGTTGACGAGGACCACCACCGGGTAGCCGGGCTCGGTGTCCTTCTCGCGGGCGTTCTCCACCTCGACGTTCCGCCGGTTCCGGCCCTCGGTGGTGACGATCACACCGGAGGTGAGGAAGCGGTCGGCCACCCGGACCCCCTGCTCCAGCAGCCCCCCGGGGTTGTTGCGCAGGTCCAGCACCAGCCCCCGGATCTCGCCCTTGAGCGCGGCCCGCGCGTCGTCGAGCGACTTCTTGAGCGAGCGATCGGTGCGGTCCTGGAAGCTGCGGATCCGCACGTAGACGTAGCCCTGCGACGCGTCGAGCACCCGCCAGTCGACGCTGACCATCCGGACGTGGTCGCGCACCAGGGTGAGGGTCTGCGGGGCCGCGAAGCCTTCGCGCATGACCTCGAGCAGCACCTTCGTCCCCGGGGGTCCCTTCATGCGACGGGATACGTCCAGGAGCGACATGTCCCGGGTGGGAGCCCCGTCGATCTTGACGATTCGGTCGCCGGGACGAATGCCGGCGCGCTCGCCGGGGGAGTCGGCGATGGGCGAGACCACCGTGAGCTGGTCGTTCAGCACGGTGACCTCGAGCCCCAGGCCGTCGAACTCGCCCTGCGTCTCCTCCCGCATCGCCTGGTAGACGTCGGGCCGCAGGAACAGGCTGTGCGGGTCGAGGCGCGAGACCATCCCGTCGATGGCGCCGTAGACCAGCTCCTCCTCCTTGACCTCCTGGACGTAGTTGTTCTCGATGTAGGCGAGCACCTCGGAGAACACGTCCAGCGGGCGGTAGGGCTGCGGCGGGCCGCGCCGGGCGGCCGCGGCCAGGTGGTCCACCCCCAGCCCGGCGAAGAAGGCGCCGGCCACGAGCAGGGCCACCGCCACCCGCGACGTTCGCGAACCGTAGGCCATCGTGGAAGTATAGCCCCGGGTCAGCGGGCCAGCCACGAACGGGGATCGACCGGGCGGCCCTGCTCGCGGATCTCGAAGTAGAGGTAGGCACCCTTGAGGGAGCCGGTCTGTCCCACCGTCCCGAGGCGGGTCCCGGCGCCCACCTCCTCGCCCATGGCCGTGGTCATCGACTCGAGGTGCGCCACCAGCGTGTGGTACCCGTCCCCGTGGTCGACGATGACGAGGTTCCCGTAGCCGTTGAACCAGCCGGCGTGGACGACGCGCCCGGGCGCCACCGCCCGCACCGGGCTGCCGGCCGGGGCGGCGATGTCGATCCCCTTCTGGACGGTGACGGTCTTGAAGCGCTGGTCCACCACCTTGCCGAAGCCCACCGCCACCGGCCCGTCGGCGGGGCGCGGCAGCTTCCCGCGCAGCGCCGCGAAGCCAGCGTGGACCGGAACCCCGGCGCGGGGCGGCGGCAGGGCGGCGATGAACTCGGCCAGCTTGTGGCCTTGCGCGGCGAGCTCCTCGGCGGCGCGCTGGTGGAGCGCGAGGGCTCCCCGCACCGCCGCGAGGAGTGCCCGGTGCTCCTCGCGGCGCGCCGCCGCCTCCGCCCGGCGGGCCTCGGCCTCGGCGGCCAGGGCCGCCAGGCGCTGCGAATCGGCCTCCCGCGCGGCGCGCGCACGCTCGCTCTCGGCCAGGGCTCCCCGCGCCCCCGCGAGGACCTGGAGGTCGTGCGCCAGGACGCGCCCGAGCAGGACCTCGCGCCGGGCCAGCTCGGCGATGGAGCCGCTCGCGGCCAGAAGCCGGAGCTCTCCCAGGCGGCCCAGGCGCTGTCGGGCCCGGAGGCGGGGTGCCAGCTCGGCCAGGTGCTCCGCCACCCGCTCCTGGGCGGCCGCCTCCTCGCGCCGAGCCCGGGCGAGCACCCCCTCCGCCTCGACGCGGGCGGCCTCGGCGCGCACCGCCTCGGACGCGGACTCCGCCGCCGCCCGCTCGGCGCCGGCCAGCGCCTCGAGGATGGAGCGCTCCCGGCCTCCGAGCTGGCGCGCCGCCGCCTCCTCCGCCGCACGCCGGGCCCGGAGCGCCTCGAGCTGCGCCCGGGGGTCGGCTGCGAGCAGGAGGGCCAGCGCCGCCGCGCGCACTCACGGACCCCGGTCGAAGCGGCGCAGGCTGAGGGCGCTGGCGACGAGGCCCAGCCCCGCGCCGCCGCCGAGCAGCGCGAGCAGCACCGGGGTCGGCAGCACGTCGGAGCGGACCAGGCGGGCCGAGAGCGCCTCCCCCAGCATCGGCAGGAGCGCGGCCTGGACGGCGAGCAGCCCCAGCACCGCCAGGCCCGCGCCGACCAGTCCCTCGATGAGCCCCTCGAGGAGGAACGGGACCGCCACGAAGGCGTCGGTGGCTCCGACCAGCTTCATGATCTCGATCTCGTCGCGGCGCGCGAAGACGGCGAGGCGCAGCGTGTTCGACGCCAGGACCGCCGTGGCGGCCGCGAGCGTCCCCAGCAGGACCAGGCCCGCCACCCGGGCGCGCCGGAGCAGCGCCTCCAGCCGCTCCACCCAGGCGCCGCCGTAGTCCACCTGCTCGGCGCCCGGAACCGCCTCCAGCCGGGAGGCCAGCTCCCGCACCGCGGGAAGCGGGAGGCCAGGGGCGTGGACCTCCACCGAGGCGGGCAGCACCCGGGGGGCCACGCCCTCCAGGGCGGCGGCGCCCGGCCCCAGGGAGGCCCTCAGCCGCTCCAGGGCCACCTCGGGCGTCACCGCCTCCAGCCGCAGGCCAGGCGCGATGCGGGCGGCCGCGTCCCGCGCCGCCGACAGGTCGGCGTCGGGGGCGAGGTACACCGAGACGTGGAGGTCGCCGGCCCAGCGTTCCAGCAGGCGCTCCGCGCCGCCCAGCGCGCCCGCGAACAGGCCGGTGACGAAGACCGCCACGAAGATGGTGAGGGTCGCCACCAGCGCCACCGTCGGACTGCGCCGCAGGGCGTCGAGGGCGCGCGACAGGAAGTAGGAGGGACGGACCATCAGGAGGTCCCCGCGCGTCGGATGGAGTCCCCGTCGGAGATCACCCGCCCCGCCTCCAGGGCGATGACCCGCTTCTTGTAGCGCTGCAGCAGGCTGCGGTCGTGGGTGGCCACCACCACCGTGGTGCCGCGCGCGTTGGCGTCCTCGAGCAGGTCCATCACCTCCAGGGTGCGATCCGGGTCGAGGTTGCCGGTGGGCTCGTCGGCCAGCAGCAGCGCCGGGTCGGCCACCAGCGCGCGGGCCACCGCCACCCGCTGCTGCTCGCCGCCGGAGAGCGAGAGCGGGAAGCGCCGCTGCTTGTGGTCGAGCCCCACCGAGCGCAGGATGGCGGTCACCCGGCGGCGAACCTCCGCGGCGGCGAGCCCCCGCACCTCCAGCGGGAAGGCCACGTTCTCGGCCACGGTCCGGTCCGGGAGGAGCTTGAAGTCCTGGAACACCACCCCGATGTTCCGGCGCAGGAAGGGGACGCCCGAGGGCCCCAGCTTGGCGACGTTGCGGCCGAACACCAGCAGCTGCCCGCCCGAGGGCGGCTCGGCGCAGAAGACCAGCTTCAGCAACGTCGACTTCCCGGCGCCCGACGGGCCGGTGACGAAGACGAACTCGCCCTTCGGGACCTGGAGGCTCACGTCCACCAGCGCCAGGCCCTCGCCGGCGTACTCCTTGTAGACGTGGAAGAGCTGGATCATCGCCGCTCTTCCCGGCTCAAGGCTTTGGGTCGCCCATGTCCTCGGCGAGGTAGGAGAGGATCACCTCGTCGAGGCTCTTCTCGCTGATGAGGTCCTCCCCGAACAGCGTCTCCCCGCCTTCGTTGTGGATGGGCGGGGTCGGCTGCTGCCGCGCCGCCACCACCTCCGGCGGGAGCGGGGCGGCGGGACGCGGCCCCGGCTCGACGCCGCGCAGCTGTCCCGGCTGGTAGGAGGGGGCGGTCCCAGTGCCGGCCTCGATGCCGTCGTACACGCCGTTGATGAGGTTGCGCAGCATCTCCTTGTGCTGCTCCTCCATCACCTCCCGCACCACGTCGGTGAGGTTCTCGGCGCCGACGATGTCCGCGTAGCTGGTCTTCTTGGTGGCGAGGATGTTCCCGCCCACGAAGAGGTGCGTGATCACGTGGGGATTGCCGAGGCCCGAGTCCTCGGTCTGGATGTGGTACAGCTTCCCCTTGTGCTTGATGTTGTGGTTGAAGCCGGTGACCATCTGCTGCGCGCCCCGCTTCATGCCGCGAATCTATCGGCTCGCCGGATCCACATCAAGCCGCGTCCGGCGAGGGTGGCCTAGACGTCCACGTGCTCGGCGCCCGGCACCGGGCGGCCGAGGAAGCGCCCGGCCACCGCCAGGAACCGCTCGGGCGTGTCGGTGACGAAGAAGCGGTGGCGGCCGGCGGGGCCGGGGACGGCGCCCAGGCGCTCCCGCACCTCGGCGGCGATGGCCTCGGCGCTGTCGACGAGCCGCACCCCCGGCAGCGCCCCGGCGATGGCCGCCTTGAGCAGCGGGTAGTGGGTGCACCCGAGCACCAGGGTGTCGATGCGGGCCTCGAGGAGCGGGGACAGGTAGCGGCGGGCCACCACCCGGAGCACCTCGTCGGCGGGATCGGTCCACCCCTCCTCGGCGAGCGGGACGAAGAGCGGGCAGGGCCGCGCCACCACCTCGGCGCCGGGCCGGGCGGCGAGGATGGCGGCCTGGTAGGCGCCGCTCGCCACGGTCCCCTGCGTGCCGATGACGCCGATGCGGCCGCTCCGGCTCTCGCGTGCGGCGGCGCGCGCCCCCGGCTCCACCACCCCCAGCACCGGGATGGGCAGCTCCGCCCGCAGGGCCGGCAGCGCCACCGCCGAGGCGGTGTTGCAGGCCACCACCAGCATCTCGATCTCCTGGCGGATGAGGAACCGGGCGTTGCGGAGCGAGTACTGCGTCACCACCTCGGCCGACTTGGTGCCGTAGGGCACGCGAGCGGTGTCCCCGAGGTAGACGGTGTCGAGCGCGGGAAGCGCCTCCATCACCGCCCGCTGCACGGTGAGCCCGCCCACTCCCGAGTCGAAGATGCCGATCCTGGACACGGCCGGATTCTAGCCCCGTCCGGACCGCTCCGCTCGACGGGCGAGACCGGCGGAAGGGGTCAGGGGCACCGGGAGGCGCTGGCGGTGACGTCGTAGGCGGTCGCGGCCCAGGCGGCGGCGCCGGTGTCGTCTGCGTAGTGGTCGAAGGGCTGCTGGCTGCAGGTGGGTTGCCCCGGAGGAGCCGCCGCCGTGCTGGCGGAGTCGTAGTCGGGGAGGTCGCCGGGAGCCGGGCTGGCCGACGGGAAGGCCTGGACGCGGATGGTGTAGCGGTCGCGGTCGATGCCCTGGGACCCGAGGTAGGAGATGCCGGCCGGGGAGCACGAGCCCATCGGCCCCTCGGCCACCACCGTCCCCGCCGAGTCCACCAGCCGGTGCAGCAGCGACAGCTCCCCGGCCGGGCAGGTGTTGCCGATCGGGCTCCCCGCGGCGTTCGCGAAGGTGACCGCGACGGCGAGGTCCTGACGGATGCCGGCGGCGTGGACGGTGGTCTCGGTGTAATAGCCGCCGACGACGTCGATCGCGACCTCGCCGGCGTAGAGGGCCACGCTCGTGCCTCCGCCGAGCCGTCGGTACCCGGTGACGCGGAAGGTCTGCGGCCCGATCGGGACCTGCAGCACCGTCGCCCCGTGCAGCCCGTCGTAGGTGCAGGGCATGCTCGGCCGATCCGGGTCGACGGGCGCGCCGTCGCCGCGGGTAAGCACGACGAAGTCCACTCCCGACTCGGCGCAGGGACCGCAGCCGACGGAGCCGTCCGGGCAGACCCCGGTGGCCGTCGCGGTCGGGGAGGCGTCGTAGACGACGGTCGTGCCGTCCGCCTTGTGGCGGACGAAGTCCCAGTAGATGCCCACGTTGGTGATGGGCGTCGGCGGGTTGGAGTAGCAGCCCGTCCCGACGATGGCGACGGCCAGCGCCGCCCAAGCCCACCTCGCGGCGAGGCCGCCGCGGGCTCCTCTGCGGAACGGTTGCACGGCGCGATTCTAGCCGGTCGCCGACTTCCCGATCCGGAAGAAGAGGCGGCGCCCGGCCGTCAGGGATTCACGCACTGGCCCGCGGGCAGGTTCACCGTGTAGCTGTCGTTCCCGAAGTGAGGCGGCGCGAGCAGCGCCTGGCAAGCCGAGAAGGCGATCACGTTGGCCGGATTGGGGGGGTTCAGCTCCCAGGCGTCGAGGGTGATGGTGTAGTCGTCCAGGTCCACCGGCCCGAAAGCGACCCCCAGGCCGTCGGTCGGTGCGCACGGAACGGTCCCGGCGTCGACCTGGGTCCCGAGGCCGTCGCGCAGGATGAATCCGAATTGCTGGATGTTCCCGGCCCCGCAGGTCCCGTAGTTCACGCCGCCGAGCAGGGCGAAGACGGTGAGGTTGCCCTGCAGCCCCTCCGCGAGCACGTCGAGCCTGTTGAAGGCGCCGGGGACCACGTTGACGCTGCCCTGGCCCTGGAAGAGGGCGACGCCCCCGCGGAAGCCCGTCACCACGTAGGTGTTCACCCCGACCGGCACCGCGACGGTGATTCCCGGAACCGGCTGTCCGTTGGTGTCGAGTTGGGTGCAGGCGATCACGGGCGGGGAGGAGACGGGCGCGCCGCCCGGGTAGGTGATGGAGACCGAGTCGACGCCCGCTTCCCCGCAGGTGTAGACGCACGAGTTCGCGTTGCAGTTGGGCAAGGACACGGGTTGCGCCACGTAGGTGTGCCGCAGGAAATCCCAGTAGATGGTGAGGTCGCCCAGCAGCGGCGCCGGTTCGCACCCCGAGACCAGACCGGCCAGGGCGAGCATCGTCAGGGCGCGTCTCATGATCCCTCCGTTATTCCTGCCCCCGCTGCGGGAGACCGACTCACCCGTCTGGGGAGCTTCTGTCGTGCCACGACCCTTGGACGGAGGAGCCTGCCCTTTCTTCCACGCCCCGCCGTCCCATGGTCGCCCCACGGCGCTGCCGTGGCTCGGGTTCACACGACAATGTAGGCCCGAGTGGCGGAATGGTCTCGTTTTCGGACGGGTTGTCCCGACCGGGCCGGCAGGGGGCGCCAAGGTGACGCAGGGCCGCCGCCGTGTTACGAAACTCCCGACCTTTCGAACCCTTGGAGCACATGACCCTCCTCGCCCCCGCACTCGCCCGCCTCCAGCTGCTCTCGCTCGCCGCCGAGCCCCGGGGCGGCGATATCGACTACGTCCAGATCGTCCTCCGCTCCGGCCCGGTGGTGATGACCGTCCTGGTGCTGCTGCTCATTGCCTCGGTGGTCTCCTGGGCCATCATCCTCAAGAAGTGGCTCGACCTGCGGAAGGCGCAGGAGCAGTCGGCCCGCTTCCTCGAGACCTTCTGGCAGTCGAAGCGCCTCGACACCATCTACCAGGCGGCCGAGGCCCTGCCGGCGAGCCCCATCTCGCAGGTGTTCCGGGCCGGCTACGTGGAGCTCTCCAAGGTCAGCGCCAAGCAGAAGCGGGAGGGCGAGGACGCCATGAGCGAGCAGCTCGGCGGCCTCGAGAACGTGGAGCGGGCCATGAAGCGCGCCGCGGTGGCGGAGGTGACCGCCCTCGAGTCGCGGGTCCCCTTCCTCGGGACCACCGCCAGCGCCGCGCCCTTCGTCGGCCTGTTCGGGACGGTGTGGGGCATCATGGCCGCCTTCCACGACATCTACCAGATGGGCAACGCCAACCTCTCCACCGTGGCCAAGCCCATCTCGGAGGCCCTCATCGCCACCGCCTTCGGCCTCTTCGCCGCCATCCCGGCGGTGGTGTTCTACAACTTCTTCGTCAGCCGGATCCGGGTGCTCGACAGCGAGATGACCAACTTCTCGAACGACTTCCTGAACATCGTGAAGCGGCACTTCTTCAGCTAGCCGCCCGGGAGCGCACGCCCGTGGCCATGACCCAGAGCGGCTCCGGCCGCCAGACCCTCACCGAGATCAACGTCACGCCGCTGGTGGACGTGATGCTGGTGCTGCTCATCATCTTCATGGTCACGGCGCCGCTGATCCAGCAGGGCGTCGAGGTGAAGCTCCCGGAGGTGCGCGCCCAGCCGGTGAAGGCCGAGGAGCAGAAGCTGGTGCTCTCCCTCAAGGCCGACCGCAGCATCTTCCTCGGCAGCGACGAGCAGGCTTCCCGCCTCACCCTGGAGGAGCTGGAGGAGAAGCTTCGCGCCAACGTCCGCGTGGCCCGCGACCGCGAGCTGTACCTCATGGCCGACCGCACCCTGCCCTACGGCTTCGTGGTGGAGGTGATGGCGACGGTGCAGCGCGCCGGCGTCACCAACCTCGGCATGATCACCAACCCGAACCCGCCGCGCCGGCCGGAGGAGCGCCGCTAGATGGAGGCGGCGAGCCCCCTCGGCGGACGGCGCGCGCCCCTGGCGGCGCCGGTTCTCGTGTCGCTGGCGGCCCACGCGGCCGTCCTGGGGTACGCCTTCCTGCACCGGCCTCCGCCCATCCTGGACCTCGACCAGAAGCCCATCGTGGCCAAGCTCGTCCGGCTGGGCGAGAAGCGCCCCGCCGAGTGGATGCCGGTGAAGGAGGAGCCACCGCCGCCGCCCCCCGCCCCTGCGTCGGCGGTCCCGGTGCCGGGGCCGGCGCCCGCGGCCCCGGCGCCCCCCGCCCCCAAGCCCGCGGCGCGCCCGGCCCGGCCCGACCCGCTCGCCTCGGTGCTCGACCGGATGCGGCGAGAGGAGGCGCGCTCCCGGCGGCCGGCCTACGGCGACCCGGGCGGCTCCCCCGAAGGCCTGGCCAGCGAGGCCGGCGAGGGCGACCGCTACCTGGCGCTGGTGACCCAGGCCCTGCAGTCGAGCTACCGGCTGCCGTCCACCATCTCCGAGCAGGACCGCATGCACCTCAAGGCGACGGTCGTGCTCACCATCGAGCCCGACGGCCGGGTCTCCGGCTTCCGGTTCGAGCGCCGCAGCGGAAACGGAGCGTTCGACGACGCCCTCGAGCGCGCCATCCGACAGACCCGCCTCCCGCCGCCGCCCGCCGACCTCCGGGAGCGCTACCGGACGGTGGGGCTGGGCGTCCACTTCCGCGTCTAGCCGCCTCCCCGGACCGAGGAAAACCGCCCCGATGAAGACACTGCTCCTCGCCGCCCTGCTCCTCGCGCCCCCGGCGCCGCAGCGCCAGTACATCGACGTGGGGTCCCCCGACTTCCGCCCCCTCCCGCTGGCGGTGGTGCCCTTCCAGGCCGAGGCCGACGCCCGGGCCGGGGCCGTCGAGGTGGAGCAGGTCCTGCGCGACGACCTGCTCCTCTCGGGCGTCTTCGACCTGCTCGACCCGAAGTCGTTCCTGGCCGACCCCAAGGAGGGTTTCTCGGCCGGCACCATCCGCTTCTCGCGCTGGTGGGACGTGGGGGCGGAGGGCCTGGTGAAGGCCCGCGTCAAGCGCAGCGGCGACCTGCTCTCGGCCGAGTTCCAGCTCTTCGAGGTCCGGCCGGGCAAGGAGGTGCTCTACCGCGTCTACCGGGACCGCTCGCCGCGGGCGCTGGCGCACCGCTTCGCCGACGACGTCGTGCAGTACTACACCCGCGAGCCGGGCATCTTCCGCACCCGCATCGCCGCCGTCCGCAAGCAGCGGACCGCCACCGAGCTCGTCCTCTTCGACGCCGATGGGGGGAACCCGGAGGTGGTCCACCGCGAGCCCGGCCCGACCGTGCTCCCCGCCTGGCGCCCGGACGGCGCCGACATCCTCTTCACCGGCTTCCGCGGCGGACGCCCCGAGCTGTGGCTGCTGCGGCTGGCGGACCGGGCGGTGCGCATGCTGGTGGGACGCGGCGAGCTGGCCACCGGCGGCGCCTTCTCGCCCGACGGACGGCGGCTGGCCTTCACCATCTCCGCGGACGGGAACTCGGACGTCTGGGTGGCGAACGCCGACGGCTCCGACCCCCGCAGGCTCACCACCGACCCCGGGACCGACACCTCGCCCTCCTGGTCCCCGGACGGGCGCCGCATCGCCTTCGTGTCCAACCGTTCCGGCAACCCCCACATCTACGTCATGAACGCCGACGGCTCGGAGCAGCGGCGCCTCACCTTCCAGGGGAACTACAACCAGACCCCGCGCTGGAGCCCGCGCGGGGACCTCATCGCCTTCACCGCCCGCGACGAGCGGCGCGCCTTCGACATCTTCACCGTCTCGCCGGAGACCGGGAAGGTCGCGCGCGTCACCCAGGACCAAGGCCTGACCAACTCCGAGCCGAGCTGGGCCCCCAACGGCCGTCTGCTGGTGTTCCTGAGCGACCGCACCGGGACGACGCAGCTGGTGGTCTCGACTCCCTCCGGCGACCGGCAGCGCGTCATCACCCGCGAGACCGGCCCGCTCGAGACCCCGGCCTGGGGCCCCTTCCCCCGCTAGCGCCCGTGGAGCGATTCGCCGCCATCGACGTCGGCACCAACACGGTGCTGCTGACCGTCGCCGAGCGGCGCGGGGCGGAGCTGGCCCCGCTGGTGGAGCGGGCCGAGATCACCCGCCTCGGACGAGGCGTGGACCGCAGCGGGCGGCTCGAGCCGGCCGCCATCCGCGAGACGGTGGAGGTGCTGGCCCGCTTCGCCGCCGAGGCCCGCGCACTGGGGGTCTCCCGGATCGCCTGCGTGGCCACCAGCGCCGCCCGGGACGCCGCCAACAGCGGCGAGTTCTTCGCGGCCGCCCGGGAGGCGGCCGGCCTCGTCCCGGAGGTCATCAGCGGGGAGGAGGAGGCCCGGCTGGTCTACCGCAGCGCCTGGCGCGACTTCGGGGCCGGCAGCGAGGCGGGGGCGCTGGCGGTGCTGGACGTGGGCGGCGGCTCGACCGAGTTCACCTGGGGGCGAGGGCCCGACCCGCTCGGACGGCTGAGCCTGCAGATGGGCGCGGTGCGGCTCACCGAGCGGGTGGCGCCGGCCGACCCGCCCGCTCCTGCCGACCTGGCCCGCCTCGGGGCGGAGGCGGCGCGGGCCACGCAGCCGCTGGCGGCCGTCCGGGCCGGAGGCGCGCTGGCCGGGGCGCGCCTGGTGGCGGTGGCGGGAACGGTCACCACCCTCGCCGCCGTCGCGCAGGCCCTCCCCCGCTACGACGCCGAGCGGGTGCACGGGTCGGTGCTCTCGCGCCGGGAGCTCGAGGCGCTGCACGCGCGGCTCGGCGCGCTCACGGTGGCGGCGCGGGCCCGGCTCCCGGGGATGGAGCCCAAGCGCGCCGACGTCATCGTGGCCGGCTGCGCCGTGGTCCTCGCCGCCATGGCGGCCGCCGGCTTCGAGCACCTCACCGTCTCGGACCGGGGGGTGCGGTGGGGCCTGCTCCATGACCGCTTCGCCGGGTAGGCGCGGCCGCGCCTGCCCTTCGCCGACTCCGCCTTCGACGGGGCCGCCGGCCACGGCCTGCACTAACTCCTGGAGGACCCGGAGGCGGCGCTGGCCGAGGTGGCCCGTGTGGTCCGGCCCGGGGGCCGGGTGGCCTTCCTCGAACCGCACCGGGGAGCGGCGCTGCTGCTTCGCGGCGTCGCCGCCGGCGCACGGCCGGACCTCTCCATGGCGCTCTGGCGGGTCATCTCGGGCCTCCACCGCCGCTACTCGCCGGAGGACCTGGCGTCCCTCCTCGGCCGCTGCGGCCTGCGCGGGGCGCGCGCCTGGCCGGTCCTCGGCGGGCTGGGGGTCGTGGCCTCCGCCCGGCGCCCTGAGCCGCGGGCCGGCGCCGCCGGACGTTGACGCCGGGGCCCGATCCCGACATAGAACCCTGGTCCGCATGCGCCACCCCTGGGCCATCGTCTGCGACTTCGACGGCACGGCCGTCACCGAGGACATCGGGGACAAGGTCTCGCAGCGCTTCGCCGGATACCAGGCCTGGCGCCAGGCCGAGGACGAGTACCGGGCCGGCGCCTACGGATTCTCGCGGCTGCTGGAGCGCATCTTCGAGCCCATCACCGCCACGCGCGAGGAGATCGCCGCCTACGCGCGGACCGAGGCGGTGCTCCGACCCGGCTTCGAGCAGCTGGTCGAGGCCTGCCGGGCCGCCGGGCGGCCCTTCGTGGTTTGCTCGGCCGGCCTGGACGTCTACATCGAGCCCGTGCTGGAGCGGCTGCCGGCGGCGCTCCGCTCGCACCTCCAGCTCCGCGCCAACCGCGCCCGCTGCGGCCCGGCGGGCCTCGCCATCGACTTCCACCGCGCCGGATCGCCCGGCGACGGCTGCGGCAGCTGCGGCTTCTGCAAGGGGGCGGTGGTGCGCGAGCTGCGCAGCGCGGGGAACCGGGTGGTGGTCTGCGGCGATGGAACCGCCGACCGGTGCGCCGCGGACGCCGCCGACTTCGTCTTCTCCACCCGCCGGCTCACCGCCTACTGCCGCGAGCGCGGCATCCCCCACCGGCCCTTCCAGACCTTCCACGAGGTCATGGAGCACTTCCCCGCCTGAAGGCGTCCGGCTAGAAGAAGCCGATGGTGAAGTGGGGCGCCAGGATGGGCTCGTTGATGCGCGGGTCGGGGTTGACGTTGAACCCGACGTCGAAGGCGGCCGGACCGACCGGGGTGAGGAGGCGCAGGCCCAGCCCGTAGCTCACCCTCAGCTGCGAGAGATCGACCAGCGTCGGGTCGAACCAGAGGTTTCCGACGTCGGCGAACAGCCCCAGCTCGAGGCTGCTGCCGAGCCCGATCCGCACCTCGGCCTTGAAGAGCACGTAGGCCTGGGCGCCCTCGCTCGGCACCATGGCCCCGCGCGCGAGCCGGTCGGCCAGCTGCGGCGAGCAGCCCAGCCCGGAGACCACCGTGGCGCAGCGCCGGGTCTGCGCGATGGCGGAATCGCGGCTGTCCTGGGGGATCATCTCCGCCTCGCCGTAGCCCCGCATGGTGGTGGCGCCTCCCAGGTAGAACCGCTTGGGGGCGATGGTCACCGACTGCGGGTCGAGGGCGTAGACCCGCCCGCCGCGCGCGGAGAGGGCCAGCACCACCGCCGATCCGACCGGCACGTAGCCGCTGAGCGTTCCGAACAGCTTGACGTAGTTGATGTGGTACTGGCTTCCCCCGAGGTTGTGGGCGTACTCGGCGGTGGCGGTCGCCAGCAGCCCCTTGCGCGGGTGGGCCGAGTTGTCGCGCAGGTCGAGGCTCACGGTCGGCCGGAGCGCGTTGAGGGTGGTGAACCCCACCGGGAAGAGGTTCTGCGCCTCCTCCGCCCGGGCGATGTCGAAGGTGGAGAAATAGGCGCTCCGGCTCTCGACGTTGTCGGCCTCCACCTCGTAGGTCAGCGAGGCGGAGAAGACCCCGAAGCGGATCACGTCGAGGCCGATCGCCAGGGCGCCGCGCCAGATGTCGTAGGAGCTGCGGATGCGGTGCTCCCCGATGAGGTCGGCGCGCGCCGCCAGGAAGGGGAGCGTGAAGAGGCGCGGGTACCGGAGCCCGAAGTTGAGCAGGCCCTCGATGCGCTCGGCCGGCGTGAACCCGGCCAGGTCCGGTCGCAGGATCACCAGCGGGTAGTTCACCTTGAGGCGGGTGGCGAACTCGAGGGCGCGGCCGAAGAGGTTGGGCAGGGTGTAGTCGAGGGCGACGCGCGGGCCGTCGGCGATGGAGAACCCCGCCCCGACCACCACCGACTGCCAGGCCAGCTCCTCCACGTCCACCATCAGGTACTTCTCCGCCTCGGCGACGTCCGGGTCGCTCAGGGCGAGGTTGGCCGAGGAGAAGACGCCGAGGGCCAGCAGCGCCGCCTGGCTGGCCGTCGCCCTGGCCGGCAGGTAGACGTCGCCCGGCTCGAGGAGCACGGCGGAGCGGATCAGGCTCTCGCGGGTGCGCTTGTTCCCGGCGACCACGACCCCGGCGATGCGGACCTGGGGGCCCTCCTCCAGCCGGTACCGGACGGTGGCGAGGGCGCGATCGGAGGTGAACTCCTCGGAGGATTCCACCTGCGCGAAGACGAAGCCTCGCTTCACGTACTCGTCGAGAAGCGCCAGGCGGGTCTCCTCCACCTTCCCCAGCGAGAGCGGATCTCCCGGCGCCAGCTTCGCGCGCCGCGCCAGCTCCGGGAGCGGAACGCGCTGGTTGCCCTCGAAGGCGATGGACTCCACCAGGGTTCGAACGCCCTCCCGGATGCGGATCTCCACGCGGATCAGGCCCGCCTTCGTGTCGATGGACGCCCGGCTGGAGTCGCTGGCCGCCTCGAGGAAGCCCTCGTCCCGGAGCTTCTCGATGAGCTGTCCCACCGCCTGGCTCCAGACCGGATCGTCGTAGATGTCCCGGGGGTCGAACGGCTCCGGGTGGAAGGCCGGGCTGGCAGGCGGCGTGCCGCCCGCCAGCGCCAGCTGGTCCATGACCGCGCGCTTGCCCGAAGGCTCCGGCTTTCCCATCTCCAGCAGCGAGCGGTCGAGCTGCTCCCGCATCCAGGCCTGGCTGTGGAAGGTCGGCCCGGCGAACTCGACCGCCTCGACGCGGTAGGGGCGGCCCTCGTCGACGTGGAACAGCACCACCAGGTCCGGTCCGGCCGGGATCTCCTCGAAGGAGACCCAGGCGCGGGTGTAGCCGCGGTGGCGGAGGAAGAGGCGCAGGCGGTCGGCCGAGGCCTCGAGCTGGGCCTCGTCGAGCGGGATCTCGACGTCGAACCCCAGCTTGTCCCGAAGCTGGGCGGCGTCGAAGGACTCGTTCCCGGCGAAGCGGAAGAGGATGCGCGGCCCGGCCTCCACCGGGATGCGGACCCGGGCGGTCTCCCCCTCGTAGGAGATCTCCGGGACCCCCACCCGGGCGCGGTAG
>Ga0079037_100000572_pt1 | contig 17111 bp, 15 predicted proteins | sample Mud3Dept4metaG_FD_71479 | JGI IMG/M metagenome (GOLD analysis project Ga0079037, IMG submission 71479) | Freshwater wetland microbial communities from Ohio, USA, analyzing the effect of biotic and abiotic controls - Mud 3 Core 4 Depth 4 metaG | ecosystem: Environmental > Aquatic > Freshwater >... | reverse complement strand
CCCAAGGAACTGGTGATCGTGCTCGTGCACGACAGCGCAGAGGATGCCTTGTCATGACCCCAGCTTCGCACACCGGTGCCGTGACCGAGTCCACGCTGAACTTCGTCGACCCGCGACGTTTCAAGGCCAACACGCAGGCGGCGGTGGACGACCCGCACCTGCGCAGGAGCTTCCGCAGCGCGATGGACTTCCTGCAGGCCAAGCGCGCCGCCCACTTCGGCGACACCGCCGCTTTCGAGACCCTGCGCGGTGTCGGCGAGGCGATCCGCCAGTACAGCCTGTCCCGCCTGCCCGATCTGCTCGAGCGGCTGGAGCAGCGGCTGACCGAGCGTGGCGTGCAGGTGCACTGGGCGTCCACACCGGAGCAGGCCAACGACATCTTCCTGGCCCTGGGGCGCAAGCACGGCGCCAAGGGCATGATCAAGGGCAAGTCGATGGTCAGCGAGGAAATCGAGCTGAACCACCGCATGGCCGAGCACGGCATCGACTGCCTGGAGTCGGACATGGGCGAGTACATCGTCCAGCTCGCCGGCGAGCGGCCCAGCCACATCATCATGCCGGCGATCCACAAGACCAAGCAGCAGATCGCCGAGCTGTTCGCGCAGAAGATCCCCGACACGGCCTACACCGACGACGTCGACGCACTCATCGCCATCGGCCGGCGCGTGCTGCGCAACGAATTCCGCGACGCCACGGTCGGCGTCTCGGGGGTCAACTTCATGGTCGCCGAAACCGGCTCGCTGGTGCTGGTGGAGAACGAGGGCAACGGGCGCATGTGCACCACCGTGCCCGAGGTGCATATCGCGATCACCGGCATCGAGAAGGTGGTGGAACGCTTCGAGCATGTGCTGCCGCTGTTCAGCCTGCTCACGAGGTCGGCCACCGGGCAGGCGGTGACGACCTACCTCAACGTCATCAACGGCCCGCGCCGCGCGGGCGAGCTCGACGGCCCGAAGGAAGTGCACCTGATCCTGCTCGACAACGGCCGCAGCCAGGCCTACCGCGACGCCGACTTCCGCTCGACGCTGCAATGCATACGCTGCGGTGCGTGCATGAACCACTGCCCGGTGTATTCGCGCATCGGCGGGCTGGCCTACGGCACGACCTACCCCGGGCCCATCGGCGCCATCATCTCGCCGCACCTGCTGGGGCTGGAGGCGACGAAGGACCTGCCGACGGCGAGCAGTCTGTGCGGCGCCTGTTCGGAGGTGTGCCCGGTGCGCATTCCGATCCCCGAACTGCTCATGCAGTTGCGCCGCGCCGCCAAGCACGACGCCGCGCCGGGCCGGCCGCCCCTGGCCGGTCAGGGCAGCGCCAAGGACTGGAAGGAGGCGCTGGCCTGGAAGTCCTGGGCCTGGATCAACGAACGGCCCCGGCTCTACCGCTGGGCGGTCGGCATCGGCCACCGGCTGCGCTGGTTGACGCCGCCGTGGCAGGGCGGCTGGACGGCGCACCGCTTGCCGATGCGCCTGGCCCCGCGCGGGCTGCGCGACCGACTGCCGGGTCGTCGGCACAATTGAGTCGCCCTGCACGAACGGCGACGGTCCGTCGGATGGCCTGCCCGGCAGGACTCGAACCTGCGACCCCCAGCTTAGAAGGCTGGTGCTCTATCCAGTTGAGCTACGGGCAGCCGGATGCCGCGATTCTAGGAGCCGCGCCTTCGCGGACCGGTGCACTCAAGGAAGAGTGGCTTGGGCACTGTCCCTGACCCCTCGGGGGCAGGCCGGGCGCTGCCCGGCTTCGGGGGCTCTCAGTCTCTCAGTGGCGCCGGTATTGCGTCTCGCCGAACAGCACCTCGCGCGAGCGGTCGTCGACCAGCGGCCGGCGCCGGTCGGCCAGCACGGCCACCCCGCGCTGCACCGCCGGGCGCGCACCGATCTCGTCGAACCAGCCCTTGAGGTGAGGGTGGTCGTTCCAGTCGATGCCTTGGTTCTTCCAACTGCGCAGCCAGGGGTAGATCGCGATGTCGGCGATCGAATATTCGGCGCCACCGATATAGCGGCTGTTTGCCAGCCGCCGGTTCATGATCCCGTACAGGCGCCGCGCCTCGTTGCTGTAGCGCTCGATGGCATAGGGGATCTTCTGCGGCGCGTAGATGCGGAAGTGGTGCGCCTGGCCCAGCATCGGGCCGACGCTGCCCATCTGGAACATCAGCCACTGCAACACCTCGTACTTGCCGCGCACGTCGACGGGCAGGAAACGGCCGCACTTGGCCGCCAGGTAGAGCAGGATGGCGCCCGACTCGGAGAGCGAGAGCGGCGCGCCATCGGGCCCCTCGGGGTCGACGATGGCCGGGATCTTGTTGTTCGGGCTGATGGCCAGGAACTCCGGTGCAAATTGCTCGCCGGCGCCGATATCGATGGCCTGCACCCGGTACGGCAAGCCACATTCTTCAAGCATGATGTGGACCTTGTGCCCGTTGGGCGTGGCCCACGAATACACTTCGATCATCGACGTTCTCCGTGGGCGGCCCCTCGGCGGCCCGCCGACGGCTCGGACTCTAAACCATGCTCGACGGCTTGAAGCGCTTGTTCTCCGGCCCCCCGGCGGCGCCGGCCAACGACTGGGACGGCATCGCACCCTGGGCCGAGTCGCGCCAGTTCACGATGCGCGTCGTGCAGGACGAGGGCTTCGTCGTCGACGGCCGCCTCGGCGCCACCCCTTGGCGGCTGGAGTGGGGCCCTTCTCAGCGGCCCTATATCCAGGGTCAGGAATTGCGGCTGCGCGCCGAACTGGGGCTGGGCTCGGACCTGCACCTGGTGCTGATGAACCGCGAGCTGCAGGAGACCCTGGAGAAGGCGGTCTTCGAACAGTATGTCGAAGGCGTGCAGACGCGCATCGACAACCAGACGCCGCCCGAGATGCGCTGGCTGGTCATGTTCTCCAAGCTGCCGGGCAACGAGATGGGGCCGCTGCGCGAACGCTACGTGGCGCTGTCGAGCACCAAGGGCTGGCTCGTGCAGTGGCTCGAGGGGCCGCTGACGCAGGCGCTGCTGGCGCTGCGCGTCGAGGCCGCGGTGCCGGTGGTACTGATGATCGGCCGCGGCCGCCTGATGCTGCGCACGGCGCTGGCCGAACCCGAACTGCCGGTGCTGCAGTCCTGGCTGCGACTGTTCGAGACCGCGATGCGCGAGGCGCGTCGCGTCGCCAACGACAGCCCCGACTCGATCTCGCCCAGCACGCAGCCGAGCCTGTGGCCGGGCAGCGCGCTGCCCGGCGACGAGAGGAAGGCCTAGCCCGGACGACCCGGACCTCAGGCCCTCGGCGCCAGCTTGCCGAGCTCGATCTTGGCAATGGCGTTGCGGTGCACCTCGTCGGGCCCGTCGGCAAAACGCAGCGTGCGCGCCAGCGTGTAGAAATACGGCAGCGGGAAATCCTGGCACATGCCGGCGCCGCCGTGCACCTGCATCGCCCAGTCGATGACCTGGCAGGCCATGTTGGGTGCCACCACCTTGATCATCGCGATCTCGGCCTTCGCACTCTTGTTGCCTGCCATGTCCATCATCCAGGCCGCCTTCAGCGTCAGCAGCCGCGCCTGGTCGATCAGGCAGCGCGCCTCGGCGATGCGCTCCTGCGTCACGGTCTGCTGCGCGATCGTCTTGCCGAAGGCGGTGCGGCTGACGGCGCGTTCGCACATCAGGCGCAGCGCACGTTCGGCCAGGCCGATCAGGCGCATGCAGTGGTGGATGCGGCCCGGACCGAGTCGGCCCTGCGCGATCTCGAAGCCGCGCCCTTCGCCGAGCAGGATATTGGACGCCGGCACGCGCACGTTCACGAAGTCGACCTCCATGTGCCCGTGCGGTGCGTCGTCGTAGCCGAACACCGAGAGCGGACGCAGCACGGTGATGCCCGGCGCTTCGCGCGGCACCAGGATCATCGACTGCTGCGAATGGCGCGGCGCCGTCGGGTCGGTCTTGCCCATGAAGATGAAGATCTGGCAGCGCGGGTCGCCGGCGCCGCTGGTCCACCACTTGCGGCCGTTGATGACATATTCGTCGCCGTCACGCCGGATGCTGGCCTCGATGTTCGTGGCGTCCGACGATGCCACTGCCGGCTCGGTCATCGCGAAGGCGCTGCGGATCTCGCCGCGCAGCAGCGGCTCGAGCCAGCGCTTCTGGTGCTCCGGCTTGCCGTAGCGCGCCAGCACTTCCATGTTGCCGGTATCGGGCGCCGAGCAGTTGAAGACCTCGCTCGACCAGGGCACGGCGCCCATGATCTCGGCCAGCGGTGCGTACTCCTGGTTGGACAGCCCGGCGCCGAGATCGCTGGTGTCCGGGCCGTGACCCTCCGCTCGCGGCGGCAGGAACAGGTTCCACAGTCCGGCGGCGCGTGCCTTGGGCTTGAGCCGCTCGATCACCTGCAGCGGCGTCCAGCGCTTGCCGGCGCGCGTATTGGCCTCGATCTCGTCGGCATAGGCCGGCTCGGCCGGGAAGACATGCTCGGCCATGAAGGCGCTCAGGCGCGCCTGCAGTTCCTGCGTGCGGGGGGAGTAGCTGAAGTCCATCGTCGGCTCCTTGGGGGGTGTGCTCGGGCTCTCAGCGCGCGGCCTGGGCGAATTGCCAGGCCATCTGCGCCAGGGGTCGGGTGGATGCGCCGGTGGCCCGGGCCTGCTCGCTGGCCGCCGTGCCATCGACGACGCGCCGGGCGATGCCCTGGGTGATCGAGGCCAGCCGGAACAGGTTGTAGGCGAGGTAGAAATTCCAGTCGGCCATCACGGCGTCGGCGTCGAGGACGCGGCCGGTGGCGCGGCCCACCCTGGCGCAATATCGCTGCACATATTCCCGCTCGCCCGGGATGCCGAGTGCCGCATGGTCGAGCCCGCCGATGCCGCGGAAGGTGCCGGGCCGGATGTGCCAGGCCATGCAGTGGTAGCTGAAGTCGGCCAGCGGATGGCCCAGCGTCGACAGTTCCCAGTCGAGCACGGCCATGATGCGCGGCTCGGTCTTGTGGAAGACGAGGTTGTCGAGCCGGTAATCGCCGTGCACGATGGCCGATTGCGTCTCGTCGCGTGCACTGGCCGGGATGCGCGCCGGCAGCCAGTCGATGAGGCGGTCCATCTCGTCGATGGATTCGGTGACCGAGGCCAGGTACTGCTTGCTCCAGCGGCCGATCTGGCGCTCGAAATAGTTGCCGGGCTTGCCGAAGTCGGCCAGGCCGGCGGCCTGCACGTCGACGCTGTGCAGCGCGGCGATGACGCAGTTCATCTCGTCGTAGATGGCGCCACGCTCGGAGGCCGTCATGCCGGGTAGCGCCTGGTCCCAGAGCACGCGACCGTCGATGAATTCCATGACGTAGAAGGCGCGGCCGATGACCGACTCGTCGGTGCACAGCAGGTGCATCTGCGCCACCGGCACGCCGGTTCCGGCCAGCGCCTTCATGACGCGGAACTCGCGGTCCACGGCGTGCGCCGAAGGCAGCAGTTTCGCCGCCGGCCCGGGCTTGCTGCGCATGACATAGGCGCGTGCCGGCGTCAGCAGCTTGTAGGTCGGATTCGACTGTCCGCCCTTGAACTGCTCGACCACCAGCGGTCCCTCGAAGCCGGGCATCTCGTGCTTCAGGTGCGCCTCGAGTGCCGACGTATCGAAGGCATGACTGCTGGCAACAGGCTTGGTGCCGGTGTAGTGCTCCATCGTCGGTCCCTCCCTATCTCGCTATCGGTCGGCGATCGCCAGCAACTTGTCGCGCGACAGCACGACCAGCCGCGTCGGCTCCACGCGCACCGCGCCTTCGCGCTCGAAACCCTTGAGTTCCTGGTTGACGCGCTGGCGCGAGGCGCCCAGCAGCTGCGCCAGGTCTTCCTGTGCCAGCGCCAGGCCGATGCGGATCTCCTCGCCCTGCGCGATGCCGTAGCTGCGCGCGAGCAGCAGGATCTGCTTGGCCAGCCGCGACTGCAGCGGCCGCGTGTTGAGGTCCTCGATCTGGTCGAACATCAGCCGCAGGCGGCGGCAGTTCAGGCGCAGCAGCGCATCGTAGAGCTCCACGTGCTGCGCCAGCAGCTCCTTGAAATCGGGCTTGCGCACCACCAGCAGTGTCGTCGCGCCATGGGCGTTGGCGTCGTGGGTTCGCGGCAGGCCGTCGAAGAGGGCGATGTCGCCGAACCAGGTGCCGGGCTCGGCATAGGTCAGCGTGACCTGCTTGCCGGCCAGCGAGGCCGAGCTGATGCGCACGGCGCCGCGCGCCACGCCACACCATTCCTGCGCCGTCGAGCCGCGGCTGGCGAGGGCATCGCCGTCGGCGAGCCGACGCACCAATCCCCGCGACAGGATCGCGCTCTTCAGCGTCTGCGACAGCTTGCTGAACCACGCGCCGGCCTCGATGTTGTGCAGCTCGTCGATTGTAAGAACGGGGGTATTCATGGCTTGTCCCTGAGGCGACAGATCCGCGACGATGGCATTGTCCATCGCTGCCATGCTGCGCCGCATCCCAGGCCCATCCCCTAGACGAGGAGTCACCCATGCCCGCTTCCGCCCTCTACACCCACAACCGGCGCGAGGAAGTCAGCGATCCCGAGTGGCGAACCCGCGTCGACCTCGCTGCCGCCTACCGCCTAGTGGCGATGTTCGGCTGGGACGACCTCGTCTTCACCCACATCAGCGCGCGCGTGCCGGGTGTCGAGGGCGAGTTCCTGATCAACCCCTACGGCTTCATGTTCGAGGAGATCACCGCCTCCTGCCTGGTCAAGGTCGACGCCGGTGGCGCCAAGCTCGAGGACACGCCCTTCGACGTCAACCCGGCCGGCTTCACGATCCACAGCGCCGTGCACGCCGCGCGCCACGACGCCGCCTGCGTGCTGCACACGCATTCGCTCAACGGCGTCGCGGTGTCGGCGCAGAGGGGCGGCGTGCTGCCGCTGTCGCAGCACTCGATCTTCGTGCTGTCGTCGCTCGGCTACCACGACTACGAAGGGGTGGCCCTGCGCGACGACGAGAAGCCGCGCCTGGTGCACGACCTCGGCGACAAGACGCACCTCATGCTGCGCAACCACGGCCTGCTGACCGTCGGTGCGACGGTGGCCGACGCCCTGCTCGCGATGTACTTCTTCGAGACCGCGTGCACGATCCAGGTCCGCGCCATGGCCGGCGGCAGCGGCCTGCTCGACGTGTCGCCGTCGATCATCGCCACCGCGAGGCAGCAGGCCGCGCAAGCCACCCGCGGCCTCGGCGCCCAGCTCACCTGGCCCGGCCTGCTGAGGCGGCTCGACCGCCGGCTGCCGGGCTACGACGCCTAGGGCGATTTGCCTGCGCGGGCGCCGCAATCGTTCGTGCTAGATTGCCGCAACTCTGAGCCCCACCCCTGCATGCGGAACAAGCGTCTGTGCCCGGCCTCGATGATCGTGATCATGGCTGCCACGGTGGCGACGCCGGCTTTGGCAGCGGGTTTCGGGGGCGCCGGTCGCGCCGCCCTGCTCGGCCAGCCGCTCGACTTCGTCGCGCAGTTGCGCCTGGACGCCGGCGAGATCCTGGCGCCCGAATGCGTGCACGCCGAAGTCGCGTTCGGTGAGCGCCGACTGCCGGCGGCGCAGGTTCATGTGCGGATCGAGGCTCAGGTTGCCGACAGCGCGCGCATCCGCGTGCTCACGACGCCGGCCGTCGACGAGCCGGTGCTCGGCATCACGCTCGGCGTCGGCTGCCAGACCCGCCTGTCGCGCCATTACGTCGTGCTGGCCGATCCGCCGCAGCCGGCGATCGCCACGGCCGCGGTGGTGACCGCGCCGGCCTTTGCGCGTGCGCCGGCCAGCGCCGAGCTGCTGGCCGTGTCGATGCCGGCCGCGGCAGCGCCCGGAGCGGCGGGGTCGCCGAGCGGTACCGAGAATGCGGCGGCCGGCGGTGCGGCCTGGGCGGCTGTGCTGGAGACTGCGCCCGCATCCGCGCCCGCACCCGCATCCGAGCCCTTGCCGGAGCCGGCACCGCGCACCGCGGCGCGCACGACACCGTCGGCCGCGCCCCGCGCCGTGGCGCGACCGGAACGCCGCAGCCAGCGATCGTCACCCAGCCGGACAAGGGCCCCGGTGCCGAAGGCGCCGCGCCTGGTCGCCGTCGCACCCTCGGCGCCGCGGCTGCGTCTCGATTTCGTCGAAGCGACACCCGGTGCCGAAGCCGCCGCCGTCGAGACGGCGCTGCAGGCCGTGGCGCAGGCGGCGAGCGCCGCACAGGCGTCGGCAGCGGCCGCGTCCGCCGCGGCGGCGCGCATCGCCACCCTGGAGCGCACGGTCGGGCGCCTGGCCAGCGATGCCGCGACCGTGCGCGACGAAGCTGCCCAGCTGCGCCGCCAACTGGCCCGGGCCGACGACGCCAGTCGCTGGATATGGCCCTTGCTGGTCGGGGGCCTGTTGCTGGCTGCCTTGGCCGGCTGGCTGGCCTGGCGGCTGTCGAGCCTGCAGCGCGAGCGCCAACCGGGCTGGCTGGCCGCGATGTCGCAGCCGCCGCCCGACGGCGGCATCGCCGATGCGACGGCGGGCCGGCAGGCGACCGCTCCGGTTCCCTTTGTCACCTCGGAGGTGCATTTGCCGGCCGCGCTGGCGGCCCCCTCCCGATCCGACATCGGCGCGGCACGTGGCCACGGTCGGCCGACCGCACTCGACGCCGATGCAGCGACGGCCCGTGATGTGTCGATCGAGGAACTGATCGACCTCGAGCAGCAGGCCGAATTCTTCGTCGTGCTCGGGCAGGACGACGCCGCGATCGATCTGCTCATGCAGCACCTGCGCGATACCGGGGGTGGCAGCCCCTTGCCCTACCTGAAGTTGCTCGAGCTCCACCACCGCCGCGGCGACCGTCTGGCATACGAGCGCACGCGCGAGAGCTTCAACCATCGATTCAACGCCTATGCCCCGGCCTGGGAGGTCGACCTGGGGGCGGGTCGCAGCCTGGAGGACTACCCGGGCGTGGTGCCGCGCCTGCAGCAGGTCTGGCCGCGGCCGCTGGACGCCATGGCCGAACTGGAGGCGCTGCTGTTCCGCAAGTCGCGCGGCGAGCTGTTCGACCTGCCGGCCTACCGCGAAGTGCTGTTCCTGTATGCGCTGGCGCGCGACCTGCTCGATCGCGAGGCGGTCGATCCGGAGAAGGTCGACCTGCTGCTGCCGCTGGCCGATGGCAGCGAGTACGGCACCACAGCGCCGACGCCACTGATCGACCTGGGGAACGGGCGGGGCGCGGCAGGCGCCGGTGCGGTCGACCGCGCGCGTGCTGCGGTGGATCTGGACCTGACGCAGGCGGCGCCCCCAAGCAGCATCTTCGATCCGCTGGTGTCGACGGCCCAGCGGCCGCGCGCGTAGCCGGCCGCGCTGCGTCGACGCCTGCGGCTACAGGCGCTGCAGCCGCTGCAGCGCGGTCAGCAGGGTCTCGTCGCGCTTGGCGAAGCACAGCCGCGCCAGGCCCTGTTCGAAACCGCCTTCGTAGAACACCGACAGCGGGATCGCGGCCACGCCGACCTCGCGTGTCAGCCAGAGGCAGAACTCGGCCTCCGGCAGCGAGCTCACGGCGCTGTAATCGACGAGCTGAAAGAAGCTGCCCTGGCTGGGCAGGGGACGCAGCCGCGTGCCTGCCAGGCCGTCGCGGAAGAGGTCGCGCTTGCGCTGGTAGAAGGCCGCCAGCTCGAGGTACGGCGCCGGGTCGGCCATGTAGCGCGCCAGACCGTGCTGCACCGGCGTGTTGACGGTGAAGACATTGAACTGGTGCACCTTGCGGAATTCGGCCGTCAGTGGCGCCGGTGCGGCGACGGTGCCGACCTTCCAGCCGGTGACGGAATAGGTCTTGCCGAAGCTGGAGACGACGAAGGCGCGCTCGTCCAGACCCGGCACCGCCGAGGCGCTGACATGCGGCCGGCCGTCGAAGACCATGTGCTCGTAGACCTCGTCGGACAGCAGCAGCACCGAGGTCGGCGCCAGCAGTTCGGAGAGCTGCTCCATCTCGGCGCGCGTCCAGACGGTGGCGCTGGGGTTGTGCGGGCTGTTGATCATCACCAGCCGCGTGCGCGGCGTCAGCGCGGCGGCGATGCGGGCGAAGTCGGGACGGAAGCTGCCCGGCAGCAGCGGCACGCGCACGACGCGGCCGCCCGCCAGTTCGATATTCGGCGCATAGCTGTCGTAGCTGGGCTCGAGCAGGATGACCTCGTCGCCCGGGTGCACGCAGCACAGGACGGCGGTCAGGATGGCCTGCGTGGCGCCGGCGGTGATGGTAATCTCGCTGGCCGGGTCGTAGCGGCGGCCGTACAGCGACTGGATCTTCGCGGCCACCCGTTCGCGCAGCAGCGGCACGCCGGGCATCGGCGGGTACTGGTTGAGGCCCTCGCGCATGGCGTCGCAGACGTGGCCCAGCAGTGCCGGATCGCAGTCGAAGTCGGGAAAGCCCTGGCCGAGGTTGACGGCGCCTGTCTCCTGCGCCAGCGCCGACATCACGGTGAAGATCGTTGTCCCGACGTGCGGCAGCCGGCTGGTGATGGCGGGGGTGCGTGGAGCGGTGGGGCTCATGTCGGGTTCAGAGTTGATAGTCGGTCCCCTGGCCCTCCATCGCACGCTCGATGAGCGCGCTCGACAGGCGGGGCGACAGCAGTTCGGCAAAGGCGTAGACGAACTGGCGCAGGTAGGCGCTGCGCTTGAAGGCCACGCGCGTGACGTTGGCGCCGAAGAGGTGGCCCAGCGGTCGCCAGGCGAGGTCGGCGTCGGCCGGCTCGGTGCTCATCGCCAGTTCGGTGACGATGCCCACGCCCAGGCCCAGGCGCACGTAGGTCTTGATGACGTCGGAGTCGATCGCCTCCAGCGCCACCACCGGCACCAGCCGGGCGCGGGCGAACGCCTGGTCGATGCGCGTGCGCCCGGTCACCGTGGGGTGGTAGAGCACGAGCGTGTGCGCCGCCAGTTGCTCGAGCGTCGGCCGCTCGACCGCCGCCAGCGGGTGGCCTGCCGGCACCACCAGCACATGCTGCCACTCGTAGCAGGGCAGCGTGACGAGGTCGGGGTGCACGCTCAGCGCCTCGGTGGCCAGGCCGATCTCGGCGACGTCGTCCAGCAGCATGCGCGCCACCTGCTCGGGCACGCCCTGGTGCAGCACGACCTGCACCTTGGGATAGCGCTTGCGCAACTGCGCCACCGGCCCGGGCAGGTAGTAGCGGGCCTGGGTGTGCGTGGTGGCGATCGACAGCGTGCCGGCATCCTGCTTGGAGTACTCGGCGCCGATGCGCTTCAGGTTGGCGACCTCGCGCATGATGATCTCGACCGACTTCAGCACCTGCACGCCGGGCTCGGTGACGCGCTTCAGACGCTTGCCGTAGCGCGCGAAGATATCGATGCCGAGTTCCTCCTCGAGTTCGAGGATGGCCTTGCTGATGCCGGGCTGCGAGGTGTGCAGCGCCTTGGCGGTCTCGGTCAGGTTGAGGTTGCGCCGCACCGCCTCCTGCACGAACCGGAACTGGTGCAGGTTCATGACGACCGCGCCAGGGTGGCGAGCGCCGCGTCGGCCATCGCGGCGACGACGCCGTCGACTTCGCCGACCGACACGTGCAGCGCCACGTGCAGGCCGGGGTGGGCGCTGCGCAAGGCGTCGAGCAGCGCCGGCAGGTCCTTGCGCACGTGGCCGCCGGCGCCCAGGAACAGCGGCACGACCTCGATGCGCGTGCAGCCGGCGGCGGCCAGTTCGGCGCCGGCCTCGGGCAGGCTCGGTGCCATGAACTCCAGGAAGGCCAGGCGCACCGCGACGCCGGGCCGCGCCACGCGGATGCGCGCGGCGACGGCCTCGAAGGGCTGTGCCCAGCGCGGATCGCGCGCACCGTGAGCGAACAGGAGCAGGCCGGTGTCCATGGGACTCAACGGTAACGCACCAGCCAGGTGAACGCCGCCATCGACAGCAGCAGGTAGATGAGGCTTGGCGTCGCGGCCACGACCCAGGGCGTCCAGCTGCGCAGCACGCCGATGTGCCCGGCCAGGTTGTTCAGCAGCACGAAGCTGATGCCCAGCATGATGCCGCCGAAGACCTTGAAGCTGACGCTGCCGGCGCGCGCGTGCAGGTAGGCGAAGGGCAGCGCCAGCGCCACCATCACCAGGCAGGCCAAGGGGTAGAGCGCCTTCTTCCAGAAGCGGATCTCGTAGCGCTGCGCGGCCTGTTCCTGATCGCTGAGGTGGGCGCTGTAGCGCCAGAGTTCGGCGGTGGTCATCGTGCTCAGCGGCAGCACGGCCGCGGCGACGACCTCGGCGGTGAGCGTGCTCGGCCAGACCAGCGTCGCCAGCTGGCTGATCTGCACCTGTGGTGCGGAGCTGCGTGCCGCCGGCCAGCGCGCCACCACGGCGTTGGTCAACGTCCAGATGCCATCGGCCGCGACGCGGCCCTCGCTGGCCTCCGTGCGTGACAGGAGACCACCGTCGGCGTCGAACTCGAAGATGCGGATCCACAGCAGCACGCCCGCCGCGGTGGCGCCTGCGACGCTGACCGAATAGCTGCGCTCGCCCTCGGGGGTGCTGCGCCGTTCCTTGAGCCAGGCGCCGCCACCAACCAGTTGCTGGCCACCCCGGGCCAGGGCCTTGAGCACCACCGCCTGTCGCTCGCTGACCGGGGCGACGAAATCGCCGACGACGAAGGTCAGCAGACCGAAGGCCGTGCCGAGCAACGCCAGCAGGCTCAAGGCACGGCCGGGCCCCAGGCCGCTGGTGCGCAGGATGGTGAATTCAGACGATTGCGCCATGCGCGACAGCGAGTAGATGGTGCCGATCAGCACCGCGATCGGGAACAGCTCGTAGAAGTGCCCTGGCACTTCCAGGGCGACAGCACGCACTGCCTGCCAGGGCCCCTTGTCGCCGACGTTGTCGAGTTCGTCGACGAAGTCGATGAAGAAGAAAAGCGAGAGAAATGCCAGCGCAACGAACATCACCGAAGCCGAGACGTCGCGGTAGAGCAGTCGACGCACGGTCTTCATGCCGCCACCCGTCTTGCCGGCCGGCGGCCGATGCGCGTGACCGCGGCGTGGTCGCGCCACCAAAGCAGTGCCAGCGCGAGGGCAAACACGCCACCGTGCAGGCCCAGCATGGCCAGCCCCATCGACAAGCGGCCGCTCGCGACCCACGATTGCGACAAGGTGACAAGGTTGTAGTAGATGACGAAGGTGAGCAGGGCAAACAGCAGGTTCCAATTGCCGGCGCGGCGCGGGTTGGTGGCGGACAGCCCGATGCCGAGCAGCAGCAGGTTGGCCGCTGCCAACATGAACCCGAAGCGCCCGACCAGTTCGCCCTGGTTGCGCTCGGTGGACTGGCGCAGCAACTCGATCGTGCGCAGGGTCCGCGGTGAGCGGTTCTCCACTGAACGCGCCGCACCTTCGCTGGCCAGCACACGGTAGTCCTCGAAACTCGACAGCGTGCGTTCGCCGTTCTTCAGGTCGATATCGTTGCGCTGACCGCGTTCGAGCACGAGAAAGCGGTCGCCGCCGACCGCCTCGAGCCGGCCGTTGTGCGCCGAGATCACCGACTCGACCGCGTCGTTGCGGTTGAGCACGAAGACGTTGCGAGCGTTGATGCCGTCGAGGCTTTCGCGTTCGACGAAGAAGACGCGCCGGCCGTCGCTGGACGACTGGAAGACTCCCGGCGTCACGCGCGACAGGTCCGAGCGCTGCCGGTAGCGCTCACGCAGCTCCAGGCTGCTGAGGTTGCCCCAGGGCCAGACGAAGAGCAGCAGCAGCGCCACCACCACCAGCACCGGCCAGCAGGTGTGCAGTACCGGGCGCACGAAACGGGTCAGGCTCAGGCCGCTGGCGAACCAGATCGCCATCTCGCTGTCGCGATACATGCGTCCGAGCGCGACCACGATGGCCACGAACATCGACAGCGCGAGCATCGTCGGCAGGTGGCCCAGCGCCACGTAGCCCAGCAGCAGCACCACGTCCTGCGGAGCGACGACGCCGCTGGCCGCCTGGCCCACGATGCGGATGAGGAACATCGTCAGCACGATGGTGAGGATCACCACCAGGGTCGCGCCGAAGCCCCGCGCGAGCTCTCTACGCACTGTTGAATCGAATAACATCCGCCGTTTTCTGCAGTGAAAGCGAATTATGGACTTCAAGACGCAGGTGGCCGGGGCCGGTGGCCTGGCTGCGCTGGGCGCAGATGCATTGCTCGTGCTGGTGGTCGGCGACAAGCCGCCGGTGCCCCTGGATGCTCCTCTGGCTGATCTGCTGACTGCGGCGCTGAAGGACGGCGACTTCGAGCTCAAGCCCGGCAAGACGCTGTATGCGCACCGTGTCGCCGGCGTCAAGTCTCCGCGCCTGGCCCTGGCGGCGGTCGGCGACGGCTCGGTGAAGGCCTTGCGCAAGGCGGCACTGGCCGGCCTGGCCCTGCTCAAGGGCGGCGGCGGCAAATCGCTGGCCGTGGCCGTGGCCGGCGGCGGCGAACTCGGCGCCGCGCACGGCGAAGCGCTGGCCAGCGCAGTGGGTGAGGCGCTCTATCTCTACCGCGACACCAAGCCCAGCGCGCCGCCGGCGTCCAAGTTGCACATCGTGAGCCTGGTCTGCACGAAGGCCGAAGCGGCTGCCGTCGCCGCCGGCCTGAAGCGCGGCGAGGCCATTGCCGCCGGCACGACGCTGGCGCGGGAGTGTGCCAACCGGCCCGCCAACCACTGCACACCCAGTTATCTGGCCGAACAGGCGAAGAAGCTGGGCAAGGCCTACGGCCTGAAGGTCGAGGTGCTGGACCGCAAGGCCTGCGAGAAGCTCGGCATGGGGTCCTTCCTGTCCGTGGCCCAGGGTTCGGAAGAGCCGCCGCGCTTCATCGTCGCGCGCTGGCTGGGTGCGGCCAAGTCCGAGGCGCCGCTGGTGCTGGTCGGCAAGGGCATCACCTTCGACACCGGCGGCATTTCCATCAAGCCGGCTGCCGCCATGGACGAGATGAAATTCGACATGGGCGGTGCGGCCAGCGTGCTGGGCACGCTGCGCGCAGTGGCACAGCTGGGGGCCAAGGTCAACCTCATCGGCATCATCCCGACCTGCGAGAACATGCCCAGCGGCCGCGCCATCAAGCCCGGCGACGTCGTCACCAGCATGTCGGGCCAGACGATCGAGATCCTGAACACCGATGCCGAAGGCCGGCTCATCCTGTGCGACGCGCTGACCTATGCCGAGCGTTTCAAGCCCGCGGCGGTGGTCGACATCGCCACCCTCACCGGTGCCTGCGTGGTGGCGCTGGGGCACCACCGCTCGGGCCTCTTCTGCGCCGACGACGCGCTGGCCACCGACCTGCTGACGGCCGGTGAGACGGCGCTGGACCCGGCCTGGCGCATGCCGCTGGACGAGGAATATGCCGAAGGGCTGAAGAGCACTTTCGCCGACGTAGCCAATGTCGGCTCGCGCGACGGCGGCGCGATCCTGGCCGCGATGTTTCTCAAGCGCTTCACCGAGAAATTCCGCTGGGCGCATCTGGACATCGCCGGCACGGCCTGGAACTCCGGCACCGCCAAGGGCGCGACGGGGCGGCCGGTGCCGCTGCTGACGCACTTCGTGCTGTCGCGCTCGCAGTGACCGGCGCTGCGCCGCCGCCGGTAGCCGTGGCGCGGTGCTGAATCACCCGCCGTGAACGAGGTCGAGTTCCACACCGGCGTGGTCGACCCGCTGGCCTATGCCTGCCGGCTGCTGCGCAAGGCCTACCGCAGCGGCGCGCGTGTGCTCGTCACCGCGCCGCCAGCGACGCTGGCCCTGCTGGACCGGGCGCTGTGGACCTTCGAGGAGCGCGAGTTCGTGCCCCACGTGCGGCAGCCCGGCGCGCCCGAGGCACTCGCCGCGCGCACGCCGATCTGGCTCGCGCCGCGGGCCGATCTGCCCGCGGCGCCGTCCCTGCTGGTCAACCTGGGCGCCGACGCTCCGGCCGACTTGTCGCCTTTCGAGCGCCTGATCGAGATCGTCGGCAGTGAGGCCGAAGAAGCCGATCGCGGCCGCCAGCGCTGGCGCGCCTACAAGGCGCGCGGACTGGGCATCGTGCACCACCGCAGCGACATCGCTGCCGGCTGAGGGCGGCTGCGGGGAACGGACCCTGTCGTCCGCGGTGTGGGGCCGCGCGTTGTAGTCCTGCCGCGTGCCCGGCCCGCACACCCGTGGCAACCCCGCTTGGGCGGGCGCCGCTTTTCGGGTATCGTGCCGCGTTTTGTGTGTGTCTTCCCGACAACTTTCCTCACTGGAGATATCTGCATGCAAGTCAAGCTCAATCTGATCGTGGGCGCCGCGGCCCTCCTGCTCGGCGGTTCGGTGTACGCGCAGGACCTGGTGGTCAAGATCGGCCACGTCGCCCCAACCAGCGGCACTGGCGCGCACCTGGGCAAGGACAACGAGATGGGCGCGCGCATGGCCATCGACGAGCTGAATGCCAAGGGCGTGACGATCGGCGGCAAGAAGGCCAAGTTCGAGTTGCTCGCCGAAGACGACGCCAGCGACCCCAAGCAGGGCACCGCCGCGGCACAGAAGCTGGTCGACAGCAAGGTCAACGGCGTCATCGGCCACCTGAACTCGGGCACCTCGATTCCGGCGTCGAAGATCTACAGCGACGCCGGCATTCCGCAGATCAGCCCCTCGGCGACCAACCCCAAGTACACGCGCAACGGCTACAAGACCGCCTTCCGCGTCGTGGCGGATGACGTGCACCTCGGCGGCACGCTGGGCAAGTACGCCGTGCAGCAGCTCAAGGGCAAGAGCATCGCCGTCATCGACGACCGCACGGCCTACGGGCAGGGCGTTGCCGACGAGTTTGAGAAGGCCGTCAAAGGATCCGGCGGCAATGCCGTGGCGCGCGAATTCACCAACGACAAGGCGACCGACTTCACCGCCATCCTGACCAGCCTCAAGGCGAAGAACCCCGACATCATCTTCTTCGGCGGCATGGACGCCGTCGCCGGCCCGATGATGCGCCAGATGAAGCAGCTCGGCATCAACGCCAAGTTTATGGGCGGCGACGGCATCTGCTCGGGCGAGTTGCCCAAGCTGGCGGCCGGCACCATGGCCGACGGTCAGGTCGTCTGCGCCGAAGCCGGCGGCGTCGAAGGCGAGGCCAAGAAGGCGATGGAGGACTTCCGGGTCGCCTTCAAGAAGAAGTTCAATACCGACGTGCAGTTGTACGCGCCCTACGTCTACGACGCGGTCAACGTGATGGTCTC
>Ga0079037_100000571_pt1 | contig 17116 bp, 21 predicted proteins | sample Mud3Dept4metaG_FD_71479 | JGI IMG/M metagenome (GOLD analysis project Ga0079037, IMG submission 71479) | Freshwater wetland microbial communities from Ohio, USA, analyzing the effect of biotic and abiotic controls - Mud 3 Core 4 Depth 4 metaG | ecosystem: Environmental > Aquatic > Freshwater >... | reverse complement strand
ATGCTTCCCTGTATATCGTATGTCCAGAGGCGGTAATCAAAGGAGATGGATTCTGTGAAAGAATCAGCAATCTTCGAGGTTTTTTCCCTGAAACGTCCTGCCCATAGTTTCTTCATAGTTATAATGAGCTCTATTCTTTTTGTCGTCATTATCCGGCTTGCTTGCCCGCCGTTTTTTTGGGAGGGAGCGGATAATCCAGCGCTTTTCTCTGGATTCCCTGGTCAAGTCGGGGAATGACATTCTTAAGTGCCTGTTTTTTCGTCATTCCCGCGAAGGCGGGAATCCAGACATTGTTCTCCTTGGATGTTTTTCAACTTTATTACGAATGAACCAAAATTATTCTATACAAGTAAAATTACCCATAATAATAAAGGTCAGGCCCAATACTGTCAAGTTTTGCGAATAGAGAGATTGTCGGTAATCCTTCAGTCTGAAATGGAATTTTGTAGCCGCAGGCTTCAGCCTGCGATGATTAGCGCAGCCTAAAGGCTGCGGCTACCACGAGTGACTGAATGGTTACGATTGTCATTGCGAGTCCCGAATGTTTTCGGGACGCGGCAATCTCAGCGTTATTCAAGATCATTGGCGAGCTTCAGGCTGAAGCTCAGAACAGCTTTGGTAACATTGGTCATAAAATGAAAGTCGAGGGTTTCAAATCTGTCGTGAGAGGTGTGATAGTGAGGATTCCTGAACATGGCGGTATCCGTGAGCATAAGTGCAGGATAGCCATGATCCCAGAATGAGGCATGATCACTGAATCGCGTCTCAGGGATAAAGCGCCCTGAAAGAGGTACCTTATAAGGAACCGTAATCAGTTCAGGAACGTGAACCTGGGAAAGCATGTGAAAGGCCTCCATGATGGATTTCGATCTGCTGTTTGCGATAACACCAAGAAAATTGCCTTTTTTTGATACGGGAATTCTCACAAGGATGGGAACAATTTGACTACCTACTCCATCATCAGTATATCCAACCGACTCAAGAATTATAACAGCCTGATACGATATGTTTGATTTTTTTGACTCTCGTGCAAAGGTTTCGCTGCCGATTAAAAAATGAATGGTCTGTGGTTGTGGTTCTTCAAGGGTAAAGGCTGCAAATTGCACTGTCCTTTGCGGTTTGTTATTGCTTAAAATATCTGCAACTTCAAGGAGAACAGCAACACCGCTTCCATTATCATCGGCTCCGGGGCTTCCCCATGCAGCATCATAGTGGGCTCCCAACAGAATGCGTTCTTTTTCTTGATGAACTCCTTCTAATGTGGCAACAATGTTGCGGTAGGTTCTTTCGTGGTAGAGGAATTCCTGGTTTTCCACGGAATAGTGAAAAGATTTAAAGGTGTCTTCAATAAATGCAGCCTTTTGCTCAAGTGCAGCATAGTTCTCCCACCCATGTCGCAATCCTTCTATTTTTTTGACATACCACTGCAGTCTTTCCGTGCTGACTTGTGCAAGGATATCATTAATGGAGGGTATAGACTTCATAAATATTTAGCGACTTGTTTCATGATGACGCGTGAGGAGAGGGTGTTTATTGGTCTCTCGTTTTTCTCACGAGATCATACAACGATTCAAGAGCTGAATTGAGTCTATCAATATCTTTTGTGCCGCCCTGTGCCAATTCAGGTTTGCCGCCGCCTTTGCCTCCTGCCAGTGCAGAAATATTCTTAACAATGAGGCCGGCGTTATAGTGGTTTGTCAGATCCTTCGTTACCATGCAGAGAATTGCTGCCTGACCGTTGTTGACTGATGTAGCTACAATGACGCCTGACTTGAGCCTGTCTCTGACATTGTCTGCAAAGAGGCGAAGTTCATTGACACTCAAGCCGTCCTGGCGTATTTTTATGATTTTTACACCACTCAGATCATATGCTTCTCTCAAGGCGTTTGCTATCGTATCTCCCGGAGAGCATGTTTTCAATTTCTGAATCTCTTTCTCCAAAGACTTTGTATCACTGATGAGCTTTTCTACTCTCTCGATCGGGGAATCTGTCTTCAGGACATTCTTAATGAAGTCGAGCTCAGAATTCTTCTGTCTCAGATACTGAAAAGCGGCCTTGCCGGTCAGCGCCTCAATCCTTCTGATACCCGAGGCAACACTTCCCTCAGAAAGAATAACAAAAATTCCAATCTGGCCGGTGGAACTACAGTGCGTTCCCCCGCATAACTCCGCACTGACACCGGGTACTTTGATTACCCGGACCCGTTCTCCGTATTTTTCTCCGAAGAGGGCAATAACTCCTGATCTGAGCGCATCCTTGATATCCGTAACATCGGTTTTTACCTGAATATTTTCGAGGATCTTCTCATTCACATAATCTTCAATCGCCTCTATTTCCTTTTTCTCCATCTGGTAGAAATGGGAGAAATCAAAACGCAGTCTTTCGGAGGAGACATATGATCCGGCCTGCTTTACATGATCTCCCAATACTGTTCGCAAGGCTGCATGGAGGAGATGAGTGGCAGTGTGATTCCTCGCAGTAGCCATTCTTTTCCTGTCGTCTACCAGACAATGAACCGTATCCCAGACATTGATGCGGCCCTGCCTGATCTCTGCAACGTGGGCATGAAGACCGGCTTCCTTTTTTGTGTTTACTACGAGGGCTTCAAGAGTATTGTTGGAGAGTGTGCCGGTGTCCCCGACCTGACCGCCGGATTCTCCGTAAAAGGGTGTCCTGTCGAGTATGAGTTCGACAATATCCCCTCCGTGAGCCTCCTTAATCACCTTTTTGTCCTTTATGATCGCCTTTATGGTGCATTCTGATTCTAACGTGTCATACCCGATAAAGTCTGATTTGCCTGTCTCGGACTCCAGTTCCCGGTAAATCGCCGCAACCGCCTCCTCTTCGCCAACCCATGATGCACGTGCCCGCTCTCTCTGGATTTCCATTTCGTTGTTGAAGCCTTCCTCATCGATAATCAATCCGTTGTCCATTGCCATATCACGGGCCAGATCGAGAGGAAATCCAAAGGTGTCGTACAGTCTGAACAGGTCACCTCCCGGAATACTGGTCGAGCCGGACGATTTCACTCCTTCCATGATTTCATCCAGCATTCTCACTCCCTGTTCGAGAGTCCGCGCAAATCTCTCTTCCTCGAACAAGAGTACCTTTGAAGCCCTCTCTTTCTCATGGATAAGCTCGGGGTAGACACTGCCCATAGCATCGGTTACGGAATCAATCAGACGATGGAGAAAGGGACCTTCAATTCCGAGAAGTTTTGCATGACGTGATGCCCTTCTCGTTACCCGTCTCAAGACGTATCCCCTTCCCTCATTAGAAGGCGTCAACCCTTCGCAGAGGAGAAAGGCTATTGCGCGTATGTGGTCGGCAATAACTTTAATGGAAATATCTCTCTGTGGATCCTGCCCGTATCCAATACCTGAAAATACCTGTATTGAAGAGATAATGGGCGCAAAGATATCGGAGTCAAAATTTGTTTTCTTCTGCTGCAGAACTGCCGTAATTCTTTCAAGTCCCATCCCTGTATCAATGCTCGGTTTCGGAAGCGGGGTGAGTGTACCGGACTCATCCCGGTTAAATTGCATGAATACGAGGTTCCAGAGTTCAAGATATCTGTCACAATCGCATCCCACTATGCAATCAGGCTTTCTGCATCCGAAATCCTCTCCCTGGTCTATGATGATCTCGGAGCATGGTCCGCACGGTCCAGTGTCTCCCATTTGCCAGAAGTTGTCCTTTGCACCGAGCCGGACAATCTTCTCTCCCGGAATCCCGATGAATTCTGACCACAGCTGTGCAGCCTCATCGTCTTCCTCGTACACTGATACATGGAGTTTGTCTTTCGGCAATCCGAGCTGTTCAGTCAACAACTGCCAGGCAAAAAGCATTGCATCCTTCTTAAAATAGTCACCGAATGAAAAATTACCGAGCATTTCGAAAAAGGTATGATGCCGCGCAGTATGTCCTACGTTTTCGATATCACTATGTTTCCCGCCTGCTCTCATGCATTTCTGGCATGAAACGGCACGGGAATACGGTCGTTTTTCTTCGCCGAGGAATGTCGATTTGAACTGAACCATTCCCGCATTGACAAAGAGCAGGGTAGGGTCGTGGCGGGGGAGGAGCGGGGAACTCTGAACGATCGTGTGACCCCTCGCCTTGAAATATTCCAGAAATGCAGTTCTGATATCTACGCTTTGCATGGGTGTTTTATACTACTGATCTCTCATGATATTTCACGTTATTAAGTATCTTTTCTGTCAGTGCCCGACTTGATCGGGCAATCCGGAGAAAAAATGGATTATCCGGTCAAGCCGGATAATGACGACAATAATAGTAGAGACAGCAATAAAAGGCATTGCATATATGCAAGTTTAGTTATTTGATATAGAGCAGTTTGCCGTCATAAAAGAAAAGGATTTTTGTGCCCATTACTCCCATTGTCGCCTGCTCTGTATAGAGCCACTCTTCCCTTGATTTCCCATCGAAGGGCGCAAGGATCGTGATAAAATTAGGTGATCCCCATGCATACCGTGTCTGATCTTTTGTCATACCGAGGTCGATTGTACCCTTCCGTATCTGCTCCTGGATGTTCAACGGATAATCTTTGATCTCATCCTCGGTATACCGGATGGACTTCGTACAGCCAAACTGAGCAATGCATAAAAATACCAGTACTGCAAACAAAGCTTTTTTCATGTCTCATCCTCCTCCCTCATCATTTTTTCCTTCAATACCTTCATAATCGTTCCCGAAGAATATCCTCTCCGCACGAGAAGATTATACAGCCTTCTTTTTGCGGTATCTGCAGGATATGTTCCGAGAATCCTGAGCTTCCTGTCTACCAACTTTATGGCATTTTCAATATCTGCATTATCGTCTCTGCTGAGCACGGAATCGATAATACTTTTCGGGATCCCTCTTCTCAGCATGAAATTCCTTGCGCCGAAGTAGCTCAGCATTTTGTGCGTTAACGCCTCCCTCTTCAGAGTTTCAGCGAGCGACATGTCATTCACAAGGCCGATGTTTTTAAGATAAATGATCGTGGAGGAAATTACATCCCCTGTGATACCTTTTTTCTTCAGACGTTCCTCAAGCTCCTTTTCACTTCTTCCCTTATAGCTGAGAAGCTTCAGGGAATACTGCTTTGCCTTATCGTCCAAACCGGTCAATGTTCATCTCGTCCTTTTTATTCGGCTTTTCAGGTCGAAAGGAGAGCTGTTCCTCGATACTCAGGTCGCTTGTAGACTGTATGCCTTTCACTTTGAGGACAAAATCATCCGGATTTGTTGCCCTTCTCAAAGCTTCCTCATAGGTAATGAGACCTGATTTATAGAGATTGAGGAGAGATTGATCAAAGGTCTGCATGCTGTAATGAATTGCACTCTGTTCAATGACGTCCGGGATCATTTTGGTTTTGTCAGGATCAACAATACAGTCCTTTATCATTGCAGTAGCGATCAGAACCTCAACAGCAGGTACTCTCCCTCTGCCGTCGGCTCGCGGCATGAGTCGCATTGATATGATGGCTCTCAAAACAGAAGCGAGTTGCAGGCGAACCTGCTTGTGCTGATAAGGAGGGAATACCGTAATAATTCTATTAACTGTCTCGGTAGCATCTATGGTGTGCAGGGTACTGAGGACAAGGTGTCCTGTTTCAGAAGCAACGAGCGAGGTCTGAATGGTTTCGAAATCACGCATCTCGCCAACGAGTATGACATCAGGATCCTGTCTCAGGGACTGCCGCAATGCCTTGCCGAATGATTCGGTATCGGTCCCGATCTCCCGCTGATTAATAATGCTCTTCTTATCACGGTGTAAATATTCTATGGGATCTTCGATGGTGATAATATGTTCTGTTCTGTTGGAATTGATCATATCAATCATGGAAGCAAGGGTAGTCGACTTACCACTGCCCGTTGTGCCGGTAACAAGGATAAGCCCTCTCTGTTCCATCGTAATTTTTTTGATTACCTCAGGGAGCAGCAATTCATCAATGGTGGGTATTCTCGTAGGAATAACCCTGAAAACAATCCCTACCGTCCCCCTCTGCATAAAAATACTGCAGCGGAACCTTCCAAGACCGGGAACACTGTATGCAAGGTCAATGTCATTCTTCTTTTTGAAGATATCTGACTGTCCGGGGGTCATGACGGCTGACGCAATATCCATGGCGTCCTCATGGCTTAATTTTTTCTCAGAGGTGAGCGGGGTGAGTTCACCATATATGCGTAATATCGGAGGTGAACCAACTTTTATGTGAAGGTCCGATGCCTCCAAAACATGGGCCTTCTGTAATAATTCATTGATATCCACTATTGCCTCCCTGGGTAAACAGATTCGATGATTCTATTTTCTATCTCTTTCGCACTATCGGGGTTATTTTTGAGATATTCCTTTGCATTTTCCCTGCCCTGACCAATTCTGTTTCCGCCATAACTGTACCAGGCTCCTGATTTTTCAACGATTCCTTTTTCAACACCAAGATCAACGAGCTCCCCGACCCGTGAAATACCCTCATTGAAATAGATGTCGAACTCAGCTTGCTTAAACGGGGGGGCGACTTTATTCTTGACTACTTTTACCCTTACCCTGCCGCCAATGATTTCCTGGTTTTCTTTCAGGTTTTCTATCCTCCTGATATCGAGCCTCATCGAGGAGTAAAACTTCAGAGCATTTCCGCCGGTCGTCGTTTCAGGGCTCCCGAACATAACGCCGATCTTCATCCGTATCTGATTGATAAAGATAACGGTTGTCATAGATTTCGATATGGCTGCAGTCAACTTTCTGAGAGCCTGGCTCATGAGACGGGCCTGAAGTCCCGGCAGGGAGTCACCCATATCTCCCTCTATTTCTGCCCTGGGTACAAGAGCAGCCACGGAATCGATTACAATGATGTCGATGGCTCCACTCCTTACCAGCAGCTCTGCAACTTCAAGTGCCTGCTCACCTGTGTCGGGCTGTGATACAAGGAGTTCGTCTATTTTGACCCCGAGCTTCTGAGCATATGTAACATCGAGAGCATGCTCGGCATCAATGAAGGCTGTCGTGCCACCCTGTGCCTGTGCCTGTGCTATGGCACTTAATGCAAGGGTGGTTTTCCCTGAAGACTCGGGACCAAATATCTCGATTACCCTGCCTCGCGGGAGGCCTCCGACACCCGTAGCGATATCGAGTGTAATTGAGCCTGTAGGAATTACCTGAAGGCCTTCTGCAACTCCTTCAGCTCCGAGGCGCATAATTGCACCCTTGCCGAAATTTTTTTCGATTTGGGTAATTGCGACTTCGAGTGCCCTGACTTTGTCTTTATTCGTCATTATTCCTCCCTATCTGCAAAGGTTCTCGTATATTTTTACTTCACCATGGTTATCGCGCCGCGTCAATCCCGAGCGGTATCGTATGCAAACAGCTATATTCTGCACCATTGGGTTTTAATTCACTTTTCATCAGTTTTACCTGATCAACAGGGAAATGTCCAAATTGCTTATCATGAGAACGGTCGAGTTCCTGCATTAGAGAGATCATTCCCTTTTGACCTCTCACTCGTCCGACAGTAAGATGCGGGTGAAATTTCTTGTCTTCCCTCTGAAAACCAAGCAGTGACATAGCGCTCTCTATACCGTTTCTCACCTCTATCAGCGTATCTGAATCAATAATTCCGATCCAGATAATCCGGGGATATTTACTGCTGGGAAATACCCCTGTGCTCTGTATAGTAATATAAAACGGTTCATAAGAGGACACAAGAGGCAAAAGAGCTTCCCGGATTTTTCCGACCAGACTGTCCGGAGTGGTACCAAGAAACTTGAGCGTGAGGTGAATATTTTCCGGAGGTATCCATTTAACATCAGCATCATGTTTCTTCAGGATGTCAAGGAGTTCTCCGATTTCTTTTTTGACATGTTCCGGGATATCGATTGCTATGAAGAGCCGCAGATTCATCAGGAGAAAGAGAAAAAGCCGGGATTCACAATTATTAGTAATATCTGCAGAATGATGTTTGTATAGATAGCTGCCATAATGTCGTCTGCCATAATCCCTATCCCTCCGCTCAGAGAGGATTCAATTGTCCGAATCGGAAACGGTTTTAGTATATCGAAAATTCTGAATAAAAAAAAGGCTATGAGCAAATGGCTCATGCTGAACGGAATGGCAATTAAGGAAAAGAAAAATCCGCAAAATTCATCGACAACGATATGCCTGCTGTCCTTGTCGTTCAGGAGTATCTCTGCCCGGTGAGCAGAGAGTATCCCGACCGGGATAATGATCAGTAATATCAGCAGGTGGAGAAAGACGGAAGGCTTCAGAAGGATGAAGACGAGGAAGGCACAGAGCGTTCCGAACGTACCGGGAGCTGCAGGCAGGTAACCGATGAACCCGAGCGTTGCAATGTATTTGAATATGCTGTCCATTCAGCTGAGACGAATCCGCATAGCATTACATGGTCAATCTTCCCGGATAATCCTGTACGAAAAGGTTATCTCCGCTGATCCCTCAAGAGTTGCCTTAACCGAACAGTATTTATTCATCGACAAATCAATTGCTCTCTTCACGGCTTCTTCTGAAATGTTCCTGCCTTTTACAACAAATTCAAGGGTTATCTCGGTAAATCGTCTTGGATAATCTTCGGCCTTTTTTCCCCTGACGTGTATTGAAAGTCCTGACACGTCCTGCCTCTTTTTTCTCAAGATAGAAATCACGTCCATCCCCGAACAGCCACCGATGCCAAGCAGAAGGAGTTCTGCTGGCCTTACACCGGTATTGTGGCCTCCAACTGAAGGGTCACCATCCATAACGATTGCATGACCTGATGAGGCCTCTCCAACAAACTGCATATCCGTGACATGTGTTACCTGTGCATGGAGCATTTCATACCTCCCTGGTGGTGCGACGTTACTTTGATGGAAGATCATGCATTTTGTCAAGAAAAGCTTATAGTGTCGGCATATTCATGTTTCCCATTGAAAGGATATTCTTAATTTCTTATCATAATGGTAGAGTTTTCAACGATAATGTTCAATTCAGGACAAATAGATGCGCTGATATTGGCAGGGGGTGAGAATACCAGAATACCTGTACCGAAAGGATTTCTGGTGATAAACAATCAGCGAATCCTCGACAGAAATATTCATCTTTTCAAGGGTATTTTTAAACGGATTTTGATAAGCACGAACTCGCCGGAACTCTATTTCTCTGCAGGAGCTCTCATGGTCGGTGATATCATCCCTCAAAAAGGGCCGATGACAGGTATATATTCGGCTCTGATGCTTCCTGATGTGCAAGCGGTTTTTGTTACAGCATGTGATATGCCCTTTATAAATGTTATACTTGTGGAGGAAATCCTAACGAGGTGGGATGGCAGAAAGGATGCGGTAATACCAGTTTACCGGAACAGGCCGGAGCCACTTTTCGGCATTTATGCCAAAAGAATTGCCTGCGTTATGGAAGATAGCATCAGAAAAGGTGAAAAGAGCCTGCGGGCTTTTCTCGGCAAGATTGATGTTCGGTATGTTGAGGAAGAGGAGGTAAGACGTATGGATCCGGAAGGGAAATCATTTGTTAATATCAATACTCTGGAAGATTACCAGAAAGAGACAGGAGGGAAAGCATGTTTGGATTAGGTACACAGGAGTTACTCATCATTCTGGTTATCATTGTTATTCTCTTTGGTGCGACGAGGTTACCACAGATCGGAAGCGGTATCGGACAGGCAATAAGAAACTTTAAGAAGGGTGTAAAAGAACAAGATGAAATTGATGTAACACCCGATAAAGAAAAAAACAAAGAAACGAGGAAAGAAAAAACAGAAAAAGAAGAAGGTGATTAGAGGCCCTATCGCAGAAATCAATCTTTCGGCGATAGCGCATAACCTTCTGACCGTTCAAAAAATCGTAAAAAACCGGCCAGTCGTTGCTGTTGTCAAGGCAGATGCATACGGTCATGGCGCAGCAGATGTTTCAAAAAAACTCATCCAACAGGGAGTTTCCTGCCTTGCAGTTGCGTTTGCCAGCGAAGCACAAGAACTAAGGGTGTCTGGAATACACAGTTCTATTATCGTATTATTTGATCATGGAGAAATCAGGGATTTTTTTGACCATGATTTATTGCCTGTTATTTCCTCACTTGATACCGCTCGCCGTGTATCGGAAGAAGCAAGAAAAAGGGCGGTCGGAATGAAAATTCATGTCAAAATCGATACGGGCATGGGAAGACTGGGATTGCAGGGAGATGATATTGTGAAGAATATCCTCACGATATCAGAGATGCCTGGCTTGGAAATAACAGGGCTCATGAGCCATTTTTCAGAGGCTGATCTCGCGGACAGATCTTATGCAATGGTGCAACTCGAACGATTCAATTCAATCAGACGCGTGATTACCCAGGAGAGAGGCAAACCCTTATTCTGCCATATTGCAAACAGTGCTGCAGTTCTGTCATTTGAAGACGCTCATCTTGATGGAGTAAGACCCGGGCTTATGTTATATGGTTATTCGCCGTTTACATGGGATCCGCATGCAGATCTTATTCCTGCTATGACTCTTAAAGCAAAGATCATTGATATTCGGAAAATAGCAGCAGGAACACCGATCAGTTATGGTAGGACATTTGTGACAAAGAGACCGAGCACCATCGGGGTGCTTGCATTAGGGTATGCTGACGGCTATAACAGGCTTTTTTCTAACAATGCTCACGTGCTTGTGAGGGGGCGCAAGGTGCCTGTTGTCGGAAGGGTGTGTATGGATCTGACGATGATTGATCTTACGGATGTTACAGGAGTTGAAAAAGATGACGAAGCCGTAATAATCGGGAAGCAGGGCGATCATACAATCACTGCTGATGAACTTGCCGGCAGGGCAAATACCATATCATATGAAGTCCTAACCTCTCTCGGACGAAGGTCGAGAAGGGTCTATGTTGAAAATAATTGAAATTATCGGAAGAACGGTTATCAGATTTGCCGAGGATCTGGGCAAGATACTGATCCTTCTCTTACTCACGGTAAGACAATTAATTCTTCCTCCGTTTGAAGTCAGAAATACGTTCAAACAGATGCTTGAGATAGGAGTGCGCTCTTTGCCGGTTGTGCTGATTACGGCAATATTTACCGGGATGGTTTTTGCGCTCCAGACATTTACCGGATTTAAGAGATTCGGTGCGGAAGCGCTTGTCGGTACCGTTGTCGCACTTTCGATGACGAGGGAGCTTGGCCCGGTTTTGACCGCTTTGATCGTTGCCGGAAGAGCAGGTGCTGCCATAGCTGCAGAGTTGGGTACCATGCGGGTCACGGAGCAGATCGATGCCCTTGAAACGCTGGCAACAAATCCGGTCAAGTATCTCATTGTCCCCCGTTTCATCGCCGGATTCCTGATGTTGCCGGCGCTCTCAGCGGTCGCGGACATAACCGGGATTACCGGAGGCTATTTCGTAACTGTGGGACTTTTCAAGACAAGTTCTATCGTTTACTGGAAAAGGACCTGGGATTATCTGGAGATGAGCGATATATACAATGGGTTGATAAAAGCGGCTTTTTTTGGTGCAAGCATATCACTGATCAGTTGTTACAAGGGGTTTTATACACGGGGTGGAGCCGAGGGTGTCGGGAAGGCGACTACAGGAGCTGTGGTCTTATCTTCAATGACTATTCTGATATCCGATTATTTTCTTTCAGTCTGGTTATTCAAATAGGATGATAAAAGAGTGGACCACTCTATGATCGAACTAAGCAATCTTCACAAATCTTTTGGAAAAAATCATGTTCTCAGGGGTGTTGATCTAACGATTCAGAAAGGTGAGAGCATGGTTGTTATCGGAGGCAGCGGTTCCGGTAAGAGTGTTCTGCTGAAGCATATTATCGGGATATTGAGACCTGACGAAGGGAAAGTGCTCGTTGATGGTGTTGATTTGGCGCTCCTCAGTGAACGTGAACTCTATGAAGTAAGGAAAAAATTTGGTATGCTTTTTCAGATGTCGGCATTGTTTGATTCAATGACTGTCTGGGAGAATGTGGGATTTGCACTTCTCAGGAATAAGAGCATGCATGACAAAGAGATAAAAGCACGTGCGACTGAAAAACTTAAGTTGGTGGGACTGAGTGGTGTGGAGAATCTGATGCCTGCAGAGCTTTCAGGCGGTATGAAAAAGCGGGTCGGCCTTGCACGGGCGATTGCCCATGAACCGGAGATTCTGTTGTATGACGAACCCACAACCGGTCTCGATCCCATCATGGCAGATGCAATAAATGAGCTGATTGTCGAGATGAAAAATACTCTTTCGGTAACGAGTGTTGCGATAACGCATGACATGAGCAGTGCATATAAAATTGCTGACCGGATCGCCATGCTTTACGAGGGGAGGATCATCGATACCGATAGTCCCGCTGAGATAAAAAATACGAGAAATCCTGTCGTAAAACAGTTTATAACGGGAAGCGCATCGGGCCCAATAAAGATAGAGGGAGTGCATGATGAGAGGACTATCAACAGAACTTAAGGTCGGATTATTCGCAGTCTTGATAATAACAATCATGACGTTCATGACATTTAAAGTTGGTGGCCTCGATTGGGTGAAAGAGGAAGGGAACATCTATTATGTATATTTCAAGAATATTGCAGGTCTTGACGAAAAGACAAAACTTAAAATAGCGGGAGTCGATGCAGGATTTATTGAAAAAATTGAACTTCGGAAAGGTGTAGCAAAGGTGACTTTACGGATACAAAAAGGGGTGCCGATGTTCAGCGATGCAAGTGCTTCCATTAAGGCAACAGGCCTTCTGGGTGACAAATATCTCGAAATAAAACCGGGATCGAAAGAACCGGCTCTCAAGAGTGGAGATACGATACAGGATGTGATGGAAATCGTTGATATTGACGACCTGGTGAGGAAACTCTCAAAGGTTTCAGAAAATGTAAGTACTCTCGTGACTTCTCTCAATGAAGCATTCGGTACAGAAGAGGCAAAGCGTTCCTTGAGAGAGACGGTGAGCAATTTGAGTGATATTAGTGCAAATCTGAAAGAGACAATCATTGTCAATGATAAAAAGTTACGGGATGTCCTTGACACGATCAAAACTCTAACTGCTTCCCTGAATGAGCTTGTTGATAAAAACAAGGAACCGCTGACTGATACCGTCGGAAACCTCAGGGAGTTTTCAGCAAATCTGAAAACCGATGGTCCTGAGCTTATCGCAAACCTGAATAAGACAACAAAAGAATTGAAGGAGATGGTTGAGGAGAATAAACCCGCTGTGAAAAGTACTGTAGAATCCCTCGACAGAATTACCAAACAAATTGATCAGGGCGAAGGCACGCTTGGAAAGCTTGTAAAGGACGAACGCCTCTATGAAAACATAACCAAGGCAGCAGAAGGTGTGGATAAGACATTCGGCGCCATAGACAGGTTCAGGACATTCATAACATTTCAGGCAGAATATCTCAGCGAAATAGAGGACGGCAAGGGCTATTTCTATCTTACCCTCCAGCCGCGACCTGACAGGTACTATATTCTCGGTGCTGTTGGTGACCCCCTTGGTAAAGTGACTAAAACAGAGACGGTAAGAACTGTAAATGGGGTCACAACACGGGAAACGAAGGAGAAAACCAAGCAGGAGATAGAATTTACCGCGCAGTATGCAATGAGGCATAAGGATGTTGCTTTACGGTTGGGTCTGACAGAAAACACCTTCGGTGCCGGAGCGGATTATTTCTTTCATCAGGACAGGGGAAAGATAACAGTGGATGCATGGGATTTTTCGAATGATGAAGAGCATGCAAAAAATCCTCACATTAAGGCAGGTGTTGATTATTTCATCTTTAAGAATTTGTTCGTATCGGCTGGTATTGATAACATCTTCAACAGCAAATGGCGGGGTGGCTATGCGGGTATTGGAGTCAGACTTGAGGATCAGGATCTTAAATACATTATGGGAACCATTCCGGTAGTGCGATAGAGATGCGGGTAGGAGTTGTTGTTGACACAACTTTAGGGTTTATCATTTGAACGAAAGGAGGTGAAAATATGAAGATCCCTTTCATGAAACATATTTCTTGGTACCTTGTTGTCGCTATGTTTATCATCGCGATTGTTCCCCGGGTAGATGCTGGTTTGGCGCCGTCCGAGGTGATTAGGCTCGCTTCTGTGGAAAGGTCGGCTGACCTTCAAAAAATCCGGCAGACTCTTGAAATGAAGGCGGTAAGCGAGCGGCTCACCCAGTTAGGCCTAACTTCAGAAGAGGTTCAGCAAAGACTTGCTTCTCTGAGTGACCAGCAAATTCATCAGATTGCGCTTCAGATAGATGATCTCAAAATTGGGCAGTCTGATGCTCTGGGAGTGATCATTGCTCTCCTTGTTATAGTCATTCTTGTCATTGTTATCCTGAAGCTCACGGGACATAAGGTTCTCGTGACAAAATAGTCTATTTTATTCAGCAAAATTCTCCCCCCTATAATAGGGGGGAGAAACAAATACTTACTAAGGTGTTCGTAAGTCAATGACATTTAAGAGTTGGTATTGTCATTCTATCTTGTCCAGAATCGTTGCGGTGGTTTCTTAGAAACGGAGCCTTGAAAAGATTCCCGACAAGTGGGAATGACATGTAAGTAGCTTTACTTATGGTCTTATCAGTAATGCATAATTACGTTGAAATTTGGGTCAACACATTGAAAAATGCTCTCTGCTTCATTTGCAGCATTACCACACTTATACTGATATCTTCCTGCACGACTCCACAGAACATCACCCAGACACAAGACATTCATATGATAAAGAATGTCCCTTTTTTCCCGCAGGAGGATTATCAGTGTGGCCCTGCATCTCTTGCCAGTATAGTGAGTTATTGGGGTATTCATGCTGATCCGGATGAAATTGGAAGAGAAATATTCAGTAAATCAGCACGGGGTACGTTGACGATAGACATGATGCTCTACGCTCAAAAGAAGGGGTTCCATGCCAAACAATTCAAGGGAAGTATCGAGGCTTTGAGGAGTTTCGTTGACTCCGGGCTTCCGCTTATAGTTCTTGTTGATTACGGGCTGTCTGTCTTTCAGATGAACCATTTCATGGTTGTGACGGGATATAATGACCATGGTGTTATAGTTCATTCCGGGCAGTCTCAAAACAAGTTTCTCCGGGAGAAAGATTTCATAGCGGCATGGAAGAAAACAGATTACTGGACGTTGCTGATAGAAAAACCGTGAGGTATTCATTTGCGTCGAAGCGTATTTATTTCACCTGTGTCGTGTCTACTATCTGCTGTCTACTGATGTTTGGGTGTGCACTTCCGCGAATCATCGTGCTCGATGATCCATTGAGTCCCGAAGAACACCTTAATTTAGGGGTCGCGTATGAGCAGAATAAGGAATTTGACAGTGCACTGAAAGAATACGAGAAGGCGTCAAAAAAACTTACAATCGCCTATCTGTACATGGGGAATATTTATTTTTTGAAAAATGAATATTCAGAAGCTGAATCATTTTACAAAAAAGTCATCGATAAAGACCCAAAGAACGCAGATGCTTATAACAATCTTGCGTGGCTTTATTACACGAGGAGAGAGAATCTTGATGAGGCAGAGGATCTTACTCTCAAGGCTATTGAGCTCAACCCGCTCAAAAAGGATATTTACCAGGATACGCTCGAAAAGATCAGGACAGCAATGCAGGGGGAATGACAGAACAAAGAACTATTTACATCAAAGCTGGGCCCCGAATAATTCTATGAAATTAGTGAATTTAAAATCCCTCGATAAGTACGGTACCTACCGTTTCATCGAGCATTTAGGCCTCCCCCGGTACAGAGCTGATCAGCTTCTTCTGAGACTCTATAAGAGATATTCTTCTGAGATCGATGAAATATCCGAATTTTCAAAAGAACTCCGTAATATTTTGAAAACTTCTGCCTATATCAGCAATATTGAGCTCGTCAGGAAGGTCAAATCATCTGATAATACTGAGAAATTTCTTTTTGCCCTCCAGGACAACCAGACGATAGAGAGCGTATTTATTCCTGATAAGAATCGCTGTACTCTCTGCATGTCTTCACAGGTGGGATGTGCCATGGGATGTCTTTTTTGCCAGACAGCGAAATGCGGACTTGTGAGAAACCTGAAATCCTATGAGATTGTGGACCAGATCATTGCGGTCAACAGAATTATCAATCCGGCGAAGGTAACCAATATTGTTTTTATGGGTATGGGGGAGCCGCTCACGAATTTCGATGAGGTTGTGGATGCCCTCTGGAGGATTACAGACTTTCTTGGCATTTCCAAACGAAAAATAACTCTCTCGACAGCAGGGATTGTACCGAAGATTCTCCTTCTGCCAACGAAGGCTCCTGAGATCAACCTTGCTATTTCCTTGAATGCGACAACTGATGACGTGAGAAATGAGATCATGCCTGTGAATAAGAAATATCCGATACGATCGCTTATCGCTGCATGCAAAAAATATCCTCTCCAGCCCGGAAGAAAGATAACCTTTGAATACGTGATGATTGACAGGAAAAATGATACTCGTGAAGATGCTCACAGACTGGTGAAACTTCTTTCAGGGATACGCTGCAAAGTTAATCTTATCCCGATAAATCCGTATCCCGCATGTGAGTTGCAGAGGCCACCGGATGAAAGGATTATTGCTTTTCAGAAGATACTTTTGAAAAGCAATGTAAGAGCATTCATCCGGGAGAGCAGGGGGCAGGATATCCTCGCTGCCTGCGGACAGTTGAGGGCTGGCTATCCGCGCAATGATATCATGTGACAGCTTTAAGAATTAAGCTAACCGTGATAGAGATTGACGTATGAAGATCAGAGAGATAAAAGCAAAAAGCATCCTGTCGAAGTCTCAGATCTACGATTATGCTTTAAATCCTTACGTTGGATGCCAGCATGCGTGCGTCTATTGCTATGCAAAATTTATGAAGAGGTTTACAGGTCACAGTGAGAGATGGGGCGAATTTATCGATGTAAAAATAAATGCCCCTGAGCTTTTAGCCTATGAGCTGAAGAAAAAAAGGGTCGGGAGGATATGGATAAGCGGCGTATGCGATCCTTATCAACCTTTGGAACGAAAGTACAAACTCACAAAAAAATGTCTCGATATTCTCGTGGAAAACGGTTGGCCTTTCACGGTTCAGACCAAATCGGATCTTGTCCTGAGAGATATT
>Ga0079037_100000570_pt1 | contig 17121 bp, 17 predicted proteins | sample Mud3Dept4metaG_FD_71479 | JGI IMG/M metagenome (GOLD analysis project Ga0079037, IMG submission 71479) | Freshwater wetland microbial communities from Ohio, USA, analyzing the effect of biotic and abiotic controls - Mud 3 Core 4 Depth 4 metaG | ecosystem: Environmental > Aquatic > Freshwater >... | reverse complement strand
GATCCATTCTGCGCCACCCGCTACCACTCCCTGATGGTTGCCGAGGAAGGCCTTCCGGAGTGCCTGGAGATCTCGGCGCGCACCGCGGATGGAGTCATCATGGGTTTGCGGCATCGGAACTTCACGTTGGAGGGAGTCCAGTTCCACCCTGAATCCATCCTCACGAAGGAGGGAATGCTCTTGCTGAGGAATTTCCTGTCCCTTGTGGAGCGCAACAGAAGATCCATGCAGGATCGAGAGCCAGAGAATGGAACGGAGAAACCGCATGAGCATCGATGCTGAAAATTACCGGCTCCCAGAGGCCATCCGGGATACGTTCCTGCAGAAGATCGTCGAGGCCCGGCTTCCCGAGGTGATCAGCGCGAAGCAGAAACTGCCGGCCGAGTCGATCCGCATGGCGATTCACCGTGCCCCGACGGTCCGCTCCTTGAAGAAGAGACTGCAAAAGCGGCCGGGAATCATCGCAGAGATCAAAAAAGCCTCCCCGTCGGCAGGCTTGCTGCGGCCGGGCCTGGATGCATCGAAGATCGCGGCGGAATATCAAGGGGCGGGGGCCGCAGGCATTTCGGTTGTGACCGAACCGGCCTTTTTCCAGGGGACCCTCGAGACGGTCGCCCAGCTGCGCTGGGAGTCCGACCTCCCTCTGCTGCGCAAAGATTTCATCATGGATTCCTATCAAATCCTGGAGTCCCGATACGCGGGCGCCGACGCCGTCCTGCTGATTGCCGCGCTGCTGGATCCGCCGGCGTTGCGGGAGTTGCATCGCTGCGCCGAGGATCTGGGAATGGACCCGCTGGTGGAGGTCCACACCGAGGCGGAGCTCGATTGTGCCCTGGCGGCGGGGTCTACGCTGATCGGCGTCAACAACCGGGATCTCAAGACACTCGCCGTTTCCCTGGACGTGAGCGAGCGGCTGGCCGCCCGCATTCCCGCCGAAGTCGTGGCAATCGCGGAAAGCGGCATCCGCACTGCGGCGGATATCCGCCGCTTGAAAAAAAGCGGCTATCGCGGCTTCCTGGTTGGGGAACCGCTGATGCGTGCCGCCTCCCCAGGCGCCGCAATGAAGGAAATGCTGGCCGGTATCGGGACGATTTGACAGGAACCGTCATATGAGGGTCAGAGTCAAGATCTGTGGTATTACAAGCTACAACGACGCGGTCCTGGCGCTTGACCTGGGCGCCGATGCGCTCGGATTCAATTTTTTCCCGGGAAGCCCGCGCTGCCTCGATGCGGCTGCAGCAAGGGAAATCACCCGCAGACTTCCACCTCTGGTCACGACCGTAGGCGTCTTTGTCAATGTGCCCGACCCGGATGAAGCCGCGCAGCAGGCCCGGGCTGCCGGTGTGCAGGTGCTGCAGCTGCACGGCGACGAATCTGCCGAATATTGCCGGCGCCTGGCCGACTTTCCGGTCATTAAGGCTCTCAGGATCGGCCGGGCTCCCGACTTGCAGAGCCTGCGGGGTTTCCCGGCGCAGATGTTTCTTTTCGACGTCCGCGATGAGCAGCGCTATGGCGGCACGGGCAGGGCGTTCGACTGGCTCCTGGTCCGCCCTGCGGCGCTGGAGTTCAGAATCCTGGTCGCAGGCGGGCTGCATCCCTCCAACGTGGCGGAAATGATCCGGGACGTGCGCCCGTTCGGAGTGGATGTATGCAGCGGAGTCGAAAGCCGTCCGGGGAGGAAGGACGCCGCAAAGCTTGCCGCGTTCATGAACGAGGTGTGGAATGCAAACAGCGAATGATTCTCCCGGCCTGCCCGACGAGCGGGGTCACTTCGGGCCCTATGGAGGCAGATTTGTTCCTGAGACCCTGATGCGCCCACTGCTGGAACTGGAAGATGCCTTCCGCGATGCGCGCCGGGACCCGTCGTTTCAGGCGGAGCTGGACGGGCTGCTCAGGAACTATTCGGGCCGGCCGACGCCGCTCACGCGCGCCTGCCGGCTGGAACAACATCTGGGACGCTGCCGCATTTACCTCAAACGCGAGGATATGAACCACACAGGCGCTCACAAGATCAACAACGCGCTCGGGCAGATCCTGCTCGCCAGGCGCATGGGAAAGCGGCGCGTCATCGCCGAAACCGGCGCCGGGCAGCACGGCGTTGCCACGGCTACGGTTGCCGCCCTGTTTGGGATGGAATGCGAGATCTACATGGGCACGGCGGACATGCGCCGCCAGGCGCTCAATGTGTTCCGCATGCGCCTTCTCGGCGCGAAGGTCGTTCCCGTGGACGCGGGCAGCCGCACGTTGAAGGACGCGATCAACGAGGCGATGCGGGACTGGGTCACGAACGTGCACAACACCCACTACCTGCTCGGCTCCGCCCTCGGCGCCCATCCCTACCCGTGGATGGTGCGCGAGTTTCAGTCCGTCATCGGGCGCGAAACGCGCGGGCAGGTGCTGGACCGGGAATCGCGACTGCCGGACCTTCTTCTGGCCTGCGTCGGCGGCGGCAGCAATGCCATCGGCTTGTTTCACCCCTTCCTCGCCGATCGGGCGGTGCGCATGATCGGGGTGGAAGCGGGCGGGCGCGGCAGCGCCCTCGGCGAACATGCGGCCCGATTTTCCGGCGGCAGGATTGGCGTGCTGCAGGGCACGCTGAGCTACATCCTGCAGCATGAGGACGGGCAGATTGCCGGAACCCATTCGGTATCCGCCGGCCTGGATTATGCGGCCGTAGGCCCGGAACACTCGTTCCTTCACGACCGGCGGCGTGTCGAATACACCTCCGTCACCGACGATCAGGCGCTGGCGGCATTCCGGCTGCTGAGCCGGCTCGAGGGTATCATCCCGGCGCTGGAAAGCGCCCATGCCGTGGCGCAACTCGTGGAAATGGCGCCCAGCCTCGAGCCCCGCGCTCTGATCATCGTCAACCTTTCCGGCCGCGGCGACAAGGACGTGAATCAGGTTTCCGAGATCCTCGGCGATACGCCCGGAGCATGAGCCCGGCCTGCACGCGAGAGGAGAATGGAATTCCGGCTCTTTCGGCGGCCTTGGCACAAGAGACGGGAACCACGAAATACCTAAGGCGCGAAACCTCTCGCGTGTTTTGTGCATTTCGTGGTTCCCGGGAATGCGAGGGGGATGATGGATCGAGCAATATCGAAGACTTTTGAACGGCTGGCGCAGCGGCAGGAAAAGGCGTTCATCCCGTTTATAACAGCCGGCGACCCCGATCTCGAAACCACGGTCGGGCTGGCAATCGAACTCGAACGCGCCGGATCCCACATCGTGGAGCTCGGCATTCCCTTTTCGGACCCGCTCGCGGACGGTCCTGTGATTCAGCGTTCTTCCGAGAGAGCGCTGCGACACGGCTACAGGTTTTCCGACTATCTCGCCGCGGTCAGGGCCATACGTCGCCAGACCGGCATTCCGCTGGTACTCTTCAGCTACTTCAATCCCATCCTCCAGTACGGCCTGGAACGACTGGCGCTTGACGCGCGCAACGCAGGTGCGGACGGCATCCTGGTGACCGACATGACTCCCGAAGAGGCGGACGGGTACTGCGCGTGCATGGAGCGCAACGAAATCGACGCGATTTTCCTGGTGGCGCCGACCAGCGACACAACCAGGATCAACCGGATCGTCGAATGCTGTCGCGGCTTTGTTTACGTGGTGTCGCGCACGGGCGTGACGGGTGCGCAAGACTCCCTTTCCGACACTGTTCTTCCCACGTTGGCCCGCGTCCGGTCCCGGACCCGTCTTCCCGTCGCCGTCGGATTCGGCATCTCCAGGCCGGATCAGGTGCGCGCCATCTGGGAAGTCGCGGAAGCGGCCGTCGTCGGCAGCGCCATCGTGGCGCAAATCGAACAACGCGCCGGCGATACCGACCTCGTTCCACGCATCGGCGGCTTCTGCCGCTGGCTGCTCGGGGCGGCATCAACCTGAGGGGAAATCCCCGGCGCCCCGCGTCCCGCGCTTCGCCGCTTCTGCCCGGATCTGCGCCCGCTCTCCCCAGGCGCCCTAAGCAGCCTTCAATTCAGATGTGCAATGCGCGCAGCGCGAAGCCTTGATCGGGATGGCAGACAGGCAATATGGGCAATCCTTTGTGGTCGGTGCCGCCGGTGCCGCCTCGGGCTTCCGTTTCAGCCGGTTTATCTGCTTCACCATGATGAAGATCGCAAAAGCGATAATCACGAAGTCGATCACGGTGTTGAGGAACAGGCCGTAGTTCATCGTCACGGCGCCGGCGTTTTTTGCCGCTTCCAGCGTTTCGAACGGGCCTGCCCCCGAGAGCGTGAGGAACTTGTTGCTGAAGTCCGCGCCTCCCATCAGCAGGCCCAGGGGCGGCATCAGCACGTCGGCCACGAACGATGACACAATCTTGCCGAAGGCAGCCCCGATGATGATGCCGATAGCCATATCCATTACGTTGCCCTTCATTGCAAATTCTTTGAACTCCTTGAACATTGGAATCCTCCTTCGTTTGGGCGAATCGAATACTCGGATCTGAAATCGTGTTTGGATCGTCAGCTGACCATGTAGAAGCGGCCCGCAAACCGCGAATGCACACGGATTCTGTCACCAGCCGGCGTTTTTTTCCATCACATTCAACATGGGATCGGCCATGTCGTGCGACCACCTGCTTTCGCCATGGGCGCGCCGCCTTCAGCCTTGGGTACAATCGGAAGTGGGGCTCAACAGATAGAATTTATCAAATGTCCTTTGTCATTTCTGTTTGGATCAGTTTGGAGCCTTGTCACGGAGAATCGCGAGCTTGCGCGTATTCTCAGCGCCTCGGCCGGCGCAGCACAAGCCAAAGGCTTGCAGCGGCCAAATGACAAATGACCATTGACAATTGATCAATTCTTTTGTCGTGAATCGTTGCGCCACGCATCCTTTTGTCCGAATTCCACCGAAGATCGAGTCCCACTTCCGATTGCATACTCAGCCTTGACAGCCCCACAGCGATCAGCTTAAATGATTTTCCCCGACAAACACACCCGGTGAGATTTGTCGCTGCGGGGGCTCAGTCGTGTCGCGGCTGTGCATTTTCAGAAAGGGAGGAAGTATGAAAACAACCGTGTCCGTCGCAGTGGTTGTGCTTTTATTGCTGGCTGTCCCGGCCACGTGCAGCGCCCAGGCTCCCCAGGCGCCCCCCAAAGTCTATACGGGGAACTTCGGGGCCGGTTTCTCTCTCACCGGAGGGAACAGCGACACGACGAATTTCAATATGTCGGGTGAGATGACGAGAGACCCGAAGACCCGAAACGTCGTCAAGATCAGCGGGCTTTACCTGCGGTCAAGCGCCAACGACGTGGAAACCGTGGATCGCCTCCTCCTGGGATTCAGGGATGAGTACACGCTTTCCAAGAGGACCTTCGTGTACGGCGCCTTCGGATACATGCGCGATCCGTTCAAGGATATCAGCTACCTCCTCAATCCCCAGGGGGGATTCGGCTATAAGCCTATCCTCACAGACAGGGCCGAGATGACAGTAAGCGGAGGCGCCGGCGGAGTCTGGGAGAAAAACTCGGGCTCTGATGTGCACGCCAGCGGCTCGTTGAACGCCGGGGAGAACATCACCGTCAAGCTGACAGGAACATCAAAGTTCATCCAGAGTTTTGCCGGACTCTGGAAGATGTCGGACTTCGAGGACGCGCTGTACCATTTCACCGTCGGCGTGACTACGGCGCTTTTCAAGCAGGCGGAGCTGAAGGTCGAATTTGTCGATGATTACAAGAACGTCACTCCGAATCCGGACATCAAGAAGAACGACACGGCCTTCATCGTGAGCTTCCTCTATAAATTCTGAGCAGTGCAACGCCGTGTTGCCCCGGATCAAGACATTCCCCGGTCATGACAGATAGCGCCCGGATGTGGGTTCCGGGAACTGCTGCTCCGCCCGAAAAGGGAGCAGGCAGCCCGTCCGGTTCGATCTTCGCCTGATGCACAGACAGACCGGTCCGTGCAGAAGACGAAGATTTCCGGGAATGCGTCCGAACCCAACACACGCACGCCGGCGCCATGGCAAGACGCGCAGATGGTTGTTGCATTATGAACTAACTTAGTTTAGTCTCTTGGATCATATGTGGTTGAAACCATGAAGACTCTGAACGTCCACGAGGCGAAAACGCGTTTATCGGCGGTACTGGCTGCGGTTGAGGAAAAAGGGGAGAAGTACCTCATCTGCCGGAACGGCAAGCCCGTAGCCGACCTGGTGCCGCATGTCAAGATGAGCCGCCTGACTCCGCATCCGATCCTGAGCCGCGTGCGCATCAAGTACGATGTCACCGAGCCGCTGAGCGCGGATGAATGGGCGGAGGAACTCTGATGCTTCTGGATACATGCGCGCTCCTGTGGCTGGCCGGGGGCGGGAAACAACTTTCCAAACAGGCGCGCGACCGCATTGAAGGAGCGGCGGTTGTTTTCGTCTCCGCCATCAGCGCTTTCGAGATCTCGGTCAAATGCCGGTCGGGGAAGTTGAAGCTCCCGGTCCCGCCCAGGGAGTGGTTTCAGGGGATTGTGGATCATCATGGACTTGCGGTGGAGCCGCTTGACTGGGACATCTGCATGGCAGCTGTCGACCTGCCCCCGATTCACAGGGATCCGTGCGATCGTTTCCTGATCGCGACCGCCAGACTTCGAGACCTGGCGGTGGTTACAGCCGATCCGGTGTTTCGAGCCTACGGCATCGACGTTGTTTTCTGATCACCCGACAGCGTGTCGGCTCGAACCCATCACACCTTTTGGTCTTGCGCGGATCCTGCAAGGAGGGACGCTCCTTCAGCCCCGCCCCACCCGCTACGATCGTCGCATTGCAAATCCTGATCCAGAGGAAGAGGCGATCTGCGGGATCCGCCCTTTCTCACGTTGCGATCCGCAGCAGAGATCCGGGCCGCCCCCATCTCGAGTCTCATTTTTTCTTGACAGATTTTTTCTTTAGTACTAAAAAATAGTACATGAGACCCCCAAGCAGGAAACTCACGGATCAGGAACTCGAAATCATGAAGGTCGTCTGGCGCCTGCAGCCTGTGACGGTGCGGGACGTATACGAAGAGCTGCTCAAGGTGCGCAGGATCGCCTACACCTCCGTCATGACCGTGATGAAGATCATGTCGGACAAAAAGATATTGAAGCGCCGCCTCGACCATCGGACCTACGTGTACGCGGCGACAAAGCCCCAAAGCCGGCTCATGCGAGAGGTAGTCGCGGATTTCCTCAACCGGGTGTTCAACGGCTCGGCGGAGCCGCTCCTGCTGTACCTCGTTCGCAATCGCTTTGTAACCGAGAAGGAACTGGATGAAATCGTTCGCATGATCAAGGAGCGAACATGAACCCGCCCGCGGAAATCCACAATCTCGTGGCATACCTGCTTCAGGGGACCCTGTTGGCGCTGATCGGCGCTCTGCTGCCTCGTGCCTTCCGTATTCGTTCCCCGAAGGTTCTGCTGCCGTACTGGCAATTCCTGCTCGTTTTCTGCCTCGTGTTTCCCGTGCTCGCTCCGCGCACCCCGCTCCCTGCCCAGGCGGACGCCGTGGCAGGCGGCCCCACTGCTTTTCCCGGGGGCAATGCGGCTCTGGTGCAGGAGCAGGTCCGCCCTCCGGTGGCTGACTGGTCCGCGATATCCTGGCAGGCACTCATGCTTTTGCTCGTGACAGGCTGGGTGGTGCAGGGTGGATCTCTGGCCGCGGGATTGAGAAAACTGGGGCTGCTGCGCAGGAACTCGCGCAGGTTCGCCGCACTGCCTCCGCAGATCGCGCAGCTGTCATCGCTTGTTGGTGGCAACACGGAAATCCTTATTTCCCCGGACCTTTCGAATCCCGCGACCTACGGATGGATCCGGACCTGGATCCTGCTCCCGGAACATTTCGAGAAACTGGAGAGCGGCGTCCAGGTCTCGATCCTATGCCATGAGCTGATCCACGTCCGGAGGCGGGACTGGCTTTTTGCCTTCGGGGAGCGTCTCATTCTCGCCCTTTTCTGGTTTCATCCCGCGGCCTGGTGGCTGATCCGCCGCATCGAACTGGCAAGGGAGCAGCTGGTGGACAGGGCGGTCCTGGCATTCTCCATAGACCGGCGCCAGTACCTGCGATCGCTTCTGTCGATGGTGGATCATCGGGCGGCGCTGGTTTCGGCCAGTCTTTTTCTCGCGCGTCATCATCTTAAGGAGCGGGTTGCGCTCCTGCTGGAGGAAATCCACATGTCAAGAATGCGCCTGGTCACATTTGTCGTTTCTGTCATGGCCTTCCTGGGAACAGGAGCCCTGGTGGCCGTGCTGGCGTTTCCCCTCGGCAGCGCCGTCTCTGAACAATCGCACCCTGCAACGGGTTTTCCGGTCCCGGCACCCGCTGTGTTGCCTCCACCGGCGCCCGCGAGCGCTCCCGGAAATGCATCTGCGGCTATAGCGGCGCCGACCCCGGCCGCTTCGCCCATGGCTCCCGGCCTTCCGGCTCCAAAGCCCGTAGTTTCGTCGGGTCAGGCCAAGGTGGTGCCCGTGGCGCCCAAGCGCGCGGCGGAACCGACAGCATCCCCTGTTGGAAGGAGTCCGGTGAATGGAATGGTAGTTGACCGGGATGGCGTTCCTGTTGCCGATGCGGCCGTGAAGATTGCGGATCCGGAGACGAAAGCGATTTTGATAACCGGCGTCACCGATGAACGCGGCAGCTTCAGCCTTACTTTGTCCCCCCGGGAAAGCGTGGAAGTGCTGGTGAGCCACGATGGCTTCAAGCCTGCGGTGATCAGTGGAGTGAAGCTGCCTGATGGCGTCCCGGTCAACGTCAGAGTCGCCCTGCAACCGGCAGGAGGAAGCGCCACGGTAACCATTCATGCAGGAGGGCAGGCGACTGCGACTCAAACAAACCGGCCGACCGGAGGCCGCGCCATACCCGCGAGCGTAATCAGCCGAGTGGATCCGGGCTATCCTGCCGCGGCCATGCAGCAGGGAATCGAGGCGGTTGTCATGGTGGAAACCAGGGTTGACGCCGACGGCAACGTGTCAGAGCTCCGCATCATAAAAGGCCATCCGATGTTCGACGAAGCCGCCATGAACGCCGTCCGGCAGTGGCGCTTCCGGCCGGCTCAATTGAACGGACAGCCCCGGCAGGGAAGTGTGACAGTCACCTTCGTGTTCAGAATCTGATAAGTTGCCGTCGCGGCACTCCATCTCGTGCGCCCCGGACCCCGGCCAGTACGTGGGCCCGGGCGATGCTGCCCCAGCTGATCTGATGCCAACGCAACTGCCCGCGGATTGTGTTCTGTTCCTTTCTCATTTCGGAGTTGGGCAGCCTGCCCTGGAGATGTCCTGGAACTGCAACAGCTCCACGGGTGCTCCATCGTCAAGAATGAATGCAACGCGGACGCCTGCGGAAGGCGCATTCGGCGCAATCAAAACCTCTTTCCCTTTGAGCGCCTCGTCCAGGTCATCGACGGCAAAGGCGATGTGGGGAACTGTCCTCACGACTTCTGGCACGCGGCAGTGCGGCTCAAAGCGGATCCACTCGATTCCGTACGGACTGGTCTCGAATCCGCGCACGTAAATCCCGAGGTGATCGATATGCCGCTCTCCGGCGCATGGCGATGTGTGTGGGATCCCGACGTGATGGAAGCGCCAGCCAAGCCTCGCTGTCGCCGCAGGTGAGTCCTGAACGCCTCTCTTCTCGATCATCCGTGTTACCTACGCCGACTTCCCGGGCCTGCCGTCGGCGGGTGATGTGCTGGTCCCCGGCATCGCCCGGTGTTCTGCATCCCACTCACTACATCTCTCGATGGCGTTTCCAGACCATGTACTGTCGCCACGTTCCTGTCAGGCCGAGAATTACCAGAAAGAGAGAGAAGTACCTGTGCCTCGGTTCTACAACCGCCATGGCGGCGAAGAAGAGGGTGCAGGCGGCGCCAAGCAGTACACCGAACAGGCTGCCTTTCGGGAACCTTTGATCCATGGCGGATTCCTGCGTGCGTGAAGGACTGCGATCAAGCAATGCCCGCCTGATTCCCCCAGAATGTACTCTCCATCAGGTCGATCTGACAATGCAAATCAGGCGAGCATCCCCAAGGATTCTAACCGCCGGAGAGGGAGGAGAGGAAGTCGGCATTGGATCTGGTTTTGGAGAGCTTTTCGAGGAGCAGCTCCATGCTTTCGGTTACCGAGAGCGGGTTCAGAACCTTGCGCAGGATCCAGATCCGGTTCAGATCGGACGCGGGAAGCAGCAGTTCTTCCTTGCGCGTGCCGGACTTGTTGATGTCGATGGCGGGGAAGACGCGCCGGTCGACGAGTTTGCGGTCGAGGTGCAGCTCCATGTTGCCCGTGCCTTTGAATTCCTCGAAAATGACGTCATCCATCCGGCTGCCGGTGTCGATCAGCGAGGTGGCGATGATGGTCAGGCTGCCCCCTTCTTCGATGTTGCGCGCCGCGCCGAAAAACCGCTTCGGCCGCTGCAGCGCGTTGCTGTCGACGCCTCCCGAGAGCACCTTGCCGCTGGGCGGCACGATGGTGTTGTAGGCGCGCGCCAGACGGGTGATGCTGTCGAGCAGGATCACGACATCGCGTTTGTGTTCCACGAACCGTTTCGCCTTCTCCATCACCATCTCCGCAACCTGCACGTGGCGGGATGCCGGTTCATCGAAAGTGGAGCTGATGACTTCGCCGCGGACGGAACGCTGCATGTCCGTCACCTCTTCGGGGCGCTCATCGATGAGGAGCACGATAAGAACCACATCCGGATGGTTTTTGGCGATCGAGTTTGCAATCGACTGCAGGAGCATGGTCTTTCCGGTGCGGGGCGGCGACACGATGAGGGCGCGCTGCCCCTTTCCGATCGGCGACAGCATGTCCATGACGCGGCCCGACAGGTTGTCGGAGGTCGTCTCGAGTCTGAACGCCTCATGCGGATATAGCGGGGTCAGATTGTCGAAGAAGATCTTCTCTTTTGCGGCGTCCGGGTGCTCGAAGTTGACTGCTTCGACCTTGATCAGGGCGAAGTACCGCTCGCCGTCCTTGGGCGGCCGGATCTGGCCGGAGACGGTATCCCCGGTTCGCAGGTCAAACTTGCGGATCTGGGAAGGGGACACGTAGATGTCGTCCGGCCCGGGGAGATAATTGTAATCCGGCGCGCGAAGGAAGCCGAACCCTTCGGGCAGGCACTCCAGCACGCCCTCGGAGAAGATCAGTCCGCTCTGCTCGGTCTGCGCCTTCAGGATCTGGAAGATCAACTCCTGCTTGCGCAGCCCGGTGTAGCCGGGGACATTCAAGTCCTTGGCGACCTGGGTCAGAGCGGAGATATTCATCTCCTTGAGGTCACGGATGTTCAAATGGCCGTTTTCACGGCCGCTGGCGGTCTCTTTTGCGTTGTTGTTTCGACGTTGCGTCGCCTCAGGCATAACTACCCTCCAGGGGGGAGAATTTCCGGCAGGTGAAAATCGAACCTTGCTCTCGGGGATTTCCTCTCGCGGATTATTGATTGTGGGCGGTTTCGACCACCCGTTGCCATATTTCCCTGCAGCCTGCGCCGGTAGCGGCGGAGGACAGGATCACCGGCACATCGGGGAAAACCCGGCGGATCGAGCGCAGCTGCACGACCCGCTGATTTCCCGACAGCTTGTCCGACTTGGTTGCCACAACCAGCCGGGGAATTCCTAACTGATGCAGCCATTCTGCGAACCGGATGTCCAGGTCCGTGGGCGGCATGCGCGCGTCCACCAGGTGGATCACGAGCGCGACCGCGGCCCGCCGCTCAAAATACTGTTCTGCCAGTTTCTTCCACTCGCGGCTCCCGTCCTTTCCCTTGGCGAAGCCGAAGCCGGGCAGGTCGACGAGGAAAAAAAGTCGGTCACAGCGGTAAAAATTGATGCTTCGTGTCTTGCCCGGTGATGCGCTGGTGCGGGCCAACCCCCGTACGCCCGTGAGCCGGTTGATCAGACTCGATTTTCCGACGTTGGACCGGCCTGCCAGGGCGATCTCCGGAACCTCCACGAGCGGAAAATCGCCCGGGGAAAAAGCGCTTGCAACGAATTCCACCTGCGAATGTGCCACAGCCGCCGTGCATGCCTGCAATTCCGCCGCAGGCCTCATGCCTGCGGGGGGATGCCAATCAGGGTGCCGTACGATGCGTCCGGCTTCCCGGTCATTCTGGCACAGGCTGACGCAGCCTCGCGGGGCTGCGTTCAGACCGTATGTAACACCCCTGGTTTAGGAAATAGCCATATTCACGAGAGACGCATCGAGAGGGCTTCGCAGCTGCTAGTGAGCGATGTTCTCATGCGGACGGACAGATAAGTCCGGCACCTGACCTTGCGGGATCGGAAGCCTCTCGAGGGCCAACTGCAAGACTTCGTCCATCGTATCCACGAAGTTGACTTTCATCGATTCCAGAATGTCCTGGGGAATATCCTGAAGATCCTTTTCGTTCTCCTTTGGTAGGATGACTTCTTTGATGCCGGCGCGATGAGCCGCCAGTAGCTTCTCCTTCACGCCTCCGATCGGCAGGATCTTGCCGCGCAGGGTTATTTCTCCTGTCATGGCAACGTCGCTGCGGACCGGGATCTTGCTCAACACGGACACAATCGTGGTGGCCAGGGTGATGCCTGCTGACGGCCCGTCCTTGGGGATTGCGCCTTCCGGGATGTGGATGTGCACGTCCACCTTGCGGTAGAAATCGCGGCCGATGCCGTACGCTGCGGTGCGGCTGCGCACGTAAGACATGGCGGCGCGGGCCGATTCCTGCATGACCTCGCCGAGCTTGCCGGTCATGGTGAGCTGGCCTCTGCCTTCCATGAGCGTGGCTTCGGTGAAAAGGACCTCACCGCCGACCTCGGTCCAGGCCAGGCCGCACGCCAATCCGATCTGATTCCCCTCGTTGACTACCTGGTCCCGGAACTTCGGCTTGCCCAGAAGCTGCCCGACAACTTCCGGCGTAATCCGGTTCTGGCTCACTTCCGCAATCACGATTTTCTTGGCCGTCTTGCGGCAGACGTTGGCGATCTCGCGCTCGAGGTTTCTGACCCCGGACTCCCGTGTGTATTTTCGGGTGAGCTCGAGCAGGCCTTCGTCTGTGAACTCGAGCTGTTCCGGCTTCAAGCCGTTGGCTTCCAGCTGCTTGCGCACCAGGAAGCGCTTCGCGATCTGCAGCTTTTCGAGTTCGGTGTAGCCGGACAACTGGATGACCTCCATGCGGTCCTGCAATGCCCGCGGAATCGTGTGCAGGACGTTTGCCGTCGCGATGAACATCACCATCGAGAGGTCGAACTCGGTGTCGAGATAGTGGTCGACAAACATGTGGTTCTGCTCGGGGTCCAGCACTTCGAGCAATGCCGCAGACGGGTCCCCGCGGAAGTCCATGCTCATCTTGTCGACTTCGTCGAGCATGAAGACCGGGTTCCTGGTGCCCGCTTTCTTCATGTACTGGATGATCTGTCCGGGCAGGGCCCCGATGTAGGTGCGGCGGTGGCCGCGGATCTCCGCCTCGTCCCGCACGCCTCCCAGCGACAGGCGGACGAACTTGCGCCCCGTGGCGCGTGCGATCGATTTCCCCAGCGAAGTCTTGCCTACCCCCGGCGGACCCACAAAACATAGGATGGTCCCCTGCGGCTTCTTCATGAGGCTGCGCACGGCGAGGAACTCGATGATGCGGTCCTTGACCTTCTCCAGGCCGTAGTGATCCTCCTCGAGGACCTTCATGGACCACCGCATGTCGCGGATCTCTTTGGACTTCTTGTTCCACGGCATGGCGATCAGCCAGTCGAGATACGTGCGGGAGACGGTGGATTCGGCCGACATGGGCGGCATCATCTCGAGACGCTGGATTTCCTTTGTCGCCTTGTCGTGCGCGTCCTTCGGCATTTTTGCCGCTTCCACCTGCTTCTTGAGGTCCTCGAGCTCCGTCTTCTCATCCTTGCGACCCAACTCCTTCTGGATCGCTTTCATCTTTTCGTTGAGATAGTACTCCTTCTGCGCCCGCTCCATCTGTCGTTTGACGCGGCCCTGGATGTTGCGGTCCACCTTGATCTTCTCGATCTCGACCTCGATGATCTCGTTGATCCTCTCGACGCGCTCGGCCAGATCCACCGTCTCGAGCAATTGCTGCTTTTCCTCGATGCTGATGGGGAGGTTGGCGCAGATGTTGTCCGCCAGCTTGGAAGGCTCCAGGTTCTTCATCGCGCTCAGGATCGCGTCATAGTTGACGTGATGGCTGAGCTTAGAGAACTGCTCGAAAACCGATTGCAGCCGCTTGACGAGGATGTTTGTGCGCGCGCTGGAGACCGACGACTCCTCGAGAAGCTCGACCTCGGCCACGAAAAAGCCCGGCTCGGTGTTCAGCCGGATGGCGCGAACCCGCTGGATGCCCTCCACCAGGACTTTGATGTTGCCGTCGGAGAGCTTCACGCTCTGCACGATATTCGCCACCGTGCCTATGCTGTAAATGTCCTTCGGCTTCGGCTCGTCCACTGACGCGTCGATCTGGGTCGCGAGGAACACACGCTTGGAGCCTTCGTGGGCGAACTCGAGCGCGCGTACGGAGGATGCACGCCCGATCACGAACGGGATCATCATGTGCGGAAAAACCACCACATCCCGGATCGGGATCATTGGCAGGCGTTCCGTCTTTTTCTGCGATTCTTCGTATGTCATGCGGTATGCTATCCGGCCTTCTCCAGCAGGGCGAAAACGATGTCCTTGTTCTCCACCATCTCGCGCGTGATGATGAACTCCTTCACCTTCTTCTGGGAAGGCAGCTGGTACATCACATCTAACATAAGATCCTCGAGGATGATTTTCAATCCTCTGGCCCCCATCTTGCGCTCCAGTGCCTGTTCCGCGACCGCGCCGATCGCTTCATCCGTGAATTTCAGCTTCACGTTCTCGAACTCGAACAGCTTCTGATACTGACGCACGAGGGCATTCTTGGGTTTCGTCAGGATCTCCACCAGCGCCGTTCGGTCCAGTTCCGACAGCGAACCGATCACCGGAAGCCGGCCGACGAATTCCGGGATCAGCCCGAACTTGATCAGATCGCGCGGCTGCGTGATGTCCAGGACGTTGGCAGGCGCCTGCTTTTTGTTCTTCGTGGTCTTGTCGGAGAGGAACCCCATGCTTTTCTTGCCGATGCGCCGCTCGATGATCTTTTCCAGGCCGACAAACGCCCCGCCGCAGATGAAGAGGATGTTGGTCGTGTCGATCTGGATGAACTCCTGATGCGGATGCTTGCGCCCGCCCTGCGGCGGCACGTTGGCGACGGTGCCCTCGAGGATCTTGAGCAACGCCTGCTGCACACCCTCTCCCGAAACATCGCGCGTGATCGAAGGGTTCTCATCCTTGCGCGCGATCTTGTCGATCTCGTCGATGTAGACGATCCCCTGCTGGCATTTCTCCTTGTCGCCGCCCGCGTTCTGGAGAAGCTTGAGGATGATGTTCTCGACATCCTCCCCTACATAGCCGGCTTCCGTCAGCGTGGTGGCATCGACGATCGCGAACGGCACGGACAGCATCTTGGCCAGAGTCTGCGCCAGGAGCGTTTTCCCGGTCCCGGTGGGGCCCATCAACAGGACGTTGCTCTTCTGCAATTCCAGGTCGCTTCGTTTCTTCGAAATTTCAAGGCGCTTGTAGTGGTTGTAAACGGCGACGGCGAGCTTCTTCTTGGTCATTTCCTGGCCGATTACATATAAATCCAGAAACTCCTTGATTTCCATTGGTTTGGGAAGCTTGTCCCCGATCGGGGAGGTGACCACGTCGTCCGCGATGATCTCGTTGCAGACATCAACGCACTCATCGCAGATATACACGGTAGGACCTGCGATGAGCTTTTTCACGTCATTCTGGCTCTTGGAGCAGAATGAACACCTCAGGATATCGTCGCGCTCGTCATCTTTTCTCACCGGGTTCCTCCAGTTCGAGCCGCTGCAGGCCTACTCCTTTTTGGAGATGACCTGATCCACGATACCATAATCGCGCGCCTGTTCCGCATTCATGATGTAATCGCGCTCCACATCTGTCTGGATCCTCTCCGGAGGCTGGCCGGTATGCCGTGACAGAATCCGGTTCATTGACTCCCGCAACCGGAGTATTTCGCGCGCGTGGATGTCGATGTCGGTAGCCTGGCCGGACAGGCCGCTCATGGATGGCTGATGAATCAGGATCCTGGAGTTGGGCAGGGCAAAGCGCTTTCCCGGGGTTCCTGCCGCCAGCAGCAATGCCGCCATGCTGGCCGCCTGGCCGATGCAAATCGTAGTGACATCGGGACGGATGAACTGCATCGTGTCGTAGATCGCCATTCCGGCCGAGATCGCACCGCCCGGCGAATTGATATAAAGCGAAATGTCCTTGGCCGGATCTTCGGCTTCCAGAAACAACAACTGTGCCGTAACCACGTTGGCGACGTTGTCGTCGATGGGCGTGCCCAGAAATATGATGTTGTCTTTCAGGAGCCGGGAATAGATATCGTAGGCTCGCTCGCCCCGATTCGTCTGCTCCACAACCATGGGTATCAGAGCCAATGCCTCACCCCTTGCTAATAGTAGCATTGCGATAGATGAAATCAAGCGACTTGTGTTGCAACAAATATAACCTAAACTGCTGCAGGCGTTGATCCTTCTCGAACTGAGCGCGAACCGCCGCCGCCGACTTGCCGCCCTGTTCCCCTATCTTCCGGAATTCGGCGTCGAGCTCGTCTTCGGTAATCTCGAGATTCTCCTGCCGCGCGATCGCATCCAGCACAAGCCGGTGGCGCACAGACTTCTCGGCGAAGGGACGTTCCTCCTCAAAAACCTTCTTCCAATCAATGGATGTCTTGGTGACATCGATACCCTGATGCGCCAGGTTCGACGCGATCCGCCGGGCGCGATCCTCAAGCTCGCCCTGCACCAGGCTCTCGGGCACATCAAAAGACAGGCGCTGAACGATCTGATCCAAGACTCCTTCTCTCGCCTTCTCTTCGGCAACGCGCCGGGCGTTCGTTACCAATTCATCCCGAATCCGGCCCCTCAACTCCTCGGGGCTGGCGGCGCCCATGTCGCGGGCGAAGTCGTCACTCAGTTCTGGAACCTGTTTCTCTTTTATTTCCTTTATTTTAGCTTGATAGTGCACAGTATTTCCGGCCAGCTTTTTCTGCCGATAGTCCTCGGGGTAGGCAACGTCAAAACGCCGCTCCTCATCCACCTTCGCACCCAGGAGGTTTTCTGAAAAGTCGCGAT
>Ga0079037_100000569_pt1 | contig 17165 bp, 12 predicted proteins | sample Mud3Dept4metaG_FD_71479 | JGI IMG/M metagenome (GOLD analysis project Ga0079037, IMG submission 71479) | Freshwater wetland microbial communities from Ohio, USA, analyzing the effect of biotic and abiotic controls - Mud 3 Core 4 Depth 4 metaG | ecosystem: Environmental > Aquatic > Freshwater >... | reverse complement strand
ATGTAATTGAGATCCCCCAGTTTGGGACCAAGCATTCGTTCAATATAGCAGTGAGTGTCGGGATCGTGTTATGGGAGCTGAACAAACCTCAACCAAAATAAAAGTAGGGGCGTTGTATGCAACGCCCCTACAGAATTAATCATTATATTATTTTACTGAACTACCGATTTGAATGTATCGTCATTCCAGAATTTAGCAAGCTCAAGGTCGGTTTTTGCATAAGCTTTCCATCCGGCATCTAGTCCGACAGCCTCGCGTAATCCTGCAAGCATATAATTCCTGTCGTCTAGACGGGCGCCTACAACTGCTTTAAGGTATGGGGTCCTTCCTTTGCAGGTTTCCTTCATACTGTCAAGGATTGCCTTAGCCCTGTTGACATCGCCTTTAAGCAGCTGGGCGAGAGCATTGTTAAAACATGGTTCTGTACCAAAGAGGTTAACAGCCCTGTCATATTCGCCTTTTGTAATTGCGATCACACCAAGACCCCATTTGGATTCATTTGTTGCAGCGGTCATTGAGTTGAAATACTCCTCAGCTTTGGCAAGATCACCTTTTACAAGTGAGGTAAAACCAAGGTTATTCTTGACCATATCGTTATTATCAACAGCTTTTGCGAGTTCGAAAGCTGCAACAGCCTCATCGGTCCTTCCTAAAGCCATAAGGGTATATCCAACGTTGTTTAATGCCCTGATTTCTTTCGGGTAAGCTTCGGCAGCTGCCTGGTAGAATTTAAGCTGGTCATTGGCATCCTCGGTAAGAGTGGCTGCATATAGCATTTCTTCAAGGCTGAGTACTCTCGGATCTGATTTGGCCTGTGCAAGGATCTGCTCATCGCTGCGTCCCGTTTTGTCAACGTTGACCAGCATTTTTGATCTTCTTAGCTTCGGCAGAATGTCTGTTTTCAAGGCTTCATAAGCTGATGCCATGTTCTTGATCTCTTTTTCGCGAACGTTAGGATCGGCATACATGGAAAGAACACGGAGTATCAGATCTTTATCCTGCAAAGTTGATTTTTCAACCTCAGCTCTAAAACCTTCCCAGTCTTCAGCTGTTGTTTTTGCATCAAAAAAGCCGGAAGCGCTTGCAGCCTGAATCTTTTCAAATTCCTTCTTTATAAATTTATCAGCAGCGGTACCCCTGTTGCCTGAGAGTTTTTCGTTCAATGTTAATGGTCCGTCGGGTGAAGCATAGGAGCTGATCGTTGTTGCTGTGAACTCACGGCTGGGATCTGTTTCAACAGCCTTGATATAATCCTTAAGTGCAATGATATCTTCGGCTTTGAGCTCGGTGCTGCGGATATCCGCCCTGTTTATCACATAATTAATATCGGCGTACTTGGTTTCGGGTATAATCCTGACAAAATTGTCTTTCATCATAATGGCTCTTCCATGTTTTTGAACCAGTGTTGAGGTTGCGATCACGCCATCAGCCAACTTAACAGGCTCAAAATCAACGCTCTTGGCACCTCTTGACGCTTTGACTCTTAACATAAGTTCAGAAACTTTCATAGCGTCCTTATAGGGGACGGCAGCCGTATAGGTAAAATTCCCTCCGCTGTACGTAATAACCGGGTTGTTGGCCGTTACGCTCTCACCCTGAAGAACCTGTACCTTTTCAAAAGGTGTTTCGCCACCGGTATAGGTAAGTACGGGTGTTGCTGTAAGTGTGGTTTTCTTGTCGAAATACTTCTCAGGAAATACACCTTTGATTGTGACATTAACAAGGCCTGCATGGGTTTCAAGTACCTTCGGTGTAACCTCATACTCTATTAAGCCTGAATTTTTCTTCATCTTATTCAAACCGCTGCACCCTGTCATAACGGCTGCGGCCAGGATAAGGATAAAATAGCTTCTGATTTTTTTCATGGTAAAACGAATTATTTGTTTATGAATGGTTAATTTTGCCAATAATTGAACAAGATACAAATTTATCTGCAAATCTAAAAAAAAAGTTAAGCTAACAGTTAAATTATTCAAAATAATTACAAAATCAGCTTATTCAGTCCTGCAGGGTAATTTTCAGCAAAGACCGCATCTGTTATTTTCCTGAAATCGCTTTCACGGGAGACAAAATCTACACTGTTAATATCAATAATAAGGTATTTATTCTCCTGATTCTGCTTGAAAAATGAAAAATAACTCTCTTGTATCCTCTGAAGATATTCCCTGGTTATAGACTTCTCATAGTCTCTTCCTCTTTTTTCGATATTTTGCAGCAGTTTCTCGGGATTTAGATGAAGATATACAATAATATCAGGCCGGGGAAGTGAACCATAAATAATATAGAATATCTGCCGGTAGAGGTTAAATTCATCTCCCTTAAGGGTTGAAGACGCAAAAACAAGCGATTTCGTGAAATAATAATCAGCAATCGTGAAGGTCTTAAACAGATCCTGAGGTTCGAGTTCCTCCTTCAGTTGCCTGTAACGGCTTGCGAGGAACGACAGCTCAAGAGGGAAAGAGTATTTTTCAGGATCGTCATAGAATTTTGGAAGAAAGGGATTGTCGGCAAAGTGTTCGAGGATCAGGCGTGCATTGAACTGCTCTGCGATCCTGCGAGCCAGAGTCGTTTTGCCTGCTCCGATATTCCCCTCGATTACAACATAATTATACTTTATCGTCATGTTTCCCATGTTCATGCTCCTGTTTCGGAGGACGCGGAAGCAGGGCTTTTCTTGAGAGTTTCAGTTTTCCGCTCCTTGGATCAATATCTATAAGCTTCACTTCCACTTCATCGCCTTCCTTCAGAACTTCATCGACGGTTTTAACTTTTTTCCAGTCAATTTCTGAAATGTGAAGCAATCCGTCCTTGTTCGGAAGGATCTCCACGAAAGCACCAAACTGAACTATGGTTTTTACTTTTCCCTTGTAAACCTGACCGATCTCGGGTACCGCAACAATCTTTTTTATCCAGTCAACAGCAGCGGTGATTACTTCCTTATTTTCACCGAAAACATTTACATCGCCCCGTCCGTTGATCTCCTCAACAACAATCGTGGCACCTGTTTCCCTTTGGATCTCCTGTATCACCTTCCCGCCGGGACCAATAAGAGCGCCGATCATATCTTTTGGAATTGACAGCATTTCAATTCTCGGTGCATGTGGTTTAAGTTCCGGACGTGGTTCTGAAATTGTTTTGTTCATGATATTCAGAATGTGCATTCTTCCGGTTTTTGCCTGTTCGAGAGCTTTGGCCAGTATCTCAAAGGAGAGTCCTTCGACCTTGATATCCATTTGTGTGGCAGTAATTCCGTCACGCGTACCTGCTACCTTGAAATCCATATCGCCAAGGTGATCTTCGTCACCGAGAATATCGGACAGTATCGCGTACCTGGACGGATCCTTGTCTGTTATAAGTCCCATTGCTATTCCTGAAACGGGTTTCCGCAGTTTGATCCCTGCATCCATAAGCGCAAGTGTGCCGGCACAGACAGTAGCCATTGATGATGATCCGTTTGATTCAAGTATATCCGATACAACCCTTATTGCATAAGGATTTTCCTCATCGGGAGGCATCATGTTTTTAATTGCCCTGTGGGCAAGGTTTCCATGGCCTATCTCTCTGCGGCTCACTCCCCGGGCAGGTTTTGCTTCACCTGTTGAAAATGGCGGGAAATTGTAATGGAGCGTAAATTTTTCGGTACCCTGGTTCAATACATCGTCAATTATTTTTTCATCAAGCTTGGTCCCAAGGGTGACGGTCGTCAGTGACTGGGTTTCGCCTCTAGTGAACAATGCTGATCCGTGAGTTGCCGGAAGGGGATCGATCTCGCACAATATCTGCCGTATTTCATCCGGTTTTCTTCCGTCAAGACGGATCTGCTCATCAAGAATAAGCCTCCGTGCAGCTTCTTTATGGACATCATGGTAATACTTTCGCACCAAAATTTCATCTATCTCATCGTCCTCAGTGTACTGTGCCAGGAATTCTGTTATCACAGCTTCAAAAGCATTCTCCCGTGCCTTTTTGCTTGTTGTGAACGACTTTGCAGCCTGATAGCATTTACTATAGGTTTCATCCCACACTTTTTTTCTCAGGTCTTCATCATTCACTTCGTGGCTGTATTCACGTTTAACAGTAGTGCCAACCTCTTTTGCAAATTCCATTTGCGCCTTGCAGTGGTCCTTTATGGCTTCGTGTGCAATCTTAAGTGCTTCAAGCATATCAGCTTCCGAAACCTCTTTCATTTCACCTTCAACCATAAGAATGTTATCGTATGTAGCACCAACTATCAGGTCAATATCAGCTGCCTCCACCTGTGTGGCTGTCGGATTGACAATAAATTGACTGTTTACGCGTGCAACCCTTACCTCGGACATAGGCCCGTTGAATGGGATATCAGAAACAGCCAGGGCAGCAGATGCTGCAAGACCCGCAAGGGCATCCGGGATTATATCTGTATCAGCAGAAATAAGGTTTATTGTAACAAAAGTCTCAGCATGAAAATCTTCCGGGAAAAGAGGACGCAACGCCCTGTCTACCAACCTGGAAATAAGTATTTCGTAATCTGAAGGCCTGGCTTCTCTTTTCAGGAATCCCCCCGGAATACGGCCCGAGGATGCATATTTCTCCTTATATTCAACCGAAAGAGGCATGAAATCTGCATCTTCCTTAGGTTCTTTGGCTGCCACAACTGTTGCAAGCAGCATTGTCTTTCCCATCTTTAGCAGGACAGCACCATCAGCCTGCCTGGCGAGCTTCCCTGTTTCAAGTACTATCTGTCTCCCGTCACCGAGATCAATAGCTTTCTCCTTTATTTTAAACATTATCTTATATGATTTGTGATTGCTGAAATTACGGTATAAAAATAACACGAAAAAAGGCAACCCCGAATTGCCTTTATTTCTATTTGCGTAATTTCAATGCTTTTATGATTTCGCGATACCGACCGATATCTTTTACTCTCAGGTAGTCAAGAAGCCTTCTCCTCTTACCTACAAGCTTAATGAGAGCCTGCTGGGTACTGAAATCCTTCTTGTTCTTTTTAAGATGTTCTGTAAGATGATTGATCCTGTACGAGAAGAGCGCTATCTGTCCCTCAGCTGTACCGGTATCAATCTCCGACGTTCCGAACGACTTGAAAAGCTCCTGCTTTTTTTCTGATGTTAAATACATGTCTCTGATTAAAATGTTGTTAGTCCACAAATAAATCAAGTCTCCAATTTTGGAACGCAAAAATAAGGCTTTTTTATGTAAATTATCAAACAATTGGAATATTTTTTAAAATTATTCTTATATATCTTATTTATCAGAACGCCCTTTGTAAAACAAAATTGTTTCTCATTTTGTTTAATGACGTAAAAGTAGTGCTTATAGTTGCGTGGAATTAAATAATTATTTAACTGTTTATCAAAGGTTTTCAACAATTAAAAAAGGAAGAACCCCCAGCCTCCCGCTTTTGAGGGACAAGCTCTTCAGGGATAGGAGCATTATTTTCACCCCCTCTCTCCCTCTCCCACTCTCCCCCTCCTTCTTCCCATCAGGGTTCCAGCATCAGCTCATCCTGTCTCATGAAAGTCCTGCCGAGTCTTATCAGCCGCCCGCCGATCTGGCAATCGAGACATCTGCGTTTTTTACAATAATTATTCCTGAGCCATATAAGTGCCTGGGAGTAAAAAGCCGACTCAGCTTCAATACCGACAGACAGCCATTCATCCATGATCGAATTTTCCTCAGGTCCAATCTCTTCAAGGAACGAGAGTGCTTTTTCACAGATGTCAAGTGAATCCCTGCTTTTACCATAAATAAATAATACAGGTATAACCGCATTTATAAGGAATATATCCGTAGCCAGCGATCCGGTACTTTTAGGACAGAACCTGCTTTTCTTACCGAAAACATAATGGTCATCCCAGTAACCTGAGGCAGTAACTTCAAACAGGTTCTTAAGCTGTTTTATATCACAGGCTTCTATGGTCTTAGAGAACAGTCCGCCTGTTTCCGAGAGCATTGCTGCAAGTTGCGACAGCCTGACAGTCGGAAAGTTAGCTGGCCGTAGCCTGGCGAATTTCCAGATCCATCCGTGTAATGGTTGAAGTGAATATTTTGCAGACAGTATTTTATATTCACGGATGAGGCCGGCATAATAATCATCGTTCAGTGCCTCCCTGAAGAGCCCTTCATCAAGCAGCCCTGCAGTTCCAAAAAGCAATGCTTCTATCTGAAACCGGTTATCGGCATGCTTCCGTATAATCCGGAACGGAAGTGCAGTTGCCAGCATTTCGAACGGTTCCGTATTTACCCTGAATCCGAAGTAACGCGACAACAACCTGTAAAATGTCTCCTCCCAGTCATTTCCCGTTTCGGAAAATATCTTCAGGATCTGCTCTGATTTTTCCTGTAAACGTTCAATCACAAGTGAGCCAAGCAAGTGACGGACAAACAGAGTATCCATCTCCCCAATAACAGCCTGGCAGGCAATGACTGACGGATTGTTGACAAGGTTCAGGTATTTCTCGTAAAGATCCGGATCAAATTCAAGCTTTGTGGTCAGGACTTCCTCTCCCCTTGAATTAAAAACCTTTTTATCATTCCGGGCAACCACATGCAGGATAACATTATCAAATGCAGGATCGATGTTGTGTTTGTGATTGTCGAAATCAGATGCCTTGATATGTACCTCCACATTTCCTGCCCACTCGGTACCGTTAATGCATAGTCTTGCATTAAAAAAGTCAGGTCCTGAATCGCGGTTGTATTCACCCGGATGTTTGACAATTATTTTGTTCTGCTCATTATCGACCAGGGAATCAATTTCATAAAGAGAGTATTTCCACAGGTATTGAAGGAATTCTTCTTTCATGACAGCACAGATTATAAATTTTAGCAGCGAAAACCTAAAGGTAAGAAAAAAATATATCATGCAATCATGCGGTCATGCTATCATGCAATCTTTCTGTCAATAAGGATCTGTTTTTGATCGCATGATTGCACGATTGCAAGATTGCAAGATCGCAAGATCGCACGATTGAAGGACGAAGTATCAGACAAGGTTCCTTTCAGAAAGATACTGTTCCATCTCCTGTTGCATTTCCCTGGCTTTTTCGGCTGCAACTTTATCGAAATTTCTTGAATTGTCGGCAAAGATGATATTCCTGGATGAGTTGACCAGCAGTCCGCATTTGCTTGTCATTCCGTATTTTGCCACTTCCTGAAGGCTGCCTCCCTGTGCTCCGACACCTGGAACAAGAAGGAAATGTTCCGGAACGATCTTGCGGATATCCCTGAACATTTCGGCACGAGTGGCACCGATAACAAACATAAGATTATTGACCGTACCCCATTTCTTTGAAACAGTCAAGACTCTTTCAAAAAGCCTGATCCCATCCTCATTGTGATACTGAAAATCATCAGCTCCCTTATTGGATGTAAGTGCAAGGAGGATTGCCCATTTATCTTCATAGGAAAGAAATGGTACAACTGAATCTTCTCCCATGTAAGGAGCGATAGTCACAGCATCGAATTGCATATTCTTAAAAAAGGCCTTTGCATACATTCTGGAAGTATTGCCGATATCGCCCCGTTTTGCATCAGCTATGATAAAAATATCCGGGTATTCTTTCCTGATGTACTTAACAGTTGTTTCGAGCGTCAGCCAGCCATTGGCCCCTGAAGACTCATAAAAAGCAATATTGGGTTTATAAGCAACTGCATATTTATGGGTGGCATCAATAATCCGTCTGTTAAATGCAAAGACTGGATCTTTTAACTTAAGCAGAAAGGAAGGTATCTTGTCAATTTCGGAATCGAGACCTACACAAAGAAATGATCTTTTCCGTACTATATTGCTGAATAATTGTAACTGATCCATTGTAAGATCGTTTAGATATTGCTTTCTTTAAGCCGCTCCGCATTTTCTGCCATCTGGAGCTTGTCGATGATCTCCTGGATATTTCCATCAAGGATCGAAGGAAGATTGTAGATTGTCAGGTTGATCCGGTGATCAGTCATCCTCCCCTGGGGATAGTTATAGGTACGGATCTTGGCAGACCTGTCACCTGTTGAAACCATTGTTTTTCTGCGGTGCGATATATCATCCAGATATTTCTGGTATTCGAGATTATATAACCGGGTCCTCAATTCCCTGAGGGCTTTTTCGTAATTCTTAAGCTGCGATTTTTCATCCTGGCATGTGACCACAATACCTGTTGGGACGTGGGTCAGCCGGATAGCTGAATATGTTGTATTGACAGATTGTCCACCCGGACCTGATGAACAGTATGTGTCTTTACGGATATCCTCATTCTTTATCTCAACATCAAATTCATCAGCTTCCGGAAGCACCACAACCGATGCGGCGGACGTATGGATCCTTCCCTGTGTTTCGGTCTGCGGAACCCGCTGGACCCTGTGAACCCCTGATTCATACTTCATTATACCATATACTCCTTCCCCCGAAACACTCATCACAATCTCCTTGTACCCTCCTGCAGTTCCTTCCGAATAACGGTTTATTTCAGCTTTCCAGCCTTTTATCTCAAAAAACTTGGTGTACATCCTGAAAAGATCGCCCGCGAAAATGCTGGCTTCATCACCTCCGGTACCGGCTCTTATCTCAATAACTGCATCTTTTTCATCCTCAGGATCAGCAGGGATCAGAAGCAACTTAATCTCTTCCTCCATTTCAGGGAGCTGTGCAATAAGCTTTTCCAGCTCACTCTTGGCCATCTCCCTCATTTCTTCATCCTTCTCGGTGGCCAGTAATTCCTTTGTACTGGATATATTTGAAAGTGTGAGTTTATACTTTTCGTAAGCCTCAATTATCGGTCGAAGGCTTTTATATTCCTTGTTCAGCCCGATAAACCTTTCCATATCCGAAAGCACCTCCTGATCTGTAAGCAGTTGCCCCACCTCAACAAATCGTTGCTTCACACCTTCGAGCCTTTCAAGAATCATATTGCTGGCCATAAATCCAAATTTTCAGGGGGCAAAGATAATAAAAAGGTGCAAAGGCACAAGGGTACAAAGGTGCAAGGGTAAAAAGAATGACTGCCGGTTCAATATTCAAATTTCCCGAACTCAGAAACAATTGTGAGCCTCTTTTTTTCAGAAGCTTCACAATGTCCGATGACTTGTGCCTCCAGATTGAAACCTGCTGCAATGCTGATGATTTTGTCAGCATTCAGCTTATCAGTGAAGATCTCGAACCTGTGACCCATATTGAATACCTGGTACATCTCTCCCCAGTCGGTCCCTGATTGTTCATGAATGATCCGGAACAGAGGTGGTACAGGCAGGAGGTTGTCCTTAATAATATGAAGATTATCAATAACATGTAATACTTTTGTCTGCCCCCCACCCGAACAGTGCACCATTCCGTGGATTGCTGGCCGCATGGTATCAAGAATCTTCTTCACGACCGGGGCATAGGTGCGGGTCGGTGAGAGGACAAGCTTACCAGTATCAATGTTCAAACCATTTACAGGATCTGTAAGCTTTAGCCTGCCTGTATAGAAAAGGTCATAGGGAAGTGAGGAGTCGAAGCTCTCGGGGTATTTTGCCGCAAGATATGGTCCGAAAACATCATGACGTGCGGATGTGAGTCCATTGCTTCCTATGCCGCTGTTATATTCCTTCTCATAAGTTGTCTGTCCCGATGATGCAAGGCCAACAATCACATCCCCGGATTTGATATTATGATTGGAGATAACATCCGTTCTTCTCATCCTGGCAATTACGGTGGAATCCACTATTATAGTACGGATCAGATCTCCCAGATCGGCTGTTTCACCCCCAGTTGACCAGATCCCTATGCCAAGGTCTCTTAATTCCGCGAGTACCTCTTCGGTGCCATTGATGAATGCAGAGAGTACCTCGCCCGGGATCAGGTTTTTGTTGCGTCCAATCGTAGATGAAATCAGGATGTTATCACAGACTCCAACGCACAGGAGATCATCAATGTTCATAATAATCGAATCCTGCGCAATACCTTTCCACACCGACATATCCCCGGTCTCCCTCCAGTAAATGTATGCAAGGGATGATTTCGAACCCGCACCATCAGCATGCATGATATTGCAGTAGTCGGGATCGCCTCCGAGAAGGTCGGGGACTATCTTGCAGAAAGCCCCCGGAAAGAGACCTTTGTCTATATTCTTTATTGCTGCATGAACATCTTCCTTCTGTGATGAGACGCCTCTCCTGGTATATTTGGTTTCTTTTGTCATAGTATTTAAGATCTGCAAACAAAATTAGAAAAAAATTCAGTGAAAAGGGGATGGTTACCTTATGTCACTGATCGGTTTTAGGTGTTTGTCAAAAAACCGGAATAAACTTGGTATGTCAAATTCATGCCCTGCCGGATGGACATTTAACTCATACCTGTCGCTGATCCCCAGTTTTTCATAGAATTCTGAAGCTCTTGCAGATTCCTCCCTCGCTTCATCCATATTAAACAGAGTATCTTTCGCTCCGATCTGTACCATACACGGACGGGGACAGATCAGTCCTACTACCTGGAAATGTCCGGTACCCTGGAACAAATATCTGTCTGCAGCCGTCTTTGATCCATCTGAAACTGCCCTTTTCAATTCAGCTTCAGTTCCCCTGAAATACCCGGAAGGGACAGCGACTTTGATGAAAGGACAGACTGCCGTAGTATACATTGTGAAAAAACCACCCCACGAAAGACCGGTCATACCTATCCGGTTTGCATCTATTTCCGGACGGTTCCTGATAAGCGTTCTTGTACTTTCAATGATTTTCTGCAATTCAACGCCTATGATACTTGTACCCGCGAATTTCAGTTTTTGGTCAAGTATCTCACGGCTTGCTCCCTGGATATCCGGATCCTCGCAATAACCACATCTCATTGCCAGGGCAGGTGCCCAGACTATATATCCTCTTTTAACTGCTTCCGGTCCGAAAGAATGGTAATTGATCCTGGTATCAAGATCACAGATAGCTTCGGGATTGCCACCACCTCCATGCTGAGCAATGATGAGTGGAGCTTTCCCCCTAATGTTTTTAGGAACCATATAGATCCCGTATGCATTAACCCCTTCAATCACTTCAATCCACACTCGGTAGATCGTACAGTTTACATCTTCTCCAACCTTGACAAATTTTACAATATTACCTTTAACCGATTTTGGCGGAGGATAGCCATAGAATTTCCCAACCCTCTCTCTGAAGGGATACAGGGAGTTTTGATAATCTTCAATACTGAAATAATCAGGCTTAAAAGATGCAAGGGATTCCTTTATACGTTCCTGCAGAAGTTCGTCTGCATAAGCTTTTATTTCCAGATGCTGATCTGACCGGATTGGAAATGAGCTGGCGAATTTCTCCCTGAATTGTTCCGGCATCTGCTGTGCCATTGAATATCCCGGAAATATGATTGAAGAAGTACAGATTATAAATAATCTCCGTATAACGCACAATAATGTATTTCTCTTCATTTTTAATTTCTTTTGAAAAGACACAATTCTTACAATTCTGATTTGTTATCTTAAAATTAAACAAAAAGGAACACAAAGTACATTACAAAGGCGTACAAAGGTCTATTTATAAAAAAAATATTTTACCGACTATTTGTTAACCCAGAATATTGCTTGTTTCAGGAGCTGCCGGAAACTTGTATTCCCGAATGTAGGTGCATCATGACCGCTCTGAAGTACAACAATGCGGGATTTGCCGTATTTTTTTGCCCAGCCGATTGTCGGTGTACTGCTTGGTTCAGCAGTGGTAAGCAGGGGAGTCACACCATCTTCAACATAATAACCTTTATAGGTCTCATCGAATATCTCAAAATCCGGAACTCCTTTTGTCACAGGATGCCTCGGATTTACATTCCTGACAGTGAAGCGGAGGTCGTGGATATATGAGCATGCCGGATACTCCCTTCCATTAATTGTGGTTGGCTTGTGAAAATATTTCCCTCCGATAATATTCCAGTATTCAGGCCAGTCGTCGTAGGCACAAATGCTGTGATGCAATGCAACAACCGGCTTGCCCTGTTTTATGCAATCAGCAAAAAGCTTCGCCTGCTCTTCAGCGATTGTCTGCCACATGTGGTAAAAGACAAGCACATCATATTTGTTCCTGTTTTCCGGACGAAACATATCATAAGCTCCGGGCAACTCTGCAATTTGATATGTAATATCAGGCCCAAGACTTGAAAGCATCTGATTGAATTGCTCAACCTTGTATGCATGGCCGCCTGTGATAACAAGAATGCGGATTGGTCTGGAAGAAGGATTAATGGCTGATAATAAGCATGATATTAAAAAAAGAATAAAAGAAGAAATTAGTTTTATTTTCATTCGATTTGAATATTTACTGAAAATAAAAATAATAAAAATTCCAGATTATTCAAAAGACCCCTCTGTCGCTTCGCGACATCTTCCAAGCCTTCGCAAGCTTCGGCTTGCAAAGCCTGATGGGAAGAATAATACAGGATTATAGTCGAATTTCTATTTATTTCAGGGTTTAACCCCCCTTCAGGGGGGATGGGGGGTCATTTCGGTGACACGTAATCAGTTCTCAGCACCCGAAATTCAGTCCTGCGGTTTACCTGGTGAGCAATCTCTTTCTGTTCCTCGCTCGGTAGTGAATTGATGTACTGTTCGGAAAGGGTTGTGCCCGTCTTGAGGAAAGGAGCCTGGGCAACGATCGAGGCATCGACCACCTTCGGGCTCGATTCGCCATAGCCTTTTGCAGAAAGTCTTGCAGGTTCAACACCCTTTTCAATCAGGTACTGAACAACCGACTGGGCCCGTTTCTGGGAAAGGTCATAATTGTACTCCTCGGTATCGCGTGAGTCGGTATGCGACATCAGTTCAATAGTCACAGTTTCGTTATCGTTAAGAGTCTCAACGAGTTTATCGAGAGACACCATTGACTCAGGACGAAGATCCCACTTTCCAAAGTCGTAGAATATATTCGGAAGTTCTATTGGTTTATCGATGGCAGTAAGGAGTATTGTCACAAGGAAATCGCGACTCTTCTCCTGTCCTTTTGTAGTCTCTTTCTCTTTCCCGTTGAGATAACCTTTTTTTGAAGCGAGGAAAATATAGTCTACATCCGGTTTGAGAGCAAACCTGAAATCTCCGCTCTGTCCGGTTTCTGCCTGCAGGTTGGATCCGTCGCTTGCTATAAGTTGTACTGTCGATGCAGAAATTGGGGTACCTGTTTTTTCGTCCTTGACCAGCCCCGTGACATTGAATTTCAGCGGCGGAAACTCGAAATAGTAAAGTTCATCATTGCCTCTCCCCTTCCGGGTTGAACTGAATATTCCCCTTTCGTTTTCATTCTCAAAGCTGATCCCGAAATCATCGGCAGAGCTGTTGATGGGTGCTTTCATGTTCTGTACCATCCACGAGCCGTCGGGTTGCGCTGTTGCCTTGAAAATATCCAATCCCCCCATGCCTATCAATCCGTCTGATGAGAAGTAGAGAGTGCCGTCATTCCTGACATATGGAAAAAGCTCATCTCCGCTCGTATTTATATCGGGTCCTGCATTAACCGGTTTTGACCAGGCATTGCCATCACGGGTTGTAATCCAGATGTCCTTCCCTCCGGAGCCTCCCGCCATGTCCGAGACGAAATAAAGAGTCTGACCGTCTGATGTTAAAGCCGGATGGGCGGCAACCAGGGAATCGGAAAGTATTCCCAGCCTTTCAGGTTCGCTCCAGCTCTCTCCTGTCTTTTTGGAGTACATGATAGTGCAACCCTTTTGTTCACGTTTCCCGGTTTCACACCGGGTGAAATAAAGTTCTTTATAATCAGAAATAAAGAAAGGGGTGCCGTCTTCAAATTCGCTGTTGATCATATCTACCGGTACAGGGATGCTCCACTTGGACTTCTTATCGAGCCTGCTTTCAAAAATATCAGTAAATCCCTGCCCAGTGGCGCCATGTGTTTTGTTGCCCTGAGCATCATCACGGGAGGAGGTAAAATATACTACTCCGAAATCATCTCGTCCGAATGCAGGACTGAAGTCAGATTCCTTGGAATTCAAATCTTTAAGCTCTTCCACAGTATATGCTTCCGGATTACGTGACCATTCCAGGGCGAGTTCGCAGGCTCGTATTTCCTGATCGGCTCTTGCGTCAGTGGGGGCCACCTGCTTGTATTTCTTAAACTCATCAATTGCCTGCTGGTATTTGCCATTCTTTTTCAGTGAAGCTGCAAGCCAGTATTGTGCCTCAGGCCGGGAAAATGATGATTTTACCGCCAGCTTATACCAGGTTTCCGCGTTCCTCGGATCATTGATCAGACGATAACATTCGGCAATCATGAATATGAACTCGGTACGGGTTTCTCTGTCTGCCCTTTTCGTTTTGGAATAGGTGTCCTTGAACTGATCAATTGCCTCATAATATTCACCTGCATTATAGGCCGAATAGGCTCTCTCGCCTCTTTTCTTCTGGGCAGAAGAATCCTGCATAGCGGCAATTATCAGAATAACAACAAGGATCGAAAAACTCTTCATAATACCCTTCCCTATTTGACCATAAAAATAATTAAATTAATGAAACCGGTGTTATTTACAAACGACAGGCTATAACAATTATTATCTTGTAAACGGCAGTTCCCTGTATTTGGCGAGCGGCCATTTCTCGCTATCAACTATCAATTCAAGCCTGTCATGCTCTGAACAGGTGAATAATCATCCCGGGCAGTATAGCCTCTGGCCCCGGATGTTGCTATTATACTGACGGCAGACATGTTAGTGGCTGAAAAATGCATAGAGTTCTCCTCATCCTGTTTTATTAATGAAATTTGCTATATTTGTCGCCTGAATTCAAAAAGGTTCAATTCTATTAATTATAAACAGCATATAAATGTCAGCTATTCAGTTCTTAAGAGAAAAGGCAGGTGTATTTGTTGCAGGGTTAATCGGGCTTTCGCTTTTCCTGTTTGTGGTAAGTGATTTCTTCGGGGGAGGAAGAGGACAGAGATTACAGGCCAAAAAGGCTTATCAGATTGGTGAAATTGCCGGGGAATATATTTCTTACCAGGACTATGAACAGAGAGTCCAGAACATGTTTGAAATTTACAAATTATCGGGAACTTCAACCATAGATGAAGCAACGGCTGAATCAATAAGGGAGCAGGTCTGGCAGCAAATGGTAAGGGAGCTGATCCAGGACAAGCAATATAATAAACTCGGGATTGGAGTGAGCACTGAGGAAGTTGATGAAATGGTTCTTGGTAACAATCCGCATCCCATCGTACAGCAATTGTTCACAGACCGGTCAACGGGGTTTTTCAATAAATCATTTCTGGTAAACTTCCTGAAACAGATTGAAGTCGACGAAACAGCAAGAAATTACTGGCTCTTTTTCGAAGATGAGATTGTAAATGACAGAATGAGCACAAAGTATAACAACCTTGTCTCAAAAGGATTATACGTAACCTCAAAGCAGGCTGAATTTGATAAGGTACTGTCTGCATCCACCGTCGATTTCAGCTTTATTGTGAAGAATTATTCCCTAGTCCCTGACTCTTCAGTTACGATCACTTCAGACGAGATCAAATCTTATTATGCAAAAAACAAAGAAAAATTCAGGAGGACCGCATTGAGGAATATTGAGTATGTCACTTTTGATATTGTTCCTTCTGAGGAAGATATCAAACAGGCTGAAGAATGGATAATTAAAACCAAAGAGGAATTTGCCATTGCTGATGATCCTGTACAGTTTATAAATCTCAGTGCAGATTCACGGCATACAGGTTTGTACCTTCCTCTGAGCAGAGTGCCCGAAAATCTCAGGGAATTCGTAAAGAAGGAAGATAAAACCGAAGTCTTCGGGCCCTATCAGGAAGACGGGTCATTCAAGATTGCCAGGCTCATTGAGGCTACCGACAGACCTGATTCAGTGCATGCAAGGCACATACTGCTGTCGCCAAACCAGACAAGAAACCTGGAGCAGACAAAAGCAGTGGCTGACAGCCTGATCAGGTTGCTCCGGTCAAGAACTTCATTTTCAACTCTTGCCATGACAATGTCAGATGATCAGGGATCTGCACAGATCGGTGGCGACCTGGGATGGTTCGGAGAGGGAATGATGGTGACCCCTTTCAACGATGTATGCTTTACGGCAAAAAAAGGTGAAATTGTCACTGCTGAAACGAATTTTGGAATCCATATCATTGAGGTGCTCGAGAAATCGAAAGACACACGGAAATACAATATAGGGATCATTGACAGGAAGATCATTCCAAGTTCAGCTACGAACCAAAGGGTTTACAATGAAGCCAGCCAGTTTGCAGGGACCAATAATACATACGAGAAATTTAACAGTGCTGTGGCGGCACAGGGCCTTAACAAAAGGATTGCGAATGATGTTTTTCCGCAGCAGAAAACACTCCCGGAACTTGAAAACCCAAGAGGACTGGTAATCTCCCTGTTCTCAGCAGAAGAAGGAAAGATCATACTTGACAACAGCCAGCAGGCGGTTTTTGAGGTTGGAGACAAGTATGTGGTTGCCTTCTGCACAAAGGTTCAGGAAGAAGGCATTGCTCCTGTTGAGGATGTTGAAAATGATATCCGGTTCACCCTGATTAAAGACAAGAAAGCTGAAATTATCTCACAGGAATTCATAAGCCAAAACCAGGAAGGAAAAACTCTTGATGATATTGCATATTCACTGGGTCTCACTGTACAGGAAGCAACCGGAATAAACTTCAAGTCGTACACTGTGCCTGGTGTTGGAACTGAGCCGGCGCTGGTTGCCGCGGCTTCGGCGGCAAAGCAGGGAAGTGTTACCGGCCCGGTAAGTGGAATTAATGGCGTTTATATGTTCTTCGTCAATAGCCTTACAACATCTGAAGCTCAGGATTTGGCTCAGCTTCAGGAGCAACTTTCCTCCTCTTTCCGTATGAGAGGCAACTACGAAGCATATGAGGCGCTGCGCAAGGGTGCGAAGATTGTCGACAAGAGGTACAAGTTCTACTAGAAATTATAATTGGATTTCGTCTGCACACCCCCGGCCATCAGCCTGAGGGCTGATGGCCTGCCCCCTAAAGGGGGCCTAATACACAGATATTTAGTAAGTTATCTTACATCCAGAAATTTAAGCCCCCTTTAGGGGGTGGTCCCGTCCGCCGGCTGGCGGACGGGACCGGGGGTTTGAGTTAATAAAAAAAGAGCTCCGGATTCCTCCGGAGCTCTCATTTTAAAGTCGGCGACTACCTACTCTCCCGCGTTTGCAGTACCA